>Ga0181607_10001967_pt1 | contig 18275 bp, 20 predicted proteins | sample 041ome_9_FD_132420 | JGI IMG/M metagenome (GOLD analysis project Ga0181607, IMG submission 132420) | Coastal salt marsh microbial communities from the Groves Creek Marsh, Skidaway Island, Georgia - 041413US metaG (megahit assembly) | ecosystem: Environmental > Aquatic > Marine > Intertidal zone...
ATTTTAAAAATAAAGTTTTTAAAACTTCTAATATTTTAAATCACAAAAAAAAACTTGATTTATTTTTCAAGAAAAATAAACCACATATAGTTTTACATTTAGCTTCAAATAATCCTTCATTTGGAGAAAAAAATAAAAAAATTTTTTATCAACAAAATTTGAAAAATACTATGGATTTGTTTAATTCGGTTTTTAGCAAGTGTTCAAATTCAAAATTCATATTTTTCAGCTCATCTCAAATATTTAAAAAAAAATCAGGAATTATTAATGAGAAAAGTAATACTTTATCAAGTTCAGGTTATACTAAATTTAGAATAGAAGCACATCAACAAATGTTAAGATATAAAAAAATTAATAAAATTAATTATACAAACGTAATTCTTTTTAACCATGACTCTAAATTTAGAAATAGGAAATTTATTTTACCTAGGATTGTAATGGCTTTAATAAATAAAAATAAAAAATTTTTAAGATCTATTATAAGTGAAAATATTTATAGCGATTTTTCGCATGCAGAAGATATTTGTGATGGCATACTGAAAATAATTAAATCGAATTTCAATTTTGACAAAATAATACTAGCATCTGGAAAAGTAACCTCATTAAATTCTGTAATTAAATATTTAATATTAAAAAATAAAATTAATCTTAATCTAAATTATGATCAAACAAAAAAAAAAGGAAAAGTAATATTTGGAAATATTAGACTTGTTAATTCAAAAGTTAACTGGAAACCAAAAAAAAATATATTTATTGCTGCAGATGAATTATATAATTACTATAAAAAAATAAATGTACTTTAACATTAATAAGAAAATTATATCTGAAAACTCCCAAACATATTTTATAGCTGATATAGCTGCAAACCATGACGGGAATTTAGATAAGGCATTTGAATTAATTTATGAGGCAAAAAAAGCAGGTGCAGACGCAGCAAAATTTCAACATTTTTCTGCAGAAACTATTGTAAGTGATAAATCATTTTCAAAAATGAGAAGCAAGTTATCACATCAATCAAAATGGAAAAAATCTGTATTTGAAGTTTACAAAGATGCTTCATTAAATTTAGATTGGACTCCAAAACTTTATAAATTTTGTAAAAAAGTTGATATAGATTTTTTTACATCTCCATATTCAATTGAATTGGTTGATCATGTTGATAGATTTGTACCAGCTTACAAGATTGGATCAGGAGATATCACTTGGTTAGAAATAATTAAATATATATCAAAAAAAAGAAAGCCATTAATACTTGCTACTGGCGCTTCTACTATGCAAGATGTAGTCCGTGCTATAAAAACTATAAAAAAATATAATAACAAAATATGTGTTATGCAATGTAATACAAATTACACTGCTTCCAATAAAAATTTTAATTACATAAATCTTAATGTTTTAAAAAGTTATAAAAGAAAATTCAAAAATGTTATTTTAGGATTAAGTGATCATACATTAGGACATTCCACAGTGTTAGGTGCAATTACTTTGGGTGCTAAAATTATAGAAAAACACTTTACTTTGTCAAATAATGATAAAGGCCCAGATCATAAGTTTTCAATGACCCCTTCAACTTGGGGAGATATGGTTCAAGCCTCAAGAGAATTAGAGTTATCTTTAGGAACAGATGTAAAAAAGATAGAAAAAAATGAATTAGAAACTGCTATAGTTCAAAGAAGATCTCTACATTTTTTGAAAAGTTATACATTAAATAAAAAAGTAAAAACTAGTGATTTCATTGCTTTAAGACCATGTCCAAAAGGGTCAGTCGAGCCTTACGCAATAAATAAGATTAAAAATAAAAGATTAAAAAAAAATAAACGAAAAGGGGATGTATTATTTTGGAAAGATCTGAAATAGCAATTATCATTCCTTGTTTTAATGAAGAAGAAACAATAGTTTCAGTGGTGAGAAATTCATTGTCTTATGGCACTCCAATTGTGGTAAATGATAAATCAACTGATAAATCTATTGAACTTCTAAATCAGATTAAGGGTGAAATAATCATTAAATCAAATAACACTAATATGGGTTATGAAAAAACTTTACAAGCTGGGTTTGAAATTGCACAAAAGAATGGTTTTAAATACGCAATAACTTTAGACGCTGACAATCAATTTAATCATACAGATATTGGTAATTTGATTAACAAATCAAGTAATTTTGATATTGTCATAGCTCAAAGAAATAAACTTCAAAGAATAGCAGAAAATTTTTTTTCAATTATATTTAACTCATTTTTTAAAATTAGAGACCCATTGTCAGGATTAAAATTTTATAAAATGAACTTATTTTTGGAAAATAACAAAGTTTTTGACAGCAAAAATTTAATTGGTACTGAATTGTTGTGTTTTTCAATAAAGAAAAGAAAAAAAATATCAACAATTGAGGTGGAAACTACTGAACGCAAGGATAAACCAAGGTATGGGAGTAGTTTCAAGGCGAATATAAAAATTTTTATTGGATTATTTAAAGCACTAAAAAAAATATATAGTTAAAATTATGAAAATTGGTGCAATTATTGAAGCAAGAATGTCCTCCGCAAGACTCCCTGGAAAAGTGCTTTTCAAAGCCAAAAATAAAACAATGTTAGAATTAATAATAAATAGAATTAAACTTGTAAAAAAAATTAATAAAGCAATTATAGCAACAACTACTAATTTGAATGATGATAAAATAGTTAAGTGGTGTAAGTCTAAAAAAATAAGTTTTTATAGAGGTAGCGAAGAAAATGTTTTAAATAGAGTTTACCTAGCTGCCAAAAAAAATAAACTAGATATTGTTGTTTTAATTACCGGTGATTGTCCTTTGGTTGATCATGGCATTATTTCACAAGTATTATCAACATATTTAAATAATAAAGCAGATTATGTGAGTAATTCACATTTCAGAACATATCCTGATGGAATGGATGTACAGGTATTCAGCTTTAAATCATTAAAAAAATCACATGGTTTAGCCAAATCAAATCTTGAAAAAGAACATGTTACCTTAAATATGCGAAGAAATCCAAAAATATTTAAACCAATCTATCTAATGGCCCCAGAAAATTTACACTTGCCAGACTTAGGATTAACATTAGATGAGCCAAAAGATTTTATTCTTATTAAAAAAATTATTAAATATTTTCATACAAGGAATAATAATAATTTTACATGCGAAGAAATAGTTAATTTTTTAAAGAAAAATCCAAAATTACTTCAAATTAATTCTTCCGTTAAAAGAAAGGGTGATAATTAAGAAATGGATTTAGTTGTTTCACATGACTCAGGTGGTGCTGAATTAATCAGTAGTTGGATAAAGTTTAACAAAAATAAAAAAAAATTCTTTTTTTGTGTTCAAGGACCAGCAAAAAAAATTTTTAAAAAAAATATTGGTATTTTTAAAAATTTATCCTTTGAAAAAATAAAAAAAATAAAAATTAATAAAATCATAACAGGGACGAGCTGGGAGTCTGATCTTGAAAATAGAGCAATTATATTTGGAAAAAACAGGGATATTCATACGATCTCATGCTTAGATCATTGGAATAATTATAAGGAACGCTTTTATTATAAAAAAAAAATGATTTTACCAAGAGAGATTCACGTAGTGGATGAATATGCTTATAAATTAGCAAGAAAAAAATTTAAAGATACAAAAATAATTAAAAAAAAAAATTATTATGAGATTAATTTATTAAAAAAATTAAAAAAAAAAATAACTAAAAAAGAGTCAATTACTACAATTTTATATCTTACAGAACCAATTTTTGAACACGCAAAAAAACAATTTAATAATGGTATGCATTATGGCTACGAAGAATTTTTTTTATTGGAAAGATTTTTTAAGAATTTAAAAAAATTTACAAAAAAAAAATCTGTAATTTTTTTAAGAAATCATCCATCAGAAAAAAAAAACAAGTATTTAAACTTTATTAAGAAATACACAAAATTTTTTAATATTAAAATTTCAAATAAAGTTAATTTATTCGAAGATATAAATAGATCTGATGTTGTGGTTGGTAATCAATCGATGGCAATGGTAATGGCCCTATATGCAAAAAAAAAAACTTTTTCGATTTTGCCAAATCTTAAACATAAAGTTTTACCCCATAAAAATATTAAATATATCTAATGAAAAAAATTAGAACTTTGTTAATTGGGTTGGGAAATATTGGATTTAAGTATGATGAAAATTCAAAATATATACAAACTCACTATAAAGCTATCACAAATAATAATAATTTTGAATTAATTGGTGTTATCGACAAAAATAAAAAAAGACTAAGAAAAATTAAAAGTTGCTATTCAGATACAAAAATTAATAAAAAAATTCTTACAAATACAGATCTTGTTATTTTGTCGGTGCCTACTGAGATACAATATAAGTTTGTTCAACAAATTTTAAATATGGGTTTTAAAAAAAATTTTTTAGTAGAAAAACCATTTGTTACAGATCTAAAAAGATTAAAAGAAATTTATAAGAAAAATAAAAAACAGAAATTTTTTATTAATTATTATAGGAATTACGATGATAAATTAATTAAATGTTTGCAAAAAATGATTAAAAATAAAAACTTAAAAATAGAAGCAAAATATTCTAAAGGTTTTTTCCATAATTTTAGTCATTATTTAAATTTATTTATTAAAATTTTTGGAAAAATAGAAAATATTCAATTTACAAAAAGAGAGTCACTCAAAGATGATTATATTGCAAACGGAATGATTAAATTTAAGAAATTAAGTGTAAGTTTTAAAAATATTTCAGACAATAAAGACTCTAGTTTTATTGTTTTAAAGAATAACAAGAAAATTTTTCATTATAAAAATGATGGCCTGAAGATTTTAGATAAGATAAAAAAAAATGGATTAAAACCAAATTATAATTATATGACTAATGTTTATAACAATATTTATAAAACTCTTAATAAAACAAAATCTAATTTTTATGATATAGAGTCTCATAAAAAACTTTTTGAAAATTTAATAAAATTTATATGAAACTTAAAAAATATAATACAATTGGAAATGAAGAAGTTTTAGCAGCAAAAAAAGTAGTAGAAAAAGGTGAGTTGTCAGGCTTTTTGGGATCTGAAGGTAGAAATTTTTTGGGTGGAAAAAAAGTAAGAGAATTTGAGAGTAAAATAGAGAGATATTTTAAAGTAAAATATGCGGTGACTTTCAACTCTTGGACATCTGGTTTAATTGCTTGCGTCGGATCCTTAGATGTTTCGCCTGGAGACGAAATTATAGTCACATCGTGGTCAATGTGTGCTACAGCCACTTCAATACTTCATTTTAATTGTATACCTGTTTTTGTAGATATAAACATCGATGATTATAATTTAGATTATTCAAAAATTGAAAAAAAAATAACCAAAAGAACTAAAGCTATCATGGTTGCAGATATATTTGGACAATCGAGTGATATTAATGCAATAAATAAAATTGCAAAAAAATACAGTCTTAAAGTTATATGTGATTCTGCTCAAGCAATTGGTTCAAAAGTTGGTAAAAAGTTTACTGGAACTTTAGCAGATTTAGGAGGTTTTAGTTTTAATTATCATAAACATATTCACACAGGCGAGGGTGGTGTTGTTTTAACAAATAACAAAAATCTTTATCGAAGATTATGCTTAATTAGAAACCATGGTGAAGCAGTTGTAAGTAATAAAAGTTTAAATAACATATTAGGTTACAATTTTAGACTAGGTGAAATAGAGGCAGCCATTGGAATAGAACAATTAAAAAAACTAAATAATTTAATAATAAAGAGAATTAAAGTTTGTCAGTATTTAACAAAAAAATTATCTAATCTTCCTTTTTTAAAATTACCTACAATCAAAAATGATAGATCAAACGTTTACTATTTATATCCAATGCAATTAGATTTAAAAAAAATAAAGTATAGTAGAAAATTTATAGTAGATAAATTGAAAAAAGAGGGTGTACCTGGTTTGATAGAAGGCTATGTAAATATTCACAAACTGCCAATTTTTAAAAAAAAAGTAGCATATGGAAAAAAAAATTTTCCTTGGTCATTAAATAAAAAATACAAAAAAGATTATAGTTTTAAAGACCTTTATAATACTGAATTATTACATAACAAAACTTTTTTTGCTATTGAAGTTTGTCTTTATGACTTGAGCTTAAAAGATGTTGAAATCATTTCAAAAAAATTTTTCAAAGTCTGGAAAAAATATATTATATGAAAATAAAAAAAATAGAGGATAAAATTAAATGGGAACAAATAACATCAATTTCAGAAGAATACAATTTGTTATCAAGCTCAACTTTTTTTGAAGGTTTAACTTGCCCATATAATTTTTACCTTATAGAAGATCAGAGACCATTATTGAGTGCTGTAGTTTTCAATAAAACAGAATTTAAAAAAAATTTTTTTTTGCAAGATTTTAATTACAACCAAGGCTTATATTTTTTAGTAAAAGATAAAAAAAAACAATTTGAAGCAGTAAAATTTTTTTTAGATGAAATTACAAAAAGTTATAATAGTTTAAGATTTTCATTAAATTATAATCTTCAAGATATAAGACCTTTTCAGTGGCATAATTATCCAAATTGTGAATTTAAATTTAATACAGTCTATTCATCAATAATAAATCTAAGTGAAAATAAAACTTTTGAAAATGTTCTTAGTAATTTTCGTTATTCAAGAAGAAGAGAAATGAAATTATTTGAAAAAAGTGACTATAATATTGAAATTTCAGATGATTATGAAAAATTTTTCAATTTATATACTTCTATTTATAAAAGAATATTAGATCCCTTTGTGTTAGATGCACACTATAAGTTAATTGCTAACTCATTCAAAAATAAATTTGCAAGACTAAACTTTATTTATAAGAAAAATTCTATCTCGGGAGGCTCTATATTTTATTTTGATAATAAAAGAGCTTACTATGCTTTTTCAGTGATAGAAAAAAATAAGGAAAATTTTTCTTTAACAACGCCTTTATTGATTGAACAAATAAAATTCTTTTATAAAAAAAAAATTAAAATTATAGATATGATGGGAATAAACTCACCTGGTAGAGGTGATTATAAAGAGAGTTTTGGTGGTCAAATAATTAAATTTTATGAAGCATTATATGAAAAGAAAAATTAAAATTTTTGTAGCTGGTCATAATGGTCTTTTGGGAAATGCGATACTCAAACTACTTAAAACAAGGAAAAATATAAAAGTAATAATAGCTGATAGAAAAAAACTTGATTTAGAGAATTATCAAATACTTCTAAAATGGTTCAAAAAAAATAAACCAGATTTTGTTATAAACGCTGCAGCTAAAGCAGGGGGAATTGAAGATAATAATAAATATCCAGTTGATTACATGATGGTTAATATTAAAATTCAAACTAATTTAATTGAGCTATGTCATAAATTTAAAGTAAAAAAATTTTTATTTATTGGCTCATCATGTATCTATCCAAAGTTTAGTAAAGTACCAATTAAAGAAACAGAACTTTTAAGGGGAGAACTAGAACCAACAAATCAATGGTATGCTCTAACTAAAATTCATGGTGTTAAATTATGCGAAGCTTTTAAGAAACAATATGGGTCAAACTTTTCTTGTGTAATGCCAACAAATTTATTTGGTCCAAATGATAAGTATGATGAGCGATCTCATGTCATTCCAGCATTAATAAAAAGAATGCATTATGCTAAAATAAACAAAGAATTAAATGTTACAATTTGGGGAGATGGAAGACCTAAAAGAGAATTTTTATATGTTGATGATTGTGCAAAGATAATATGCAAAATCTTATTTGATAAAAAATATTACAAATTGATCAATATTGGAACTGGTGTTGATATTACTATAAAAAAATTAGCTGAAAAAATAAAACAAATAGTGGGCTTTAAGGGTAAATTAAGTTTTAACAAAAAAATGCCAAATGGTGTTATGAGAAAAACAATGGATACATCTAAAATAAAAAAATTAAAATATAATAAGTTTATAAATTTTGAAAAAGCTTTGAGATTAACCTATAAAGATTTTTTAAGAGGAATTTAATTGTTTTTATCAATAATTACCCCAACATTTAATTCTGAGAAATATATTAAAAGGCATATTGATTCTTTGAATACTCAAAAAAAAAATTTTGAACAAATAATTATTGATAATATTTCTGAAGATAAAACTTTAGAAATTATTGAAAAAACAGCAAATTATCGATTTACAATTATTTCTGAGAAAGATAATGGGATTTATTATGCAATGAACAAGGGTATTTTAAAAGCTACAGGTGATTATTTATTATTTTTAAATTCTGACGATTGGATACCTGAAAAAACTATAGAACTTGTAGCAAAGGAAATTAAAAACAATCCAAACAATGATATTTATTATGGAAATAGTAGTTATTATAAAAATAACAAAAAAATTTTTACTCAAAAAAGTGATATAAAAAATATTTTTAAAACAAACTCTGTATCTCATCAGACCATGTATTATTCAAAAAAAGTTTTTATTGATAAAAAGTTTGATACTTTTTACTCAGTTGCAGCTGATTATGATTTATCTATTAAACTTGTAAAAAATAAATATAATTTCTTTTATATTAATAAAATTTTATCAAACAATTCGATAGGCGGTTATTCTTCAAACTTGTTGAAGTCTTTTGATGATTTTTTTGAAATTCAAAAAAAAAATAATGGTTTGATTGGTTATGTTAATACAATTATTGAATATAATTTTAAACTATTAAGTATTTTATTTAAGAAAATTTATGCAAGGATATCAGGTTAAATCACCAGTTTTATTAATATTTTATAATAGAGCCGATAAAGCAAAAAATATTTTACAAAATCTAGTAGAAACAAAAAATAATTTTTCAAAATTATATATTAGAGTAGATGGACCAAAAAATAATGATGATAGTATTAAAGTTAATGAAGTAATAAATATAATAAACCTCTACAAAAAAAATTTTGATCAAATGAATATTTCTATTGAAAAAAAAAATTTAGGTTTGCAACAAAATATTATTCGTTCAATTGACGATGTTTTTGAAAAAGAAGAAACTCTAATTATATTAGAGGATGATCAGCTAGTATCTAAAAATTTTTTTGAATTTTGTGATTTGATGTTATTAAGATTTAAAAATAATGAAAATATATTCCAAATTTCAGGCAGTTGTTATCTTCCAGATAAATTAAAAAAAAATGACATATATTTTTCGAAATTTCCTGATTGTGTAGGATGGGCAACTTGGAAAAGATCTTGGAAAAAATTAAGAAGAACTTTAAGTTTGTATGAGGTTTATAGGAATAATAAAATTCAAAATTATTATAATAATTTATCAATGACTCATTGGTTTTATGAATATATTTATAGAGAGCATACTGCCGCCAAAAAAAAAGGTCTTTGGTCTACATGGTGGCAGTTAACTATAATTTGTGAGAATGGTATTTGTGTAAGTCCAATGAAAAACTTGTCAATACATGATGGTTTAGATAAAGACTCAAATTCAGAGCACTATAATAAAAGTTATAATTTAAAAAAAAAATTGGTATGTGAAGAAATTTCATTATCAGAAATAAAAAATGATAATATAGAATATGATAAACAATTAGATAAATATAATTTTATTATGATTAAAAAGACTGATCCTAATTTTAAAATTTTAAACAGATTAAAATGGATAATCAGATTTTTACCTCGGATTTATTCTCTTAAAGGTATTTTGAAGACTATCTGACACTTTTTTTTACTAAATTATGAATACCATTTGATAATTTTATTTTAGGTCTCCAATTAAACTCTCTCATAAATTTGATTGGTTTTGAGAAAAAATTTCTTTTTATTAATTTATTATTTTTTTTTGAAAATTTTATTTTAACACTAGTATTGTGTTTAGCTTTACTAAATATTTTTATTAATAAATTAATAAGGTTCTTTATTGTAATAGAAGAACCTGAACAAATATTATAAATACTAAATTTATTAAAATTTCTTTTTTCAATAATTTTCAATAAAGCTAATGCAATATCGTTAATATGAATAAAATCTCTATAATAATTACCACTTCCATAAATATTAAGAGACTTTCCATGTTTTATATTTTCCATACAATGTAGAAGAAAATCTCTTTTCCTTTTATCATTGTCGCCATATACGTTTGATAATCTAAGTATGATAAAATTATTTTTTGAAAAAAGAGAATAAAGTCTTATCAAATTTTCACAAAAATATTTATGAAAATTATAAACTGACAAAGTTTTAATTTCAGACTTTTCATTTATTTTTTTTTTTGATGTTTTATAAATACTAACAGTGCTAGTAAATATAAAAGTCAATTTTCTGTTATTTTTAGCAATATTAAGAATTTTCATTAAACTTTGAACATTAATTTTAAAATCTTCATAGGGATGATCTTCCGCAAACGACTCAGAATTTTGATATGCTAAATGAAAAAAATAATCACATTCATTTATAATTTTTTGATAATTTTTAATTTTGGAGTAGTATTTATCTAACTTTATATGTTTAATATTCCTTTTGTTTTTTTTTGTCTTTGAACGACTAGATACATATATTTTTGAATTTTGAGTTTTTTTTTCCAACAAAATGATAAATTTTTTTGCTATAGATCCATTAAGGCCTGTTATAAAAATTTTTTTATTTCTAATCATTTTTTAAATTTGTTTCCTTTGATTTAGAAAAATATACTATTTTCCTTAATAAAAAATTTGTTAAAAACAAGGAAAGAAATTTAAATATTCTTGAGTTAATAATATAATTATATATGAGCATAAAATTTTCTGTATGTATAACTTATTTTTACAAAAGAGATAACTTAATTGATTTATTAAAGGAGTTAAAGATTGAAGAAAATAAAGATTTAGAGGTACTAATTAGAAATGATAATCCTGAAATAGATTTAAAGATTAACAACCATCCGAGAATTAAAATTTTTCAAAACAAACAAAAACCAATTGGGGAAATAGAAAGTATAAGATTTTTATTAGCTAAATCTAAAGGTGATTATATATCAATGATCGCTGATGATGATTTAATTGATAATAGATTTTTTGAATTTATAAGAAATGATGGTTTTAAGCACAAAACTTATTTAAGTTTAAGCACTACTAACAAATTTGAATTTGGAAATAAAAAAGAGTTACCAAAGTTATCACCCAAAAAAAAAATACTTATGTTTTTAGGGAGAAAATTATATTTAAGTGGAACAGTAGGGGCAGTATATCAAAAAGATTTATTATTCAATATTTTTGAAAAATTGAAATTAAAAATATATTTAATGGATGTTTTTTTATTATTTAAAATTTTAGATGAGAGCTGTCTAATTTGTGACAACTATTATGGTTTTAACAATACAAAAACCTCAAGACTTTCATCCAAACATATAAATTTTGATATTTTTTTAAAAGATTATATGGAGATAGTAAATAATATTGAAAATAAATTAATTCTAGAAAAGTTTGTATTACTTATATTAGTAGATTATTACTCAATCGTACACAGGGGAGAAAAATTTAAAATTAGAAGATTTTATAAATTTTTAATAATTAATTTAAAAATTAAAAAACTTGATAACAAAATAAAAATAAAATTATTCTTTTTAGGAAATTTTTATCTATTTAAGCTCATTTTAAAAGCAATTTAATTGACACAAATAATCATAATATTTGCTATTACCGTACTTATTAATCATTTTATTTTTTGAAAGTTTTTTGATCCATTTATTTTTAAGAGCAATTTCCTCTAAACATGCAATTTTAGTGTTAGAGATATTTTGGATTAGTCTAATGAAATCTGAAGCATTATTTAAAGAGTCTAAACTACCTAAATCCATCCAAGTAATACCTCTTTTAAGATCATAAATCTTTGGTTTTTGTATTTTCATTAATTTGTTTAAAACATCAGTAATTTCTAATTCACCTCTATTTGATTTACTGTTTTTTTTACTAATATGAATTGCTTTATTAGGTAAAAAATAAAGTCCAGTTACAATTTTATCACCAATATTATTTTTTGGTTTTTCATATATGAAATAATTATTTTGTTTTTTTGATAAAACTCCAAATTGATTAGGATTTTTAACTTTGTACGTAAATAAGTTAAATTTATTTCTTGATTTTTGGCAATCAAGTAAATGTCCTGAAAAATTTCCACCATAATAAAAATTATCACCTAGCATTAAGCAAAAATTTGATTTTCCTAAAAACTTTTCACTTAAATTTATAGTATCAGCTATACCATTAGGTTTATTTTGAACAATATATTTTAACTTCATTCCTAACCAGGATCCGTCTTCAAAAAAATTTTGATAATTTTGTAAGCTTTCTTTATTAGTTATAATTGCAACATCTTTAATTTTTGAAAGCATTAAGACAGACAATGAATAAAAAATCATTGGCTTGTCATATATCGTCAAAAGATGTTTATTAATCAATGTAGTAAGAGGCTTAAGGCGTGAACCTGATCCTCCCGCTAGCAATATACCTTTTTGAAATTGCATAATTTAGATAAAGTATTAGAAGTTTCTGATGATTTATATAAAAAAAATTGATTTTTTTAAAGATAGCAGGGGTAAGTTGGCATCAATAGATCATAAAAAATTTAAGTGTTTTTCAATAAAAAGGACTTTTTTTATAAATTTTCTTAGAAGTAAAGTTATAAGAGGCAAGCATGCTCATAAAAAATGCTCTCAATTTATTATTTGTATTTCGGGAAAAATTAAAATTAGAACAATCGACTCAAAATTAAATAAAAAAGATTTCATTTTATCTAATTTTAATAAAGGAATTTATATTAAACCTTACGTATGGGTTGAAATAGTTTCATTAAAAAGCAACACATCTATAGTATGTTTTGCAGATAGAAAATATGAAAAATTAGATTATATAAATACATTCACAGAATTTAAAAAAATAATTAAATAATGAATATATTAATCACTGGTTGTTTAGGACATATAGGATCATTTATATTACCCAAATTATTAAAAAAAAAAAATCACAAAATAATTGGTATAGACTCAAATTTTAATAACAACTTGAATACAATTTATAATTTAAAAAAAAAAAATTTTACTTTTTATTTAGAGGACTTAAAGAAATTTGCATATAAAAAAAAAATTAGCAAAATAGATGTTATTATTCACTTAGCATCAACTACAAATGCAGAGATGAGCTTATTAAATAAAAAAGAATATGAACATAATAATTTAGAATGTTTTAAAAAAATATTAGAAATTAATAACTTTTATAAATCTAAATTAATTCATATTTCTTCAACAAGTGTGTATGGTGTGTCATCTGAACTTGTAAGTGAAAATTTGAATGAAAAGTTTTTAAAACCCCAAAGCCCATATGCAGATATAAAACTTAAAGAGGAAAAATTATTAAAAAAAAATAATTTAAAATTTGTATCATTGAGATTTGGAACAATAGTAGGCGCATCATCTGGTATGCGATTTCATACAGCTGTTAATAAATTTTGTTTAGCTGCTAGATTTGATAAGCCATTTCTTGTTTGGAAGTCTGCTTATAATCAGTATAGACCCTATCTTTCTTTGAGGGATGCAGCCAAGACCCTCATTTTTTTTATAAATAATAAAGATTTAATAAAGAATGAAATTTACAATGTAGTAACTAACAATTTTACTGTCTCAGAAATTTTATTTAAAATAAAAAAAATTTTTAATAAAAAAATTAAAATTAAATATGTGAATTCAAAAATAATGAATCAATTATCTTATAAAGTTGATGGAAATAAAATAAGAAAATTAGGATTAATTTTGTCTAATAAAATTGATATTGATATTAAAAATACAAAAAATATCTTAAATTAAATGAAATCAAATCTTTCAAAATCAAAACCAAAGTTTATCATGTCATTTGGTCAAATGCCCTTAGCCAATAAATTTATAGAAACAAAGAATTTTAAAGATGAAAAATTTTACGATATGAGTGTTGGTTTTGATGAAAACTTGTCTTTATTTCAGCTAACCACATCTCCCGATCCAGAAGAAATGTTTGATGAAAATTATGCTTTTTTTTCTGGAACATCAAAATATATGGTTTCACATTTTGAAGATTTTTCTAAGCAAATTAAAGAACGATTAAAGAATATTTCTGAAGTAAAAAAAGTTATAGAAATAGGATGCAATGATGGAATTATGTTGCAAAATTTTCTTGATAAATCTGAATATGATCATTTAGGTATCGAGCCATCAAAAAACGTATTTGAAGTTGCTAAGAATAGAAAATTGAATGTAATAAATGATTTTTTTACAAATCAATTAAGTTTAAATTTAACTGAATATAAAAAAAAAACAGATATTATTTATGCTGCTAATGTAATTTGTCATATTCCAGATTTAGATAATTTATTTAGGGGTATAGAAAATTTATTAAATAAAAAAGGTGTTTTTATTTTTGAAGAACCATATTTAGGGGATGTAATAAGATTAACATCATACGATCAAATTTATGATGAACATATTTATTTATTTTCATTACTTGCTGTAGATAAAATTGCCAGATTATTTGATTTAGAAATTATAGATGCATATCCACAAATAACTCATGGTGGATCTATGAGGTATGTAGTAGCTAGAAAAGGCGAACATGCAATCAGTGAAAATTTTAAAAAATTATTATTAAAAGAGTTAAATCAAGGTTTAGAAAAATTTGAAACCTATCTAAGATTTAAAGATAATTGTGAAAGTTCAAAAAAAAGATTGATTAAAATACTTAATTCTTTTAGAGACCAGGAAAAAAAAATTTCTGGTTATGCAGCAACTTCTAAAAGCACAACTATTCTTAATTATTGCAAAATAGACAGCGGTCTAGTTGACTGCATATATGATACAACACCTATAAAAATAAATAAATTTTCACCAGGAATGCATATACCAATTAAACATCATAAAGATTTTGCTGAAGAAAAGCCAGATGTATCATTATTGTTTGGATGGAACCACAAAAAAGAAATCTTTGAAAAAGAAGAAAACTATACCAAAAACGGTGGTATCTGGATATCACATATAGAAAACTTGATATGATATTAAATGCAGATCCCAAATCAGAAAATAAAATTTTTTCAAATAAAATAAACAAAAAATTTGCTAACGTCGTTAAGTCGGGAAAATATATTTTAGGAAGTGAAGTAAAAAATTTTGAGAAAAAATTTGCACAATTTATTGGTTCGAAATATACAATAGGTGTAAACAGTGGAACTGACGCTTTAATTATTGCTTTAAAAATTTTAGGAATAAAAAGAGGTGATGAGGTTATCATACCTGCGATTAGTGCATCAGCGACGGCAATAGCAGTAAAAAATGTTGGAGCAAAAATAATTTATGCTGATATTGACTTGTTTACTTTTAATATTTTAGAAAAAAATCTTAAAAAATTAATTTCAAAAAAAACAAAGGCTATAATAGTAGTACATTTACACGGATTATCTGCAAATATTCCTGCTATAAAAAAAATTATTAAGGGAAAAAAAATTAAAGTTATAGAGGACTGTTCACAGTCTCATGGATCAACCTTTAATAACAAAAAAACAGGCAATATGGGCGATATTGGATGTTTTAGTTTTTATCCAACAAAAAATTTAAATTGTATTGGAGATGGTGGTGCCTTAACAACAAATAGTAAAAAATATTTTAACTTGGCTAAAATGATAAGACAGTATGGCTGGATAAAAAGAGATGATAGCAGAATAGAAGGTCAAAATTCTAGATTAGATGAAGTTCAAGCATCAATATTATCTTTAAAATTACAGAAGCTAGCGAAATTTAATAATAGGCGAAGGGAAATTGCTAGAAAATATTTTAAATATATAAAAAAAACTGATAAATTCGTTTTGCCAAAAATTGATAACTTCAACAACCATGTATTTCATCACTTCGTAATTAGATTAAATAAAATAAACAGATCTGATTTAATAAATGCATTTCACAAAAAAGGAATTCAAATATTAATTCATTATGAGAAGCCTTTATTTATGCAAAAAGCATTAATTGGAAAAAAAAGAGAAATAAAAAATGCACACAAGGTAAGTAGAAATATTATTTCTTTACCAATTTATCCTAGTTTAAAAGATAAAGATTTGAAAAAAATTTGCTTAGAATTAAATAAATATGCCTAAAAAAATTTTATCTCGTAAAGAATTTGATAAATTAAGAATTAAAAAGCTTGATTTAATGCAAAAAGACAAGTCTTTGTTTAATCAATCTATAAAATTAATTGAAAAAGCAGACAAATATATGTTTATTCATCAAAATAATTTCTTAGGTGAGCCATCAATTAACTTTTCAGAGGATCTAATCAGATTTCAGGAGGCAATATATCAAGTAAAACCAGATATTGTTATAGAAGTTGGTGTAGCATGGGGTGGAACTACACTATTTATAGCATCTATTTTAGAGGCAATGAAAAAAGGCAAAGTTATTGGTATAGATATATTTATTCCAAAACATGTAAGAAATGCTCTAAAAACAAAAGGAATTTTGAGTAAGAGAATAATGTTAATTAATAAATCATCAATAGATGAAAAAGTTTGTGCAGAATTAAAAAAAATCACAAAAAATAAAAAAGTTTTAGTTATTTTAGACTCTGATCATTCTGAAAAACATGTGCTAGATGAATTAAATATTTACTCTGAAATAGTGTCTAAAAATTCTTTTTTAATTATCTGTGACACTATTATTAATTATATAAAGCCAAATAAAGAGCGAAAAAGAAATTGGAACAAGACAGATAATCCATTTACTGCAATTAAAAAATTTATGAATAAAAATAAAAATTTTATTTTTGATAAAAAATACAATTATAAGCTATTAACAAGTTGTAATTTTCATGGATTTTTAAAAAAAATTAAATAATGTCATATACATTTCTAGTAACTGGTGGTTCAGGATTTATAGGAACAAACTTTTGTAATTATATTTCAAATAAATATAAAGTAATTAACATTGACAAATTGAGTTATTGCTCAGTTCCAGAAAAATTCAAAAAGTTAAATTTGAAAAATTATAAATTTATTAAGGGGGATATAGGAAATGAGAAATTAATTATCAAATTGTTCAAAAATTATAAAATAAATTACTTGGTTAATTTTGCATCCGAATCTCATGTAGACAGGTCTATTGATAATCCATCAAATTTTATATCTAAAAATATTAACTCTAATTTAAAATTATTAGAAACATTAAGAAAATTAAAGAATAAAAAAAATCTATTAAAAAATTTTAAGTTTGTGCATATTTCAACAGATGAAGTTTATGGAAGTAGTTTTAAAGAAATTAAAGAAAATGAAATTCTAAAACCCAACTCACCATATTCATCATCAAAGGCATCAATTGATTTATTAATTAGATCTTACAGTAAAACTTTTAAATTACCGTATATAATTTGCCGTCCATGTAATAATTTTGGACCATACCAATTTCCAGAAAAATTTATACCAACAGTTATTACAAAAGTTAAAAATAAAAAAAGAGTACCAATTTATGGAGATGGAAAAAATTTTAGAGAGTGGATTTATGTAGAAGATACATGTAAAGCTATTTTTAAAATATGCATAAAATCTAAAAATTATAAGATTTATAATATTGGTAGCTCTGTAAGAATGAAAAATATAGATTTGTGCAAACTGATTTCAAATAATATCTACCCCAAAAAAAAATTTTCAGAAGTTATAAAAAAAGTATACGATAGACCTGGTCACGATAGATCGTACTCAATTAATTCACAATTGTTAAATAAAGAAATTTATAGAACTAAAGAAAATAAGAAATATATAACAAAAAAAATTTTAAAGACCATTCAATGGTATGTTGATAATGAAGGATGGATTAAAAATTGTTTTAAAAAGTATATCGGAAAAAGATTAGGTTAATGAAATTTAATTTACCAAAAAAAATAAAAGCTAAAAAATTCAGAGATAACAGGGGTTATTTTCAAGAGTGTTTTAAAGAAAATAAATTTAAATTTAAACCAGTGTTTTCTGCATTATCTTATTCAAAGAAAAAAGTTATTCGAGGATTACATTTTCAAAATAAATTTAAACAAAAAATTTTTATTACAGTATTGGCAGGAAAAATTTTTGATGTATGTGTTAATGTAGATTTTAAAAGTAAAAACTTTTCAAAAATTTATGTTAATACACTTCATGAAGGAGACATGTTATATGTTCCTATAAATTTTGCACATGGTTTTGTGGGAATGGATAAAAAAAATTTGATAATGTATCAATTTTCTAATTATCACCATAAATCATAGGAAATAGGAATAAAATACAA
>Ga0181607_10001973_pt1 | contig 18244 bp, 9 predicted proteins | sample 041ome_9_FD_132420 | JGI IMG/M metagenome (GOLD analysis project Ga0181607, IMG submission 132420) | Coastal salt marsh microbial communities from the Groves Creek Marsh, Skidaway Island, Georgia - 041413US metaG (megahit assembly) | ecosystem: Environmental > Aquatic > Marine > Intertidal zone...
CCACCACCTCCTCCTCCTCCTTTTCTTCCGTCTCTTTGCAGCGCGACTCGCGTAATCTTTCCAACAGAGATGAGATGAGATGAGATGAGATGAGATGCGCTTTTTTTTTTCTCGCAAAGGAAAAAAAAACGTTTCTCTCAATAATACAACGGAAGTTCTTCGCGCTTTCTTTTTTGCTCTCTCTCTGTCTCTCTTTCTCTCTCTCTCTCTCTCTCTTTGTGCAAGTAATTTTTGAGGGGAGGAGAGAGAGAGACTGCTTTTCTGCCGCTGTTCTTTTGTTGCAGTCGTCGTCGTCTCTTTCGCGCGGCTGCGTCCTCGCGTGTCTCTGCTCTTTCTCTTTTCTTTCGTTGTCTGTCTGCGCGTATCTTTTAAAAGAAAGTGAAGAAGAGAAAAAAGGACGAAAGAGGAAAAAAAAGACCAAAAAAGACGGACCTTTTTTTTTTCTTTCTCTGAATCAAATTTTTCTACACAACACACTACTCGAATACGAAGAAGACGAGCGAGAGGAGCACTGCTACTGCGACTACTACTTTTACAGAGAACGCGCAGAAAGACTTCAGACGGGCAGATATTTTCTTCTTTTCCTCGCGTATGCGATATTTAGTCGCAGAGAGAAGAGAAAGGAGAGAACGTTTTAAGAGCGACTTCTTGGGTAAAAAAGATGGAAGAGGGACATCGACATCATCAACGAGACCGTGTAAACGACGAGGACGACGATGAACGCGAGGAAGAAGAAGAAGAGAGGACAGGAGGGAGAGGGAGGAGTAAGTTTAATCTCTTTGCGTTCGATCGCGGAGGAGAAGAGGAGAAAAATGAAATCACCGCCCAAAACGCAGACTTGGTCAATCGAGTTGCGTTGGTCACCGGGTGCACCTCGGGGATTGGAAAACAGGTGGTTTTGGATTTAGCGTTAGCCGGGGCGAAAGTCGTGTTTGGATGCCGAAATTTGAAGAAAGCGGGAGAGGTGAAACGGGAGATGATGGAGAAGTTTCCGCACTTAGATTTAGTGGTGATGGAGGGAGTGGCGTTGGATGTATCGAGCGGAGAATCCATCGCGAAGTTTGCGCAACGTTTTAACGAGACGATTGGCGAGTTGGACGTGTTGGTGAACAACGCCGGCGTGGCCTCGGAGAAAGGGTACGAGAGAGAAACTGGTGTGAGTAAATTAGTGTGGACGAACTTTTTGGGGCCGGCGGTGTTGATGCTGTCGTTGAACGAGAGTTTCCAACGCGCGATTGGTCGGCGGCAGTTTGCGAATTGCGTCTTCGTCGCTTCGGTGTGTCATCGCTTCGGGAAGATCGAAGGCGCGGATATGTGCAACAAGTTTTTATACAACGAGAAGTTCGGGTCGTATTCGGATACAAAGCTGGCGTGCGTGGCGTTTGCAAACGAGGTGGAGTATCGATGGGGGGCGAGAGGAGTGCGGTGTTCTAGCGTGGATCCCGGCGCGGTGAGAACGCCTATTTTCAGCAGCGTGAGGTTGTTGCGGTTTTTACCGTTGGCGTGTTTGAGGAGGATGTGTTACGCGCCCGCTGAGGATGGCGCGAGAGCGGTGACGATAGCAGCTTTAAATCCGTTTGCGCCTCAGAACGCGAGTTTGAACGCGACGCCGCAGATGCGAAGGATGGATCAAGGAGCGAGGCATTTCAGTCGAGGGTTGTTCGCCGGTAGGTTCGTGCAGAAGTACGGACCGGGGAAATTCCCGTCGTCGGTTGAGGTACGTAACAGTGATGGTGATGACAGCACGCCGCAATCCCTGGATGCCTTTTTTCTCAATCTGCGAAGATTTCGTTGGCACGTGCACGCGTTGTTTTTCGCGATTGGCGTCATTGCGATTTCCTTAGTCGATTGGCCGTTGCGTAAATTTTTCAAAGGACAAAAATTTGACGGCACGAAAGTGGTCGAGTCCTCCGAAGCATCTTACGATCCGGTTTTAGGCACGGAACTGTGGGAAATCGCGAAAGAATTTAGCGGCGTCGTTGAGCCGGCATATGGCGAACGGTTCACCTCCAACGATATGTTCTCCGAGGAATTTCTCGAACAGTTGTTTCCGAACGAGTTGAGCATGGAAGAACATTTGAAAATTATGGAGGAAACGGCGACGAATCTCGGGATTGAAATGAAACATATTGATGCGACGAAGTTAAGGAAAAAGGACAAGGGGGATAGCGATGCGAACGACGGCAGCGATAGCGATGGTAAATCCGTTAAAACGAAAAAGAAGAAACATAAGCGAAGCGGGAGTTTCTTTCGGCGGTCGCAAGAGAATTTAACGAAAATAGACTAGACTCATAGAGAAGGTACAGGGTGCGTTGTGTGTCTATAAGTACCTACAACGCGCGTTATGAATAAACCTTGTGCTAAAACTAAGCGCTCTGTTCCAACCCACCCTTTTCGGCCAAACACTTCAACATTTCAAAAATAAAGGGGATGTAATTGTGTTTCCTCCTAATGTTCTCGTCTCTCCAAATTTCCTTCCGTTTCATTTCATCTTCAATCTCGTCCGTCAACTTCACGATACTCTCGTTATCTCCACGTTCAGCGGCCTCTCGTAACTCTCGTCTAAACACGCTCTCCTTCTCGTTCGTTACTGCCAACAAGTTGAAGCTAATCTCATCCGAGGCGTATTTCTGTATGCGCTCTTCAATCGCTGGAACCGCTACTTCGTGCCAATTTTCCTTCGAACATTCTCCGTACGCCACTGGTTTCGGTTTCAGACCGTCTAATTCCCACATGCGTCCACCGTGATGAACAAATGCGACGAAATGGTACACCTCGTCGCCGTTCTTCGCCGCTCGCTTCCCTTCGTCTACAATCGGCTCCGGTCTCGCGAACGCGTTGTGCGCCGCTCGAATCTTCTCGCTGTTCGATAACGCCAACCCTTTCAACTCCGGTGGAAAATCTGCGGTGAACTGTTTAAGCTCTGTGAGCGTCTCACCGATTGTTTGCTCTCGTTCTTTTCCTTCCGCGTCTTTGCTTCCTCCGTCTTCGTTCCCGAACGTTTCCACGTTCAACAACACCCCTAAAATCGCTTGCGTCGCGCACGCGTTCGTAATCACTTGACTCGCGAAAAATAAACTCTCCGGCGCGTCCACGTTTTCCACCGCTAACGCGCTCGTCGCGTCTATATCCGTTCTGTATTTGAACAAGAAGATTAATCCGTGCAAGTGGAAGCGGCGGTTGAGCGATTCGAGATTCGAGAGGTCCCAAAGTTCTTCCACTTGGACGCCTTTGACGCCGATTTGTTCGACGAGGGAGGTGAACACGGCCGGGTCGGATTCAATCGTCGTCCACTCCATATTTGTCCTCGTTCGCGCGCAGTAATGTTCTCGCTCGCTTTTTCAAGTACTGGATGACGAAGAACCCAACCGTGTGGAATGTTTTGTTTTGCGTATTCAAATGTGTTTGTATTTGTAAGGATTTCTTGTACACGAGTGAGAAATTCGCTTTAAACGTCTAACGAACGCCACTCGTCGTCATCGAATAGATGATCAAAAAAGTATTCATTAATGTACATTACAAATGGATGTCTCGTAAAACGCATCGTGTTGAAACTAAAAGGGGGACAATTATGTATAAATATATGTATAGATTTACTTCTTCTGTTGAAGTTGCGGTTGGTCTTCGCCGAACGACATGAAGAGATTCTTTCGGTCGTCGCTGGAGATGTATTGCTGGAGCTCGTCGATGCCTTGCGGCATCAGCGGGGACTCTTTGAACGAAAAAGCTCCGACTGGGCCTCCTTTTAACGGAGATTTGTTCGAATTTGGCGTGAGCTTTTCCGCGGAATCGTTCGGGACTTCAACCGGGTCTCGCGAGCGGCCTCGGCGTTGTACGTCAGATATCGAGAAGGAAGAATCGACGTTGGTATTCTTCTTGTTTTTGTTGTTTTCTGTGTATTCTTCTTCGTCTTCCTCTTCCTCGTCGGAAGAGACGTCGTCCTTCTCTTCGTCCACGTCCACGTCTACGCCAAACTTGGAGCCAATCGATAATAAACCGTTCTTTTGCCTATCCATGATGTCTTTAATGAACTCTCGTTGGCGTTGCGATTTCAATTCAAGTTCAATTTCGCGCTGTCGAATTTCTTTTTGTTGGCGTTCGACTTCTTTTGCACTCTCGACGAGCGTATACTCGCGTTTCTTGTCCATCTCATCGCGCGTATGCAAACGTTCTTCGAGCAAATCGTTGACGCGTTGCAACTCTTTCAAATCGTTCACGGCGTTTTCCAAAGCCGTCTTGGCATCGCCCAATTCGACATTTACCTCGTCTATCTTCACGAGCACTTCTTCCGGACCGGTGTATCCGTAACCGCCAAACGAGGCTTGTTTCTCTCCCGAGCGAAGCGCTCGAGTTTCTTCTAACAATTCTCGGTGGGTATGATTCAACGCGAGAAGCGAGTCCTCGAAATCTCTCGATCGGCGATCACACAATTTCGCATACTCTTCCGCCGTTCTCGCCTCCTCCAACGCTAAGTTGTATTTTAAACGCACGTCTTCGTCCGATAAATACATGACGTTTTGGTCGAGACCGACGAACGCGTCTACGGCGCCTCGGCGAACGGCGGTAAGTTTGTCTTGCAACGCTTTGTACTTCCCGCTCGCCGCGCCGCATCGCGTGGTGAGCTCTTTGTTCGATTCCGTCAAATCGTTGCACAAGACTTCAAACTCTTCGAGCTTGACGTCTCTGGCCACGATCGCAGCCGCGTGCTCCTTGGCCAATTTATCGAGAAACTCCGAGTGATTCGCTTCCATCTTTGCTTTTTCAATCAACAAATCGTCGTATTTCTTCTTCTCTTCTCTCAAAAACGCCGTCTCTTCCATTTGTTCGTTCACAATCGTCAACTTCTCCTCGCACTCTTTCGTCAACTTGTCGCACTTTTTCTCCTTTTCCTCGCACGTCTTCTTCACGTCGTACAGCTCTTCGGAAAGTTCTTTCGTTCTTTCTTCTGTCTTTTCGTCCGCCATTTTCTCCAACTTGCGTTCGAATTCCAACGCCTGTTCTTCCACCGTTTTCTCAAACTCAATCGTTTTCTCCTCCAACAGATCTTCTGCTTTTTTCGCCCTCTCGTCCGCAAGCTCCGCCTGCGCTGTGCGTTCGTGACACAAAACTTTCGTCCGGTCGTACTCTTTCAACAACTCGTCCTTGGCTTCGTTGTCCGAAATCAACGCGTCCACGTTCTTCGCCATCTCCACGATATCCTCCTTAAACCTCTCCTCTCGTTTCTTCATCTCCGCAATTCTCTCCTCTGCTTCTTCCTCGCGCTTTTGCAACGTTAAAATCGCTTTCGCCGCTCGCTCGTGTCTCAACGTCATCTCCTCTTTCTTCGCCTCGCTTTCCTTCAGATTAATCTTCAACAAAAGCGACTCCGCGGTGATCTCTTCCAGTTGCATTTTCGCCACGCCTTTCTCGCGAATCGCCACGTTTAGCTCGTTCGTCATTCGCGAGACTTTCTCTTCCAGGATTAACACGTCCGCTTCTCTGGATTTCATCGACGGGACGTTTAAACTTTTCAACGACGACGGCGCCGCGGACGACGCGTTGTTATATTTTGCCTTGAGTTGCTCCAACATCACTCGCCCTTTCGAGATGGAATCGTCGATGACGTCTTTTCCTTCGAGACCACCACCATTTACACCAGAAGCTTCCGCGACTTTCTTTTCCTTGACACCGTCTGCCTCGATCGTTGTTCTCGGAATCGATGAGTCAGCATCCGCCGTCGATAAAGAAGTTAAAGAAGAAGAATCATCACCGATCGCTTGGGTATTCCCTTTGCCGAATGGTAAAAATCCCATCGTCTTTACGTTAAGTACCGCGCGATATTTTTTATCTCTTCACCCGCCACCGATATGTATGAAGCGCTTCGTTCTCACTCTCTTCTTTGGTGTCTTCTGTGTGTATTTCGAATGCGCGCAGGAAAAGCGTGCGTTGTTGTTGCGTGTGTTTGTGTGTCGTAAATTTGTTTTTTCCCTTGTACAAATGTGTCGAGATATCAATTTTTAGTGTTGAGATTTTTCTACAAAATATACGGGAAATGGGAGAAATCACCATCTTTGACGCTCTCTGGATGTACACAGAAGATACTAAAAAGAAACGATGCGCTTCTCAGTGATGTACGCGGAAGAGATCTCTCGATTCGTCTCGTTTTTTTGTGATTCTCGTTCGAATTGATATCTAAAAGAAGTCTTCAAAGTTGGCCAATGTGAGCGAATTTGATGTGTTTTCTGCGATTAAAAAAAAGAACGTTGAACGCGTTTTGAACAGGTTGCTCCTCAAAAACTTTCGACACGTGCCGCAGATTTGTACATAAAACACGGGCACACGACGCAAGGGTTAAAGGCGATTTCCGGACGAATCCTCGTTGCGTATTTTCGAGAGGAAGAGAGTAAAAGGTTTGGGAATTTCGGGTTTATTGAAGCGCGTTCGCGTCGCGAGAGAGGGATACACGCGCGCGTACATTTACGCGTAAAAATATATTCTCTGCTTTCAACGGCGAATTTGTCCTCGGTCTTGTCATCGCGATAAACTTAAATTCGTATCTTGAACGGGAGCGCGTGTAGCGAGTAACGACGCGAGGAGAAAGGAACCAAAGACGAAGAGAATGTCCGGGTCAAAGTCTCGACCACAGAAAGGGTCGTCCGTCGAGACTTCGCCGATGACTTTGTCGTCGCCGCAAATACCGATGGCGGGGTCTGTCCAACACCAAGAAAAACTCCGAGTCTGTCAAAAAGTCATCGAACAGTTATGCGAGGATTGGCCGGAGTTGAACGAGGACGGCGAGAGGAAAGCGAAAGTGCACGATTTAATATTGAGGTTACCGAGACAGTACGGGTTAGACGCGCACCATTTGGAGGATATCGAGACGCACGTTCGGTTGTTGGAACGAGCGTCGACGAAAGATGCGCCAGTCGTGCACGTCAGAGAGGTTTTAGTTGGCGGGGAGGAAGAAGAGGAAGAGGGCTCGGAAGGAGAGAGCGATACAGACATCGGAGGGAAGGAGGAGGAGGAGGACGCAAATAGAGAGGACGTGAGCATGTCGTCCGCGAACGAAGAGAGCGGACAGTCGGCGAGATATAAGTCGCAAGCGAAAGCGATATTGCAGCAAAATCATCAACAACAACAGTTGCAGCAAACGAGAGGTTTGCGAAGGCCGATATTCGGGTCTTCGTTGACGCTGAGTTCGTTTCAACCCGGGTCACCCAGCAGTCGAGGTGGAAGTATGAGTGGGAGAAGCATAGATAATAACACTAACAATAGAAATAGCGTAGAAGGGACGTATGAGATTGCGGTGTGCGGAGGGAACAAGCCGAGGACGTTGTCGAGGATATCGACGACTTTGTTTGACGTCGGGTTGAATATTGCCGAAGCGCACGTGTTTTGCACGTCGGATGGGTTTGTTTTGGACGTGTTTGTCGCGCAAGGGTGGCGTGAGAACGATGCGAAAGGGTTGGAGGCGATGTTGCAAAGCACGTTTGATCAGTTTAATTGGGGCGATGCGGTTTCGTCGAGAAAACTACAACAACAAAAAAAAAGCGGAGGCGCGGTGGATTCTGCACCGGCGCATCCGAAAAGAAAATCAGAAGATGTGAGTCAGAAGAAGAATAACGGTAGAGATAGACGCGCTTTAATCGACGATAGAAGCGTTTCGCCCATGCCTTCCGAGTGGGAAATTGATGAAAAGTTGTTGACTTATAGCGAGAAGATTGCGCAAGGCGCGTTTGGCGTTTTGTATCTCGGACAGTATTGCGGTCAAGAAGTCGCGGTGAAAGTTCTAAAGACGCCGAAAAACGAAAGTCACGACGATTTGAAGAGAGAGTTTCAGCAAGAGTTGTCGACGTTGAGGAAAGTGCACCATAAAAACGTCATTCAACTCATCGGCGCTATAACGAAAGGACCAATGTTGTGTCTCGTGACGGAGTTTATGCACGGCGGTTCGATGTTGAGTTTCTTGCACAAAAATGCGCCTTTGAAGTTGTCGCAAATCGTCAAGTACTCCACCGGCGTCACCTTAGGTCTCGATTATCTCCACAAGATCAACATCGTTCACAGAGACGTGAAAACGGCAAATCTGTTGATGGATGAAAACGACGTGGTGAAAATTGCCGATTTTGGCGTCGCGAGGGTCATGGCGAAAGACGGAGTGATGACGGCTGAAACTGGGACCTATCGATGGATGGCACCGGAAGTTATAGCGCACCAAGTGTATAATCACAAGTGCGATGTCTATTCGTTTGCGATCACGCTCTGGGAACTCGTCACCGGTGGCGATATACCGTATTCTGGATACACTCCTCTCCAAGCCGCCGTTGGCGTCGTCCAAAGAGGCATGCGTCCAACCATCCCGCAAAGTTGTCACCCGGTCCTCGCGCATACCATCCAATATTCCTGGCAAGCTGATATGAACACCCGACCGGAATTCGAGCAAATCGTGGAAATGTTGAGAGACATTAACGTCACCGACGACGGGAAAAAAGATGAAAACAACGGTTTGATGTCTCGATTCCGCTCGATGGGGTTCGCCGGAAGTAAAAAGAAGCAAAATAAAGAGTTGAAACAATAATAATAATAATAATAATAATAATAATACCATGGGGATAGATAGATAGGTAGATAGATAGATATACCCGTACCTTTGTGTTGTGTGAAATATAAAAGCATTGTGTATTGAAGCGCGTACTTTAAAAACCGACCAACGAGAGAAGGAAAAAGGACCTTAAAACCCAAAAACATCTTCACATCCCTTCACAACACATCCTCTCTTTATTGTTTGGATGAACAACAACCACAATCACAAAGTGCCGGAAACCTCGTTCTTCCGAATTTTAAACTGGGAGCGGTACGTGCCGTACAACTCTAAAATCGCGCTCGTCGGGACGATCGTTTTGACTGGTGCGGTTGCAAACATCGCGCTTTCTGTTTGGGAAAACAATAAGAACATACACAAGAGAACGAAGAACAAGAACGAGTGAAGGGTGTTAAAATGCCAGAAGCTTTGTTTCGATTGGTCGATTCCAGCGGAGATGCGGTTGACTCTCACCATCGGGGATATCATCGAAAGAGAGTAGTATCGCCGATATCCTCCCCGCACTCTTCACCGAAACGAACGATGATGATCAACAGGAATAAACAAACGCAAACGGATGCGAACAACAACAGGAAAAGAACACTCCAAAACGTGGAGAAGAAGCGAACGAAGCGGACGCGAGAAAACGTCAAGAAGTCGTACTTAACCGTCGTGCTGGCGATATTGGCGTACAGATTTTTCGTTTTTGCCGGGAACGCAATTACCGGGAACGCGAGTCAGTTAGCGGTGAATGAATTAGAAGCAAACTTGAGAGAGTTGAACGGCACCGGGTTACTCGCGCGAACGCGGATGGAGGACGCGGAGAAGCAGATTGCGAAATTAAAAGGCAAACGACGAGGGAACCGAACGCCGCAATTCGTGACGGATTTTATGAGTTTAGACGAAAAGTACGAGATTCGGTTTACTTTGAGAGACAGAACTCGACGCGGGTGTCGGAGAGCTTTAGAGACGGCGAATAGAGTCGGCATCGAGAAAGTCTCCGACGTGCCGATGAAAACGCCGAGGATGGCGTACGATTTGGTGTTTGGGACGATGAGAAAGACGTTCGTTTTGAGATCTTTTGCGGACGGACTCGAGAGCTTTTTGATAGACGTGTACGGGTCGGTGATTTTAGTGAGGCAGTTAACCGTGGATCGTTTATTGTTTGAAAAAATGAACGCGGAAGTGTACTTTGATAAAATACGCACGTCGATGAAAGAAAACAAGGAGAAAAATATGGAATCGATGTTTCATTCAACGATAGGGAAGATGATAGTACTCGCGATTGATACTTTTACAAAGGCAAAATCGAACGCGTACGCGTTTTGTGCGTACGTGGAACGGTTTGAGAACGTGGCGACGCCAGAACCGCCTTCGAAGAGGACATGCGAGAAGGAAAAGATCGCGTTGGAAACAGCCAATCGTCTCTCGCCGTTTGCGGATAGTCTCCCTGTTTTTGACCGAACGTTTGGAGCATGGACCGCAAAGTGTAGCTCGAGGTGCTCGGAAGGGTTCCAATCCAGAGTAGATTGTAACGGCGACGTTGAGTTACGTCGGTGTAAAGGGGAAGAAACCTACGGGTGCGACGGCGTGTGCGGCTCGGGCGCCAAACTCGATTGCGCCGGCGCGTGTCAAGGCGAAGCCGTCGTAGACACGTGTGGCGTGTGTGGTGGAAGTAACCGAAGTATCGGGTGCGACGGCGTGTGTTTTTCGCCTGTCGTCTTGGACGATAAAGGCATGTGTTGCTTCACCGAAGATTTAGAGGTGCACGACACAACGTTAACGAAGAAATGTTCTCGCACGCATGAAGAAGCGACGCTCGCGAAGCAAAAAAAGATGGAAGAAGAGGCGGAAGAGAAACGAAAGAGCAAACCAAACTCGTTCAAGGAACTGGTGATGCAATTTCGCGACGCGAAGACGAAACAACGCGCCGCGTACAGCAACTTTTTCCGGCTTCTCGTCGCGATTCGTATCACGTGCGAAATCGCGTCCAAAAAAGTCGGCCGCTCCATCGCTAAAGTCATGCGAGGGCACTTCAAAGCCATCCTCTTCGTCTTTAACATCTTCTTCGGGAGTTACATGCGGTCGTTCGTAGGCTTCCTGGTCATCATGCTCGTCGCCGTCGTAACCGTCGACCGTCTTTTCACTCTCGGCGTCGTCGAGCGGACTTTGGACAAATCCAAAACCGCCCAAATGCTCGCCAACCGCTCGAAGCTCAAATCCATCGAGGACATCAAAAAGCTCGAAAGAAAGCTCGAGAGCTTTAAAAAAGAGGCGAAAACAAAAATCGGAACGCTCTTCGCCGTCCTCGTCCGGATATTCGACATCGTTCTCGCCAAATCTATCGTCCTCTTCTGGAAATTGAAGAACGCGCTCGAAGAGTTTTACGACGCCACCGACCTCGCCAAAAAACGCCGACGACGAAAAAACGAACCTCCTCATTCTCCTCCTCGTTCGTAGAATAGTAATAAGCGAGCGAAAGGTCCAAAAAGACCGCCATAATGTAAGATCCGCGCGTGATTAAATCTGTGTATTTATAAATGAAATCTCAATATTTTTTACTTCTTTCCTTCTCTCAAAAAGCGCTTTTCGTCCTCACTTCTTCTTGGCTCTGAAACGCATTCGAATGACCACCAATGACCATCACCGCCGCGGGCACCTGCGCACCACCCAATCGTAATAAGTATACGTAAACATACACGGAATATTTGAGAGCGTTAAATAATCTGTAAGAGAGATTGAGAGTAGCTTTCGAAATGGAAAAAGAAGAAACGAACGCTTTGGAACGACTTGACGGCGACGACGGAAACGACGACGACCGCGCCGCCGAAAAGAATACTAATCCACTCGCTTTAGCACCGACGACGCTTTCGACGACGACGGCTTCGACGAATACTCCTACGCCTACTGCGGTAGGAGAAACACTCGTCGGCCAAACCGCCAAATCCGCGCAAATCGACCTTTGGTTGCAACAGACCTTATCGAATTTGCCGGTGCAGAGTTGGAACGTGACGTCTTTAGGAGGAAATGCAGAAAAAGGGACGGGGACGACGACGACGACCACGGCGAGCTTTGAACGGATGGCAATTGCTCCAGAACGCGTGGAGGCGTTGAATGGACCGATTATGCGCGTGGATAGGATCGATGGGGAAACGGTTGATGTGAACATGAACTTGCACTTTCGAGCGCACTTTGGGAAAGGACAGTTGGAAAATTCGACGACGAGTTTGTCGAACAACAACAACAACAACAGCATCGTAGCGGCGGCGGTGGCGAACCCCGGGGGTTCTGCGAATTTCGGCGCGGAAGATCGGGTGCAGAAGAAAGGAGGCTCGACGTTGGCGTTAGGCGAGAAGGCACACGATACCAACGACGCGAGCGGAAGTTCACCGAGACTCGTGGAACTGAGAGGAGACGACGAGGAGTTACACGCGGCGGCGACGACGACGACGATGACGTCAAATATATCCGCCGTGGACACCTACGCGAGCCCGGTGGATGGGAGATACGCGGTGGCAAGGTACGATGGGGACATCGAAGATGGTGAATCGCGTGGATTCTTATACAGCGAATATAAAGGGAACAATGATAACAATAACAACAACGGCGCGTCGACGAGCGAGCAAAAAACCAACGCGCTTTCCGAAGAGTTTCGCATAGATGCCAAGAACGTTCGCCTACTCGAACGCATAGCCGTCGGCGGTTTCGCGGAAGTCTTTCGAGGCTCGTATCAAGGCACGTTAGTCGCGGTAAAGCAACTTCTCGAGCGCGGGAAAAGCGTTCGCGAAAAACTAGAGAACGAAGTGCAAACTTTGGCGCGTTTGCGACATCCCAACCTCCTTCTCTTCATGGGCTACGCTTTAGAGCCCCCTCTGATCCTTACCGAGTTCATGCGTCGCGGCTCTTTGCACGGCATCTTGAAATCCGACGAGTGTTTCAAAGTCGACGGTTTGCGGTGTCTGAACATTACCATGGCCGTCGCTCGAGGCATGCACTACCTCCACACTCGATCGCCACCGATCCTCCACTTGGACTTGAAATCTCCAAACATACTCGTGGACGAAAAATGGCGAGTCAAAATCGCCGACTTTGGCATGTCCCGCGTCCGCTTCTCCACCTTAGCCTCCGCGCGCTCGGAGTTCCACGGCACCCCGGAATGGATGGCCCCGGAAATGCTCCGCGCCGAACCGTACGATGAACGCGCCGACATCTACTCCTTCGGCGTCGTCTGTTGGGAGCTCTTAACCACGCGAACGCCTTGGGACGACTTACACCCCATGCAAGTAGTCGCCGTCGTCGGTTACTCCGAGCGCAGACTCGCTTTACCGACCGATTGGAACAAACGAAGAGAAGCGCTCGTCGGCGCGTCGTCTCAGAGACAACACCCGCTCACCCAAGCGGACGAGCTCGCGTTCGACTCCATATCGAACTTGTTCGAAACCTGCGCCGCGAAAGACGTCGAAGCGAGACCGAAATCGTTCGAGTTTATTTTACGCTCCTTGGAAACGGAAATGAACGCGTGGCGACGGTCGTTACCTTCTCCTTCCCCGGGGAATGACAAAAAGGTTGAGACGGGAAAACAAGAAGAGAATCCTAAGAGCGACGAAAACGGTTTAAAGGAGAGAGAATAATAGAACACAGACAGTAGTAGTAGTAGTAGTAGCAGTAGTAGTAGTGCGAAAGTACTCGACATACTAATAAAGCACGCAGAAAGGAAATCAAAAGAAAAAATGTTCAAAAAATGTAACCCTAAACGTTTTTTTTTGTCGAAGCGATAGGGGGGAGAGAATTTTTGCGACTCTTCGGTGCCTTTTATTTTTATCATCCCGTTCAAAAGACCCACACACGAACGCACGTATTCTTTGTTGACTTGCACTACTTTCGTCGATCGCGCGGTGTAAAGCGCGCACACGAAGAGGAGGAGTAGATCTCGGTCACTCTGCGTGCGACGAGAACAGACACGCGCACACCAAAAGCTCGTTCTCGCGCGAAGGAAAAATCTCTTCTTTGGGAATAATTTCGTCGAACACAAACGAAAGCGTTGGGAAAACGAGAGACGGAAAAAGCTTCTCGTCTCCTTGACCTCGTGCGCGTCAAAGTCGTCTCGAGAAACAAAAGAAGACCAAGAAAAGGAAACATTACAACACGTACACGTATAAAATGAGGGACGTGTCGCAGCACATGATGCGCGCGAGCACCTCTTTCGCCGAAGGTACGTTTCTTTTCCTCCAAGAGACGCTCTCATTTGAGTGCAAAACCAATTGTGCCTCGAGCGCTGCACAGTCAGAGTTTTGCTCTTTTTTTGGGTGTTCGCTCGCTTTTTGTATCCCCCTCTTAAAATTTTAGAGATGAAAGAGGTGTCGATGTTTCCGCGGACAAAACGTGTTTTCAGCACTACGACATCGAAAGAGAGGAAGAGAGGACGTCGTTTTTCAGCACTGCGCGATCGAAAGAGAGAGAGAGAACGATTCGAGAGCGTAGAATACGTATTCTTATTTTTTCTTTCAATTATTGACCCCGGTTTTCTTTTTCCCCTTTGTTTTGGAACGCACCAAACGCGTTTCAAAAAAAAACAGATTTCGACCCGATGATGATCGTGAGAAAACCAGACGCATCCTGCTCCCCGTCCTCCTCCTCGCCGAGTAATAGTAGTAGTAGTAATAGTAAGAAGAACAAAAGAGACGGCGAGAGCGGCGGCGGCGACGCGGGTGGCGGCGGTTCGCCGGGAACGTCGTCGTCGATTGGACGAAGGTTCGATCGAAACAAAAACGCTTCTTCAAAGACGAATAGCGTGCGCGACGTGGGGACGCCGTCTTCGTCGCCTTTGTTTGGTCACCACCAGAAAACCGGGTCCTTTGGAGGAGGTAATAAAGTCGCCGATCCGATTTGGATCGACGACGATTGCGAAGTGGACGACGAGTTTTGTTTCAGCGACGACGGGTTTACGCCAGACGCGAAGAAACGCCGCAACAATAACAAAGGCCAAGGTAAAACAGTTTCGAACAACGAGGACGAAGACGATGAAGAGCTCTCCGGGTCTTTTAAAAGAAGAGAAATTGAAAACGAACGGAAAATGGTCAATCGTCTGTGGGATAAGCCGACGACGTCGGAAGATTTGTTGCACATCACCTCGCACGTGCCGGTAAACAGAACAGGGAAAGCGGCGCCGAAAGAAACAGTAAATAAAACGAGCGCGAATACTAAAACGAATAAAAAACACAACAACAACAAGAAACTTCAACAACGAAAAGAAGAAACAGATGAAAAGAAACAGAAATGGTTTTACACCAAGGTGACGTTTGTCGCGGTGATTTTGAATTTTGTCGTCGCTCTGCCCTCGTCGGTTTTCACGCAGTTACCGTCCGTGTTTACCGGCTTGGGCGTCTTAAAAGCGTTGGATTGGTTGTTTCCAAACTCGAGAAAACGTTTGATGCGCATATCGCGAAGGATTCGTCGGGTGAAATCGAGCGTGAAAAATCGAAACATATCGTTTCCGAGTTTGAAATTTGCTAGACTCGGGGTGAAATCCATCGCGAATATCGCGCGTCGAGGCAGCGTGAACGCGATGAATCGCGTGTCATCGAGAACAAACATCATGCAAAAATCAGAGTCGTTTGAAAATCTGATCAAGGAGGGCCAAAAGAAGAACGAAACCGGCGACACGCTTTCCGCGGTGAAAATATTCACCAGAGCGGTGGAACGTCAACCGATGAACCAGTTTGCAAACATCGCGCTATCGAAATCTCTTTCCGACCGAGTCTTTGAACCAGAGATTTTCAAAAACAGAGTGAAAGCGAAAGCGTTGGCGGACGAAGCCGTCGACCGCGCGCAGAAAGCGGTTGAAATCGACAGAAACTCGTGTCAAGCGCACGTGTGTTTGGCGGTCGCGTACGGTCGCGCGCAAATGTTCTCCAACGAAAACAGAGAAAAAGTTGAGCTCGGTAAAATGCTCAAAGAGTCTCTCGATAACGCGTTGAAGATTGATCCGAACGACGACATGGCGTTGCACGTAATGGGTCGCTACGAGTGGTCCATGGCTAACTTGAACGGCATCACCAAAATGTACGTGAAGATGATGTACGGCGCGCTCGCTCCTGGTTCCGCCGAAAACGCCGAAAAGCTCTTCAAGCGCTGCATCGAACTCAGCCCGAACCGATTAATTCATAAAGTCGAGTTGGCGAAAATGCTCTTCGATTTGAAACGCTACGACGAAGCGCACAAGTTAGCTACCGAAGGACGCGTCTTACCGATGGAAGACGTCAACTCGGAAATCGAGCGTAAAAACGCGGACGAAATCATCCGAAAATCAGCTCTGAAAATGACTCGAAGTCGAAGTTCCATGATGGGCTTTGGAAGTAGCTCGGCGCTTTCCAAGAAGTTGAAATCTCGGACGCCTTTGAAAGACACCAGCAACGCGGATTTGCAACAACAACAACAACAAACGTTGGCCGAGGCGCAACCGCAGCGACAGAACTGAAGCACACACGTTTCACACAACAAAAAGTAGATTTAAAATGTATAGAAAACCCCACATAACGACACTATGAACAACACTAATACCAACGAGTTTGTTTCTTCTTCTTCGTAATATCGATTGCGCCGCTCGACAAAAGCGCTTTTTCCAAGCAAAAGCCACCCCCACAAGGAGAGATTTTTCTCCATTTTATGGGTGCGCTTAACACGACGTATACGACGACGAACACCGACGACGCATCATCGTCGCGTCATCGTCGCGCAAAAGTTTGAGGAGAAAGAGAGAGCGCAGAAGATAAAACTCAAAGCCCTCTTCTTTTCTCCGTTCTCCTCTCAACGACCACAAAGAAGAATCAGTCATGCCGCCAAAGACGCAAAAGAAAAAGAAGTCTCTCTCGCACGCGCAAAAGATGCTTCAAGCACAAAAAGCGAGACCTGGAGAGGGAGAATTAACGACGACTACTACGATGCGAGCGACGCAATTGTCCGCTTTACAAGGGATGGCGACGACTGTGTTTACCGTGGACGCGCTGGATTTAAAATCCACGAAAGTGCCTTCAAGAGGAGGAGGAGGAGACAAGAAAACGAGAGGCATTGGCAGTCGCAACGCGCATAAGAAAGGCGTACAAACGACGTTCGCGAAAGAAGCGGATTACGACGTGGAGAGACGCGTGAAAGACGCGCGAAGGCCAATCGGGACAGCGCCGAAAGCGTACGAAGAGTTAGACGTCGTCGTCGCAAAGACGAAGAGCGCGACGACGATATCCGATGGTGCGATTATTGTAGAACACCAAAGCGTGGAGGCGATTGATTTCATGCCGCGGCGACCGAAATGGTCGCGAAAGGGCGACGCGAAAGAGACGAGTAAAAACCGCTTGCGATTGAGAGAGCGAAAGGCGTTCGCGAAGTGGGCGAGACGGGTGAAAGAAAAGATGGTGGCGAAAGGCGGGTATCCGCCGGCGTTTGAGCAGAACTTGGAAGTTTGGAGACAGTTGTGGCGAGCTATGGAACGAGCGGACGTGATTTGTTGCGTTTTAGACGCGAGAAATCCTATGTTGCATTTTCCGGCGGCGTTGTACGCGCACGCGACGAGGGTTCATAAGAAACCGTTGATTTGCGCGTTGAATAAGATCGATCGAGTGCCGCGGGAAGCCGCGGAGAAGTGGAGGAAGTGTTTATTGGAAGGATTGCCTGGATTGGACGAGGTTATAGGGTTCATCGCGGTCGAACAGGACGAAGACGGGATGAGAGAAGAAGAGGAAGGAGAGGAAGAAGAGGAGGAAGAATTAGACGAAGAGGAACTCGCGAAGAGGGTGTACGAGCCGACGCGAGAAATGACTGTCGGTAAGTCGGCGTTAATTTCAGCGGTGAAAAGAGTCGCGAAGTACGGGAAGCGGTGGAAACACGTCGTCGAAGATGATCCGCACGAGGACGAGGACTCGCGTCTGCATCGAACGAAGACGAAAAATTACGCCTTTTTCGAAGACGAGTTTGAGAACATTCACGGCGAAGACGACGAGGGAGATGACGCGCCTAAAGACGAGTGCGTCGTTGCGCTCGTCGGACATCCAAACGTTGGCAAATCTTCCATGATTAACACTTTGCTCGGTCGTAAAGCAGTCTCAGTGAAAGCGACGCCTGGGCACACGAAAACGTTGCAGACGTTAAGGTTTGCCAAAGGCGTGTGGTTGTGCGATTCGCCTGGATTAGTCTTTCCTCGAGTCGACGCGAGCTTACCGGAACAAATCGTCGGTGGTATTGTTCCGTTACCGATTGTACGAGAACCTTACTCATCGTTACGTTGGCTCGCCGAAATGCGAGATGCGTGCAAAGATCGATGGAAAGCGTACGCGGACAGCAAGACGTCCAACGAGAAAGATCGTCGTTTAGCCGAAGAACTATCCAAGACGCTCCCGGAAACGTTGAAAATTTCAGCGTTGCCTACAGATTTGTACGACAGCGAAGTTTTAGAATTACGAGACGCTTCGGACGTTCTCGAAGGGTTTCTTCCTTGGTCACCGTTGTCTTTAGCTCGCGAAACGGCGTTGAAACGAAAGCTCCTCGTCTCCGGCGGACGACCGGACGACCGCGCGGGAGGCGTGATTGCGTTGAAACGAGTTTTGGACGGTAAATCACCGTACGCCGTTCCTCCACCAATAGATATCGTCGCGATTAAAGCGAGGCGAGATTCGGCTCACGCACCCTTCGCGG
>Ga0181607_10001976_pt1 | contig 18230 bp, 8 predicted proteins | sample 041ome_9_FD_132420 | JGI IMG/M metagenome (GOLD analysis project Ga0181607, IMG submission 132420) | Coastal salt marsh microbial communities from the Groves Creek Marsh, Skidaway Island, Georgia - 041413US metaG (megahit assembly) | ecosystem: Environmental > Aquatic > Marine > Intertidal zone...
ATCAGTTCGTTGCCACGCTTTCCATCTGCGGAACATCGCCAGGCGGCGACTGGCGTGCGTGGGAGTTGGAGCCGTGCGGTGTGACGGCTGCCGGCTGACTCCAGCAGTCCGCACTGCAGCCCAACCACCTCCTCTGCTTCGCTGATCACCATTCCAGTGGTCAGCCGAACGGAGCCTTCCGCACGCACGGCGGTGCCATCGTCGCGTGCAGCCAACGCTGCGAGTGCCGCCGCGGAGTCAGCGTTGTCCGGCGCGGCCATCAGCCGGATCGCGTCATCCCACGGCCGCTCACGGCCAACGCCAATCGCGAGCTGAAACCGGCCCGAACTGCTCCCCGCGGGCAACAGAAGCGTGTCGAGCATGTGTGAGTGGCTGCGGACGTGCCAAGGGAGGCCGAGCGGGAAGATCGAGAGCCGCTGTGGCGACGAGCCGCGACGCAAGTCGTCGATCGCCAGTTCGACAAAGTGTTCACCCATCATCACGTTGCGTTCGCTGGCAACTGACTGGGTGTGGATGCTGCGGAACAGATCGGCGCCGTCGTTCTCGTTCCAGGCGAATCGGCAGGCGGCATAGTTTTCAAGTGGATTGCCGGAGAGGGTCTCATCAAGCTGCAGGTCAATGTCGAGCACGATCAGAGATGAGCCCGCTGGAAGCGTCATCCGCTGGCAGAAGCGTCCTACGGGCGTGCCGGTGTGATCGACCAGACGGCCACGGCTTTCGAGGGTGTCGTCTGGCGAGCCTTCCCAGCGGCCCACCGTGTCGGCCGCCATAGTGGCGTACTCACTCCGTTCAAGCGGGTCTTGCCAGCGACTCCCCGCCGGTGGTTTTGTGACTCGACGAGTCAGCCGCTGGGAGAGGCGGTTGGCGGTGTCGTCACTGGCCCGCAGTGAGAGGATGCCGCCTGTTTCAGGATGCAGCCGTAGCCGAATGAGTCCATTGTCGAGAATCTCATCCGCCGTAGCGTTTGCTTTGCGCCCCCATGGCATCAGGCTGCCGAGTCGGCCAAGCAACCCCTGCCTGCTTGCGGGAAGGCGGGATGCGGGCTGAGCATCTGCGGCATGCGGCAAAGTTGCTGTGGGAGTCGCCTGTTGTCGGCTGGTCGTACCACTGATCGCTTCGTCAAAGCGTTCGCGTGCTGTAGCCAGTGAGACGGCTTCGCGACGGGCGGCCGTGCGAGGGGTGGTCAACGCCTCGTCACCCGAGGCAGTGGCTTCTGGGAGAGGAGGGCGGAAGGAGTCTGGGCCGTAGTCGACGGTGATGCTGGCGGACGAGGTTTCGCTAAGCAGTTTTGAGGGGAGTGCAAAGCTTCCCAGCACCCGGCCCCGCAGCGTGATCCGCCGCAGTCGCTCGTACCACGGGCTGGTGGTGCCAGGATAGCGAGCGAAGCTGAGCACAACGGCATGTTCATGATCCATCGCGTTGCCGAGTTTCTCGGGCAGGCCGAGGATGGTGGCGGCATCGCGGGCATCAAGAGGTGCTTTGGCAATCGCCTCGATGGCGCCAGATCCGGTGCCGGTCCAGCGAATACGGCTGGCACCGGGGTCGGGAAGTGGACTGCCGTCAAAGAGGTTCCAGATCGCGCCGTCGTAGCCCAATGAGGAGAGGAGCTGGGGGAGCAGAGCGGAACCACCACCGCCGCGTCGACCGAAGATCGTCGGACTGTGGCCAATGGCACGCCGCCAGGCGTCTCTGCCGCGGCGGAAGGACTCCAGAATGGTTTCAGGCGATTGGCTCGCAACTGGCGTGTCGTCCCAGAGTCCGCCGACCGCTTCCAGCCGCCCGGCGGCGACCGCCTCTTTGAGAGCGTTTGCTCGATCCGGACGGGTGACTGTGAGCTGATCGATGAGCTCGCCAGAGGCGATCAGGCCTGATGGCGACTGCGAGGCAAGTTCGTGATCCAGCCGCTCGTCCATGGTGGAAGGAGCAATCAACAGCAGATCGAGCAGCCAGACATCTACCGGATAGTAGTGAGACCGCGCGGTCTCGAGATGGCGGTGGCAGGCGTCGAGGAGCTCGTTGGCCTTGGTCTGCTCGTTGGCGACGGCGGCCTTGGCAGCGGCGACGAGGTCGCTGGCGAAGACATCTTTTTCTGGCATCGACTGCGATCGCATTCGCCGCGAAAGCAGTTCTGCCAGCAGCCAGGCGAGGCCGAGGGCGTAAAACTCTTCGATCAGCTCTGGATCGACCGTGTCCAGCTGGGGAGAGACGTCAAGCAGTTTGGCCGCTTCCGCCACAATCGCCGAGACGTCTGAGAGATGTCGCACCGCGGTGGTGGTGACTGTGGCCTGATCCTGCGGATCAACCTCATGACTGGTGACGTCAAAGCGGTGATCAAAGGCTGCGGGAACGATGGCCACGCTGGAAAGAAGTCCTTCAGCAGGCCGGTCGATGCCCCGCCAGGAGGGCATCCGCCCCATGCTCGCGACGAGGAGTGGATGCCAGCTGGCAGTCCAGGCGGCTAGGAGATCTTCCGCCTCTTCGCCGCGGCTCCAGACCGGAAAATCCTCGAGCGAATGACAGGGAAGAAGGACCGTGATCCGCTCGTGACTCATGCTGCTGCCAGTCGTGTGACTGTTCGGGTGGGAAGGAACCTGCTCGTCGACGGAGCCCCTCTACGCTACCCCGTAGGCTGGTTTAAGGCATCCGGGGGCGGCTGCCACGCTCCGTGAGCGTTTGACTTTGCTTCTTTTTCGTCCATAAATTGTGAGTTGGGAAGGCTTTGCGGCACATATGACATGAAAAGACGCAGCGGGAGTCCGTGGCGTCTCGACTTGCATTTGGGGAATGTGGCCGCGGCGAACTGCCTGGAACCAGGTAAACTGCGGTCCCGTGAACGGTTCTCGGCGCGGTATCGTCCAAGGGAATGGTGGGGTGTTGTTTTCCCACCAGTGACTCATCTGCGGAATGGATCTCATGGCTCGCAGCGGACACGTTTGGGGCATCGATATTGGCACCTGCGGGCTGAAGGCCCTGCGGTGCACCGTTGGCAGCGAGGGAACGGCCGTGGAAGCCGTTGCCTTGGAGTACATCGAGTACCCCATGCTGCTCTCCGATCCGGAAGCCGACCGGGTCGAGTTGGTGCGGAACGCCCTGCAGGAACTGCTCTCCCGTCATGATCTGCATCAGGACAAGGTGATCTTGTCGGTGCCTGGTCAGTCGGGGCTCACGAAATACAGCAAGCTGCCTCCGATCGAGGCGAAGAAGATCCCCGACATCGTCCAGTACGAGGCGAGGCAGCAGATTCCGTTCCCGCTGGAACAGGTTGTCTGGGATTGGCAGAGGCTGCCCGGCGGGATGGAAGAAGCCGGCTTCGTGATCGACGCCGAAGTGGCGATCTTCGCGATGAAGCGTGAGCAGGTGTTTAAGGCTCTCCAGCCGCTGACTGATGTCGGTATCGATGTTGAGGTCCTGCAGCTGGCACCGGTTGCCCTGGCCAACATGGTGATGTTTGACCAGCTGCCGCCGGTCGATGAGCTCGATCCAGACGATCCTCCTCCGTTTACGGTGCTTGTCTCCACCGGAGTCGATAGCACGGATCTCGTGGTCACCAACGGCCTGCAGATCTGGCAGCGGAGCATCCCCATCGGCGGCAGCAACTTCACAAAAGCGATCGTCGCTTCCATGAAGCTGACGTTTGCCAAGGCGGAGCATCTCAAGCGAAATGCGGTCCGTGCGGAGAACGCGAAGGCGGTTTTCCTGGCAATGCGGCCGGTGTTTAACGACTTCTCTGCAGAACTTCAGCGATCGCTCAACTACTTCACCGGCACCCACAAGACCGCCTCGATCGGCAAGGTCTATCTGCTCGGCAATGCGGTGAAGCTCCGCGGTCTGAGTGATTTCGTTGCCAAGCAGATCGGGCTCGATGTGAGCCGCTTGGAGAAGTTCGAGAAGCTGGATGGCAAGACGGTGATCGGTTCGGCCACCTTCCGCGAGAACCGGCTGGCGTTCGGCACGGCCTACGGCCTCGCGGCTCAAGGCCTCGGCATGGCGGAGATGAAGACGACGCTGATGCCGAAGCAGATCCTGCGTGATCGGCTGATTGCGTCCAAGCGACCGGTGACTGTGGCGGCCCTGCTCGTGCTGCTGGTGACCGCATTCATCGGCTACGCCGGTAACGTGTTCACCTGGAACAGCTACGCCGAATCGATCTATAAGAGTGCTTTGGACAGCGCCGATCAGGCGGCAAGTAGTTCGCAAACGGCCAAGTCGGCAGTCCAGAAAGCGGAAACAGACCGTGATGCTGCGGTCGAAGGGCAGCAGATCTTTCTGCGGGTTGCGCACCGGCGTTTCCAGAGTTTGGAGATGCTGCGAGCGTTGCGGTCGGTGCTGCCGCACGATCCGCCAGATGCGATTCCTGAAGACCCTGCTGATCGTAACGAAGTCCACATCGACCGTGTCGACATGCAGTACTTCAGCGATCTCTCGACCTGGTTTGAGGATGTGAAGGATCAGTGGCAGAAGACGCACCCTCGAGATGGCGTTGTGCTCGACGAGCCAGAACTTGAAGACACTGCTGAAGCCGCCGAACCTGCTGCGGATGGTGAAACGACAACGGAAGGGGAGACCGCTGCTGACGATGACACGGCTGAGGCTGAGCAGACGGTGGAGGTCGACGAGTCGCCTGCGGGCACCGAGCAAGAGGGGGAAGAGGTTGCCCTCGCTGATGATCCTGGTCCCTCGGGGCCTGGCTGGGTGATTGAGTTAGTCGGCCACCACTACCACAACGAACCGCGGCATAGGCCAAACCAGAGTGCTCAGTTTGTTCGTGACACGCTGATTAAGAATCTCCTCGGTGACGGACCTGAGGTAACGGTTGACGTCGGTCCGTTGGCCGGAGAGATCGTTTCGGTAAGCGAGTTTGGCATCAAGTATCCGGTGCTCGTCACGTCTTCAACGATTCAGCCAGAGCAGGTTGTCAATCCGCTTCTTGCTGCTGACGGCGGCCTGTCGACAGGTGTCGGCATGATGGGTGAAAGCGGCATGATGAGCATGGGCCGCGGCATGGGGTCTGGTGGTTTTGGAAGCGGCCCAGGAATGGGAATAGGGCGTCGGCCGCCGTCGGGCTCCGGGGAAGGTGATGGTGACGAAGAAGGCGAAGACCCGGTTGTGGAACTGAAGCGATACGACTTTGTCGTGCAGTTCGTCTGGGTGCCACAGATTCCAGGGCAGCCAATGCTCGATGGCGACGGGGCTGCCGCAGCAGGTGCTGGTCGGAGTGGTCGAAGTGGCGGTTCACGTTCGTTCGGTGGCCGTCGTGGCCGTCGTGACGATGATGACGACGACGATTGATGGTGGAGACACGAGGACATCATGCAACTACCTGAAAACGTGCAGCCGGTTGTCGCCGCGCTCGGCAAGTACCACTTTTGGATTCTGGCTGTGTTGGTACCGCTGTTAGTGGTGCCGATGTTCGTGCTCGCGAGCAGCGACATTTCGCAGAAGATCGATGACGCTCAGAGCAACATCCAGTCCAAGATAAGTGCGGTCCAGTCGGTGAGATCGACCTCCCCTCATCCGAATCAGGAATGGGCAGACCAGATTGGTGAGCAAACGCTGAGCATCCGACAAGACACCTGGCGGTCGTGGGATCAGGCGTATCAAGACCAGCTACAGATTCGGGTCTGGCCCGATTCGCTCGGGCCTCAGTTTCTCCGGTATGTCGATCGTTTGGGAGAAGGGACCGAACTCCCGCTCACGCTGCGTGAGCTCTATCAAAACTCGGTGCCTTCGATTGTGAAGTCACTGCCAGCACGCATGGGAGCTGACGACCTCATGGAAGCTGGTATGGGGATGGGTGGCATGAGCGGCATGGAAGGTATGGGCTCCGGGATGGGGGGCATGTCCGGCATGTCGATGCGTGGCCGCTCAGGTGGCGGCCGCTTCAGCTCTGGTGGAGAGGAAGATGGTGGCTTCATGGGGGACATGGGGCCTCGACCGATGGTCGACTGGTCAGCAGCGGATCAGTCTCGGATCTATGAGTCCTTTGTGTGGGACACGACCCCTTCCACCACGCAGATCCTGCTCGCTCAAGAAGAACTGTGGGTCTACGGCGTTCTCTGTGACGCGATCGCCCTCGCGAACAGTCGCTCCACCGGACACTACAACGCCTCGATTCCGACCGTGAACGAACTGGCCATCGGCTACCAGGCGGCTGAGGATCAGCCCGGTGGCGAGGGGAGTGGTCGTGTGATGGTGCCTGGGGCTGGCGACAGTCCGATGATGAGCGGTGGCATGGGCAGCAGCATGGGCAGCAGCATGGAGATGATGTCCATGGGGCTTGAAGGAGGTGGCGGTGGAGCCGGTGGCGGGGCTGGTGCCGGCCTTGTCCGGCCTCCACATCCTCGTTTCGGTTCGAGCGGCGGTGGCGAAAACAGTAGTTCCATGGGCATGGGCGGGATGAGCTCCATGGGCATGATGGGCGGAGCGGGAGGTGGAGCATCCACCGCAACGACAGGCTCTCAAGATGACGCGCTCTACAACTGGATCTATGTCGACTTCAGCGGCAAGCCGCTGACAAAATCAGAAATCGACTCGTCGTCCGCGACTCGCATGATGCGGCTGATGCCGTTCCGGCTCCAGATTCAGATCGGTGAACAGCGGCTTGACGACTTCCTCGTCGAACTGGCGACCCAGGCACCTGTGCCGATCGATGTGCGACAGGTTCGCATCAACCCGAGTGCTGGTGGCGGTAGCTCCGGTGGCGAGGGGATGGGCTCTGGAGGAATGAGTTCCGGTGGCATGGGGAGTGGCATGGGCCCTTCGCGTGCCGGTCGCATGGGCGGCGGTGGAGGCTCGATGGGGGGTCGTATGTCGTCGAGCATGGGCGGTATGGAAGGCATGGGCATGGAAGGCATGGGCATGGAAGGCATGGGCGGCGACGATGGCGGTGGCCGGCCAAACGACCTGGAAGTGATCATTTCCGGCACGATTGCACTTGTCGCGGCTCCGGATGTCACGGTCGTTGGCCTTGCTGAAGATGAGATTCCGCTGCCGAGTGATGAGCTGCCGTTTGATGACGGCGTCGGGCCTGCAAATACAGAAGATGAGACGCTTTCAGAAGGAGACGTGTCATGAAGATGCCTTCAGCTCTGGGCCGCTCAGGCGGCGGTGGCATTGGCGATATGTTTCTGCAGCATGGCGAGAAACTTGGCTTTCTCGTGTTTGTGTTGTTGGGGGGCTGGCTGATGTGGGGCGGGGTGTCCTCGCTGCTCACGAAGCGGCCAACGTCCGAGATGTTGCCCTCGGCGATCTCGTCAAAGGCGCAGGAAGCCGAAGCGCATGTCCGGCAATCAACTCCGCTGCCCGAGGAGAAGCGGACTTCATCTGCGGCAGGTCAGGTGGCCGGCCAGTTGGCGGCCTGGACGAAGCCAAACGTGGCTCCTCCGGGAGAGTTTGTTGTTCTGAACAAGCCGCTCTTTAACGCGTTTGAGAAGCGAACCAAGCCGGATGTGTTTCCGATTGAAGACCTGCATGTTGAGTCTGGCCTTGCGGTGCTTCCCAAGCCGGGTGCTGGTGGACCTGGATTCGGGGGCATGAGTGGCTTTGGTGGTATGGGCGGCTTCGGCTCTGGCATGGGTGGCCCCATGGGTATGGGCCCCGGCGGCTTCGGTGGCGATCCGGGCGCCGGTGAAGAAGGGATCGCTGGAGAAGAGATGGGCTTCGAAGATTCAGGGCTTGAGTCTGGCGAGGGCGAAGGCTTCGGCGGTGAGATGGGCGAAGGCTTCGGCGAGGGAGAGTTCGGAGGCTTTGGAGGTTTCCCTGGCCGGGGCGGAATGCGGCCAGGTGGGTTCGGACCTCCGGGCATGATGGGCAGACGTGGTCCTGACCGAACGCCTGGAACGGTCGTGCCCTATGTGGTGGTGACGGGCCTGGTGCCGTACGGCAAACAGATGACGGAATACGAGGTTCGCTACGGCCAGTCGAGTTTCCGCGATCCGGAACGTGACTCACCGAAGTGGAGTCAGTTTCTTGTGGAGCGAGCTGAAGATGATGGCAGTGGAAATCTGAACTGGGAGCGGATCAACACCAATGCGGTGGCTGAGAAAGCGTCCCGAGAATGGGCGGGCCTGCAGCCGGAACTGCTGCCGATGGACTGTCTGCTGTCATTCGACGTTCCCGAACTTGCTCGAAGTGGACAGCCTGTCTCACCGTACGCCTACAACATGCCTCTCCCGCGACGTCTGGATCAGCAGTGGGGTGCGGAGGCTGTTCATCCATGGTTTCAAGGCTTCTTGGAAAAGCGACGTGATGAGCAGCAGGCGATGCAGCGGGCGATGGGCCAAGGGCCCCAGGGTGGCCGGATGTCGTCTGGGATGGGCGGCATGATGGGCTCCGGCATGATGGGCTCCGGCATGGGCTCGAGCATGGGCTCCGGCATGATGGGCTCTGGCATGGGCTCGAGCATGGGCTCCGGCATGATGGGCTCTTCAATGGGCTCGGGTATGCGACCAGGTCGCATGGGCTCTTCAATGGGCTCGGGTATGAGTATGGGAATGGGTATGGAGGGAGAGGGCTCGGGGCTTGGTGGGGGTTCCATCTTCACGGAAGAAGGAGATGGAGCTGATCCAGGTGGCGAGATGATGGGCGGAGAAATGATGGGCGAGGGTGGGCAGATGTTCGCCCAGCCTGCTCCGGTGGAGTACCGCCTCTTCCGTTTCATCGACACCGATGTCCGACCCGGGAAGACCTATCGTTACCGGGTTCGGGTCTCGCTCTGGAATCCAAACATCAAACTCCATCCGCAGTATCTCAAGAGCGAAGACGTTGCGACGCCAACGAAGCTCGCGTCGGAGCCGAGTGAGGCCTCGAACGCGATTCAGGTGCCGCCGCAATCGCTTCTTTTGGCTCGAACGCTCGACCGCACAGAGGCCCGTAAGGTTCGCGGGTTGGTGGAGACGCTGGTCTTGGGAGCTGATCCAGAGACCGGCAACTTCGCACTGCGATCGATCAGCCTCGACCGTGGTGGGATGGCCATCGTTGCAGAGAAGGGTGAACGGGGTACTGAGGGGCCGCCGATCACCACAGACTCGATGCTTGTCGACGTTGCTGGCACACAAGAAAAGCCAGATGACCGTCGCCGTGACGACGACAGCCGTGTACCTGAGCCACTTGATCTGCTGTTTATGCAACCAGATGGCACTCTTCAGATTGTCTCGGCGGCAGACAGCGAGCGACGCGCGTCGCAGTACACGCCGACGCTCGGTGCGGATTCGCAACAGGACGACCGTACTCAAGGGCCCGGCCGACGTGGCCCACCTGGCTTCGGGCCGGGATCCGGCGGAGGCTCTTCACCATTTGGCTCGGGTGGTCCCTTTGGTGGCGGAGGTGGAAGCAGCCCATTTGGTGGTGGCGGAAGCAGTCCGTTTGGAGGCGGGGGAAGTGGCCCCGGTGGCGGTTATGGTGGCGGCGAGACTCCTTGAAGTGTCACAGGACATGAGGCATACGATGCGTTCCTACAGCGGCTATTTGTGCGCAGCCATCGTCGCGACGGCGTCGACATTTTGTTTCAGCGAACGAGTTGTGGCTCAAGAGCCGAAATACTCTTCGTGGAAACAGGTCGAGGCAGCTCCCGAAACCCGTGATTTTCTGACTGCGATGAAGGGTGGCGGAGGGATCGATGCCTCCGCTAGCACCTACCTTGAGGAGATCGTTTTTCCGCAGTTCAGCCTGCCAGAAAACCGAGGCGACCTTGATGAGGTCCGCAACCGAGTGCTGACCCGTATTCTGGCGAGCTTCGCGACGGATGACATCCAAAACTCGGCGAATGCCCTCGTTGCCCAGGGCATGCAGCGGCTTCTCGAGGATGACACCCAGGCGATGGGCGTGCGACTCAACGCGCTGCTTCTGATTGGCGAGCTGCAGGCGAAGTCTGGCGGTCTCTGGCCTGGAGCCGTACAGCCATTGACGCAGGTTGCCGCAGATGATTCGGTGGCTCTGTCACTGCGGATTGCCGCGATGATCGGGCTGAATCAGCATCTCTCGCGTGCTGCCGAGCGGTCTGACCCAGCGATTCTCTCGGGAATGCTACAGACGGCAGAGCCTGCCTTGCTCGCCTGTCTCTCGGCGCCGGAGGCGACGACGCCTTCAGAGCAGGTTGCTGCGGAATGGCTGACATCTCAGGTTCTGCGATTGCTGCCGAGCGTGATGCCGAAGGCGACGGCGACGGTGGCAGGCACCATCTTCGAGACGCTGGCTGACACCAACCGCGGGCTCGATGTGAGAGTGCGGGCAGCCTATGCCCTGGGGACAACTGCTGATGCAGCAGGGAATATTGATGTCCCGGAGGCGGTCGCCATCATCGAGTCATTGGCGATTGAATCGCTTGCGTCGGATGTGGCATTGGCGGACGAACGCACATTTGAACGCGATTTTCTCGGTGCCGGTGGCGGTCGTGGCGGCTTTGGCGGGCCTGGCGGAATGATGATGGGTTCCGACTCTGGGATGGCCGGCATGAGCCCCGGTGGCATGAGTTTCGGTGGGCGTGCGCCCGGTGGCCGGGGACCAGGTGGCCGTGGTTCGATGGGAATGGGCCCTGGGGCTGGAGAAGAGCCTGGCGAGTCGCCCGGTGGTGGTCGACGCTCAACGCGAGGAGGCCGTGGTGGCGAAGAACAGGGAGCAGGAAGCGGCCGTGGTCCGACGCGGGGCGGCATGGGCTCAGGCATGATGGGCTCGAGCATGGGCTCAGGAATGATGGGTTCGGGAATGATGGGCTCGAGTATGGGCTCTGGCATGATGGGGCCTGGGATGGGCTCTGGCGGTCCTGGATTCGGGATGCGGAGCCGCGGCCGAGCTCCGGTTCTCGAGAGCGGCATCTGTCTTCGCACGGCGTGGCGGTTGCAGATGCTGGCAGATGCACTGGCGGTGGGAGATCCCGGCGACACAGGCCTCGTCACAGTCGCCGCGGCCGACGATAAGCCAGCGATCCTTGAGTTGGCTCAGAAACTTCGCGAACAGTCAGGGGCGATTATGGAGAACCCCACAGATCGTTCGATTCGTTCCGCGTTTGCCGTTGTTGCACCCGAGCTGGCCAGCCCGCCGGAAGAGGAGCCTGAACTCCCCGAGGAGGGGATGGAGCCTGGTGAGGGGCCAGGAGGATTCGGCGACGATGTCTTCGGCGGCGACGTGTTTGGCAATCCACAGGCGGGAGGACCTCCCGGCATGGGAGCAGGTGGTCCACCGGCGGGTGGTCCTGGTGGTCGGCGGCCCCCAGGCCCCGGTCCCGGAGGCTCTCCAGGCCAGCCGGGAGGACCAGCTGGAGCAGCCCAGGGCGGCGGTGAGCCACCTCAAGGCGGTGGTGACGAACCGTTTGATCCCTTCGGCGAGTAGTCTGCCGTCCGCGTACGAAAACAAACAACGCCGATCGGGATGCTCCCGGTCGGCGTTGTTGTATTTCGTTCCTGATGTTCGTCCGCTGAAAAGATCCGCGTGTGGATCGCCGACCCGCGGCTACTCCTTGATCAGTTCACGAACCGTCATGCCGGATGGGATCATCGGCAGCACGTGCTCTTGGTACGGCACTTGGACGTCGAGGAGGGCAGGGCCCTCGGCATCGATCAGCCGCTGAAGAGCCGGCGTCAGGTCTGCCTTTTCAGAGATTGTCTCGGCCTGCCAGCCAAAACTCGTAGCAACGCCGACAAAATCGGGGTAGCGAGCTTCGGGCGAAATCCCGTCACCCTGGCCAGCGGCTTCTGGGTGGTGGACCGGACCAAGGTAGGTGTGGGCCCGGTTGCCCTTGAAGAATCGATCCTCCCACTGCACCACCATGCCCAGATGCTGGTTGTTAAGCAGCAGCACCTTGACGGGGATTTTTTCACAATGGCAGGTGGCCAGTTCCTGAACATTCATCAGGAAACTGCCGTCTCCGTCGATATCAACGACAACCGCGTCAGGGCAGCCAACTGCCGCGCCCATTGCAGCGGGAAGTCCAAATCCCATGGTTCCCAGGCCGCTCGACGAGAGCCAGCGACGAGGTTCACGGAACTTATAGAACTGGGCGGACCACATCTGGTGCTGGCCCACGCCCACCGAGATCACGGTGTCTCGCTCAGCGGTCAGCCTGGAGAGCTCGGCGATCGCTTCCTGGGCGAGGATGCCTGAATAGGTCTCGTCATAGGCAAACGGATCTTCGGACTTCCAGCGGGCGATCTGGGCATGCCAGTCGTCGAGGCCTGCTGCAGGCGGTTCGACGACTTTGTTGAGCTCCACAAGGGCTTCTTTCACGTCAGCCACAATCGGCACGTGTACCAGCTTGTTCTTGTTGATCTCAGAAGGATCGACGTCGATGTGCACGATGAAGCCGTGTTGGGCGAACTTTTCGACATTTCCGGTCACGCGGTCGTCAAATCGCACGCCGACCGCGATCAGCAGGTCGGCCTCATCGACGGCATAGTTGGCATAGACGCTCCCGTGCATGCCGAGCATGTCGAGCGAGAGGGGCTGGTCGCCGGGGTAGGCCCCCAGGCCCATCAGGGTCATGGTGACGGGAATACCAGTCTTGCGGACGAGCTCCCGCAGCTCAGCAGATGCCTCGCCGCTGATCACGCCACCACCGGCGTAAATCACCGGCTTCTTGGCCCGTTTGATGGCGGCGGCCACCTGGGCGATCTGTTCTGGCTTCACCGCCCGGGGCTCCGGCCGGTAGCCCGGCAGCCGCATCTCAGCGTCGTAGTCGGGCTGAATCTGTGTCAGCTGCACGTTCTTCGGCAGGTCGATCAGGACTGGTCCTTGCCGGCCCGTGGTGGCCACGTGGAACGCTTCCCTCATCACACGCGGAATGTCGTTGGCGTCAGTCACCAGGTAGTGGTGCTTTGTGATGCTGCGGCAGACTTCAACGATCGGCGTTTCCTGAAAAGCGTCGGTGCCGATCACGCTTGTTCCAACCTGGCCGGTCAGGGCGATCAGAGGCACACTGTCCATGCGGGCATCGGCAATCGCGGTCACCAAATTGAGGGCGCCCGGGCCGCTGGTGCCCATGCAGACACCTGGTTTTCCAGTCGAGCGGGCGTAGCCCTGGGCGGCAAACGCCCCTCCCTGTTCATGCCGCGGCAGGATGGTCCGCAGGCGATCGGCGTAGCGGGTCAGCGACTGGTGGAGAGGCATGCTGGCTCCGCCTGGGTAGGCGAAGATCACCTCCACTCCTTGCCGAACGAGCGACTCGACCACCGCATCGGCGCCGAGGACGAACGTGTCGGACGTGTGGGGGCGATCAGCCGTGGCCATGGACAACTCTCCGAAAGGGGAAAAGGGGAATGCGGGGTTTCTTCTGAAACAATACCCGACACCGCGAGATTAGGGGTGAAAACACGGTTTCGCAAGGTTTTCAACGCATCTGCGATGCCCAGGGCCAACAATGTGGCAAGAGTCTCCGCCGCGTAGAGGCATTTCGGTCACTTTTGCAGGCGTTTGAGCGTCGCTCCACGGTAGTCCGAGCCGATCTTCGCGACCGGTGGCGACTCAATCAGCACCAGTTGATCAGGGCTGACACACTCCCACACAAACTCTGTCAGTCGCTCGTCGGAGGGGATCTCGACGCGAATCAGCCGGCCATCCTGGCGGTAGGTGCCACGCATCACACCGCGGACATCGACCTCGAGCCGTCCGTCAGCTGTTCGTGAAATTTCAGCCGGATACTCAAAGCCTGCCGGCAGAGTCAGCTGCCAGCCTCCCGTCAGGTCGACCCCCGCAAACTCGATGTCACGAGCAAGCGATCTCAGCGAGCCCGCCTGTCTTGCCAGTTCAGCGAGTTCCTGCGTGAGCTGCAGCAGATCGCTGTTGAGCCCGGCGATTTCAGCGGTGGCGGAGTTCTCTTCACCAGTCGCAGCAGGCACTGGTGAGAGACGCCTGCCTCGTTTGGGTGACGAGGGATCGGCCGCGGCGACTCCCAGATTGACCGAGACCGCGACGATCAGCCACGCTGTGAACCTGGAGGGGATCAGCGAGTGGAAATGCATGGGGCCGCAGGCTCCGTTGGGGGATCAATCGTGAACACCGAGTATAGCCAGGCTGTGCCTGCGACCCGGCGGACCTCTCGCGAGCAGTGCCTCTCGCGTGGAGCGGCCGTTCGAGGTTGGCAGCGGCTGGTCCTCGGAGTGCTCTGCCTGTTCGTCCTGCCTGGGTGTGGGCAACAGCAGTCCTTTCCATCGCGACCGATCACGCTGATCTGCCCCTGGTCGGCGGGGGGCGGCACCGACCGTGTGTCACGCCAGATGGCGATGCAGCTGGAACGCCGGTTTGGCGTCCCGGTCAATGTGATCAACGCCACTGGTGGGTCAGGGGTCACCGGCTTCACACGCGGGGCACGGAGTCGTCCGGATGGCTACACGCTGATGATGATGACCGTCGAGCTCTCCATGCTGCACTGGCGTGAGCTGACGGAGATCACGCATCGCGATTTTGCCGCCCTCTCACTGCTCAATCGAGATGCTGCGGCCCTGTTTGTCAGAGAGGATGCGGAGTACGCGTCGCTGGCTGATCTTGAGACGGCCATTCGTGAAGCTCCCGAGCCGCTGAAGGCCAGCGGCACGGCACAAGGCGGTATCTGGCATGCAGCGGTGGCTGGCTGGCTTGATAGCCGTGGGTTGCCGGCAGACGCGGTGACCTGGGTCTCACTCAACGGCTCTGGGCCATCGCTGCAGGAACTGATGGCAGGCGGTCTCGACATCGTGTGCTGCGCGGTGGCGGAGGCCGATGCCCTGCTGGCCTCGAAGCGGGTGCGGTGTCTGGGCGTAATGGCAGGCCAGCGGCTGCCCACGGCAGCTGACATCCCCACCTTTCGCGAACAGGGGGCCGACTGGGAGATGGCGGGCTGGCGAGGGCTCGGCGTTCCGGCCGGGGTGCCTGAGGATCGGCTGCAGATCCTCACCGACGCGGTTGAAGCAGAGGCGACCAGTGACGAGTTTCGAGAGTTCTTGTCGCTGGCCGGGTTTGACCACTCGTTTCAGCCGGCCACTGACTTTGGGCAGACGCTCGAGGCGCAGGACCGGCTGTTTGAGCGGGTGATGACCAGCGACGCGCTCGGCGGTGTGGCTGCCGATGCCGCGGGTGGCATGGTGTTTCCAACGGTGATCGGTAGCCTCTTGCTGCTCGCTGCGGCCGTCGCTGTGTCGACACGAGGTGCCGCCGTCAGCAATGAAGCGGCTCTCACGATGTCGCGCGAGGGCGTGCTCAATGCAGCTGCGGTCGTCCTCAGCGTGGCGGCCTTCATTGCATCAGTCGATCTCGTCGGTTTCCTGGTGGCGGCCACGCTGGTGCTGCTGGTCTTGCTGCTGCGGTTTGGCACGCACCCACTGAAGGCAGGTCTGATCGCGCTGACGGCTGCTGGGGCTGTGCAGCTACTCTTCGCGGGAGTGTTGCGAGTGCCGTTGCCACGTGGCCTCTGGTTTGAGGGGTAGGAAGACGTGATGGCAGAGATCCTCACTGCTGCAGCCACGACACTCGCCGACCCGCTGGTGTGGGGAGTGGTGGTGGCTGCCGCACTCTATGGCGTGGCGATCGGAAGCATGCCGGGCCTGACAGCCACGATGGGCGTGGCCTTGTTTGTGCCGGTGACGTTCTGGCTGCCACCGGTGCCTGCCTTGGCGGGTATCGCCACGATGGTTGCCTGTGCGATCTTTGCCGGCGACATTCCCACGACACTGCTCCGCATCCCTGGCACACCGGCATCCGCCGCCTACGCCGCTGAAGCCCATGAGCTCGCTCGCCAAGGCCAGGCCGGTCGAGCGCTGGGAATGGCGCTGGTGGCCAGCATCACCGGCGGGCTCTTCGGTGCGGTGGTACTGATGCTGTTGGGGAGCCAGCTGGCGGGCATTGCCTCATGGTTTAGCGTGGCGGAGTATTTCTGGCTCTATACGCTCGGCCTGAGCTGTGCGGTGCTGGTGGCGCCAGGACGAGTCAGTCTGAGTCTGGTGAGCCTGCTGCTCGGCCTGCTCTGCTCGACGGTGGGGCTCAGTGCGGTTCATGCGGAGCCACGCTTCACGCTGGGGATTCCGGAGTTGCTTGGCGGTGTCGGCTTTATCCCAGCCATGGTGGGGCTGTTTGGGATGTCGGAGGTGCTTCGCAACGCCTTGGCCTTGAGAAGGCGAGCGGGCATCGCTGCCGATGCGGCGAGTGGACAGGCCGATGTTGGATCTGTTGTCAACACCGCCCCACCGGTCGTCTCTGTCTCTCTCCAGCAGCTGTTTTCGCGTCCGGTCGCCTGGCTTCGCTCTGCGGTGATCGGGGTGTTTGTGGGAGTGCTGCCGGGGGCAGGAGCTGACATTGCCAGCTGGGTCGCATCGGCGGCATCACCACGTGGCGGCCAGAGTGATGACACCAAGATGCATCGGATTGCGGACGCCTGCACCGCCAACTCATCGTCGCTTGCGGCGGCATGGATTCCGGCGCTCGTGTTTGGCATTCCAGGCGACTCGGTGACGGCGATGGTGATCGGGGTGCTGGCGATGAAGAACCTCGATCCTGGGCCAGACGTGTTTCAGAAGCAGGCAGCGTTGGTCTATGGCCTCTACCTGACTTTCATGCTGGCTAACCTTGTCCTGCTGCCGATCGGCCTGATCGCGATTCGAGCAGCTGGGTTCGTCATGCAGACGCCTCAGCGGATCCTACTGCCACTGATCGTGCTGCTGTGTGTGGTGGGGAGCTTTGCGATCAATGGCAGCCTGTTTGATGTGGGACTGATGCTCATGTTCGGCCTGGTGGGCGTCGCCTGCGACCGCTTGTCGATTCCTGTAGGGCCGATGGTCTTGGGCATCATTCTCGGTGGGCCGCTTGAGGAACGGTTTGTGCAGACGCTCAGCGGTGGCCGTGGCAGCCTGCTGGCGTTTGTGGAGCGGCCTGTGGCGGCTGGCCTGGCTGCGGTGGTGGGAATCGCCTGGCTGGTGGCGATCGCACGGCTGCTCCGTCGCGGCCACACTGCGAAGACGCCAGATGAGCCTGGCTCGGGCCAAGAAGCCACCACTGAGGCCAATGCCGCCAACTAAGCCTCAGCAGCGATCGCCAAGGCAAGGCTCACCACGGTGGTGGTGAGCGCCGTGACATGCATCTCAGAGAGGCTTTCCTCTGCGTAGATGGCAAGTAGGCCGAGTGGGTGATGGCCAATGACGAGGGGATAGCCAACGATGCTGCTGATGCGTTGATGCCTCGACCCACCGGCCGACGTTGTTTCAACTGGCTTGGCAATAGTCATCTGTCGCGGCTGATGGCTTGAAAGGATCGCATCGACCGTGGGCTGGTCGATTCCTGGCAGGCTTGGATCAGACGTCACAAATCGGGTTGGCTGTGTGCAGTCTTTTCCGCACAGCCAGACCTCCATCGCGAGCAGGCCCAGCTGCATGGTGCCTTCTTCGACCACGTTACGCAGGCGTTCCTTCAGGCTGCCAGGGGCAGTGAGAAACAGGCCAGCGGCTGCCGTGAAGGCTGCAATCGTTTCGCGTTCCTGTTCGAGCTTCAGGCGGAGTTCTTGGGCTGCCATGCGGTCGCTGACATCACGGGCCACCGCATAGACCGCCCCTTCTTCGATCACGGCGTGGGCATTCCATTCAAGCCAGACATAGTGGCCGTTGGCATGCCGGTAGCGATTGAGGAAGTGGAAGGTCGGCTTCTCGTCGGCGAGATGCGAGAGCTCGCTGCGGGTTCGTTCCTGGTCGTCGGGATGCACGTAGTCAAGAAAAGGCTGGTTGATCAGGTCCGCGGCCTGGTAGCCGAGCAGCCCCTGCACATTGTCGTTGAGCCGGTGGAAGGTGCCGTTGAGCCCTGCGATGCAGAACAGGTCGAGTGAGAGATCAAAAAACTGCACCAGTTCCTGTTCCGCTCGCCGCTGCCCAGACTCGAGATACGCAGTCACAGCGGCGGCCACCTCACCCGCATGCGCAGGACGCGCTTCAGGCTCAGCTGCCAGGCATTGTTTGGCAAGCCGCACCAGCGGCAGTGGTCCTCGGCATTCATCAAGGCGAGTGAAGGCTGCGGTGAGGTCTCCAGCGGCAGACTGTCTGCAGCGTTCGTCGAAGCTTTCGGCAGCGAATGGCGCGGAACCGGTGAGGATTTCACAGAGGATGCTGCCAAGACCAAACACGTCCGAACGGCAGTCGACCTGATCCATGTCTCCTCGAGCCTGCTCCGGGGGGAGATAGGCGGGGGTGCCGAAGATGGTGCCCGCCATGGTGTGGCCGAGGCTCTCAAGGGCAGCGGTCTGGTCGTCGTGTTCTTCAGCGGCTGAAGAGAGTGGCACGGCATCAGGC
>Ga0181607_10001981_pt1 | contig 18176 bp, 15 predicted proteins | sample 041ome_9_FD_132420 | JGI IMG/M metagenome (GOLD analysis project Ga0181607, IMG submission 132420) | Coastal salt marsh microbial communities from the Groves Creek Marsh, Skidaway Island, Georgia - 041413US metaG (megahit assembly) | ecosystem: Environmental > Aquatic > Marine > Intertidal zone...
CCAATCACGCGCGTACGCCGAGCCACCGCAAACGATCATCTTCGGTCGGAAATCAAGCGCTTTTTCTTCCAACTTGTCGTAATCAATGTAACCCGTCGTCGGATCCACCTTGTACGGCAGAGACTCGAAGAAAATCGACGTCGCAGAAATCTTCTTCCCATTTGCGGTGTAATATCCGTGCGTCAAATGACCACCAGAAGGTAAATCCAAACCCATAATGCGATCATGCGGTTGCAACAACGCCGTGTACACCGCCAAGTTTGCCGGAGAACCGGAATACGGCTGCACGTTCACGCCCCACGCGTCCTCCGTCAACCGGTACGCCGCCAACGCCCGCTTCTGGCACAACACCTCAATCTTATCAATATTCTCATTCCCACCGTAATATCTCGCCCCAGGTAAACCCTCAGAATACTTATTCGTCAGCGCGCTGCCGAGCGCCTCCATCACCGGCGCGCTCGTAAAATTTTCGCTCGCAATCAGTTCGATGCCTCGGATCTGTCTGCGCTTTTCGAGCTGAATCAAATCATAAATCTCGCGATCTGCCTCCTTGAGCGGCGCGAGCGCTTCGGGAAACACGTTCTGCATGGCCATCGTCGCTCGGGGTTCTGTGTTCGAAGGCGTTCGCGCGACGGTGTGTGGCGTACGCGCGGCAGCGGCGGCTGGATTACCGGCGTTTGAACGGATCTCGAAAACACCCGATATTCCTAGGGCTTTGCGTGTACATATTTATGTACGCTTTTAACTATGTATGACATATGAAGCACGTGGCGTACTGTATCCATTGTATCTCTATATATATATATTGTGTTCGTCGTGTGTACGAGACGTCGAGACACAAAACGACGGTTCGTATCACCATGTGACCGTCGCGCGCGGACCATGTGTCTTCAGAACTCGCGTCGCGTGGACGCCAGAAGGGTCGTCATGGGCGTTCGTCGCGCGCCGTCCGTCGCATCGATCGTGTCCCTCGTGTTCGCCGCGTGCGCGACGGCGGAGACGGTGCGCGCGGAGTATGGATTCGACGCGTCGAATTTTCAAGGTAAGCACGCGTGCGCGCGAGAGGTGCGCATGGCGTCACCGACGACGGTGCGAGACGTGTCGGAAATTGCGCACGCGTACGCGCGGGTGAAGGCGAATGGTGCAGGGCATTCGTGGCATCGCGGGTTGTTCTGTGCAGTGGGCGCGGAGGATGAAGAGGAGGGTGTGAACGTGGATACGCGAGGCGTGCGTTCGGCGACGGTTGGCGACGAGCGCTGGTGGATTGATGATGGCGGCGAGGTCGTGCGGTGCGACGCTGGGGTCATTACTCGAGATTTACTCAATGGTTTGGCGGCGCGTGGGTACACGTTGCCGGCGTTTCCGTGGTTTATTGACCAGACGATTGGTGGCGCGTGCGCGACGGCGAGCCACGGTTCGTCGCTCCACGGCAACTCGCTCGCTTCGCAACTTGTGGCGCTCACCATCGTCCACGCCGACGGCAGCGTCAAGCATTACGACGAAAAGACGACAAACACGGCGCTTTTTAATGCGCTTCGCGCGAATCTCGGACGATTAGGCATCGTAGTTGACGTCACGCTGCGTATCGTGCCGAATACGCTCGTCACGCGACGGAACGAAAATCTTTCACCCGACGATTTCGTCGCCGACATGCAGCGTGTACAAGACATCGTGCGCGCGTGCGAAAAGCGACACGGTAAAGAAAATACTGATGACACGTGGGCGTGTGCGATAAAAACTGATGAAATCAAAGCCCTCGACGAGCAACAGCTGTTTTGGTACATTCCGCTCGAAGAATTAACGCGCGTATCGTACGAACGGTCGTCGCCCATGCCGACATTTACCGCGTACGACGAACGCGCGCTGAGCCCAGAGTTATCGCAAAAGCACTTTGGCACATTATCTGCATCGAACGTCAACGCGCTGGTGAAACGTCAGCCGCGTTCGGCGCCCCGCGACGTCACGGCGGCTGTCACGCTCATGGGCTCTGAAAATCTCGCTCGAAATTGGGCCCAACAATGGCGTCGAGCGACGGCGGAAAACATCCTACCCGAAACCGACGAGCAATCAGATTCATACCTCACCATGACGGAACGTCAGTATGAAATGCACGATCGTTTTGGGTACGAACAGCTTGAAGTCGGCGTTCCACTGCGTAAGGCCGGGACGTGCGCGAGAGCGTTTCGAGACGCCCTCTACGGCGACGCCCGGCTGAGTGGCGGATTCCGCTCGCAAGCGTTGCTACGATTCATCGGTCCCGAACAAGCCTGGCTCGCCCCCACGCACGGTCGTGCGGGCACCATGTACGTGAACATTGAGGATTTTGTCAAGTATTCGCGCGTCGTCGATCGCATGGCGAATGAGAAATTCCAAAAAGCTGTTGACGTGCTGCGTTCGAGCGCGTGCGACGGTCGGCTGCATTGGGGCAAGTTTGGATTTCCCAAACCTGGATGTTTCGACGGCGCTGCAGAGTACGGCGTGGCATTTTGTCACTTTGGTTGTCAAGTACACGCGCTCGATCCGAGCGGTAAGTTTCGCGGCGATTCGGATGCGTTAACGTTTGCGGGGATTGATTTTGAAAAGTGTTGCGGCACGGATGGGTTGTTCCGGGATGGTGTCGACGGGTGCGCGTGCGCGTTGACTGATCGCGCTCCGGCAAGCGCGTGTGCGGATTGGAGCGAGGATTAGCTATGGGATAAATGAATACGTCATGGCTACACTTACGCTAACAACAATTCTAATGACGCTTCTTCTACAGTAATGATGCTTCTTCTAATGACGCTTCTTCTAATGACACATGCGTAAGACGCCGTCGTCGCGCAACGCGACGAACAAACGAGACGCTGGAAGTACCGCGAGCGCGCAAAACGATGAGGATGACGACGTCGACACCGGCGATGCGTGGTGTTCAATGCGCGGCGGCGGCATCGGCGCTAAAATGGCGTGACGTTCGTTGTCCACGTCGATTGACTTCGGCGTGAACGTCACCACTCGGGACCCGTCGTCGTCGCGAAGCGAACACGCGCCGACGCGCGTCCCGGCGACGCTCAGCACCGAGTCAGCATTTGGCCCGAGCACTACGTCGTCAACCCCGCTCCGGTGGCCGCGAAACGTACGCACGCGACCGTCGTAACGCGTCTTGTGTTCCGCCGCGACGGCTATCATCCGAGCGTCCCAAAGCGCAATGGTCATATCCGCCGACGCGGTGATAAACGCGCGGGACGACATCGTCGTCGATGGCGTCGACGGCGCAACGATTGTAGAAATTTTGCCGTCGTGTGCCTTGACGTCAAAAATTGGACGTTCGTCGTTCGGCGCTCGCGTGTCGAATGCGCACACGTACCCATCTCGATTGCTCGCGTACGTCACGCGTCCGCACGGTGACGACGATAACGCCGAGACGCCGTCGACCGACGGCGCCGACGCCGACGACCTCGGACATAAAAACGTCCTCACGACGCGTCCCGCGGTGATATCCGCCGCGACGACGCTCGCGTTGGCGCCGCCTGCCAGCGCGAGTGACGCGTCCTCCGCGACGAGCACGTGAGTAAACCCGCCCGAGGCGCCGTCTCTGAATTGCCACACCCGTTCGCCCGTGAGACATTTCCACACGTGTACCGCACCGTCGTCATCGCACGACGCGATGCGCGACACGTCGCCTTCGGCGTCACACGCGCTGTTTACAAAGGCGCACGCCGCCGCGGTGGCCCGTTCGTGTCCCGCGTACTCAACAACCGCGCCGCGGACGGCGTCACCGACGGGACCGCTGGCGCGCCAGACGCGCACAACGGTGTCGTGATGTTTCGACATTCGGCTCGAGACGCCGACGGTGGCGATGAGGCGCTCGTCCGCGCTCGCTGACATCGCGCGCGCTGAGCGGCTGTGCGCTCGCCAGGACGCGAGCGCGCTCAATCGAGCGTGCCACGGCGCGTCGTCGGCGTCGAAGCAACGACGAAGCACGCGCGACATGCGCTGATGGGTGTCGTCGACATGAATAGCGTCTTCGTCGTCGATGTCGTCGTCCGCGGTCATCGACAGCGTCGGTGGGAGCCACGCCCACGGCTCGCTTGGGACATCCGCGCCGTCCAAATGCGACACCACGCGCGACGCCTCGCAGACGGCGTCCTCGTCGTCGTCGCATCGCAACACGTGCCTCGCGGCGACGCGCGCGTCCAGTGCCTCAGCGACGGCGGTGAGGGCGTCTGCGACGACGACGTGGGCGCCGCTCCGCGTATCCGCTCGATTAGCCGCGAGCGCCGTGCGAAGCGCGCGTACAATGCGCGCAAGCGTCACTGGAAGCGGCGCCGCGCGAGCAACGTCGGCGAGCGCAGCAATCACCGCATGGAGCTCTTCGCTCGTCGCGTGCTTGAATTGCAAGCACGCAACGATCGCCGGGACGATGAGGCGGTGAAATTCCGCGCTCCCGAGCGCTCGGCGAGTCGCGTGTAGCGCACTCGGGTGCAGCAATTCGCGCTTGAGTGTCGGCCCATCGACATCAAGTCGCGCGCTAGGCGTGCGTAACGCGAGGACGATGATTGGGGCGAGCGCGTCGCGGATGACCGCGCGAGGCAGTCGTCCGCACGCGGTTTCGACGAAACTCGCGAGGCACATGGCGACGCGCATGGTTTCGGTGTCGTCGTCTTCGGCACGCGGATGCGGGACGGAAACGTGGGCGGTGATGTCGCTCGCGATGTCGCGCATGATGAGCACGGCGGCGGTGCGCGATGCGGCCTTCATGGATTCGTCGGCAGCCATGAGCCGCGCGGCGAGGGAGCCGCGCGCGGCGCGAGTCTTTCCGAGCGCCGCTGCGGCGGCGCGAATGTCGGCAGAGAATAACACGCTATCGCGCACCGCAGATGCGGCGACGGGATTGGTGTCGCGCGTGAGGAGTTCTACGACGCCGCGGGTATCGACGGGCACGTCGAGCAACCATGCGTCGAAAGCTTTTGACGTCGCGTCGTCGGCATCGACGTCGGCGAATAATCCGGCTCGCGGCGGCATCTTCATGGGCGACGCGTTGCCAAACAAGCCATCTGCGCTATCGACGTCGTACATCTCGCGCTTTGGACACGGCACACCAGTGTATATGGCGCCGATGATGCGACCAAGCGCGCGTAAATCGCGCTCTTGCGCGCCTTTAAATGACGGTTCGAGCATCGTCATCATCGTTGTCGACGACGGCGCGTTTGTCGTCATCGGGCGAGGCACTTTACCACCGCTCACGCTGCGTTTCGGATGCGGCGACGCGAACAGGCACACGCGTCCACTCGCACATAATGCGCTCGCATCGACTGCGCGCACCATGACGTTTTTAGCCTCCACGGCGGCACGGCCTCGAGTGGCGTAGCCAAACGTCACGTCAATCCACTCATGCAATCGTTCGCTCACGCTCGCGCACTCCAACGCCTCGCGATGCGTCTTGATAAACGTCTGCGCGCACTCGTTGGCCCACGGCGGAAGCGCCAAGTCCTTCATGTCGTCGTGCGTCGACGTAAACACGTCGGTATTGACATAGAAATCAACCGGGGCGTCATCAGGAGACGAAGCGTAGAGCCGAGCCAACGTCGCCGGATATTCTTCAGCGACGACATTCGAGCGCACGACTCTGGCGAGGATGGCGCGGGGCATACGCCGCGCCAACGCGACGCACACGCCGAGCTCGCTCAGGCAATCATCGCTGATGTGATGCGGTGGGTCGGTGTGCGAGTACGCGAAATCAAGTTGAGCGTCTCCCTTGGTTAGGCGCCACTTGGTTTTCGATAAATCACGCGCGCCACACAACGCGCCATCGCGCGCAAATGGATGCGGGGCGGTAAAATCAATCACCCACGGAACGACGGTGTAGTACGCGCGGTCTTTGCCGCGACCGGCGAGTTCGTTCAACGCCAAAATGTAATCCAAATTGCTCATCGCGCCGAGACGCCACGCCGACGTCACGCCTCGAATGTACTCCTGGTCGCGGTCATCAATTCGATGTCGCGCCGCCACATTTGCACTGACAACGACGCGACGCGCGCCATCATTCGTGCGACCATCGCGCACACGCGCGGAATTGAATATCCCACCGAGTTGCACGAATGGCACGCCGACGGCTCCGCCGCTCAACGTACACACGTGAACATCCTCGAGCCGCGTCGAGCCGCCCAACGCAAATCCCTTTTCATGCACGTGCGCCATCGCGCGAACAATCTGATACGCCGCTAAAGATTTCACATGCGCCTCTGCAAACGCCCCCATGTCGTGCCGCACGCAACTCGCGAGCGTATACCGAGGCTCCGGCTCAAACGTCGTCAACACGAACGCCGGCGCCGGCTCCGTGTACCACGCGCACAGCGGCGCGACGTTCGGATGCGACGACGACCACGCCCATCGACCACCATCGCACGCAAGCCTCCGACACAACTCGCGCACCGCCGTTCGCACGTCGTCGTCGCGCACGGGCGGCGCGAGCTCGAGCGCTTGACCGCCGTCAAACGCTCGCAACGCCTCCGCGCGGCTCGCGAGCTCATCCCGCGTCCACCGTCGTCGCGTCGCTCGCACGCGCGCCTGCGCGTCGCTATCGCTCCATTCAATCACATACGTCCCGTCATACGCGTCGGCGTAGGCGATGGTAACGCCTGGCGTCGACGCGAGCGTCGATGCGAAATCATCGGCATCGCCGACATCCATCGCTCCAACGTCAATGCGCGTACACTGCGACGATCATGGCCGACGCGACGTAGAGCGCGAACGCGAAGACGACGGTGAGAACGCACGCCTGCGCGGTGACGCAGTTGCGGCGCCGGCGGCGCTCGGCGCGGTCGATGAGGACGGCGTCGTCGTCGCGCGTGGGCATAAGTAACGACCACATTGGCCGACGCCATGCCTCGGCGTCGCTCGCCGTCGCGCACGCCGTCGCGCGGGCGCACACCGACGACGTCGACAACGGATGTGTCGACGCAAGGTGCGGCGTCGACGCGCGCGGATCGCGCGATTGCGGCGGCGTTTCGGGCGCGTTCGGGGAAATTGATCAGCTCGGCGAGGAAACCGGTGCGACGGGCGGTGACGGGAAACGAGAGCACTCGCGTGCGGGATTACGTCAAGCTCCCTCGGGTGATTCGACGCATTGATAAATGGTCGTTTTGTGCGGGCGTGGGGGCGCTGATGACGACGCAGTACGTGGCGACGTCGATGCCAGAGGAGTTTTGGAAGTACTATTGCGTGTGCACGCCTTTGATTTTTGTCGCTCGAGCGGCGTACTATCGCATGATTCGTTGGCAATATTTCTTGTATGACTTTTGTTACTTTGCGAACGCGGCGTGTTTGATTTTCCACGCGTATGCACCGAGAAACGTGACGTTGTTTCGGTCGATTTTTGCATTTGCTAATGGGCCAGTGCTGGTGGCTATTCCGATGTGGCGCAACTCGTTGGTGTTTCATAGCGTGGACAAGGTACAGAGCGTATTCGTGCACGCCATGCCGTGTTTGTTGACGTGGTGCGGGCGATGGTATGGGCACGGCGATGACGTCAATAGATTGAGCGCTATGGATTTAGATTCACCGGCGCTGTACGAAGGTTTGCGCGACTTGATGGTGTACCCGATATTCGGGTACTTGATGTGGCAAGTGTTGTATCTCATAAAAACTGAACTTTTAGACATGAAAAAGCTGGACAGTGATCCAACGCTCATGACGTCGTTGCGATGGCTCGCGGGCGACACGAAATCGGCGCAGAATAGAATGGCACTCAAGTTGATGCGACACATCGGCTTTTTTGGCGAGGATGAAATGTTCGACGCGAAGACAGTCAAGACCAAATTCGTCTTTATTTGGATTCAGTTGACGTACACGATTGTGACGTTCATGTTCATTCCATTGATGTATTCGAGCAAGACAGCGCACACCGCCGCGATGGCCATAGCGTTTTTCTCCTGCGTGTACAACGGAGCCGTCTATTACATCGACGTCTTTTCGCGCAAGTACGTCGAACGCATCGCCATGGCGGAAGAGTACGAGCGTAAGAGCGCCGATCTTCTTAGTAGGAGCGGTGCTGACGTCGACGATGAATACCGCGAATTACATTTTCCGATTGATTGATTGCCGCACGCGACGCGCGAGACGCGCGTGACGCGCGTGCCGCCGCCACAAAAGCCATCGCTCGACCAAAAGCTGTCGCTTTAACTCCGACAGCGTGTACTGAATAACTACTATACGTTCTGACCATGCATATGACATTCTAATAAACACACCAAACGCTCTATCGCGACGATGTAAACGTAAATGTAAACTATTTCGCGTACGCCCCTAGGTTTCGCCCCGCGCAGACGACGAAAAAATATACGTATACTTGGAAATCAACTCACTGCGGCGCTTGACCCGCCGCACCTAGCATCTGCCCTACGATCGTCACGCTCTCCCAATATTTCGCCGAACACCTATCCACGCACGAATTCTCCCCGACGTTCAAGTCGCCATCCTTGAACTTTTTGTCGATGCACCTACGCGAAACAAAGAACCTCGTCGTCAGCACACACGCGCACACACGCGCACACACCGCGAATAAACGCTCGCGCGAACGCACACACGTCGTAAGCGACTATTCCAACCCCACACTATCGATGCGCACGCACTTTTCGTAGCAGCTCGCCACCATTTTGTTAAAGAGCTCCACTCTGTACTCCATCTCTTGTCCAGCCATGGCGAACGCGGCGTCGCGTTGCTCCGGGGACATCTGTTCGGGCGTGTGCGCCGCGGGTGACATGTCGTGCGATGTGCGTCTGTCCTTTCCCGTCGTGTCCGCGTCGTCGATCGCGGCGTCGCGGCGCGTACGTCGTCGTCGAGTCGGAAAGTGAGGCGCCAGCGCCGCCTCCGCGAGCTGCACTCCGCGACGCGCGAAACCGCGCGCGACGCCGTCATGCGCCTCGCCGCGCCGTCGACGGCGCGAATGCGTCACCGTCCGCGCGTCGGTGGGCGCGAACGCGTCTCGCGCGCGACACCGCGCGTCTCGCGCGCGCGCGTGGATGACAGCACGGGGGAACAACGTTCGCGTCCGCGAGTGGATTTCGACCGCGTTGACGGTGCGCGCGCGCGAGAGGGCGCACGAGAGGGCGCCGATGTGCGGCGCGTTGAAAGTTCTTCTCTGGCGACGACGACGACGGAGGGCGATGGGGAGGATGACGAGGCGTGGGCGCTTGAGTTTCCGACGTCGCGCGCGGATGTGTCCAACCTCTGGCTCGGCGCTCCGAGTCGCTACCGCGTGCTTTTCACCACTATCTTTGCGTTCGTGATATGTAACATGGATAAGGTGAATATATCTGTGGCGATTATTCCCATGGCGAAGGATTTCGGGTGGTCACCGACGACGGCGGGGTTTATTCAGAGCGCGTTTTTCTACGGGTTCGCGGCGTCGCAGCTTCCTGGCGGGTATTTGTCGACGAAATTGGGCGGGGCCAGGGTGTTACCGCTCGGAATGTTATTGTTATCGACGGCGACAGTGATGATTCCATTCGTAGGCACGGATGAGAAGAGTTTATTCTTGGCGCGGGTGCTCGTGGGATTGGGGGAAGGCGTGGCGCCGACGGCGGCGACTGATATTATAGCGCGCAGCGTGAGCGTGAGCGAGCGTTCACGCGCCGTGGGGTTCGTGTTTAGCGGGTTTAACATGGGGTCTGTGCTCGGTTTGGGCGTCGCACCGTTGTTGATTCAAGCCACGAATTGGCGCAGCGTGTTTTGGGTGTTTGGTTCGTTTGGTTTGGTGTGGAGCTTGTGGGCGATGAAAATGTACGGCTCTGGCGGCATGGTGGAGAAAAGTTACAAAAATGACGGCGTCACGGGGTTGATTGGCGCGCGTGCGCCGGAAGTCATGGCAAACTCATCTGCGGCGGTCGATGAGGACGCGCCAATACCTTGGCGAGAGTTTATATCGAGTACGCCAGTGCGCGCTTTGATGTACGTGCACTTTTGCAACAATTGGGGATTCTACGTCCTTCTCGCGTGGTTGCCGTCGTACTTTACCGACGAGCTCGGAGTGACGCTTACGAACGCGTCGCTCCTCACGTTGCTTCCACCGCTAGCGAACATCGCCGTGGCCACGATTGCTGGTCCCACGGCGGATCGTTTGATCAAGAAAGGCATGCCCGTCACCAAGGTGCGAAAGACAATGCAAACCATCTCCTTCATGGGGCCCGCCGTGGCCATGGGCACGGCGGCGTACCTAGAAAATCCAATCGCCACCGTTGGATTACTCACCGCGGGTCTGTCCCTAGGTGCGTTTTCCTACGCGGGATTGTACTCGAACCACCAAGATTTGTCGCCGAAATATTCGAGTATTTTACTCGGCATGACGAACACCTGCGGCGCGCTTCCTGGTGTCATCGGCGTGCCTCTGACGGGATATTTGTTGAAAGAAACTGATAACTGGGAGCTCAGTATGTTTATCCCCGCGATGATTTTCTACGTCACGGGAACGATAGTGTTCGCGAAATATGGTAGCGGCGACAGACAGCCGTTTACCGGGCAGCCGATGCCGTCGCCCGACGCGCCGCCCGAAATTCCAAGCAGTGGCGGTGGCCACTAAAACTGTATGTACTACCTTCCATGATATTATAGATGTATGTTGTATTACAACGCAATGAAACTAGCGCATCATGCCCAGTAATCATCCTCTGGCGCCGGACCCAAGCCTCGTTCCGCGCGCTCCAGCAACGCCATCGGCATCGCCAACAAAATCTTACACCCCACAGGCACGCCATACTCCCGCAACGGCGCATCCAAATCCAACATGCGCTTTCCAGCATACATCATCACAATATCTTCCGCATCATCGACTTTTCTACGCGCACCAGTGCTCATCTCATCGCCGCGCCCCATGCCTCCGTCGAACAACTTTCGCCTCAGCGCGCCCACCGTCCCACCGCCTTCAACATCAAACGCCACGCGATATCGACATCCCGACCACCAGCACGCCACGTGCGTCATGTTTCTTCTCGCCGGCACCGTCGGCACGTCCTTCAAATGCGCAAACGTCCATGAAAAGTTTGGAATCTCCTCAAACACCGCCGCCTCGTCTTCCGGTGCTATTTCCCTCCTCGTGTCGCAACACCACGCGCCTTTCCCGAGCCCGACATCGGCGTACGTCGCCGCCGTCGCGTCCTCCTCCGACGACATCGACATCCGCCGCGCGACGCACATTGCGCATCTCTCGACCGCGCCCCGTCCGCGACAACGTAACGCACGCACAAAAAAAAACGCACGAAACGTCACTACGCCACATCGCACCCATCATAATGTTCGCCGACGTCGCCAACGCCCACGCCTGGGTCGAAGCCGCGCAGGCGCTGGCGTTGCGCGCGCTCGTCGCCCCGTGCCCCGCGCACGTCCCTCGCCTCGCCCCGATCGTCACGCTCAGCGACCGCGTGACGCGAATCCTCGCGCTCAATCCATCCGCGCTCACGCTCCGCGGCACGAACACGTATCTCGTCGGCACCGGCCGCGAGCGCGCGCTGATCGATTGCGGCGAAGGACGCGCCGGGTACGATGCGCTTTTGCTGCGAGCGATGCGCGAGCGCGGGGTGGAGCGCATCACGTGCGTGGTGTGCACGCACTGGCACCCGGACCACGTGGGCGGGCTCGCGCGCGTGCGACGCGCGCTGGGCTACGACGTGCCGGCGTACAAGGTGATCCGAAAGAATAAAGGCGAATGGGTGGCGAGCGAGCAGACGAGAGGGAGCGTGCGGGCGTACGTGCCGGTGGAGGATGACGATGTGATACGCGTGGAAGGGGCGACGTTGCGCGCGTTGCGGACGCCGGGGCACACCGTCGACCACGCGTGCTTCGCGTTGGAGGAAGAAGGCGCGATATTCGCGGGAGATTGCGTGTTGAATGGCTCGACGACGGATTTTGAAGATTTGACGGCGTATTCAACGTCGTTGGGGAGATTAAAGGATGAACTTGCGTCGTTTGGGAAACGCGGGACGACGCTCGGCGGGGAGAACCGTTTGTATCCCTCGCACGGCGACGTCGTCGTCGACGGCGCGGCAAAAGTCAATGGATACATCGCGCATCGCGTCAGTCGAGAAAATATGCTGATGAATACATTACGCGAGCACGTGCGCGAGGGACTGACGACGTGGGAGCTCACGCGGGCGATGTACGCGTCGCTGGTATCGACGCTCGTGCTGTACACGTCGTGCGCGAAAATCACGCGGCTACATCTTCAAAAAATGCTCGACGACGGCGTCGTGCGCGAGAGCCACACCGCGAGCGCGCTGTCAAAGCTCACGTTCGGCGCGCTCGGCGGCGATGTCGTGCGGTATCACGCCGTCAGTCCGTAGCGGCATAGTGTAATTGTAATACAAACGTTGAATAAAGCGCGCGATCGATTGATCGATCGAACAAACCGTCAGACACCAAAATAAAAAGCTTTTCAGCTTCACACCTCGCGCGTGCGCGCACGCGGGAATCCATCAATCGTGCGTGATGGTCGTTCATCGCCCGAACCGTTCGAACGCATCGTCGGCGTCGGCGATCACATGCTTGAGCCAAGCGTCAAACAACCGTCGCGCCCGACGCGCTAAATCGTCACCCAAAGCGCCTTCACTCACCACGCGCACCATCACCCCCGCCCCGCTCGCGCGCATGACGTCCGGTTTCACATTCATGCTCGCCAACTGCGTCAACGCCTCGCGCGCGTCCCGCGTGATGTCATCGCACGATATTATTGTTTGCGACGCATCATCATCTTCATCGATGCGATGGCCACCGCACCGCATCGCATCGACGCAACGACGCAACGTCTCGACGTGCGGCGCGCACTCCCGCGCGGTGGCGCGCACGAAATACGAATTCGGCGACGCGCACACGCCACCGAGCTCGCGAAGGGTGAGCTGGCGCGAGCGTTTCGGGCGCATGACGGTTTATGTCGCCAGTCCTCAGCATCGTCGGCGCGGCCCCGCACACTACGGCGCGTAAAGTGTCGCGCGCGACGCGGCAAGCCAACGGGCGGCTCGCACACGATTCGCAACACATGCGGCGCGTGCGTCGACGACGAATGCGACGCGACGAACCGGCGGTGGAGTCCATCGAACGAGTCGATGGTGATGAAGATGATCGTCGAGACGCGCGAAACGCGGTGAAGACGGCGACGGCTGCCGCCGCTGACGATGACGGCGACGATGACGGCGATGGGACACGTGCGAGGCGCGATGCCGGCGACGACGACGGCGAGGGGCACGAGCGTCGTCGTACGGTGTCGACGCAGATGCGTAACGAACGATGGGCAAAGACATTCGTGCGCTGGTTCCACATCGACGACGACGACGACGATGACAACGGCGACGACGGCGGCGATGGGAGCGGCGATGGACGCGGCGTGAATATGGGTGCGATGTCGTGCACGGCGACGACGAACGATGGTGACGGCGACGATGAAGGTGGGATGGTTCGGGAGAAGCGCAAGCGCGTTGACCGACGCGACGCGCGATACGACGCGGATTCGGTCCGAAATATCATCGCATGCCTCGCTGTGCATGCGTATAGGTACAAGCAAGATATTGATAGCGTGCGTCAAAGCTTGGATGAAGGTGCAGGCGAGACGGCGCGCTTGATGGCGGCATTGGATGACGCGAAGCGCGAGGCGGACGCGTACGGCTGTCGCGCGAACGCTTCAGATGCGAGATTATTCACGGTATGCAAGAAGATAAATGAAATCATCGTCTCGATGCGATTAGGTGAAGCCAAAAAGCGAGGACTCGTGGAGTCGTTGAATGCAAACATGGCAGTTTGGGAGAAAAACTTTGAGGTTTTGAATGACGACGTGCAAAGAGCGCGAGAGCGCGAAGAGGTGTCAAACTTTGCGATTCGACAACTTCAAGATCGCATGCGAGCGTTTGAAGAGTACGTCGACAAACGATGTAATGCGATGGAAGCGACGCTCAGCGCGCGCTTGAAGAATCAGGAGGAGATTTTGATGGAGAAGGTTTTGATGGAGAACGCCGCAGCGAATGAACGCGTGAACAATCTGCATCAGGCGTTTCGTCAGGAAATGAGCGACAAAATCGCCGGTGTCATCGTTAACATTGCGAATCTGGCGGACAAGAAGGTTAATAACGCAATAGATAAGATGATTGCCACAGTTTCGAGCGTGGGTGAGACGCAGTGCACCAAAATAGAACACAATGTCAACGAAAAGGTTGTTCGACTGGTGGAGCGCAAGTTTCAGTCAGAGCGAGCAAATCTTGAACGGGTGTACTTGAACAATGCCCGTGTCGGCCGAGAGCTTGGCGAGATGTCGAACGCGATAGAAATTTTGTTTAAAAACGTTCCGTGTTTACCGAGCAGTGAGCGCAAGAAGTGAGGATGCAAGAAACATTAAGAAGAGAATTTCAACACACGACATTGATGGACACGACGACGAGACGCTTTGCTGGCACATGAGAATATAAATTACAATGCTACACACATGAGCGCACCTTCGCGCATTCAACGCAATCAAGACGACGCGTTTTGCCGCTGTGCCTCTTCTTCCTCCGCGGCGCAGACCAATGCGTACATTTGAAACGCGTCGATGGTTGTGTTTGTTTCATGATCTGTATACACGGTGCGCTCTCCGTTCACGGGTGCGCTCCATATCGTTTTCTCGTACAACAACTCTGGAAGCGAGGCAAACTTCCCACCTCGCAACGTTTCTTGCACGTCGTGCTTGGCCCACATCATCTGCACCGCTGGTCGGGAATAGAATGCCCCCGTCGTCGCCGAACGCCACGCGGCAGGCACATCCAGCGTCTCGCACGCCGCGCGAAATCCAGCCCCATGATCCGCGCTTGTCGGTCCAGCCACCGCGTGCGCGAGTTCATGGCGTAAACATCCAATAGCATTGTCGAATTCCGGGTCGAGGCAGAGATACTTTGATACGAAGATGTCTCCGCGGTCGTCGTACATGTACGTGATGCCGACGTAGCTTTTCGCCGAGTGCCACCCGAGGTTCCACTCGTCCAGGGACAATCCCGCACGCGATGCCTCCAGCGTCCACAGACGCTTCATCAACACCCATCGCGCGTTGAGGTCGTAGCCTGCCGCGCGCCACTCGCGCTCGAGCGCGCACACATCGTCGGCAGCGCTCGAGGAGGAGCTCGCGGCGGCGCGCGGTTGCAGCGGGACGCGCGTCCTCGCCGCGCTCGAGCGCGACGCCGTCGAGCGCGCGGTCCACGGCGTTGTCGACGACGACGTCGACGGTGACGTCGACGGTGATGTGCGCGCAATGAACGACGACATGCGTCGACGTCGGAGCGAGGCTCGCACTGCGGTCGACGGTACGAAGAGCCGCAAGATGACGAGGCGAAGAGATATCTTTAGCGAATCGAGACAAAAAGCGTTTACAGCGAGACGAATATGCGCGCGGCGACACGTGGGGTGTTTCGATGAAAACCACGAGATAGGAAGATTTGATTACACGCATCAACCCCAGAGCGGTTGCCTAATCTGACATAGACTTTAGAACGAGCGACGACGTCTTTCGAGCCGAGGTACGCTGAAACGCGTCTACTTGGTGTCGCAGATGGTCACTTCAACCTCAACACCCGGTTCGATGGAGATGGACGTGATTTGCTTGACAACATCCGCCGGCGAGTGAAGATCAATCAAACGCTTGTGGATGCGCATTTCAAAGCGGTCGTACGTGTTCGTACCCTCCCCGTTCGGCGCCTTGCGCACGGTGAGCTTCAACTTCTTCGTCGGCATGCGCACCGGCCCCTTCACCTTCAAGCGCTTGTCCTTGGCACCACGGATAAGATCCGCACACACCTTTTCGAGGTTCGCCACGTTACGAGACGTCAACGTGATGCGAATGCGGTGCATGCGTTGCACCTCCTCTTCAGCCTTGGCGGCAGGCGCCTTGTACGGCGCGGCAGCAGCAGCAGACATCCTTCTCTATAAAAATCTGCATCACAAAACGAAAACATAACACATCCACGGTCAGTATCGCACCATCGCGCGTTCGCACGCGTCTCGCAACGTCGCCGCCGACGCCATCGATCGTCGCCCACGCGTTAGGGCTTTCCCGCGCACCATCACGCCCACGCGACGTCGCATCGCGACCGCGCGACCGCACGCGCACGCATCAACACGCGCGAGCGAGCGTACCTGTGTGTAAATTGCCCGAGTCGAACAATCCAACTTGGTTTGGATCCGTCACTGAGGCGCGGTAAGACCGATCGCGCGCGCGCGCGGGCGCGGGTCGATGCGCCGCGACTGGGGCGGGCCGTGTTTGAATGTATCACGAGTGGGTCGTGTGCCGCTGGTCACGATTGGTCAATGGTCACATCGAGGGGGTCCTCCTTGAGTCGTGATTGGTGAAAATACATCACCACGTTTGAACCAGCACGTCGAGGCGTTATCCAAAAGAAACCTACGAGGCGCGCGATGCGCCGCACTCGTGGACGCCGTGCACGCGCGCGCCCGACACCAAGTCGCGACCAGGACGTCAAGGACCGTTTCGTCACATTCGCTCGCCATGTCTACGTCGTACAGCGCGCTCACGTCGCGCGTGAGCCTGCGAGGGGCGTCGGGGGCGCGCCAAACCCTCCGATCGACCTCGCGCCGTGGCGCGAGTGCGTCCGGTGGCGTGAAGGCGCGCACGCGCGTGAGCGTGAAGGCGGAGATTAAGGAGATTATGATGCCGGCGTTGTCGTCGACGATGACGGAAGGGAAGATTGTGTCGTGGTTGATGTCGGAAGGGGATACGATCGGGAAGGGCGACGCGGTGGTCGTCGTGGAGTCGGATAAAGCGGACATGGATGTGGAATCGTTTGTGGACGGTATTATCGCGCATATCGTGGTTGAGGATGGTGAAGTTGCGACGGTTGGTGCGCCGATTGCGTATGTCGTGGACAGTGAGGATGAGATTGCGGCGGCGAAGGCGAAGGCTGGCGGCGGGGGCGGCGCCGCCGCGGCGCCCGCAGCCGCGGCTCCGGCTCCGGCTCCGGCCGCTGCCGCGCCGGCGCCGGCCGCTGCTGCGCCCGCGCCGGCGCCGGCCGCGCCAGCGCCTGCTGCGGCTGCGCCCGCGCCCGCCGCTGCGGCCGGCCGCATCGTCGCCACGCCGTACGCCAAGAAGCTCGCAAAGAAGCACAAGGTTGACATTAACACCGTGCGCGGGACTGGCTTGAACGGCCGCATCACCGCGATTGACATCGAAACCGCGGCTGGTGTTCCGCCGACGCCGAAGGCTGGTGCCGCGCCTGCGGCTGCTCCGGCCAAGGCTGCCCCGGCGGCGGCCAAGGCTGCCCCGGTTGCCCCTCCGGCGCCGGTTGGCACGATTACTCCGCTCGCGCCGATGCAAGCCGCCGTGGCGAAGAACATGCTCCCGTCGCTCTCCGTGCCGGTGTCTCGCGTTGCCATGAAGATTTGCACCGACGAGTTCGACAAGCTTTACGCCACCCTCAAGCCCAAGGGAGTGACCATGACGGCGTTGCTCACCAAGGCGGTCGGCGTCGCGCTCGCGCAGCACCCGCTCATGTTCTCCACGTACGTCGATGGCCAAGGTATCATCTACAACGACAAGGTTAACATCGCCGTTGCGGTTGCGCTTCCGTCCGGTTTGATCACCCCGGTTTTGAAGGACACCGCGGGTACGGATGTGTACCAACTTGGCCGTGACTGGAGCGCTCTCGTCAAGAAGGCGCGCGGTTCCGGTTTGGCGCCGGCGGACTACGCTGGCGGTACGTTCACCATCTCCAACATGGGTATGTTCGGTGTTTCCGCGTTCGACGCCATTCTCCCCCCTGGTCAAACCGCGATTTTGGCCGTTGGTGGTTCCGAGAAGACTGTCGTCCCGGTGAACGGTATGATTGGTGTCAAGACGATTATGACGGTGAACTGCACGGCGGATCACCGCCACGTGAACGGGGACGTCGTCGCGGCGTTCCTCGTCACCTTGAAGGAAACCATCGAAAACCCGAGCAGCCTTACGCTCTAAGTAAGGTGATTCATTATAGATAGCGGCGAGCGGGAAGGATGCTGATTCCGAGAATATTTTAATACAACAACAGTGTATTCAATCAAACCATCATGACGGCAAAACGCTTTCGGCTGCGCGAACGATTCGAAGAGCATGTGACGCATCGTGACTCGGAGATTAAACGCGACTTGAAAAGAATGCATAACAACTTAGAATTGGGCTATAGGAGTGTGATGATGGCGGTAAA
>Ga0181607_10001984_pt1 | contig 18163 bp, 15 predicted proteins | sample 041ome_9_FD_132420 | JGI IMG/M metagenome (GOLD analysis project Ga0181607, IMG submission 132420) | Coastal salt marsh microbial communities from the Groves Creek Marsh, Skidaway Island, Georgia - 041413US metaG (megahit assembly) | ecosystem: Environmental > Aquatic > Marine > Intertidal zone...
ACAATAACAATCTAGTTCCGTCGCATTTATTTGGAGAGCTTACCGCCAGTGGTTGCCATGTTGGGCAGGGTGGAGGCGGCCCGCATTGTCATATGGATGGTTACCAATCTGGTGCAGGCTTAGGTCTTTACAACGACAGCGACTATGTCGGCAAGGCACATCCCCCGTTAATTGGCTTTGGCTACGACGGTGTCGCTCTCTTCGGCAAATACCGCGGTTCAATAGACTCGTCTTTGCTTGGATATTCAACAAGCCTAGATGGTTTCGGGGGTCATGAGCACGATAGCATTGGTTATCATTACCATGCCCACGCAGTAAATAACCATATTCCATCGGGGCAGTCATACTCAACCGACATGAACGTCCTGATGAAAGGTGCTTACATAGGAAAAGTCACCAGCGTTCCGAATTTTCGGAGCAGGGAAAGTAAGTTTAACAATGACAGGTATTTAGGGGGAACAGTAATCCCCTGAATTTTTGACATTGACCTCCTCCCACGGGAGTCTTGATTATGTGCTGCATTGTGTGGTGGCAAAGTGCTAATTTACTTACACATCTTGCTACACACCGACAACAATAACGCTTTAAAGCCAATAAATGCTGGACTATTTTTAACAGTCTTTTATCATAATTCTTTGGTCGTAGGCTCAAGTCCTACACGGCCCACCAAGTATAAAAAACTCTACCTGTCACAAGAGGTTCAACCCATGAATAGTGCAAAAAAATTAATTTCAATGACTTTTTTTTCTTGCCTTCTATTTTTTTCGGTGAACGCTGAAGCAAGTGAGACAAAGGCTCGCCAGTACGAACTCAGTGTTTACACTGGCTATAACATGGTCCCCCATTCCAGTATTGATTTCAGTGGTGCCCAGGCTTACGGTATGGCAAACGGTAGTTACTCAACGGGTGGTTGGTCCACCAAGCCGTTTTCATCCCCTGTCTATTGGGGCATCCGTGGAACCTACTGGCCAGCCTCTTCAAGCGCCTGGGGTTATTCGCTTGATCTTAATCACAGCAAAATTTACGCAAAGCAAATTCCGGTTGGTCTTCGTCACCTTGAATTTTCTGATGGTATGAACACCGTGGTTTTTAGTCTGATGCATCGTTATCTAGGTCGTCACTCCCTGTGGGGAACCGAGCCTTACTGGGGTTTGGGCTTGGGTGTCTCGTATCCCCACGTCGAAGTCATTAGTGAGTCCAATGCTCAGACTAAAACCTTCGACTACCAATACACCGGTCTTGTTGGTCAGGCCATGGCGGGTTTACGTTTTCCTCTGGGTCAGAACTGGCAGCTCTTTACGGAGTATCGGTTCCAGTACATTCCAATGAAGGCAGATCTTGATGGCGGTGGAACCATCGAAGCAAACTTTTTGAACCACCATCTCAACCTGGGTTTGAGTCGACTCTTTTAAGTGCTGTTCTCAGCTTTACTCGCTAGGTCCGTTTCCTCTCATATTAGTGTAGTCCCCCCTTAAATTGAGGCAGTAGTTATGCTGACTTTTTTGTTGATCGGCAGTCTTAAACGAGAGGGGGGTTTGCACAAAGAAGTCGCGGTTTACCGAGAGCGAGATTGTTGGGATCTTGAAGGATGTGGATGCCGGGTTGCCGATGGGTGATGTGTTTCGCAGGCACGAAGTCAGCACCACGACCCACTACAAGTGGAAGTCTAAGTGCGGGGCTAGACGCCTCGGGGGGTCCTCCCCTAGGTTAAAGAGTTAGGAAGGAATTTTCTCGTGACGGAGGGGTTCTATGAATGAAGAGGTCGCGATTCACAGGCAGCCAGATTAGGCCAAAGGAGCGGATCTTGGAGGCAAACAAAGTTTGGGGAGACGTTGGCTGACTACAAGGCCAAGGTCAAGCGTTGGATCTAAGTGGAGGGTGCCGCCTGACCCATTTAGCTAGACTTGGATTTGCTAACCATCCACACACATGAGAGTGTACCGGCACAGAGAAGGCCCTTCGTACTAGCGCCACCCTCCCCGACTAAAACCTAGGGCGCCCAGAAGGCAGTTTTGCTGAGCGCCAAATGATGATTGACCGCCAGAATACTTTGAGTGTGGTTGCCCAGTACAAGCTTCTAGATTTGTCTCGGGCGCTTGCGTATTGGCTGTCCATGCAGGCGAATGGTTAAGGTCAAAGCGGTTTCACCGATCGCATGATCGGACCGTTTATAGGTTTACCCGCATTTAGTACTAGGCAAACACAGGGCCTGAGGGTGCCCCCAATTTTTTCTCAAAAAAATACCATGCCCCATGGTATTCCACGCTACAAACCCTAGTGTTCTCATGCTTTCGTATAAGTTTAAAGAACCTATATCGTTTCTGATTGAAGAATTTAGAAAAGCGCGTGAGACGAAACATCTCGCCGACGATGCCCCTCAGTCTGCTAGCAAGGTCTCGCAATGCTTAGTCAAAACCGAATTTCGAAGGACTCAGGCTTCTTCCGGACGGCAGCATGTTGTCACCCTGGGCTATTTGTTTTTCTTGGACTCTCATTAAACGCCTGCTCCACTTCTGAAAAGCCCGTCTCAGGTATTGAATCAATTCCCGAGATGCGCACCCGGCTCATCACGCGTTGGGGGCAAGACGTTCTGACGAGTACACTCGAGACCTCAGCTGTGTCAGAGCCAGGAAGTACTACTTGGGCTGCAGTCAACGACGCAACTCATGTAAATAGGGCAGATAAGCCGAACGATCCGAACGAATCGAAGGAACCAAGCGCGCCAGAAAAATCAAACAAGGTTCGAGTGCATGAATCGGGACCCAAGGGCGGCACAAAGAGCCTTGAGATCAACAGCGCAGTTTTGGCGATGGTACGCAATCCAATTCCGGTTGCGGTTACAACGGTTACTGATAAAACAGGTGCAGCCAAATCAACCGACCAAGGCTACACAAATTCTCGTGCTGTTTCTCAGGGTGCAACTGAGCTTCTAAAATTTGTCGTCTCCTCAAGCTACTTTAAGGCTATTTTTCGGCAGTTCGACCGAGCCAACTTACAGGCGCTCCTAACCGAGCGTCAGATCTATGATGAGAAAAGGCGAAACAGTCAGGCAGTTGGGAGGGGGGGAGAGAAAAAACCGGTGAACCTCGATGCGGCTAGGGCATCTGGTCAACTCGGGCAATTCCTTTCTCAACTGCAAGACGGCCTAAATAGGCGTCAGACCCTAACCCCGGCACGAAGTCTTGAGCCTGTTGACTATCTTATTTCTGGGGCAATTGTTGGTTACGATCCAAACATAAAAAGTGGAGGCTCAGGGGTAAAGATCGCTGGAGTGGGACCATCGTCAAGGGACAGCACGGATGAAATCTCGATCGTGCTCTACATGACAGATGTAGCTACTGGTCAAATTAAGGCAACCTCTCTGCAGTCAGGACTTGTGAGGTCCGAGCTGGAACAATTCGGGCTCTTTGGTTTTGTCAGTCCAGATCTACTGGTCGAGTTTGAGGCAGGTCGCGTTAATAACGATTCTGCAACGGGCAAGATCTTGCTGTCGCTGACCCGAGGGCTTGAGGATTTGGTTGGGCAAATTGTAAGAATCACAGGCGATAAGCCGGTCATACAGATCGGCTACTATAAAAATATTGAAAACGTCGATTCCGTTGTCTTACTTCTTAGAAATAACGGCATCGTTCCTCTAGTAACCGAGATGCAGGTTGGTAGTGAGGTTGTATTTCAAGTCGCAACAATTCCAATTGCCGATTTCACTACCCGAGAGGCAAGGCTAAAGCAGATTCAGACATTGGGGTTCCATGATGCACAATTTATTAGCAATTAAGATTTGGTTTGGGGTGATTGTCAGTATTTTGTCGGGTGCCCCGCTGTTGGCAGCCGAACTTAGCTACCGACCAGTGAACCCCTCTTTCGGTGGAAATCCTTTGAATGGCTCCCAACTTCTTGGTATTGCCAATATTCATAAGCCGAAAGTGGAGCGCGAGGAACGTTCGGAGGCCGAGTATTTCCAGGACCAGATTCAGAGGCGAATTCTAAGCACTATCTCCGCGGCAATTATTGATGATTTAAGAGACTCAGAGACGCCCGAGGGTACTTACGCATTTGATGACTTCACACTGAATTACGTTACTAGTTCCGATGGGAATAACGTCAACGTAACCATTGCTGAAACCAACGGTGCAACAACCACTATCGTCATCCCTAGGGCTGCTTTAGGGAATGTAGAGTAAGGCTTAGACTAGAGCTTTTAACACATGCTCGAGGCAAGGGCTGTATAACGTAAATGCTTGTGCCTTATAGCTACTCGATTAGGTGATGGGGCTCGGTGCCCGTTAGAGTGGTGTCATGCAACAGTCCAAACTAAAAGAGCTGAGGCCATCTCTAGAAACCCTGTTACTTGCAGCGGCCTTCGTGCTTCTTTGTCTCTTCGCATACCTAGTCTATTGGCAGGTCGTGGAGGCCAGAGGTGTTGCCCCAACCTATGTCACAAGTTCTGTTGCTGATACGGAGCAATGTCAAGCCTACGGTGCCCTTGACTACCATTGCACGCAGTCATTGACCCTTCGCTTTGAGGTTCCCTCCGATATGGAGTCCAGCCCGCATGCTGCACTACTTAGTTACTTCCGCGGAGAAGTCAGGTTTAAGGTCAACGGGGTGAGTCTCCCGACCTTGCCGACCTTTGAAACCGAGTTTGTGCCCCGCGGCGCACCCCCGGTCATTGTGTTGATCCCACCGGAAACGATTAAGGCGGGTATGAATCAACTCACCATTAACTTCATGTCAAGAAGCTTAATGGGGATTGAGTTCGGTAAACAGTGGGTTGGCGAGGCCAAGGCGATTAGCCAGCATTACCGGTTACGAGTCTTTTATTCCTGGTCGACCCGGTATGTTGCAGACGGAATGATCTTGAGTCTGCTTTGTTTTGCTTTGGTCGCAGGCTTCCTAGTGAAGGGTCGACGCACCATTTATTTCCTCTTTTCAGGTATCGCCCTTTCTTTTCTTGCGAGTGGACTGGTCTACGTGATGCCCATGCCAATGACGCAGGCTCAGTCCATCTATTTAAACTTTTCATGGATTATCGGTGCTCTCCTTGTTTTCCCCTTTTTCGAGGCAATCCGTACTTTCCCCTTGCGACAGAGTCGAATCTGGCCTTGGACGATATTCCTGGCTTTTGTTATCACGGTGGCCCTTTGGACTCTCAATGATATTTATCTGCTTCGGCGCATCCTTGTGAGCGTGCTGATTCTCTCTGCGCTTTTAGCGATCTACTCTCTGTTTCGGTTGATGCAAGACAGCGTTAAACAAAGGACACCCGATTTACTTCTGTTTGGCGGTGCCTTTGCAGTTATCCTCGCTTTAACGGTAGTTAAATTATTTTTCTACTATCAGCCCGACAAGGATGAACTCTTTTACCAAACGGGGCCGTACACCCTGAGTGTAATTTTGTTGGGGCTTGTTCTAATGCGATGGTTTCTTGTTGATTTTATTGAAGTATCAAACCACCGCCAAGAGCTTATTGATGTTGCTGCAAGAGCGGTCGATGCAGAGCGTGAACAGCCAGAAATTAATCAGTTGCAGAAATCACAATTAATTAGGCAGTCGGAGCGAACACGCATCATGGCTGACCTACATGACGGCGTTGCAGGAAAGCTCGTATCAATTTTGAACCTGGCCCGTATCGATCGGGGTGGCGACAAAGTTAGAGATATCGAGCACGTATCGCAGGCAGCCATGCAAGAGCTTCGTTTCGTCGTTAACTCGACGCAATCTTTTGGAGTCGACTTAAGTACCTGTCTCACCATTTTCCGCCAGCAAATGACACCCTTTGTGGAAGGGCTCGGGTTTCGGTTGATCTGGTCAGGTAGCTTTGATGGTGCATATAAGGAAATATCCCCAGAAGAGTCTCTGGGGATATTTCGTATTCTGCAAGAGGCTGTTCAAAACGCAGTGAAACATTCCGGCGGCAGTCAGATTGAAGTGACTGTGTCCAATGAGTCGAACGACACCTTGGCAATTCACCTCTCGGATAACGGACTGTCTGCCCAATCGCCGTATGTCGAGGGTTTCGGCATAACAAATATGCGCTTTCGTGCTAAGCAGATAGGTGCGCAATTAGAAGTCAGATTAGATAATATCCCTCAGGTGAGTTTGCGCTTGCGACTTTAGGTTAGTCGTGGTCGTAGAACGCTCGTTCAATGGCCTTTTCCTTGTTGTGGACATCAAGTTTGCGATAGATGTTTTTAATATGGCTCTGCACAGTGCCCTTGGAGATGAAGAGTTGGTCAGCTATGGCCTGATAAGTCTGGCCCTTTTCCAGTAGGGTTAAAAGCTGTGCCTCACGATCGGTGAGTAGCTCGTTTTTTTTGGCCAGGGCTAGCGGGCGAGCCTGTCGCTGAAGGTTTTCAATCAGTAGCGTGGTTGCCTGATTGGACATGGGCGTCTCGCCCTCAAGCAACTCCGAGATATAACGCAGGATTAGCTTGGTTCCATCTGTTTTAACCAAATATCCGTGGGCTCCAGCAATAAGCGCGGTCACCACCAAGTCTGTATTTAGCAGCTTGGTGAGCACCAGAATTCGACAATGGGGGTTCAATGTTGCTAAGGCCTTAATAAGGTCAAAGCTAAAACCATCGGGTAATTGCAGATCGCAAAGCGCGAGGTCGAGTGGCTCGCGCCCAACGATGGATTCGGCCTCGCTTAAGGTCTGTGCGACGGAGACTGTAAATTGATTTTGAGTTGCAAGTGCATCGGCGAAAAAAAGCCCTGTTGCCGTGTCGTCTTCCAAAATAAGCGCATTTCTCGCCATAACTTCTCCGCGTTACGAATAAATGAGGTCTGGCGCAAGCGTTACCGTAACTATTTATACCATGACACATGGTATTTCAAAAGATTCCTTACCGGTGCATCCTAAGCTCCATAAACCCTAGTGAGATTTGGCTAAAAACAGAAAAAAGTGGAGAAACAATGAAAAAAACGACAGTCGCGCAGGTCCTATCAATACTTCTATTTTTTTCAAGCAGCAGCGTTTTTTCCCAAGCAACAAGGGGCACAGCAGCAACCGCTGGTATAGGTGTTGATAATACGGATCCCTTCGGTACGTCTTGGTTGGCTCCACCAGAACCCAATCCAGCGGGTATTGCTGACCCTACAGCAGACCGAATTGAGTTACCACAGGTTGACACGTCCAGTAGCCAGTCGGACAACAAAGTCGAGCTAAAGATAAAAAACAGCGCCATCACCGTGATCGCCCCGGGGGAGGAAGGTTCGACGAACCTATTGCAATCAGGCTCGGGAAACACGGCAGATATAACTGTTGATGGCCCTAAGAATACGGTGTTCTTCACGCAATTAGGCAACTCTATTTTGACAATGACGATTACCAACAACACTTCGGGCGCTAGTGGTAATAAAGTGATTTTCAACGAGTTCGGAGGAACTTCAGGAGCCATCGCAACCGTTGATCTAAATCTAGTCGGGGACAACAACCAAATTCAGGCCGCCGCAATCGCTGCCAGCGTGGCATTGAGCGTTTCAGTCGATCTTGATCTAAATATAACGGGTTCTGACAACGTCATCGCACTCGGGTACGACGATTTCTCAACCATTGCACTGACAATTGCAGGCGGCGTTCCTGCAGACAATCGTGTTTCTATATTGCAGGACAATGAGCAGGCGTCTACTGCTTCGACAGACGGTAACACGGCTACCATCAGCCTCACTAACAGTTCATCGGCTACGTTTGGCTATGAGGTGCTGCTTCGACAGAACGGAATTAGGAACGCCGCAGTAGTGACATTGAACTCTGGAGATAATGGCTCAGTCCGTATTTATCAAGACGGAGATGTCAACACGTTTACATTCTCAAGTACTCAAACTTCCAGTGACTCAACGCCACCGACCGTTGACCTTGATGCCGTTACGGAAGGAAATAACAACACCATTACTATTACGGCCGCCGAAGGGGACGAGGCATCTCAAGTCTATCCGGGCACTTTCCCAAATGGACTTGCTAACCGCGCAGACTCAAGGGTAGGAACACGTCTAGGGGAGCAAGGTACAGACTTCGATGTATCAGTGAGGGGAAATTTAAACAACGTCGACCTTGAGGGGGTGTCCTCCTTGGAACTCCGTATTTACGGCAACTCAAACATAATAGCGCCCGATGTGTCCTCAAGTTATTTTCAGACGTACTCCGGAGCTTCCAGCGACCTGGTCATCGATTTATTCGGAGACAGTAACGAACTCTATTACAAGAACGTACTGGTCTCTTCGTTAAATCTGGGCATCGACACGAGTTCTAACAACGTCTACCTCGGTAGAAACGCGGATGCGAGTGATGTTACAGGTTTATCAGCGGCATCAAGTACCTTCGATATCGATATTGGCGGTGGTGACGGAAACACACTTTCGATTCTAGGTAACGACGCCGGTGGTGCAGGTACGGTCGATGTTGACATCACCGGTACCAACAACACCGTGGCCATGGTTTATGGTGGGCATGACCTTACCTACGAGGTTGCTGGAGACGATTTCAATACACAAGTCACCTATAACGCGGGCAATGACAATTACAGCCACACCATCACTAATTTGGGCGAGGGCAGTGTTGTGTTGGATTCCATCGACGGGAAATCCTGTGTGTTTAACAGCAGCAACGGAAGCGCTTCCGCCCCTACTGGCTTCTGTGGTGATTAGAGATGGTAATCCTCCCTCTCTGGTTAAAAAGGGTAGGAAGCGGAGTTTTCCGTTGACGGGGGGTCTGCAGATGAGGAAGTCCCCGATTCATGGACAGCTAGGCTATAGGTTCTTTGACGTGGTCGGGAACAGCTAAAAAAGGGTGAGCCTCGGAGAGAGAGTTGAGTTTGGTGTTTTATTAGGTGGCCGTCGAGCACTTAACAGGTAATTTACAGATTTTGTATTTTGTCTATACAAATCAATAACCTAGTCCGCATAAATTTTATTCGTAATGCGAAGGTCGAGGATTCAATTCCCTTCACCGGCACCAGCTTGTTTTCTGTTCGAATCTACGCGGACTGAAGAGGACGGATCCGTCAAAGGCTCTTTGCCATTTCACTTCCTTTGCCCCGCGAATAGGGCTTTCGTATCTCGGCAAGGAAAAGATTCAACCGCCATTGCGCGATAGTATCGGGTTCCGATAAGTACAATGGTGTCGTCAGGTGACAACGCTCAGGAGTAAGCCCTTGATCCCCCAAACTCTCCCCTTAACCGGGATCACCGTCGTTTCTCTGGAGCATGCCATTGCGGCGCCTTTTGCCTCGCGACAGCTTGCCGATTTAGGAGCGAGGGTTATTAAAGTTGAGCGCCCGGGTGATGGTGACTTTGCCAGGCGTTACGACACACGTGTGGATGGCTTAGCCTCCCACTTCGTCTGGGTCAACCGCTCAAAAGAGAGCCTAACGCTCGATCTGAAGAGCGAGCTTGCGATGTCGGCACTTCAAAGGCTTTTAGGGAACGCCGATGTTCTTCTTCAAAACCTGGCGCCAGGGGCTGCAGCCCGCATGGGCTTATCGTATGAGCAACTCAAAACCAAGTTTCCTAGGCTCATCGTTTGTGATGTTTCAGGCTTTGGCGCTGACGGTCCCGACCGTGATCGCAAGGCCTACGACCTATTAATCCAGAGTGAAGCGGGCTTTTTATCAATCACCGGAACACCCGAGAGCCCTAGCAAGGCAGGCTGCTCCATCGCCGATATTGCAGCAGGCATGTATGCCTTTACCTCCATACAGTCGGCATTACTCCTTCGTGAGAAAACAGGGCAAGGCAGTGGCATTGATATCAGCATGCTTGAGTCACTGGCTGAATGGATGGGGTACCCGCTTTACTACAGCTACAAAGATGCCTCACCGCCTGAACGTGCAGGCGCCTCGCACTCCACCATCTTTCCTTACGGGCCCTTCAAAGCAGGCGATGGCCGAAGTGTCATGCTCGGCCTACAAAACGACAGGGAGTGGATTGCCTTTTGTGAAAAGGTCTTGGAGAACAGCGCCCTTGCCACCGACGGCCGCTTTAAGACCAACGCGCTGCGAAGTGAGAATAGGACCGAATTAACCGGGCTTATTGAAGAAACCTTCTCTTCATTATCGGCCCCTGAAGTGGCCGCAAAACTTAATGCCGCTGACATTGCCAACGCCAACATGAACGACATGCACGACCTTTGGAATCACAAGCAGCTCCAAGCGCGAAACCGATGGGTTCCGGTCGACACGCCCGTAGGGCCCGTACCCGCCCTTAAACCACCCGGTCGCAGCACTGCCTATGAGCCCCGCATGGACGCCATTCCGGCAGTGGGTGCACAGACCGATGCCATTCTGAAAGAACTGGGTTTTGACAGCTCCACCATTGAGCGCCTGCGCGCAGCCAAGGCCATTTAATTTATGAATGCTTCCGCCCCCAGCGCAGTATTGAATCCAACCGCCGCGCTTGCGCAATTTGCCTCTCAGTTGCAAGCAACTCATATTCCTGAGGCTGTCTTTCTGCGTTGCGAAGACCTCTTGGTTGACTGGGCAGCCTCTGCCTTAGCAGGCTACAACGCTCGGGCGGTTTGCACCATTCGAGAAGTATCACTTGGACAAGGGCCCAATTCCGGGCCTAGCGAAATTCTAGGTGGCATTGAAACCAGCTCACCGTTTTGTGCAGCCATGGCCAATGCAGCAGCCTCGCACGTGGTGGAACAAGACGACCTTCATAACGCCTCGGTGCTGCATCCGGCCACCGTAGTCTTTCCACCAGCTCTTGCAGTTGCGCAATCTTTAGGTGTTAGTGGCCAGGAATTTCTAACCGCCTGCGTAGCGGGCTACGAGGTTGGTATTCGCGTCGGTGAGTTTCTTGGCCGATCGCACTACAAAACATTCCACACCACAGCCACAGCTGGAACTCTCGCGGCGGCAGTAGCGGTTGGGCATCTCTTGAAACTATCACCCTCGCAGATGCTTCATGCCTTTGGCTCTGCAGGCACCCAAGCAGCCGGACTCTGGGCCTTTCTGCGCGACGCCGCAGACTCCAAGCAACTGCACACCGCACATGCAAGTGGCGCTGGCCTCATGGCTGCATTTCTGGCGCACAAAGGGCTAACAGGTGCCCAGGACATTCTTACTGGCAAGCAAGGCATGGCCCAGGGCATGTCAAGCGATTCAGACCCAGGCAAACTCACCCATCAGCTCGGGCAGCGCTGGGCACTTATGGAAACCTCGTTTAAATACCATGCCTCCTGCCGCCATACGCACCCTGCTGTTGATGCCTTATTAAAGGTCTTGAATGATCACGACTTAAAGCCTTCAGATATTCAGGCTGTGGTGGCACGTGTTCACCAAGGAGCGCTAGATGTTCTAGGCCCGGTCACCCATCCTCAGACTGTTCACCAGAGCAAGTTTTCAATGGGAACGGTATTGGCCTTGGCTGCCCACCACGGCTTTGCGGGTCTTACGGAATTTGAGTCTGACTTCAACAGCCAAGAGACCATCGCCTTTCGTAATAAAGTCACCATGGTGCTGGACCCGGAGGTTGATGCAGCCTATCCAGCCAAGTGGATTGGTAAGGTCTCGGTTACAACCCAAACGGGCGCCGTGTTTGAGGGTCGTGTGGATGACCCCAAGGGTGATCCAGGCAATACGCTAAGCCGCGCGGAACTCGAAGAGAAGATGCACCGGCTGTCGGACTACGGAAAGCGTATTAACCAAGACGCTACAAGCCGATTACTAACAAGACTTTGGACGATCTCAAAAGCGCAGCCTGTGGGCCGTTTTGTTCCAGTAGAGGATTTTCAGCAATAGCTCAGCTTTGCTGAGCTTATTCGTAGGAGCGTGGAAGACCAAGAAGGTGCTCAGCAACATACGAATAAATGAGGTTCGTAGAGATGGGTGCCACCTGATAAAGGCGAGTCTCTCGAAACTTTCGCTCCACATCGTACTCGCAAGCAAATCCAAACCCTCCATGGGTCTGAAGACAAACATCTGCGGCTTCAAACGAGGCCTTTGCCGCTAGGTACTTCGCCATATTGGCTTCGGCGCCACAGGGCTTTCCAGCGTCAAACAACTCGCAAGACTTAAACCGCATAAGGTTAGCCGCCTCGGTTTCGATATAAGCCTGCGCAATAGGAAACTGAACGCCCTGGTTTTTACCAATGGGACGCCCAAACACTACGCGCTCATTCGCATACGTTCGAGCCTTATCAATACACCAGTAAGCATCCCCAATGCACTCGGCAGCAATTAAAGCGCGCTCGGCATTCAGCCCATCAAGAATGTACTTAAAGCCAAGGCCCTCCTCGCCAATTAGGTTTTCTGCGGGCACCTCAAGGTTGTCAAAAAAGACCTCATTGGTCTCGTGATTCACCATATTCCGAATAGGCCGAACATCCATACCCTTACCCATGGCCTCGCGAATATCGACCAGGAAGACGCTCATGCCTTCACTCTTTTTTGCAACTTGATCAATCGGCGTTGTTCGGGCCAGAAGAACCATAAGGTCGGAGTGTTGGATTCTCGAAATCCAAACTTTCTGACCATTCACAACGTAACGATCACCTTGCTTTACGGCAGTGGTCTTAAGCTTGGTTGTATCAGTCCCTGTGGTGGGCTCAGTGACCGCCATGCTTTGGAGCCTTAACGAGCCGCTTGCGATCTGAGGAAGGTAAAGCTTTTTCTGCGCATCGGATCCATGGCGCAGTATGGTTCCCATGTTGTACATCTGGCCATGGCAGCTTCCCGCATTACCCCCCGACCGGTTAATCTCTTCCATAATGACCGAGGCTTCGGTAAGGCCTAAGCCCGAGCCGCCGTACTCCGTAGGAATAAGCGCGGCCAGCCAGCCTGCCTTTGAGAGCGCATCAACAAAAGCTTCCGGATAGCCTCGTTCTTCATCAACCGCCTGCCAGTATTTAGAGTCAAACTGAGAACAGAGGTCGCGAAGCGCCTCTCGCATGTCTTGGTAATCGTCTACATGAGGAATATCTTGCAAGGCTAGTCTCCGAAATGATTTTTATGCATTACGACTCGTCTATTACTGCTTGCGCCGACATGGTCATGCTCCCCTGATCATTCTCTGCCCACAACCCATAAGTCGTCCCATCAATTGCCCTTCCACAAAGTCGCAAGACCTGATTGTCTATCATGGGTGCGAGAGCCTTGAAGCGAAACGAGAGCCAGCGCGCTTTTGGCTTTTGCTTTCGTAACAACTCGGCCAATAACGTTGCCACCAAAGGGCCGTGAACAATAAGGCCTGGATAACCCTCTTGTTCAGTCGCATACTGGCGATCGTAATGAATCCGGTGACCGTTGAATGTCAATGCGGAGTATCGGAAAAGAAGCACGCTATCAGGAATGATCTCCTGGCTAAAGTCATGGCTGTGGTCTGCCATGTCGTTGACCTTGAAAGGAACTGGCCCCTGTTGCCTCGAATGATCCCGATAAACAATGTCGTGAACCTCTTGCATGGCAAGGCCCATTGCATCAAAGATTTCATGCAGAACCTTAACAAAAACAAGTTCACCCGTTTTGCCCTGCTTCTGTTCAATGCTCTGAATCGTCGATACGCGACGAAGGTTCTCACCCATCTTCAGTGGGCGGTACCATTGAAGATCGCCGCCCGCCCACATGCGTCGCGGCAAGGACACGGGTGGCAGAAAGCCCCCGCGATGTGGGTGGCCGTCTTGACCAAGCTCAGACTGTTTGGCCGCCGAGAGAAAGTAAAGCCAGTGCCAAAGTGCCGGTAAGGCATCGCCCTCAATAAAGGGACTCTCGTCATTCAAACTTGACGCAAGGGCATTGGCTGGAAATACGGTGAGGCAATCGTCATGGTGTTCTTGACGGCCTAGCCAATCGTGAAGGCTTTTCAGCTGAGTCGGCGGGTTTGACGTAGTCATACTTTATTATCCTAGCCAGGTCATTCACTCGGGGATAAACACCCCTATGTCTTGCGAGCACTCCGAAACGTTGGCCTTAGGGCCCCAATATAAAGCCAAATCCTAAAAATCATGAATCAGCCTGAACCGTGGGATGTTGTTGTTGTCGGCGCAGGTGCGGCCGGACTTTTCTGTGCAGCTACGGCTGGGCAACACGGGCTTCGTGTTCTTGTGCTTGACCACGCAAAGACCTTGGGAGAAAAAATTCGAATTAGTGGCGGCGGTCGTTGCAATTTCACTAATCTTTATTGCAGTCCAGCCCACTTTCTTTCCAAGAACCCTCAGTTCGTCGGCCCTGCCCTTCAGAGATTCAAACCCAGCGATTTCGTTGCGCTGGTTAAGAAGCACGGGATTGCCTTTCACGAAAAACACAGTGGGCAACTTTTTTGCAATGACTCTTCGAAAGCCATTGTCGACATGCTGATGGTCGAATGCCTCCAAGGTAACGTCACCATTCGGCATCCGGTGGACGTTCAATCGGTGCATGCACCCCAAGGCACCGAACATGCACACCCTAGCCAAGCGGCTGTACATTCCAACAATGCCTTGCCTGGCGGCGCAGGCTTGCAAAACGAGCGTTGGCTGTTGCAGACCTCAGGTGGCCTGGTTGAGGCTAATCAGCTTGTTGTCGCAACCGGCGGACTCCCTGTTCCTGCCATTGGGGCATCGGCCTGGGGTCTTGACCTTGCGCGACAGCTTGGTCTTCAGGTTACGCCTGTTCGGCCAGGTCTGGTTCCCCTGGCGCTCGACCCCACAGACCAGCAGGGTCTAGAAACTCTTACCGGCCTAAGTCTGCCCGTCGAAATCAAGGCCGGACAGAACTCTGAAGAATCTTCAGAGCCTGGCTATGGACCAGCTGTTTTTCAGGAGGACCTTCTTCTCACCCATAAGGGGCTCTCGGGCCCGGCTGTACTGCAGGCCAGCAGTTACTGGCAGCCCGGCGAACCGATTTGTGTGAACTGGCTTGAAGCCAATGACATCTCGAGTGTGTTTGATGAATCGCGTCACGGGGGTAAGCGCGTTGAAAACCTGCTGGCCCAGGTCATGCCACAACGACTCGCTCAGGCGTTCGCTAGCAAGCTTGATGTCACCGAACGGCGCTGGGCCGAACTGAACAAGAAGGACCGAGCCCGGGTTATTAACCACCTTACAAATTGGCAGGTTAAGCCAACCGGAAGCCTTGGATGGAAGAAGGCTGAAGTGATGCTCGGCGGTGTTGACACCCATGAGATTAGCGAGCAGACCATGATGAGCAAACGCTACGAAGGCCTTTATTTCATTGGGGAGTGCCTTGACGTGACAGGACACCTTGGCGGCCATAACTTTCAATGGGCCTGGGCAAGTGCTTTTGCATGTGCAAGTGCGCTTTCCAACGTCTAAAGTCGCCACTCAAACCCCAGCTAACCCGCAAGTGCACGATCACGCACACCTCGAAGTACCGTGCTTAAAAGACGAAATTCACGGGCAACGCGGTCGTAAAGCTCGTTAATTGGACGACTGGCAATGGCTGCGCTGCTGTAGGCAATCTGACCCATTTGTTCGTAGTAGTTCTTGGCAACGAGTCGAGCGCGCTTCACATCCCATGCGTCAACAAAAAGACAATTGTCTCCAATCTGAAGGTAATCCTGCTGCGTGCGGGCTTTGGGAAACTCAAGGCAAATAATGTCAGGCGGCATTTTTGAGTTTCGAAAGTTTCTGGCCATCATGTGCACAAGGTAAGCCTCTAGATCATCCTGAAGATACACCTCCGTGCGGCCCTCGGCCTCCATCACCAGGTCCCAACTTGCTTTAATGTAAGGCTGCCAGTCCATAAGCGCTCCCTTCATTGTTGTGCAAGTAAACATAAGCAAGAGGCCTGCCGCAATCAAGGAAAACGTCACTTTTCCTAAGGTTGATAGCAGCGCACTGAGGCGAGTGCTAAAAATCAAACCCCATTTGCTTGGCGGGTGACTCGGGGCTTGATCGTTTCGATTCATTCTTCGACCCCTGCCTCGCACGCTTACGACTGCCGTGCTTTTGAAAGACGGCCTGCGCCTCCTCACTGGCTTGAGATGTTCTCCTTAGTGCCCAAAGGCGCTCTCGCGCAAGGCGTGCCGCCTGAACGGTATCAACCACAGGATCAGGATAGGCCGATGTTCCAAACTCGGGCAGCCACCGCTTTACAAAGACCTGATGAGGGTCATGGTCAAGCGCCTGCTTCACCGGGTTGTAAATGCGTATGGTGTTTATTCCCGTGGTTCCACTTTGCATTTGTACCTGAGGCCAATGAATACCGGGCTCGTAATCAACGAAGTATCTTGCAAGGTGCCTACCAGTCTCGCGCCAATGCAGCCACAAATGCTGACTCGCGAAGGAAATAAGCATGGCCCGCATCCTGAAGTTAATCCAGCCGTAATGCTTCAAGTAGCGCATGCAGGCATCGACAAGAGGTAACCCGGTGAGGCCCTCTGCCCAGGCCTCAAACAACCTGCGTTGCTCATTATCGAAACCCTCTTCATTACGCAGGCCTCGGGTTGAAGAGTGCAGGCAGCGAAATTCCATTTCCGGCTCTGATTCAAGCTTCTGAATGAAGTGGCAGCGCCAGTGCAGTCGACTCTCGAAACTGCGAAGACTTAACAGCATAAAGGGCCGGTCTGGGTTTTGAGCGTCATGGCGCCAGTCACTCGCCGCTGCCCAGGCCGCCTGAACAACCTCTCGTATCGAGAGCACACCCCAGGTCAGGTAGGGTGAAATTCTTGAACATGAGGTCTCAGCGGTCAGTGGACTACTCATTTGAGATCGGTAATGAAGACCCCGGCCTGCAAGAAACTCTTCTAAATATCTCAGGCCCATACTGCGCCCACCTTTTTGACGACCAGGACAATCGTCCTTATTTGCCAAGCTTTCACAAGCCACGAGCGCGCCGTGTCGAAAACAGTCAGGCAAAGTTCGCAAGGCGCTTGTGTAAGAAGCTTCAAGTGACATGAAGTGAGGCACAGGCAGACAGGCCATCTGCATGCGCTCGGCCCAGATCTTCTGCCATTCGTCCCGACTTCTTAAACATCTCACAACATTGTTTTGGGGCTGCTCAAACCACTGGGTTTGCGTGGCTTTGCACCAGGCGCGAACCCGACGGTCGCGGGCATAACTCTCCCAATTACCCGTTTCCTCATGACTATGAAGACAGAATGGACCCAAAATCTCGCGAAGCCGTTGGAGTAAATCAGGCATTTCCCCCAATGCAAGCAGTAAAGGCAGGCCGGCCTTCTGACAGTCCAGGCGAAACTCGGCCAAGCAGTCTCGATAGAAGGCCGCATGCCGCCCACTGCTGTCAACATGACCCCAGAGCGAGGGCTCGTAAACAACCAGACCGAGGACAGGGCCCTGTGCTGCAGCTCGGTGCAGGGCAGCATGGTCTTCTAAACGAAGATCTCTTTTGAACCAGACCAGCTGCAAGCACGGCCCGGAATTGGACTTAAGGATTTCAGGTTTTTCCACGGTTGATCATGCTACTGTGATTTGAGTTAAAGCATCCCTAGCGCACAGCTAGGCATAGGATTGGTAAATGACAGACCCCACGGCAGACAAACCGAGAAACGACACTGATTTATTAACCGTTTTATACGATGGTGACTGCCCTTTATGTCGACGCGAGATCGCCCACGTCCAAAAGCTAGCGGCATCCAACCCTGATTCGAGACTTTGTTTTGCGAATATCGGGGCATCGGTCGAAAGCAACATTCACCTAGCAGACGAACGGCAGGTTCTTCTCGCTCGCTTCCACGTTGAGAAATCGGATGGAACCCGGCTCAGTGGAGCAGAAGCCTTCGTTGCCATGTGGTCCCGCCTACCGGGATGGCGTTTACTTGCTTGGGTTGCGCGACTACCCGGCGTCACCACGATACTGGAAGTTTTTTATAGGGTTTTCTTAAAGCTGCGCCCAGTTCTTCAGACCATCGCGCACCGACTCGAGAAACCCAGTAAGGCCTAGGCAGCTGACTTTATGCGGCACCGTACAATTCAATGCACCACAATCGCAAGACAACTTATGCTGCCTGTTTGTGGACTCGCACTTTTTGCAAGCGGCTGCGTAGTCCGTACTCAAGACTTCCACTGTACGCTTGAAAATGATGTGAACCAGAATTTTGAATTGCGTATGACACCCACCTCGCTCGATCTCAACTCCACCGCCTATGATTTTGTTGAAGAGCAAGGAGCCAAGCGCATTTACCAAAACAAGGAGCTTCGTCAGCGCGTCACCTTTGACCTTGCGACCACCCGGCTCGAACAATCCCAAACACCTGACAAGCGGTG
>Ga0181607_10001992_pt1 | contig 18141 bp, 18 predicted proteins | sample 041ome_9_FD_132420 | JGI IMG/M metagenome (GOLD analysis project Ga0181607, IMG submission 132420) | Coastal salt marsh microbial communities from the Groves Creek Marsh, Skidaway Island, Georgia - 041413US metaG (megahit assembly) | ecosystem: Environmental > Aquatic > Marine > Intertidal zone...
CCTGGCAAGACGGCCGTTAACGGGGCACCGGGCAGTTGCTCAATAGCCCTGCGGGCTGCAAACACCTGAGCTCTACTATTAAGGCCAACAAACACAGCGGTGTATTCCCTGGGCTGAAGGTCGTCGAGCGAAGGCTTTTGCCCCGCCACGGAAAACGCCCCTAGCCGAAGGCCTTGAAACTCCCCTACGCCCCAGCCGTGATGCAAAGCCTCGTAGCTTGCCACCGAGACCACGACCGCGCGATCCACGGACCCACCGGTGGGCTGAAGAATGCCGACAAGGATGAAGGGTGAGTCGTCATGGCTCTTATCAAGCGCCTGGCCCGACCCGTGTGTGACCACCAGTGAGTCGCCAAGCCGATGATTAAGGCGCCGAGCAACCTCGGCTCCAAGCACAACCTGGTAAAGGACATTTGGGTCAAAGGCCTGCCCTTCTTTGAAGGTTATAGCCTGACCGTGCACCTGGAACCGTTGAAAAAACTCGGCCTCGGCACCCCAAACTGGAAAGCCCTGGTAGCTGTCGCCAAGCTGAATGGGCAAGGCCCAACTCACCATCGGAAGGTCACGCAGGGCAGGCAGAACCTTTGCCGACATATTGGCTGTCGGTCGGCCCAGCTGGAAAACGCTATACAGAAGAATCTCGGTAGCGCTACCTCGAGGACCCACAATAAGGTCGACACCCGACACGGCCTGAGAAAAGCTCAGCCTTGAGTCGGTACGTAGCTGCTGCACTGTTAAAACCAGGGCGCAGGCAAGACCCAAGGACGCGACAACAAGGCCCACCGCAAGCCTGCGCGACCATGCACTTAAAATAGCCAGCTTTAACCAGACGGTCACGCTTACCCGCCTTGTGTCAGGAAAATCATTCCGAGGTCCCTGCCAACCGGCCCAATACAAGACGTTGATCAAACCGGTTGGCGAGGCGTTGATCGTGGCTCACAACGACAAGGCTTGCGCGAGCCTGGCCCCCTACGGAAGCAAGCAACTCAAGAAAGCGATCCCGATGCAGGTCGTCAAGGGCCGAGGTAGGCTCATCGGCGAGAACCAGCATGGGCTCACCCATAAAGGCCCGCGCCGCTGCAACACGTTGCTGCTGACCCACCGAGAGCTGATGGGCAGCCTGGTGCCAGAACTGCGGGGCAACACCCAGCTGCTCAAGCAGGCTCTGAGCCTGTTTGAAAGCCGATCCATAAAGTCGACAGGCACCCTCGTTGCGGCGAGCAAAGAGTCGGGTGGGCATAAGAACATTGTCGAGGACCGACATAAAACCCAATAAATTGAACTGCTGAAAAATAATGCCCATAGACTCTCCGCGAACCTGGTCACGGGCTGGAGCAGCAAGAGCCGTGAAGTCGTAACCAAGAACATGGCACCGCCCTTTTCGAGCAACAAGCACCCCGGAGAGCACGGAAAGCAGCGAGGTTTTTCCGCTGCCGCTTGAGCCTGAGATAAAAAGGGACTGCCCCTTTTCGAGCCTTAAATTGGCAAGAGCAAAAAGCTCGTCTTGGCCGGCCCAGCCAACATGCAGATCTTCAAGATCAAGCGCCAGTGTCAAGGCTACCTTAGGCCCCTTGGAAATGCGTTTGTCGAGAAAGGAGCCTGAGTGCCCGTCGCTTAAACATCGTGACCGGACTTAAAGTTAAATACTGCACCCTCTTTAATACCGCTGGGCCAACGACTGGTGACGGTTTTCAGGCGCGTATTAAAGCGAATACCTTCCATGCCATGAATATGGTGATCCCCAAATAAAGAGCGCTTCCAGCCACCAAAGGAGTGGTACGCCACCGGCACGGGAATAGGCACATTCACGCCCACCATACCAATCTTCACACGCCGGGTGAAGTCGCGCGCAGTGTCGCCATCACGGGTAAAAATGGCGCCACCATTGCCATACTCATGACTATTAATAAGCTGCAGTGCCTCTTCAAAACTGCCTGCCCGCAACGTGACGAGAACGGGCCCAAAGATTTCCTCTTTGTAAATTGACATATCCGGCGTGACGCGGTCGAAAAGACAGCCACCCAGGAAATAGCCTTGCTCGTGGCCAGCCACCTTCACCGAGCGGCCGTCAACGACCAGCTTGGCGCCCATCTTCTCACCCTCTGAAATGTAACCAAGGATGCGATCGAGGCTCTGACGACTCACAATCGGGCCCATGTCGGACTTGGGGTCGGTGCACGGCGCAATTTTAAGCGCCTGAATACGTGGCGTCAGCCGCTCAATGAGACGGTCAGCCGTATCCTCGCCGACGGGTAACGCAACAGAAATGGCCATACAACGTTCACCGGCCGATCCATAGGCCGAGCCAATCAGTGCATCGGTCACCTGGTCCATGTCAGCATCGGGCATCACCACCAGGTGGTTCTTGGCGCCACATAGGGCCTGAACACGTTTGCCTGAGGCGCTACCACGGGAATAAATGTAATGACCAATGGCGGTGGAGCCCACAAAGCTAATGGCCTGAACGTCTGGATGGTCGAGAAGAGCATCTACGGCCTCTTTGTCACCATTCACCACATTGAAAACGCCAGCTGGAAGACCCGCCTCGGCGAACAGCTCAGCAAGACGCAACGGTACGCTGGGATCACGCTCGGAAGGCTTCAAAACAAACGTATTGCCACAGGCAATCGCCACGGGGTACATCCACATGGGCACCATGGCTGGAAAGTTAAAAGGCGTAATACCCGCAACAACCCCAAGGGGCTGGCGCAGGCTGTGGGAGTCCACTGCATTAGCAACCTGGTCGGAGAACTCACCCTTAAGTAGATGAGGAATGCCACAGACAAACTCGACCACTTCAAGACCTCGGGCGATCTCACCCTTGGCATCCGGAATGGTCTTTCCATGCTCGGACGACAACAACTGGGCCAGCTCATCCATATGCTTGATGATGAGCTCGCGAAACTTAAACATGACCGCGGCGCGTTTGGCCGGCGGCGTATCGGCCCAGGCAGGAAAGGCATGCGCGGCCCGTTGGACAGCATGGTCAATGTCTGCAGCAGAGGCCAAGGCAAGACTTGCCGTCTTGGCACCAAGGGCCGGGTTATAAACGTCTGTACTGCGACTTGAGCTTCCTGCCCACTGCTTGTTATCAACCCAATGTTGGATTACTTTCATGCGAACCTGCCTGTTCTTTAAGAGAAATTTGCCAAGAAAACCTTTTAAGGGTTCATTATGACCAAATTAGAACCGAGACTCATTGAGATCCTTCAGGGCCATTTCGGCGAACGCTTTTCTTTGGCGCAGGCCGTGCGTGAGCAACATGGTCGCGACGAGTCGGCCTACCCCATGACCCCGCCCGATGCAGTGGTCTTTGCTGAATCAACCCTTGATGTTCAGTTTCTCGTGCAGCAATGCCACGCCTTTAAGGTGCCGGTCATCGCCTTTGGGGCGGGCTCCTCGCTTGAAGGCCACGTTCTGGCTTTTGAAGGCGGTATCAGCCTTGACCTCACCCGCATGAACCAGATTCTGACAGTGAATGAGGACGACCTTATGGCCACGGTTCAGGCGGGGGTAACCCGCAACCAACTGAATAACGAGATTCGCCACACCGGTCTTTTCTTTCCCATCGACCCTGGCGCCGATGCCACCCTTGGCGGCATGTCGGCCACGCGGGCCTCGGGGACCAACGCCGTGAGATACGGCACCATGCGCGAGAATGTGGTGAACCTTACGGTGGTGACCGCCCAGGGCGAAATTATTAAAACCGCCCAACGGGCGAGGAAATCGTCAGCAGGCTATGACCTGACCCGCATTTTCGTAGGCAGTGAAGGTACCCTGGGAATCATTACCGAAGTCACGGTAAAGCTCTACCCTCAGCCAGAGGCCATTGCCGCAGCAGTCTGTTCGTTTGCTCGAGTTGAAGACGCCGTGAACACCGTCATTCAAACCATTCAAATGGGTGTGCCCATTGCCCGCGCCGAGATGCTTGATGGCCTCACCATTCGAGCGATTAACAAACACAGCAAAACCAGCCTTCGCGAGCAGCCGATGCTATTCTTAGAGTTTCACGGAAGCCCTCAGTCGGTGAAGGAGCAGTCAGAGACGGTACAGGCCTTGGCTAAAGACTTTGGCGGCGAGGACTTCGAATGGGCGAACCAAACCGAAGACCGTAACCGACTTTGGATGGCGCGCCATCACGCTTATTTTGCCTGCCTGCAGCTACGTCCCGGCTGCCGCGCGGTGACCACAGACGTCTGTGTGCCGCTTTCCTCGCTGTCGCAGTGCATTCGCGACACGCTTGAAGACTTCAGCCAGTCCTCCCTTCAGGCCCCTGTCTTTGGGCATGTTGGCGACGGCAACTTTCACTGTCTCATTCTGGTGGATCCCTCCTCGCCCACCGAGATGCAGGAAGCCGAGCGTCTAAACCATCGGCTAGTCGAGCGTGCAATTTCTGTTGAAGGAACATGCACAGGCGAGCATGGCATTGGTCGTCACAAGATGGAGCTGCTTCGTGATGAGCTTGGGGAGCCCGCACTGGAACTGATGCGAAGCCTAAAGCGCGCCTGGGATCCCTTGGGTATTTTGAATCCAGGCAAGGTTCTTATTTAAAGCGAAGCGGCAAGCTCTGCAGCCTCGCGAATGGCACACTTGGCATCAAGGGCCTTGGCATCCCGGCAGCCTCCAATGGCATAAAAGCTGCAGCCTAAGCTCTGCAGCTCTTCGGCAAGCGAGCTATTCGATGTCTGGCCGGTGCAAAGCACAAGCGAATCAAAGTCAAGGCATTCCTCCTTCTGCTGGCTTGAGCCTTTTGGGGACGCTGAGATCCATAAGCCCTCGGGCGTAATACGCTGATAATGCGCGCCCGAGCGCATGCGAACACCCCTTTGACGAAGACTTGTACGGTGGATCCAGCCAGTGGTTTTACCGAGCCCTTCACCAGGTTTACCAGGGCTACGCTGCAAAAGGGTGATGTCCCGCGCTGCAGGCGATGGTCTTGGGCCAGAAGCAGCCAGGCCAGCCGGATGACTCACTGGATCGGCTACACCCCACTCTTCTTTCCATGCCTGCAAAGTAAGGTGATGTGCTTCGGGGGCGTCGCATAGGTATTGGGCCACATCAAAGCCAATACCCCCTGCACCCAGAATTAAAACCCTAGAGCCCACTGGGGCCCGGGCCTGCAAAACATCAAGGTAGCTCAGCACCCGAGGGTCGTCCTGACCAGGAATCTTTGGGTCACGTGGTAAGACGCCTGTAGCAAGAACAATCTCATCGAACTCGGTAAGCATGCTGGCCGTGACCTGAGTATTGAGATGAAGATCAACTTTGGCCAGCTCAAGCTGAACCACGTTGTAGCGAAGCATCTCAAAGAATTCCTCTTTACCCGGAATCCGCTTGGCCATATTTAACTGCCCACCAATCTCGGCCTGGCGATCAAAGAGGCTGACCTGATGACCCCTCTGAGCAAGAACAGTTGCCGCCGTGAAACCCGCGGGGCCTGCACCCACCACAGCAACGCGACATCGGCTAAGGCTGGGCCTGTAAACAAGCCTAGTCTCCACACAGGCACGCGGATTAACAAGGCAAGAGGCTGGTTTGCCTTCAAAGACATGATCTAGGCAGGCCTGATTGCAGGCGATGCAGGTGTTGATTTCCTGGCTGCGGCCCTGTTGCGCCTTGCGAACAAACTCGGGGTCGGCAAGAAAGGGGCGAGCCATGGAAACCATATCGGCAAAGCCTTGCTCAATAAGCTCATTGGCCAGCTCAGGTGTGTTGATGCGGTTGGTAGCAATGAGAGGGATCGACACACCCTCGGCGCGCAGCCTCTCACGCATCTTCTTCGTGACCTCGGCAAAGGCAGCCCGCGGCACGCTTGTGGCAATGGTGGGAATACGCGCCTCATGCCAGCCAATACCTGTGTTCAGAAGATCGGCCCCGGAAGCAGCAAGTGCCTTTGCAAGCTGCACAACCTCCTCCCAAGAACTACCCTGTGGAACCAGGTCGAGCATGGAGAGCCTGAAAATAATCAGGAAATCGGAACCAACGGCCTTGCGCGTTCGCGCCACGATCTCAAGGGGAAGACGCATACGATTCTCGTAAGACCCACCCCACTGGTCGCGCCGATGGTTGGTCGCCTGCACCAAAAACTCATTAATAAAGTAGCCTTCGGAGCCCATAATCTCGACCCCGTCGTAGCCTGCCTCCTGAGCCCTTTGCGCGGAGAGCACGAAGTCTGCAATTTGGCCCTCCACGCCCCGCGACGATAAGGCCCAAGGCTTAAAGGGCGAGATAGGTGCCTTGATTCGGCTTGGCGCAACGGCAAAGGGATGATAAGCATACCGGCCGGCATGCAAGATTTGCATGGCAATGCGACCACCTGCCTCATGCACATTCTGAGTAACCACCCTATGCCTTTGCGCATCGGCCCTTGACCGCATCATGCCCGCAAAAGGCTTAACCCAGGCCACACGGTTCGGGGCGAAGCCGCCCGTTACGATAAGCCCTACTCCACCCTCGGCACGCTCACGAAAATAAGCGGCGAGCTCGTAAAGGTCTTTGCCGTCCTCAAGCCCTGTGTGCATCGACCCCATAAGAACTCGGTTCTTAAGGGTGACATGACCGAGCTCAAGCGGGTCGAATAAAGAAGCCATACCCTAGAAACGAATGAGGGTGTTTCGCTCACCAAGCTCAAACGCACGTGCCTGACTGCCAGGCCGATCGGTGACGAGTTGAGTCTCGATTTCATGCAGGCGTCGAAATGCCTTAAAGGCCGTGACATTAACTTCTTTGAGTGCGTCGACCGCCTTGCAGTTAAAGCTCACCTGGTAGCGCAGATCGGCATGGCCCTTGTCTGCCTTGGTCGCATCGCCGTGCGCATCACCAAAAAGATGTGAACGAAAAAGAACCTTCTCCTTCGAACACAAAGCCTCTTTGTTGGGCTCAAAAAAGTTTGCTGGATTTTCAAGAAGGCCTTGCAGCTCTGCCAAGGCCTTAGTCTGACGATCGTTCTTAGGCGCATGTTCAAAGCCAACCAGGTTGTCCATGGGCGAGACGAGCTCAAGGCTCAGCCTGCCTTGTTCAAGGCTTACTTCGAGCTTGGCATGCCCGTGCTTGTGCGCATGATGATGCGCGTGCTGGGCCTGGGCGGCACCAAGAAACAACAAGATCCCAGCAAGAACCCCGCCTGCATAACGAGGGCTTTTAAAGACATTCTGGGGAGAACGGCAAGATTCGTTCATTCAATTCTCCTTGGATTCATGAAGTATAAGGTTCCGAGTATCCTGCTAGCGGCAGTTCAAGATTTGGTAACAAAGTACTTGGCATTCAATAAAGACCCCGGACGAAGCTAGGGCCCTTATTGACGCGCTGCATTCGCCTACTGGCTGCCCCTCGCAGAACTAGTGCTTGTGGTGCATGCTGCCAGAGCCCCCATGGTGCCCACCATGGCTCTTGGCCCGCATATCCACCACTGAGGCTTTTACCTCTAACTCACCGGCCTTCTCGAAGACAAGAGTCACAGGAATAACCTGACCCGCCTCAAGCGGCTTCTTCAGGCCCATGAGCATAAGGTGGTAGCCCTCCTTGCTGCCGCGGTGCATAAGCACCTTGCCACCAGCAGGAAGATCAATGCCTGCGATCTCACGCATGCGCATCACGCCACCGTCCATGGTCATGTTGTGAAGCTCCATGGAGGCGGAGACAGGAGATCGGGCCGCGACAAGCCTGTCAGGCTGACCCGCCTTATTCGAAATGGCCTGAATAAAAATAGCGCCATTGGGCTGACCTGCAGATGTGGCCATTGCCTCGGGGCCTTGAACTTCGACGCCGGCGACCGAAAAACTTGATGCCTGAGCAAAAGGGCCGTAAGCCGTGGAACTTAGAAGCACGAGGACAGCGCAGGCAAGCGCAGAGCGAAACCTAAAGGGTTGATTCGTCATTTTGGAAAACTCCTGCAAAAACGTTAGCAAACGAAGCCACTGTATTTCAGTGGCCTCAGTCGTCGGGTTGACACTAACTACGTTTTTGCCGGGGGCGGTGCGCGCGAGGCGTTTTGTACGGATATGGATTGAGGGCTGGGAAAGTCCCAGGTTACTAAAACAAAATCACGCGACACCGGCCGATTGAAAGCGCGCGCGAGGCTGTCGTGAAGGTTTGAAATGATCGGGAGATGACAAAAGGGGCAGTGGTCTCGCCCCTGCTCCTCCCCAGTCTGAATACCAGACTGACTAAGCCAAGGCATGGCATGCAGATCGATCGGTGAAGAGCTACAAAAACTTACCTGCTGGCCGGGACTCTGAGCCTTCTTCACTGCACTGCCAGAGTGAAAAAACGCAGTAAAAACCATCGCCAGAACCAAAAAGGCACTGGTCAGTCCTCGCTCTTTATTTATTGGCCTTGGCAGCATCGTCTAGAGCTTTTCAACCACGATCTTCGGAAACTTGGCAGCGTGGTCTTTGGCAATACGCGAGACGGCAATAGCAACCTGACGCGCTACCGATTTATAAATCTTAGAAATCTCGCCCTCGGGCTCCGCAACAAGGCTGGGCTGACCGGCGTCGGCATACTCGCGAATGGATCGATTCAAGGGCAGGCTTCCCAGCAAAGGCACTTTGTGCTCTGCAGACATTAAGGCTCCACCGCCCTCACCAAAGACATGATCAGCATGGCCGCATTCTGAACAAATATGCATGGCCATATTTTCAACAATACCCAAGACAGGAACAGAGACCTTCTCAAACATCGTAAGGCCCTTGCGAGCATCCATAAGCGCAATTTCTTGCGGGGTCGTCACAATGACTGCACCCGTAATGGGTACGTTCTGTGAAAGTGTGAGGTGAATATCACCTGTGCCCGGGGGCATATCAACAAACAGGTAATCCAGGTCGTTCCAACGCGTTTGACGCAACAACTGCTCAAGCGCCTGCGTGGCCATGGGGCCGCGCCAAATCATGGCCTGGCTTTTATCAATTAGAAAGCCAAGCGAATTGACCTGAAGTCCATGGGCCATAAGCGGTTCCATGGTTTTACCGTCGGTTGACTCGGGCCGTCCGCTTGCACCCATCATGGTTGGAATACTTGGGCCATAGATATCAGCATCGAGCACGCCCACTTTTGCGCCCTCGGCCGCAAGCGCCAAGGCCAGATTCACAGTGGTGGTTGACTTCCCCACACCGCCCTTACCCGAGGCCACTGCAATCATGTTGCGAACCGAAGCAAGCGGCTTGAGGCCAGGCTTGACTGCATGAGCAATGATCTTTTGCCCAATCGAGACACTGACGTTGCCCGAACTGCCCAGACTTTTCACCGCCTCAAGCACACCAGAACGTAAGCCCGCCCACTGGCTTTTCGATGGGTACGAAAACTCAATGTCAATGGCAACGTCGGTGCCCTGCACCTGAATATCTTTCACCATACCTGCATCGAGCAGGCTCATCTGCAGGTCTGCCACCTGCACCTCGGCAAGACTGGCTTGAACCGTTTCTACCGACAAAGACACTGAGCACTCCTTGTTTTAGTGATCACCCGAACGACAAATTAAAAAAACACATTAGCAGGGAATTATCACAAGCACCAAAATCTTTCGGGAAAGAGGCGGTTAAGAGCGGCCCGCCTTGTGCTCAAGCGCATCAAGATCCTTAAGGCTGTTTGCGTTCGCGAAGGCCGCCGACTGTTCGAAAATAATGAGCAGGCTTTGAACCTGAGGCTTTAGACGGGTGACTGCGTGATCAATAAGCCTCTGACCAAGAAAGGGCTGGAGTCCTTTATCAAGGCCGCCCATTCGCTGACCGCGTCCACCCGCCAAGATGACACCCGTGACCTCATTCATAGCTCCATTCTAGGGCTGAGTGAGCCGCTAAAAAGAGGAGCCTTAGCTTAGAGCCTGCTCAGAATAGGATTAGTGGTAGGTGCGTGTTCCCGAATGCAGTAAATGCAAGGGCAGGTACCTTTGCTCAGACGGTTGCCCCATGGCTGCGAAAGAGGCGGCGACGGCGGGCAGAGGCTCTTGCTGAGCCGTATGGGAAGGCTCAGCCTCCACGCACGTACCTGCTGTTGCAGACGTATCTGCGGCATGCCCACACAGGGCCTCCAAGGTTTCAGGAAACAATTCGAGCTGCCTACCCATCATCCGACTCTCCAAAAGGTTCTGGCTTTGGAATCGGATGAGCTCGGACGGACTTTAGGGGGCAGTAGGCCAACGGCAGGGCGTATATTGGCGTACTTTCTTACGCCCTATGTCAAGCCGCTACTCCAGTGCTCTTGCACTTTTTCTTTTGTCGGGCGCCTGCCTATCCGTTCTGGATGCCAGCGGTAAATGGGTTGTCACAAGCAGCGGCCTGCTTCTTTTGCTCTGGTTTCGGTTTTCGGGACAGATTCTTATGGCGCTTGCCATGGGACTTCGCAAAGAGGGGCTCACTCTTTTTCATACCCATCGTCCCGGTCTTCAACTGCTGCGCTCGGTTTTACTCATTGTGACAAGCCTGCTCTTTTTTGCGGGCGTGCAGTACCTCCCTCTGGCGGAGGCCTCGGCCATTGCCTTCACCGGACCACTCTGGGTGGTGCTTTTATCGTGGAAGCTTCTGCAAGAACCGGTAAACAGCGTGGATCGATGGGCTACCTATCTAGGGTTTGCAGGCATTCTTTTTATTGTTCGCCCTGGTACCGAAGTCTTTCACCCGGCAGCACTGCTTCTTTTGGGCATGGCCATTGCCAATGCAGTCTACCAACTGCTCACTCGGCGCCTCACATCCGACTCCGCCCTCACGACCTTCTTCTACAGCGGGCTTGTTGGCTTTGCCATTACAACAGGACTTCTTTCCGTTTTGCCCATTCCCACCAACCTACCGCTTATTGTCTGGCCTGTTCTTTTGCTCGTTGGACTTTTAGGCGGGCTTGGGCATGTGCTGATGATTCAGGCCTTCTACTAAGCCCCCGCTTCAAGCCTTTCGCCCTTTGTGCACCTACAAATGATCTGGGCAACAAGCCTTGGCTGGCTTATCTTTAATCAACTTCCCGACAGACTTACCTTTGTTGGCATGGGGATTATCGCGCTTAGCGGAAGCATCATTGTGGTCTACCGACGCTATGCCAACACGCGCGCAACTAGTGCAGATGCTGCCCGATCCGACCCGACTCCGGTTCGGCCTGAAGACTAAATATTGCGATGGGTGCCTCAAACCAGTGGGCATCTTCGGTAATTAAGAAGTAACTACCCTGCATGCTCCCCACAGGGCTACCCAGACGAGCGCCACTGGTGTATTCAAACGACTCCCCCGGGCGCAAAAGCGGCTGATGCCCCACGACGCCAAGGCCACGAACCTCTTGACGCTGGCCTTTGGCATCATCAATAAGCCAGTGCCGCGCAACAAGCTGAACGGCCTGCTGGCCCTCGTTACGAATAGTGACGGTGTAAGCAAAACTAAAGATTTGGTCGTCCTGTGAAGATTCTTCCGGCAGAAACTGGGTTTGCACAGAAATACGAATGGAGTCTTTAAGAGACGATGATGGGGAGCCTGTCTGAGTCATGCTGAGATGCTAACAGAGCGAAGAATCCTTTAACCTTGCAACATGATTGAACTTCTCATTGCCTTTGGGCTGCCGCTTGCTTTTTTTCTAGGTCTTTTTCTGGGTAGGCGTTACGGCCAAAAAGAAGCAGGCAAAGCAACAGCCTCTGCGATTAGCGAGGCCCAACGTCCCCTTGAGCTTGAGCTCGCCAGTCTGCGCGAGCGGCTTAAGGCCATTCACGAATCCAAACAAGCTTTTGGCGAGACCTTCGAGAACCTTGCCAACCGCATTTTTCAAGAAAAGGCTCAGCTTCTTGCAAGCCAAAACAAAGAAGGCTTGAACCAGATTCTCGCTCCACTCAAAAAAGACATTGATGACTTTAAGAAACGGGTCGAGACAGTCTACGACACGGAAGGTAAACAGCGAAGCGCGCTCCAAGCCCAGGTGCAGCAGTTAATGAGCCTGAACCAGACCATTAGCCAAGATGCCAAGAACCTTACAAGCGCCTTGAAGGGCTCGGTCAAGGTACAAGGGAATTTCGGCGAGATGATTCTTAAGCGGCTTCTTGAGACTGCCGGCCTGCGTGAGGGCCATGAATACGAGGCACAGGCCAGTCACACCTCGGAGGAGGGTCGACGGCTTCAGCCCGACGTGGTTATTAAAATGCCTGAAGGGCGTGCACTGGTCATTGACTCCAAGGTTTCTTTGAATGCTTACGAGGCCTACACCTGCGCGGAGAGCCCAGACGACCAAAAGCTCGCGCTCGAGAAGCATCTTCAGTCAGTGCGCAATCACATGCGCGGCCTTAGTGAAAAAAATTATCAGTCGCTTGTGCAAGGTCAGTCTCTTGACTGCGTGCTTATGTTTGTCGCGGTGGAACCGGCCTTCATGACCGCTGTTACGCAAGACACCGAACTCTTCAATGACGGCTGGAAGAAAAACGTTTTGCTGGTCAGCCCTTCAACCCTTTTGTTTGTCTTACGCACGGTTTCCCATCTCTGGCGCCAGGAAGAGCAAAACCAGAATGCGCAGAAAATTGCCCAGGAGGCGGCGAACCTTTATGACAAAGTCGTGGGGTTTGTCGACGATATGGACAAAGTTGGAATGCGTCTTAAGCAAGCCCAGCAGGACCATGAGGCGGCCGTTCGCAAGCTTACAGGCCACGGGGGAATTACATCGCGGGTTGAAAAATTCAAGCGCATGGGTGTTGCAACTCAGAAGCAGTTACCGCAGTCGGCTCTACTTGACCACGACCCAGAGTAAGCCCAGGAGGCCGGGTAATAACCTTGCGCTCGCTTTCGAATGGTCGTGCTGAACCTAGGATGCTCTCGCCAGCAAGCTGCAGAACGTCTCCGAATCCACATTGCCCCCACTAATTAAGATACCTACTCGCTTACCCAGTAAATTCTTGCCGAGGCTAAGCGCACCTGCAAGACTAAGGCAGCCTGTTGGCTCCACCACCATCTTCATACGCTCGAAGAAAAAGCGCATGCTCTGAATTAAGTCACCGTCCGAGACGCTCAGAATATCTTGGGCATACGACTTGATAATTGGAAACGTGAGCTCGCCAAGAAACTGGGTCTGAGCGCCATCGGCGATGGTTTTAGGCGTTGGAATGGAGACGATCTCACCCTTGCGAAAGGACTGCTGACCATCATTTCCTGCCTCGGGCTCAACGCCATACACCGCACATTTGGGATTCAGAGCCTGGGCGGCCAACAAACCACCCGCAAGCAACCCACCACCGCCCAGGCAGATAAACAGCATGTCCAGGTCCTTCACCTGTTCGAACAACTCCAAGCTTGCCGTCCCCTGACCTGCAATGACATCGGGATGGTCATAGGGTGGAATCAATCGCGCACCCCGTTCTTTCGCAATGCCCGCGGAGATCTCGGAACGGTCTTGGGTGTAACGGTTGTAAAGAACGACCTCGGCCCCATAGCCTCGCGTTGCTGCAAGCTTCAAGGCTGGGGCATCGTCGGGCATAACAATAACGGCGGGCATGTTTAGCATCTGGGCCGATAAGGCAATGGCCTGCGCATGATTACCCGAGCTGTACGCTACAACACCGGCTGCACGCTCGGCTTCCGGTATGCAGGAAAGCGCGTTGTAGCCGCCACGAAACTTAAAGGCCCCCATACGCTGAAAGTTTTCACACTTAAAGAAAAACTCCGCACCATACTTTTTATTGAGGTTACTGCTTGTCAACACCGGAGTGCGGTGCGCAACGCTGTCTAGCCGATTAGCAGCGGCCTTAACGCTGAAAAAATCCGGTGGACTGAATGGCATGACGCATAACTCCTTCGCTTTCGGGCGGTTGCGCTTTTGATAGTAAACAAGAACAGATGCAAACCATGGTTGATCAGACAAAGCACTTAATCAAGCCGCCAGACATAGCGAATTCGGGCCCATGCCTGCCGAGCTTCACCGTTCACACGCTCGGGCTCAAACTCGCAAGCCGATAAAGCCTGCAAGGCGGCCTGATCAAGCCGAAAGAAGCCCGAGGACTTGGCAATACGGGACTCTCGAACACGACCATCCTCACCAATCAAGAGCTCGAGCTGGGAAACCCCTTGCTCATTATTGATGATCGAGCGCCTGGGGTAATTCGGCGCAACACACTGAGCTGATGCTCGGATACGGGCCTGGGGAAGCGTACTGCTCTGACCTAAGGAGGAGGCCGTAGCAGGCGAAAGGGAGCTAATAGGCGCCTGAGGCGCCTGGATTACTGATCCTAAGGACTGCCTAGACAGTTGCGGTGTCTCTGCGGTTTCGCGTGGAGGAGTCGTATCAACAGGCTGAATAGGCTCAAGCCTGGTTGGACTCTTGACAGGCGTTGGTGACTCCGCTGGGACGACTGGCTTAGAAGGCGGCTCTGCCAAGGCTTTCGCCACCGGCCTAGGGGGATCTGACGCTTGGCTCGAAACAACTCGGTTAGGGGGTGCAGCGAGCACAAGGGACACCGAGGTCTCGACAACCGGGCGGTCCGACTGCAGAAAAAAGGGCCCTGATGCATAAAACGCCATGGCCACCAGAACCAAGCCATGACCCAACAGCGCAACAAGAAGAGCGCGGTAAAAGAGCTGCGGGTAAGGGTTAGAGGAAAAAAGAGTACGTTCGCGTGCCATGGGCCACCGTAAGGTAGGCCCCTAGCGTAACGCGAATCACCCCCGACTTTAGGCGCGAATTAGGCACCCGCGCGAATACCCAGACGACGCAAGATGGACTCCATGAGGCACCAGCGTGTCAGACCACTTTGAAGAAGATTGACGCCCACAAAGGCAGTAAAGGCCAACCAATACTCGCTAACAAAAAACGGACTTCCTGGGTAGCCGAGCGCCAAAGAAAGCAGCACAAAGAAGCCAGCAACAATTCGAACAATTCGCCATGAGGTCATTTTTAGGTTCCTTCCCTTGAGAGCTGGTTCAGGCGAAAAATCCCACTGACCGCCTTGCGCCCGGAAGACTTACAGGCCTTAAGGGCTAGGGATTTTTCACCACACGAGCTTACATTATATAAATTTATATATTGTTAGCAAGCTATGCCGGAGCAGATGAAAACTTGCAGAGAGACAGAATGCCCGTGCAGAACGCAAGAGCTTAAGGACGTGGTGCGCGACTGACCCAGAAAATACCAAGCAAAATCAAGGCGCCACCCACAAAATGAAAGTCTGAAGGCGGCTCGTTGAGCAACAACCAGCTAATCAGTCCCGCGTAGAAAGGGCCTAAGTAAAGTACGGTGCCCGATCGCGCGGCCCCAAGCTCCTTTTGCATAAAGGCATAGGCAAGGTAAGAGAACACGCCTGGAAGAAGCGCTGCAAGAACCGCAAGACCAAGCCCTTCGGTGGTCAAAGCATAGTCTGCGACCCAGAGCCACTCAAGAATCGTAAAAGGCAGCAATACCAAAAGTCCACCTACAGTAATCACCGCAAGCCGAGTCACCGGTGAGAAGCGCGAGGTCACGGCCTTCATTCGAATGGAATAGCCCGTCCATGAGACGACTGCCAGCAAAATCCATAGATCCCCCGGCTGCAGCTCAAGCTCTGCAATCACCATCGGACGACCTTTGGTCACGATCCACACCATGCCCAACAAGGCAAGAGCAACGCCGATGGACTGCCTAGGGCTAAACCGCTCACCAAGATAACGAACCGAGGCAATGGCAATGAGAACGGGTGAGAGCGCATAGAGCAGACCAATGTTGATGGCTGTGGTCGTCTGCCCTGCAAGATAAACGATCGCACCGCAAATCCACATGCCCATCGCCCCCGTTATTACGGCGTCTTTCTTCTCAAAAGCAGTTAGCGGCCAGGCGCGACGAAGCTCTTTGTAGGCAAACGGGAAAAGAAGAATAAAGACCATCGACCAACGTAAAAACGCAAGAAGGTGAGCCTCAATAAGGCCTGGCGCTGCCCTGGCAACAAAGTAGTTGGTTGACCAGAGGGCAGGCGTTACCCATAAAAGAATGAGCGCAAGCCGGTAGTTCCAAGCGGGATTAACCATAGAATGGATGGAGAGTGTCTCACACGAAACCTAGCCCCATGATGAAAGCTCAACAAACCCAAGCCCTCGACATCAATCGTCCCCCTGCCAACCTGCCCACCATGAGCCAGCACGAACTAAGTGGGCAGTCGATGGACATGCTCGATACGCCCTGCCTGGTGGTGGATGAGGATGTACTGCATGCAAACATTCAGGCACTGCAAACCTTTGTTACAAGCTTTGGCCTGAAACTTCGCCCCCATGCAAAAAGCCATAAGTGCCCTGCCCTGGCCAAGCAGCAGCTTGCCGCAGGTGCGGTCGGCATTTGCTGCCAAAAGGTTTCCGAGGCCGAGGCTTTTGCCGCTGAGGGCATTGGAGACATTCTTATTGCCAACGAGGTCGTGGGCCTGGCGAAACTTCAACGGCTTGTTCGCCTGCATCGCCGCTGCCTTCACCTTGGCGGTGAACTTATTGTCTGCGTCGACAGTGCACGGGCTGCAGGCTTTATGAACAAAGCGCTTGAACAGGCTGAGCAAGAGCAGAGCATCGCTCCGCTTTCCATCTACCTTGAAATCAATGTCGGACAGAACCGCTGCGGCATCGCAGCGGGAAGGCCTGCGGCAGAACTGGCGAGGACCATCGAAGACCATATGCCTTGGCTTCGGCTGGTGGGCTTACAGGCCTATCACGGAACTGCGCAGCATATGCGCTCGGTTGAAGAACGCGCTGCGGTTGTGGATGCTGTTTGCAACAAAGTAAGGCAAACCCTTGAGGCCTTTGACGCACTGGGTCTCGCACGACCCAAGGTCATCTCCGGCGGTGGCTCAGGCAGTGTTGGCCTTGATGCACGCACCGGTCTTTTTACCGAACTGCAGGCGGGTTCCTACGTCTTCATGGATGTTGACTACATGCGCAACCAATGGGACTCCAACATTCAGCCAGACTTCGCCCAAAGCCTGTTTGTTCTTACGACGGTAATGAGCCAGACCTCATCGGACCGGGCAGTTGTTGACGCGGGTTTAAAGGCCTTAAGCGTCGACTCTGGGCTGCCAGAACTCAAGAACGCACCTGGCCTCGTCTACGAAAAAGCGAACGATGAACATGGCCTTCTTCGATGTACGACCAGTCAAGACGGGCACACGCCAGAACCCGAGTCCTTACTCGGAAAAAAGCTCTGGCTTATTCCTGGCCACTGCGACCCCACGGTGAACCTGTACGACGAATTGGTCGTTGTACGAAACGGCCAGGTGGTGGATACCTGGCCTGTGCTTGCTCGCGGACGCCTTTTTTAAATTACTGCTCAAGAAGACTGCGCAACATCCAGGCGGTCTTCTCATGAACATCAAGGCGTTGAGTCAATAAATCAGCGGTCGGCTGATCGTTCGCCTTGCCAACAACCGGAAAGAGCCCGCGCGCCGTGCGAGCTGTGGCCTCTTGGGCATCCACCAAAATACGCACCATGTCCATGGCCTTGGGAACCCCAGAGACCTCCTTCACGCTAGCAAGCTTGGCGTACTCTGCGTAAGTGCCAGGCGCGGGATGGCCTAGAGCTCGAATACGCTCTGCAATAAGGTCAAGGGCCGCCCATTGCTCGGTGTACTGCGTCATGAACATGGTGTGCAGGGTGTTAAACATGGGGCCCGTGACATTCCAGTGGAAGTTGTGGGTCTGCAGATAAAGGGTGTAACTGTCAGCAAGAAATTTTGAGAGCCCTTTAGCAATTTTGGCGCGATCGGCCTCGGAGATCCCGATATTGACCGCCGGTGCCTTAGCAAGCTTTTGTCGTGCGTTCATCTGTTTTCTCCTTTGTTCAAGCGAGTGCGACATCGAAGATCATCATCGTAGCAAAGCCAGCCATGAGGCCCATGGTAGCCGTGGTCTGATGGCCTCTGCGATGAGTCTCCGGGATCACTTCGTGCGAGACGACAAAGAGCATGGCACCTGCTGCAAGACCAAGCCCAACCGGATAGGCCCAGGCATAGCCGTTTGCAACCACAAAGCCCACCACCGCTCCAAGGGGCTCCATTAGCCCAGTTGCCATCGCGATCAAAACAGCCCAAGTCGTTGAGAGCCCCGCCGAGCGCAAAACCAGTGCAACCACCAAACCCTCTGGAATGTTCTGCACAGAAATAGCGGAGGTTAACGAAAGGCCAACTGCAAGATCGCCTTGGCCGAAACCCACACCAATGGCCATACCCTCGGGAATGTTATGGATTGCA
>Ga0181607_10001993_pt1 | contig 18134 bp, 18 predicted proteins | sample 041ome_9_FD_132420 | JGI IMG/M metagenome (GOLD analysis project Ga0181607, IMG submission 132420) | Coastal salt marsh microbial communities from the Groves Creek Marsh, Skidaway Island, Georgia - 041413US metaG (megahit assembly) | ecosystem: Environmental > Aquatic > Marine > Intertidal zone...
GTGGCGAATGCCATGATGGAAAAGATCGAGGCTGCACCCAAGGACGAGCACGGCCGCCAGCTGCCGATCAACTCGATCTACATGATGAGCCACTCCGGTGCGCGTGGTTCGCCCGCGCAGATGAAGCAGCTTGCCGGTATGCGCGGCCTGATGGCCAAGCCTTCGGGCGAGATCATCGAAACGCCGATTATCTCGAACTTCAAGGAAGGCCTGACCGTTCTTGAGTACTTCAACTCCACCCACGGCGCTCGTAAGGGCCTCGCGGATACGGCACTGAAAACGGCGAACTCGGGTTACCTGACCCGCCGCCTGGTCGACGTGTCGCAGGACTGCGTGATCGTCGAGGACGACTGCAAGACCGAGAATGCACTGGAGATGCGCGCCATCATCCAGGGCGGTTCGGTGATCGCATCGCTGGGCGAGCGTATCCTGGGCCGCACCGTCGCCGAAGACATCATCAACGCCTCCACCGGCGAAGTGATCGTCAAGGCAGGGGCACTGGTGGACGAGCCGATGGTCAAGGAAATCGAGGACGCCGAAGTCCAGGTTGCCAAGATCCGCTCGCCGCTGGTCTGCGAAGCCGAACAGGGCGTTTGCGCCACCTGCTACGGCCGTGACCTTGCTCGCGGTACGCCGGTGAACATCGGTGAAGCTGTCGGCGTTATCGCCGCGCAGTCGATCGGTGAGCCGGGCACGCAGCTGACCATGCGTACCTTCCACATCGGCGGTGCTGCACAGCTCAACGAAACCAGCCATCTTGAAGCGATCTCGGACGGCAAGGTTGTCTATCGCGACATGCCCACCATCACCGACAAGAAGGGTCGCCGCCTGTCGCTGGCCCGCAACGGTGAAATGGTCGTGGTTGACGCTGAAGGCCGTGAGCGCGCGATCCACCGCGTGCCCTATGGTACGATGCTGATGTTCGCAGACGGCGAAAAGGTGAAGGAAGGCGATCGCCTGGCAGAGTGGGATCCGTTCACCCTGCCGATCATCACCGAACAGTCGGGCGTGGTGAAGTATCAGGATCTGGCCGAAGGCAAGACGCTGGAAGAACGTGTGGACGAGGATACCGGTATCGCGCAGCGCGTGGTCACCGAATATCGTGCCGCCGGTCGCTCCAAGAAGGAAGACCTGCGTCCGCGCCTCACCCTGTTCAACGATGCCGCTGACGAGACCGAAGCAGCACGTTACATGCTGGCACCGGGCACCACCCTGTCGGTCGAGGATGGCCAGCAGGTTGCCGAAGGTGACATCCTGGCACGTGCTTCGCGTGAAGCCGCCAAGACGCGCGACATCACCGGAGGTCTGCCGCGTGTTGCCGAGCTGTTCGAAGCCCGCATCCCGAAGGACAATGCGGTGATCGCGAAGATCTCCGGCCGCATCGAATTCGTGCGTGACTACAAGGCGAAGCGCAAGATTGCGATCATCCCGGAAGAGGGTGATGCCGTCGAATACCTGATCCCCAAGACCAAGGTGATCGACGTGCAGGAAGGCGACTTTGTGAAGAAGGGTGATACGCTCATCTCCGGCTCGCCCAACCCGCATGACATTCTGGACGTGCTTGGCGTGGAAGCGCTGGCCGAATATCTCTGCACCGAGATCCAGGAAGTCTATCGACTGCAGGGCGTGAAGATCAACGACAAGCATATCGAGGTGATCGTTCGCCAGATGCTGCAGAAGGTCGAGATCACCGATGGCGGCGACACCACGCTGCTGCCGGGCGAACAGGTCGATCGCACCGAGATGGACGAAGCCAATGCCAAGCTGGGCAAGGGCAAGCAGCCTGCTGTGGGCACGCCGATCCTGCTCGGGATCACCAAGGCAAGCCTGCAGACCCGCAGCTTCATCTCTGCCGCGTCCTTCCAGGAAACCACCCGCGTGCTCACGCAGGCGGCCGTGGAAGGCAAGAAGGACACGCTGATCGGCCTGAAGGAAAACGTGATCGTGGGCCGCCTCATCCCCGCCGGTACCGGCGCGGGCATGAACCGCATCCGCGTTACCGCTTCGGCTCGCGATGCTGCGCTGCGCGCGCAGTACAAGAAGCTGGCCGAAGCGCAGGAAGCCGCCGTGGCGGTCGAGGAAGAAGTACTGACAGATGCCGTGCCTTCCGAAGACGCGATGGCCGCAGCCATGGGCGCAGCCGCTGCCCCGGCTGAAGCTCCCGAGGTGGACGAAACCCCGGCAGAGGACGCTGGCGAGGAGTAAGCACTCCTTCCAGCTGACTGGCTGACACGAAAGGCCCCGCCGGAGCGACCCGGCGGGGCTTTTTCTTATGCGCCGCCATCCGGTGCCTGCACAAATCATGCTATTGCGAGGCATTCGCATTGTAATTCGTCCAATGTGGCCTATGATTTCTTGCGAATGATTCGCAGAAAGGAAGGCGGTGCAACACAAGGACGAACAGGGCCGCAGCGAGTATATCCGCCAGATCACCCGCAGCGCGGTGATCGAAGGCCTGCGCCAGCGACCCGTGACGCGTGGCATGTCGTGCGATGCGCTGCGCATGGTGATGGGCATCCGCCTGCTTGCCATATGCAACCGCGCGGGACAGGATCCGCTGCTCGAACTGATCCAGCGCTTCGGCAATATCGAGGCTGCAAAGCGGTTCATCGACTTTGCCGATAACGTCGGCAAGGCCTGGCCCGAGCCGGTTCGCGTGATGCGCCCGTGCTACCCCATCTCCAGCCCGGACGAATTCACCATCGCGGGCATGGCCGATGCGGCCCGTTCGGGAAACCGCGTTCGCTTCGAAAACAATCTCTCCGGGTTCGTCTCGCCCGAATATTACGAGGCGATGTTTGACCGCGCGGCGCGCGCCGTCGCTGCCTTCGACTGACACCGGTCTGCTGGTCATGCTCATCCGCTGCCGGAAACCGATCCCGGTGCCGGACGTCTCCATCCTATGACCTGTCGCATACTTGCCCTGATGCCACTGCTGCTGATTGCCGCCTGCACCGCGGAGGCACCTCCCGCTCCGGAACGTGCTGCTGGAGAAGAGGCGCAATCACCGGCGGTGCCTGCGCTGCACCTTCCGCAAGGCGAATACCGCATCGCCGGGGCAGACGGTGAGGATGTAAACTTCGGCCACGCGATCACTGTCTCGATCAGCCAGGACACCATTGCGGTGACCTCGCAATGCGTCACCCCGGAATGGACCTATCGCATTGAAGCCGGCGGGCTGCACACCACGCCAGTGATCAAACCCATATGCGAACGCGGGCGCTATCCGGCAGAGGAGGCCATCGTCGCGGTCTTCGATGATCCGCAAAGCCTGCAGCGCACGCCCGAAAACGGCTTGCTTGTTGCCGGTGGCGGCCACGACATAACCCTGTTTGCGCAATAGCCTACTTGCCGCGCTCCGCCCGCTGCCGCATATCGTGCGGCATGAGTAATCCCGCGCTTGATGCGATGCTTTCCGCCCATGCCGCCAGTGGTGATCCGCGCTTGCTGATCCCCGCGCTTGATGTCTGCAAGGATGCGCAGGACGTGGCCCGCGTACTCGATCTGGCAGAGGAAACCTCGCAGAACGACCTGTCCGATCCCGAGCTGGTGCGCATCGCCGCTGCTGCGCTGGAGGCAGGCTATCACGATCTCGCGCTGCGCTTGTCGGAAGGCCTGCCCGAAGCGATGGAAAGCGAAGTCGGCGCGCTGCTTGCCACCGGCGTGCTGGACGAGGCGGAATACCGTTACCGCGAGGTGGTGGCCGCCAACCCCGCGCTCGAACAGCCGAAACTGCTCGATGCCATCCTCGCCGCGCGAGCCGAGGCGGGCGAGGAAAGCAATGTCGTGCAGCTCGCCACGCGCGGCGGCCCGCCTGTCAATGGTGCGTCGAAGGAGCAGGAACTGGAGCGCGCGCGCCTGTCCTTCGTGGAAGCGGGCAGCGTCACCTTCAAGGATGTGGGCGGGCATGACGCAGTCAAGAAACAGATCGACCGGCGCATCATCGCGCCCTTCCGCAAGCCTGCCCTGTTCGCGCGTTTCCGCCGCAAGGCCGGTGGCGGCGTGCTGCTCTATGGCCCGCCGGGCTGCGGCAAGACGCTGCTCGCCCGCGCCACTGCCGGCGAATGCCAGGCGCGCTTTATCAACGTGCCGGTCACCGATGTGCTCGACAAATATATCGGCGAGCCCGAACGCAAGCTTGCCGCCATTTTCGAGGATGCCCGCCGCGAAACCCCGTCCGTCCTGTTCTTTGACGAGATCGAGGCGCTGGCGGGCAAGCGCGGCCATGCCTCCTCCAGCCACGAGATGGCGGTGGTCTCCACCTTCCTGGCCGAGCTCGATGGCTTCGCCCAGAACAACGAGGGCGTGCTGATCCTTGCCGCCACCAACATGCCGTGGTCGGTCGATCCGGCATTCCGCCGCTCTGGCAGGTTTGACCGGCTGCTGTTCGTGCCCCCGCCAGACCGGGAGGCGCGGGCCCTGATACTGCGCCTGCAGCTTGACGGCAGGCCGGGTGCCGATGCTCTGGACCTTAAGGCGATTGCGGCGAAGACCTCCGGCTTTTCCGGCGCGGACATCCAGAACCTTGTCGATACCGCCGCAGACTTCGCGATCGAGGAATCGATCGATGCGGGTGACGAGGTGCCGATCACCATGTCCCATTTCACGGAAGCGCTGGAGGAGGTGAAGGCGACCGCGGCAGAATGGCTCACCACGGCGCGCAATTTCGCCAAATACGGCAATAGCGGCGGCCAGTATGACGAGGTTGCCAAGTTCATCGCGAAGTACGGGAAGTAAGCCCGGGATGCGCGATGATGTCCGCTACCGGATAGACGATGAGCCTGCGCGCATGCCGGTGCCGGGGATGGACCTGCTGATCTTCATCTCGCTTCCGGCAACGGTGTTCCTCGCCCTCTCCTTTTCGCTGTTCTTTATCGCCATTCCCGGCGTGGTTGGCCTGCTCATCGGCGGGCGCCACCGCTGGTTCGATCCGCTGATGTGTGTCCTTTCCTTTGCGATCTTCTTCTTTGGCGGGATGGTCGACAGATTGCTGCTCGACGTCGGGGTATCGGGCCTCGCCAGCGAATATCTGCTCGACCTGTACATCGCGCTGATCTTCCTGCCGCAGGTGTTCGCGGTGATCCAGCAGCAGCGCACCGTGCAATTGCGCCGGGCGGTGGCCCTATGAACGAGGGGCTGTGGGCAGCGATGGACATGGCGGAGATGTATTCCCGCCGCGGCGCGCATGGCGCAGCTATCGAGGCGTGGCGCGATGTGCTGACCGAGGACCCGATGATCGCGCGTGCCCATGCCGGCCTCGCCAGCAGCCTTCTGGAAGAACGGCGGCTGATCGGCGCGCGGGCGGAGGCGAGCCGCGCGCTGGAACTCGATGCACAGAACACGCAGGCGCTGCTGGTGCTGTCGCTGTGCGATTTCTTCGAGAACCGCCGCAGCAAGGCCATCACCCGGCTCGACGAGGTGCTCGCTATCGATCCGCTCAATGTCGAGGCGCTGCAGATCAAGTCGCAATATCTGCGCGATGCGGGCAACTGGCAGGCCGCCGAAGACGCCATTACCGAGGCGCTGCGCATCTGGCCCGGCAGCAGCGCATCGCAGCTGGAACATGCCCGCGTCTGCCATTCGCGCGGTCGGCTGGACGAGGCCGAGGCCAAGGCGCGCGAACTGGTTGCCGAAGACCCCTACAACGTCGGCGCGCTGGCGCTGCTTGGGGAGATCCGCCGCGATCGCGGTGATGTGGACGAGGCCTGGCACCTTGCCATGTCGGCCCTGTCGATCGATGCCAACAATGTCGAGGCGCTGGACTTGCTGGGCGGGGTGAAGCTGTCGCGCAACCTCATCGGCGGCATGTACTGGCACATCGCCCGCTTCCTGCGGCGCCTGGGCAACCGCTGGATCATGTGGTTCGCCTGGGGCCTGTGGCTGGGCTACATGATGGTGCTTTCTACGATGGATCATTTCCAGGCGTCCGAACTGGTGCAATGGCTGTTCATCGCCGCCTATCTCGCCTTCGGCCTCGGCATCTATGCCAACCGCCTGCTGGTGGACCGGATCGTGATGAAGGAATTGCGCAAGTTCCGCATGCACCCCGACTATTGAGCGCAGCCATGCTCGCCATGGGCCGCGTTGCGCGCTAGAGGCTGCTGCCATGAGCACGATCACCCGCTTTGCCCCTTCGCCCACGGGCCGCCTGCATGTCGGCAATATCCGCACGGCGCTGCACAACTGGCTGCTGGCCCGCAAGGCTGGCGGCACTTTCATGCTGCGCATCGACGATACCGATGCCGAGCGCTCCAGGGAGGAATATGTCGATGCGATCCGCGAGGATCTGGCGTGGCTGGGCATGGTGCCAGATGGCGAGGAGCGGCAGTCCGCGCGCCTTGCCATCTATGACGAGGCGTTTGAAAGGCTGAAGGCCGCTGGCCGTGCCTACCCGTGTTACGAGACCGCGCAGGAGCTGGACCTCAAGCGCAAGATCCTGCTGGGTCGCGGCTTGCCGCCGATCTACGACCGTGCAGCATTGGCCCTCAGCGATGACGAGCGCGCGGCGAAGGAAGCCGATGGCGTCGCCCCGCACTGGCGCTTCAAGCTCGACCATGACGAGCCGATCCGTTGGGAGGATGGCATCCGCGGCACGCAGAAGTTCGATGCTGCACAATTGTCCGATCCGGTGATCCGCCGTGCCGATGGCAGCTGGCTCTACATGCTGCCATCTGCGGTGGATGACATCGCGATGGGCGTCACCAACGTGCTGCGTGGTGAAGATCATGTGTCCAACACAGCCGTGCAAATTCAGATGTTTACCGCACTCGATGCTGCACCCCCTGCCTTTGCGCACGAGGCACTGCTCGTGGGCAGCGAAGGCAAGCTGTCAAAGCGGCTCGGCTCGCTGGGCTGCGATGCTTTCCGTGAACAGGGCGTGGAGCCCGAAGCGCTGGTGGCGCTGCTGGCAAGGCTTGGCACGTCGCAGCCAGTGGAGCCGATTGCAGATCGCACGTCGCTGGTGGAGGGCTTTGACCTTGCCGCCTTCGGCCGTGCGCCAGCGCGCTTCGATGACGAGGAGCTCCACCGCCTCAACACCGCCATCGTGCACACCATGGCCTATGCCGATGTTGCGGATCGCCTGCCTGCGGGCATGGACGAGGCCGCATGGCTCGCCATTCGTCCCAACATAGAGAAGGTGGCGGATGTGGCGGACTGGTGGTCCATCGTGACAGGGCCTGTCGCTGCTGCCGGACTGAAAGCGGAGGACAAGGCCTATTGTGCCGCCGCCGCCGAAGTCCTTGCCGAAACGGGCGATGACTGGAAGGCGCTAACGGCTGCGCTGAAGGCGCAGACCGGGCGCAAGGGCAAGGCACTGTTCCTGCCGCTGCGGCTGGCCTTGACCGGCATGGGCCATGGTCCTGACATGGCCAGCCTGCTGCCCCTGATCGGCACCGAAGCGGCACAGAAACGGCTTCAGGCTGCCGCAGCCTGACCACACGAAAGCACGACAAATTGATGCGACTGGAGGCTTGCGTCAGCCTTTGCCAGGCCTATATGCTCTCATGTTATACCGTAACATGGTTTCATGAGGGCCGATCACTTTATGTCGATCCGCAATTCCGCTGCGCTGCTTATGTCTGCTGCCACGCTTGCCATCGTTCCTGTTGCCTCTGCCCAGGCACAGGACCAGGCAAGCGATGATGACCTGCCGCACACGCATGATCCGCATGAGGATGTGATCGTCATCACCGCAGGCGGGTTGCAGCGGCTGGATTTCCTCGCCGGCACCTCGCTCGTCGCAGGCGAGCAGCTTGATCGCAACCAGAACGGCCAGATCGGCGAAGTGCTCGAAGGCCTGCCCGGCGTTTCTGCCAGCGGCTTTGCGCCCGGTGCCTCGCGCCCGGTCCTGCGCGGCTTCGATGGCGAGCGTGTGCGCGTGCTGGTGGACGGGATCGGCTCCATCGATGCGTCCAACACCAGCGCGGACCATGCCGTGTCGATTGACCCGCTGACCGCCGAAGCCATCGAAGTGCTGCGTGGCCCCGCCGTGCTGCTCTATGGCTCTTCTGCCATCGGCGGCGCAGTGAACGTGCGCGACAAGCGCATCCCGCGCCATCGCCCGCAAGGTGGCTTCCATGCAGAAGGCCTTGTCGGCATGGATACGGCGAGTGACCTGTTCAACGCTGGCGGCGCGATTGATGTGTCGCTCGGCAACAATCTCGTGTGGCACGTGGACGGATCCTATCGCCGCACGGACGATATCGAGATCGCTGGCTATGCCTTGTCGGATGATCTGCGTTCTGACCTGCTCGCCGATGCGGCCGAGGAGTTCGAGGAAGGCCATGACGAGGAAGGCGAGGAGCTTCTCGAGGCTGCCAATGTTCGCGGCATCCTGCCGGAAAGTGCGAGCGAGACCTATTCACTGGGCAGCGGCCTTACGCTGTTTTCCGGTCGGTCGAGCTTCGGCGTTTCCGTCAGCTATTACGATACGCTCTATGGCGTGCCGCTCGCCCCGGGCGCAGGCCACCACCACGAAGAGGAAGATCACGACGAAGATCACGAAGGCGAAGAAGGCCATGATCACGGCGAGGAATCGGTTTCGATCGACCTCGAACAGTTCCGCGCCGATTTCCGCGGCGATATCTACGTCGGCGGCGGCTTCCTTGAAAACATCACCACGCGCTGGGGTTATTCGGATTACACCCATGTCGAGCTGGAAGGCGATGAGGTGGGCACCACATTCGCGCTCGAAGGCGTGGAAGGCCGGGTTGAACTGATCCAGAGCGAGCAGGACCTGGGCGGCGCCAGCTTGCGCGGATCAATCGGCGGGCAGTACCACTACCGGGACGTCGCAGCCATCGGCGCCGAGGCTTTCGTACCGCCGAACACCACGCAGCAGGTGGCACTGTTCACCTTGCAGGAATTGCGCACCGGCCCGGTGGAATTTGAACTCGGCGGCCGTTGGGAAAACACCGAACAGGAAGCGGCGACCCTCGCCCTCAAGCGCAGTTTCGATACTTTCTCCGGCGCGCTGGGCGTTTCCTACACCACTGACAACGGCGTTCGTGCAGGTGTGAACCTGTCGCGCACCGAACGTGCTCCCGCATCCGAAGAGCTCTTCGCAGACGGGCCGCACATCGCAACCAGCCAGTATGAACTGGGCGATCCCGATCTGCGGATCGAGAGCGCGTGGGGGCTGGAAGCCTATGCCAATGCCTCGATCGGTGGGGCAGAAATGCGCGTTGCCGTTTACCAGAACTGGTTCGACGATTTCATCTACCTTGCCGAAACCGGGCTGGAGGAAGACGAGCTGCCGCTGTTCGCCTTCCAGCAGCAGGGGGCAGACTGGTTCGGCGTGGAAGCAGAAGCCAGCGTGCCCTTGTACAATGGCGATGCTGGCGGCCTGATTGCGGATGTCAGCGGGTCTTACATCCGCGCGACGCTGGACGATGGTTCACCCGTGCCGCGCATCCCGCCGCTCAACATCAACGCAGCGCTTGAATGGCAGAGCGACTTTGTCGACCTTCGCGGCGAAGTGGAATGGTATGACGAGCAGAAACGCAGTTCCGCCCTCGAAGCGCCAACTGACGGCTACAAGTACGTCAACCTGTCGGCAAACTTCCATCCCTTTGCCGATGAGCGGATCGTGGTGCTGCTACAGGCGAAGAACATCTTCGACGTGGAAGGCCGCCGCCACGCCAGCTTCACCAAGGATTTCGTGCCGCTGGCAGGCCGCAACTTCAGCCTGACGATCCGCAGCCTGATATAAAAGGCAATGCGTTACTGGCCGGTGATCTCGTCTGCGACATTCTCGACGGCGTCACCGGCCTGTTGGGCAGCGTTGCCCACCTGGCCTGCCGCCTGAGTGATCGCTTCGTCCTTCAGCACTTCGGCGTCGGCTGCCTGCGAGAACATGTAGAGCACAACGGCTGCCGCCATCAGCACAAGCAGCAGCACGATCCACTTTAACGTGCCGCCACCGCCGGAAGTGTGCGGCTCATCGCGAACGATGGTGGTGTGCGTATGCGTGGTGCCGTCGATATCGCGGGTTTCGGTGATGCGTTCTTCAGTCATGGAGTCCTCCATTGATTGAGCAGTTAAACCCGGCAATCACTGGAGCGGTTCCCGAAAAACGCGCTCTCTCTCAAACCTCGTCGTAATGGAACGGCGCGATCACAGCCTTGGGGTGGGCTTCATATTCGAAGGTCTGCGGCCGGTCCGGCTCCAGCCCCTTGGTGGATCGCAACAGCGCAACGCCGCCACGGTGCCAGCCTTCGTCATATTCGCAGTAGAAATTGATGATGCCGTGCAGCGAGGCGATGCGCCATTTGCCGTTCTCGCGCACATATGTGTTCTCGTAGGTCGCCTCGCCCCAGCGCCCTTCCTTGCCGACCCAGCCGATCATGATCAGCGTGCGCCAGCGGGCCTTGGCGTGTTTGCCATCGGGATCGATATGGATCACCGGCTGCAACTGCATGGGGTTGAAGACCGCACCGTCTTCATACTTCGGCAGCTCGTGCAGATACTGGCGCACCCGCTCCTGCCCCACGTGGACACCGCGCCTGGCGATCTCCAGCGTGCCGTCCCTGGCGAACAGGTCTGCCGCCTTGTCCCACAATCCCTTGTCGACATAATAGCCATAGGCCGCCTGGAGGTTGGCGATATCCACCCAGTCCTCTGCCTTGCGCGCCTTTGCTTCGAGCGCGTCGATCCGTTCGGACAATTCTTTGGTCGTGGTCTTCGCTTCTCCCCCCCCCCGGTGCAATGCTGTGCCCGGTTGCTAAAGCCGCGGCCCCTAGAGTCTTGGCAAGGTCACCCCGCGCTGCCCCATGTATTTGCCAGCCCGATCGGCATAGGTCACTTCGGGCCGTTCATTGCCTTGAAGGAAAAGGAACTGGCACGCGCCCTCATTGGCATAGATCTTGGCGGGCAGCGGCGTGGTGTTGGAAAACTCGAGCGTCACATGGCCTTCCCAGCCCGGCTCCAGCGGGGTGACGTTCACGATGATGCCGCAGCGGGCATAGGTGCTCTTGCCAAGGCAGATCACCAACACGTCTTCCGGAATGCGGAAATATTCCACCGTGCGTGCCAGCGCGAAGGAATTGGGCGGGATGATGCAGACATCGGTCTCGCGGTCCACCAGGCTGTCGCCGTCGAAATCCTTGGGATCAACCACGGCGGAGTTCACATTAGTGAAGATCTTGAACTCGGGCGCCACCCGCGCGTCATAGCCGAAGGACGAGAGCCCATAGGAGATGCAGCCATCGCGCCGCTGCGCTTCCACAAAGGGCTCGATCATGCCCTTCGTCTGCGCCTGTTCGCGAATCCACTTGTCGGAAAGAATTGCCATGCGTGATGGATTCCCGAAGGGCGCGGGAAGGGCAAGCACGCTGAGGTCTTATCCACCGGCAAGCAGGCTGGCATTCCCTCCCGCAGCGGTGGTATCGATCGTCGTCACGCGCTCTGCTGCGAAGCGGGCGACGTAATGCGGGCCGCCGGCCTTGGGGCCGGTACCTGACAGGCCCTCGCTGCCAAAGGGCTGGCTGCCGACGACTGCGCCGATCTGGTTGCGGTTGACGTAGAAATTGCCCACCCGCGCATGCGATTCCACATAGCGGCGGCGTTCGGCGATGCGGCTGTGCAGGCCCAGCGTCAGGCCATATCCGGTGCTGTTGATGTCATCGATCACCTTTTTCAGCGCGTCTCCGGGGTATCGCACCACGTGGAGGACGGGGCCGAAATGCTCTTCGTCCAGATCGAGGATCGAGCCGATCTCGATGATCGTGGGGGCGACGAAATGGCCCTTGGCGCAGCCTTCGGGCAGTTCGCGCCGCCAGACGGGGAAGCCTGCTTCCTCCATATCAGCGATATGCGCTTCCAGCTTGTCCTTGGCTTCCGCGTCGATCACCGGGCCGACATCGGTGGCGGGGTTGGCGGGATCGCCGATCACCAGCGCCTCGAACGCGCCCTTGATCATGGTCAGCATGGTATCTGCCACGCTTTCCTGCAGGTAAAGCACGCGCAGCGCGGAGCAGCGCTGGCCCGCGCTCTGGAAGGCGGATGCCATCACGTCGCGCGTCACCTGTTCGGGAAGGGCGGAGCTGTCCACGATCAGCGCGATGCCCTCTTCCGTGGCGAGGCCATAGGAATTGAGGAAATCGTCCAGCCCGTCTGTCGATTGCTTGTGCGCGCCTTCTATCAGCTTGCTGGCGAGGGACTTTGATTGCGGATGCAGGCGGGTGGCATCGGCGGCCTGTTCCAGCCGCTCCTCCACGCAGGCCCCCTCCTCCATGCGATAAGCGGATCGAAGGGCTTGGCGGTCTACGCGGGCTGAATTCATCAAGCCTATGTGCCTACGCTGGCACGCGCATTCAACCTTAGTGAGCCGGAGCTATCCCTCCTGAAGGGCAGGTGAGCGTATATTCCCGGCTAAAATCCGGAAAAATCAGGCTTCCTTCCACCATTCATAGCGGAACACCTCGCCATCCTTGCGCACCTTGCCTGCCGAGGTCAGGCGGAAATGGGCGGGGAAGCACAGCAGGTCTTCCTCTGCCGCTTTCTTCATCACGCGCTGGCGGGTGAGGCTGGCGGCAGCAGGGTCGGAATCGAAGGCGAAGGGCAGATCGAAGCGGATCATCTGCAGCGGGTGATGGATCACATCGCCCCAGAAGATCGCTTCCTCCGCGCCGTACTGGCCATGCACCGTCACATTGCCGGGCGAATGGCCGAAGGCAGGCTCGATCCACACGCCATTGCCGATCTCGCGATGGGCGACATGGTTTTCTTCCACCAGAATGCCTTGCCCGGCATCCATCACCGGCAGGATCGAATCGAGGAAGGCTTCCTGATGAACCTCCTCGCCTTCCGGATTGGTCACGAAGTAATCATAGTCCTTCCTGCCGAACAGATACTTCGCATTGGGGAAGGTGGGCACCCACTTGCCGTTCTCCAGCCGGGTGTTCCAGCCGACATGGTCAAAGTGCAGGTGGGTGCACATGACAAGATCGATATCTTCCGGCGCAAAGCCTGCCGCACGCAGGTTTTCCAGATAGCGCGTGTCCATCTGGTGGACTTCGGGGATGGACCGGTTCTTGTGGTTGCCGCAGCAGCTGTCCACTAGGATGGTCTGCCCGTCCACCTCGATCACCCAGCTGTGCACGCCGAAGGTCATCATGGATGTTTCGGGATCGTCGGTGATCTCCGCATCGGGGGCGGTGTACCATTGCTTCAGACGGGCGAGGTCTGCCGCTTCGACGCCCGGCAAATTGGCCAGCATCGGCGTGGGCGAATCCATTTCGTGGATCTTGTGGACGCGCATGCGCCCCAGCGTGATCGGCTTCATCGGTTGCTCTCCTCTCCCTATTGCCACGCAGCCTAGTGTGCGGCGGGGCGGTGCGCTAGGCCTTCGCGCAAGATGAAATGTGTCTTCTCTCGCAAGGGTTTCGATTCCAGTTCGGGCGGCGGCCCGTCTCCCATCGTGAGGGGTGCGCCGCTGAGCCTGCCGATCCCGGCGGGCAAGGGGATGCCGGGGGTGAGCTACGCCTCGCTCGGCCTGTCGAGGCATGTCCGCGCAGCCAGCGGCGGCAAGCTGACCGGGCGTAGCAAGGCCCATGCGGACCCGGCCTTCACCGATGACGGATTCTGCCTGTTCGGCCAGTGCGGCGCGGCGCAGACGCATCTTGAAAACCAGGGCGTGGGACCGGGGGACCTGTTCCTGTTCTTCGGCCTGTTCCGCGATGGCAAGCAGCGGGCGCATCACCGCATCTTCGGCTGGCTGTGGGTGGAGGATGTTGTGCGGCACGGCGATCCGGCGATGGAACAGCTGGCGGAAATGGGCCATCCGCACGCGGTGCGGCCGCATTCCACCAATGATGCCATCTGGGTCGGGCGGGGAGTTACCGCGCATTCCTGCCATCCCGAATTGCGGCTTTCGGTCGAAGGCGGACCGCCAAGCCTGTGGCGCGTTCCTGCATGGCTGGAGAGGGCAGGGCTATCCTATCACGACAAGCCAGAGCGGTGGAGCGGAGAAGGCGTGCTGCAAAGCGTGGCACGCGGGCAGGAATTCGTGACCGACCTTGGCGAGGATGATGAAGCGCACGAATGGGTGCACCGCATCCTTGCGCTGATGCCCTAACCAGCAGGCGGGTTGTTGAAGATGTTGATCGCGGCGTGGGTGCGCGCTTCCACCTCTTCGCGCGGCAGGCCGGGCGGAATCGGCTCGCCAAAATGCATGCGGATCACGCCGGGCCGCTTCCACAGCGTGGCATAGCTCTTGCCGCTGTCCACCGCGACGGGGATGACCGGCAGCCCCAGCAGCTTGTAAAGCGCGGCGAAGCCTGCCTGCAATTTCGGCCGCTCGCCATGCTTCACGCGTTTGCCTTCGGGGAAGATCACGATGGGACGGCCTTCCGCGATGCGCGGTCGCGCTTCTTTCAGCATGTTGCGCAGAGCCTTGGCGCCTTCGTCGCGATAGACCGGGATCAGGCCATAGGTGCGGCCCGCGCGGCCCCAGCCGGGAATGTCGAACAGCTCCTTTTTCGCGAAGGCTGCCGGGAAGTCATAGCGGTTGGGCAGGTCGATCGCTTCGAATGCGGCCTCGTGCTTGATGGCGAAGAATGCCGGGCCGGACGGCTGATGGCCGGTAATCTCCAGCCGCAAGCCAAGGATGTGCATAACGCACCAGAAATGCAGCGAGCCCCAGCTGTCGCAAATCGCCCTCAACCGCGAGGGGAAAAGATAGATCGCCACAAAGGCGGCGAGGACGTGCAGCACCGAACCGCCATAGAAGACGAGGTAGAACACAAGGCTGCGGATCACGTGCATGGCAGTCGGGTCGTTCCTAACTCAGCGCCAGCAGCCAGGCGGCGATCAGCTTGTGATATTCCACGAACAGCGTGGCAAGGCTCGGTTCGGTGTGCACGGCATCGCGCACGACTTCGACATCGCCGGGCAGCCTGTCAGCCAGTTCCACAGCCGTGCGCCGCATGTGCCAGTCCGATGTGACGAGACGCATGGAAGTGTAGCCGTTATCCGCCATCCATTCGGCCGTTTCGCGGGCATTGCCGCGCGTGTCGAGAGCGGAAAAGCCGAGCGTGATGCAGCACTCCATCAACTCGTCCTCCACGCCGAACTGCTCGGAAAATTCGGCTGGCTTCACGTCTGTATCGACGCCGGTGACCAGCATCATTTCCGCAGCGCCCGCGCGGAGCAGGTCCAGCCCGCGATCGATCCGCCCGCCTGCGCCGGTGGGCACCACGATGGCATCGGTGTGCTCGTCACCCGCTGGCTGGGGCAGCGCCATGGCGAACCACAGGAAGCCCAGCGCCCACAGCACCGCGAGGCAGGAAAAGCCGCGCCGGATCACAGGATGCGCATCAAGGCGCTGAGCACGGTGACGCGCGATGTCACGAGTGCTAGCACTACGCCAAGCACCGGCACCGCACCGATGATCGCCCAGTCGGTCACGCCCAGCCCGCCGCCCGCGACAAGGCCGGCGCCAAGTCCGGCGAACTGCCGGCCCAGCAGGATGATCGCCGCCAGCCCCAGCAACAGCCCGGCAACCCCGCCAGCCACCGCGTCCCAGAAGATCGCCCGCTGGAAAATGCCCGCGATCTGGCTGTCAGTGCCGCCGAGATGGTGCACCACCTCGATCGTCTCGCGGTTGGAACCCAGCGCGCTGCGCGCCGATAGCCAGACTGCGGCAGCGCTCGTGGCCGCCAGCAGCAGCACCAGACCGAGCGCGAGATATTGCAGCGAAGATACCGCCTGGAACACTGGCGCGAGCCAGCTCGCCTGCGCGTCCACCCGTGCTGCGGGTGCCGAAGAGGCAAGCGCAGCGCGGATCGCGTCGAGCCGTTCCGCCGTCACCGCACCGCGAACGCGGGCATCGATCAGGGCAGGCGTGGGCACTGCTTCATCGTCAACCCGCGCATCGCCCAGCCAGGGTTCGATCAGTTCGGCCAGCTCGGCATCCGGCACGCGGCGAACTTGCGCCACGTCTTCGCGGTTGTTGAGGATGGCGAGCGCCGTTTCTGCCTGCCGGTTGCGTTCTGCCGGGTCCGCCTCGACCACCTGCACCGTCACTCCGCCGGCAATCTCGTCCTGCGCATTTCCGGCAAGATTGGAAAGGGTAAGGCCTGCCGCCACGGCGATCACCGTCAGCGCGGTCATGATCGCGATCACCCACGGCATGGGGCCGGACAGGCGACCTTGCGGCAATATGCGCGAGGTTTCGCCGCCCAGCCTGCGCGAGCGCAATTGAAGTGACGTGCCGCTCATCCGCGCGGAGCCTCGCTTTTGGGCGGATAGCGCAACGCGCCGGTAGGATCGGACAGCCTGCCCTTGTCGAGCCGCATGATCAGCGATTCCGGAACCTTGCGGATAAGATGCACGTCATGTGTCGCCACCACCACCGTGGTGCCGAGGCGATTGAGCGATTCGAACAGCCGCAGCAGCTTCAGCGCCATTTCCGGATCGACATTGCCTGTCGGCTCGTCCGCCACCAGCACTTCGGGCCGGGCGATCACCGCGCGGGCGATGGCGCAACGCTGCTGCTCACCGCCGGACAACGTTTCCGGCCGGGCATCGGCGCGATGGTCCAGCCCCACCCAGCGCAGCATGTCGTCCACCGGTTTCTTCACCGCTTCCTCGCCCATGCCGGAAATGCGCAGCGGCAGGGCGACATTGTCGAAGGCGGACAAATGCGGGACGAGGCGGAAGTCCTGGAACACCGTGCCGATGCGGCGGCGGAACTGCGGCAGCTTGCGGTGCGGCAGGGTGATCACATCCTCGCCGAACATCGAAATGCCGCCGCGTGAAGGGCGCTGGGCAAGGTAGAGCAGGCGCAGAAGGCTGGTCTTGCCCGCGCCGCTGGCTCCGGTGAGGAAATAGAAGCGGCCGGGATAGAGCGTGAAGGACACATCGCTCAGCACTTCGCCGTCGCTGCCATAGCGCAGCCCGACATTGTCGAACTGGACTATCCCGGTCTCTCCCGCATTCATGCCGTGCGCCAATCCCCGCCGGAATTGACGTCATGACACCGGCTGGCGGTGCAAAGGCGGGTGTGCTTGTTCATCGCGGCAGGCTATAGCTGGTGTTCGATGTGGAAAAAAGCCACGGACCGCCGCAACAAACTTGCTCCACAGCTTGTTGCGCGTGTCGCACCTCACTAGGATTCTTATTCAGGATGATCGTCCAGTGTCCCGCCTGTTCCACCCGCTACGTGGTGCCCGATACGGCAATCGGTGTCGATGGCCGGACCGTGCGTTGCGCCAAGTGCAAACACAGCTGGTTCCAGGACGAGCCGGAGCCGGAGCCTGCCGCCGAACCTGTCCCGCCCCCGCCGCCGGTGGCAGAGCCTGCGCCGGAACCCGAACCCGAACCGGAGCCGCCGGTCCACCAGCACTCGCCTTTCGATGCGCAGCCGCCGTTCCGCCCGCGCCGCAACTGGATGAAGATCTGGACATGGGCGGCTGGCATCTTCTTCGTCTTCGCTGCCGCCATCATCTTCGCGGTCAGCTTCTGGGGTCTGCCGGACTGGGTGCCGGTGGCTCAGCCTGATTTCGCCGTGGGCCAGCCGGACCTGCAGCTGGATTTCCCGCTCGACCAGCAGGAAAAGCGCGAGATTCCGGGCGGGCAGGAATATTTCGCGGTCAACGGCAGCATCACCAATATCGGCAGTCAAGCGCGTGACGTGCCGCCGATTCTCGTGGTCCTGCGCGATGCGCGCGAACGCAAGGTGTTCGAGCTGGAGATCATCCCCGAACAGTCCTCGCTGGCGCCGGGCGAAAGCCTTGATGTCACCCGCGCCGTGCTCGACGTGCCGCGCTCCGCCCGCATCGCCGAAATCGGGTGGAAGGCGCAGTAAGCCACACTGCCCCGAGCAGCTTTTTCAAATCAGGCAATAAGCGTGCTTGCAGGGGCAAGAGGGCTTTGCTAATGGCGCGCTCCTACCTGCTGGGCGGCTACAGATTCTGCCCTGTGCGATGTGCGGTCGTGGCGGAACTGGTAGACGCGCAACGTTGAGGTCGTTGTGGCCGAAAGGCCGTGGAAGTTCGAGTCTTCTCGACCGCACCAATCGCCCCGCTTGAAGCAGGGCCAATCCCTTCAAATCGGTGACCTGCATCGCACCCGGTGCGCCGGCGGCTCTGCCGTGCCGTGTCTTGTCCGACGCCCGCGGAATTCATTAGCTA
>Ga0181607_10001996_pt1 | contig 18130 bp, 20 predicted proteins | sample 041ome_9_FD_132420 | JGI IMG/M metagenome (GOLD analysis project Ga0181607, IMG submission 132420) | Coastal salt marsh microbial communities from the Groves Creek Marsh, Skidaway Island, Georgia - 041413US metaG (megahit assembly) | ecosystem: Environmental > Aquatic > Marine > Intertidal zone...
TAACTCCGCGATCGTTTCTTCACCACGCAATCCGTCCAGCACAATGCGGATCTTCTCTTCAGCAGAATATTGCTTGCGCGTTGCCCGGCGGATGTCCTTGATCGCCTTGGCGGCACCCGTCTGCCGGGTCTGCGATTTCTGTCTCATCTTCGTTCCCTTCGGTCACTACGATGAGCCAGAAATCCTCCCTTATGAAATCCGGCTAGTTTGTTCCATAGGCGCTGACGTCAGACACTCACCATGACGATGATCGATGGCGCGAGCGAAAGAACCGTGAGCAGCGCGATGAACTGCACCACGCGCCCGGTGGTGGAGCTGCCGTCTCCGAAATCCAGATTGAGGTTCTGGGCTGCGGCCGGAACCGTGAGAAACAGGGTCGTGGCGATGGTGAGACCGAGAGCGGCCAGTAGGTGCGGCCATGTGCGGTGACGCCGGCTCATGATGACACTCCTACCGGGCCCGGTTCGCCCTGACTTGAGAGTTCCTGAGAGAAGCTGGCGCCTTCGATATTGGTTTCGATAATAGTCTCGGAATTTGGGGAGAGAAGAATCAGGTGTTCGGTTCCGTCCCGGCGGATCAGTACGAGCCGGCGTTTGGCATCGATATGCGTCGCCTCGACCACAGCAAGGCGGCCTTTGTTGGCGCCCATGGTGATGCGGCCGGCGCCATATTTGCGCAAAAGCCAGGCAAGACCCGCGATCAGGCCGATAACAACGACCAGTGCGAGTACAAAACGGAGACCGGATACGAGATCCATCGGGAACGTCCTTGAAAGTGCTTACTGGGACTCGTCGTCGCTGGCGATCGGCTCTTCGTTCGGCATCACCAGACCTGCTGTATGTGCTGTGCGTGGAGCTGCTGTTTCGGCGCGGGTGAGTTCTGCCGCGATGGCGGTTTCTTCGGATTCGATTTCGGCGCGTGTGTCGTTCAGCTTCTGGAGCAGCGTTTCGAGCTGCTGGCGCACTTGCGGAGCCTCGGCCTTTGGCAGGCCAACGGCCGCCTTGCAGGTTTCCGTAACCTTAGCCGTGAAGGCGTCCATATCGACGTTTTCACCCTGGCGCAGGGCGCCACGCAGCTGGTCGAGAGTATCGGAGGCGGTTTCCAGGTCCTCACGGACCGCTTCGAGAGTAGGCATGTTCTATCCTTCCTGTTCGGAATCGGGATTGTGGGGGGATGCGGCCGTGGCGAGATCGCCATTGGCCCGGTAGACATAGGTGAGAATTTCGGCGACAGCAGCCAGTGCATGCAGCGGCACATCACAATCGACATCGACGGCGTTGAGCACCTCGACGAGATCAGCGTCCTCGCGGACTTTCACACCATTGGCAAAGGCCAGTTCGAGGATCTGATCGGCCAGCGCGCCGTCACCCTTCGCGATGATCCGCGCAGGCGCGGACACATCTCGGCCCGGCGCAGCTTTCAGCGCGACGGCAGAGCTCCGCGTTTTAGACGGGTTTGAAGAGGGTGAGTTCGTGGCAGGCACGCGAGCTTCTCATGGCGTTATCAGGCGGCCTTTTGCCGCACACCATGAGAATCGCGGATTATGCTTAAGAACAAGTTAAGGCGGCCCCGGAGGACCGCCCTAATAATGTTATTCAGGTATTGGATCGACATGCGCTTCTGGTTGGAGCGCGCGCGCCGGGGCAACTACATCTGGCTGGCGAATTCCGCGACGCAGGCGCGTGCGACCGGCAGATTGGGTTCGGTCTGTCCGGGCATGGTGGCCCAACCGGCCTTGGCAACGAAATCGCTGCGCTGATACTGACGCGCGGCTTTCATTTCTGCGATCGTGGCGGAGAAGTTTGAATCCCGAGCGGAATTCAGCACGCAGAATGGGACCAATGCGGCAACAAGTGTGTCTTCGGCCTGCTCGTCCGCCATCTCTGCGGCGCTGCTGCTGGTGACCCAGCCGCCCCATGAAAATCCGACAACGGCCAATGCGATTGCGCCAACGACGGCACCCATCAATCCCGGTTTCAGCCAAATAGGAAGTGTCATATTGTTTTCCTTGTATTGAAAAAGTGAAAATATTGAAACAATTTATAAAATAATAATAGTATAAATATTGACGTAATAATACGTAATAAAAAGTGAAATAAATAATTGCAAAAATATTTATTTGTTCGTTCCGGATCAGGGGCTTGCGTGTGTTTTGGTGTGCCTTTCCTGTTGCGTTCATGAAAAAAGGCGACCCGCAAGGGCCGCCTTTCCACTTAAGTTTTGATCGTGTGGCGTGTGAACTAGCTCCAGTTGTCCTGGGGCTTGGCGCGGGCGAAGTCGTTGACGTCGACGCCGAGCAGCTTGGCCGAGTTCAGGCCGCAAATGGCTTCCTTGTCGGCAGCCGAGATGCTGTCGATCCCCATGACGTGTTCGGTCGGGTCGTAGTCGGCCATATCGAACGGGTAGTCGGTGCCCAGCACGATCTTGTCCGAGCCGTATTTCTGGATCAGGAATTCGAGCTGGTCATTCGCGAAGACCACCGTGTCGAAATACATGTTCTTCAGGTAGCTCGTCGGCGGCTGGTCGATGTGCAGGCAGCAATCCTCGCGCTGGCCCCAGGCGTGATCCATACGCGCGGCATAGGCCGCAACGAAGGCGCCGCCGTGGACGACGACGAATTTCAGGCCCGGGTGACGCGCCATCACGCCGTCGAAGATCAGGTAGTGGATGGCGACGGTCGTGTCGAGCGGGTTGCCGATGATGTTGGTCAGATAATGTGCGCCGAAACGCTCTGACGCAAAGGACGTCGGGTGGAGCAGGATCGGGATTTCCATCTCCGAGCACTTGGCCCAGAACGGTTCCAGCCGCTCGGCCGACAGTTCATCATTGCCGATCTGGGCGCCGATCTGGATGCCCTTGAAGCCCAGCTCATTGGTCAGGCGGTCGAGTTCCTTGAGGGCCATGTCGGTGTTCTGCAGGGGAACGGTGCCGAGACCCAGCAGCCGGTCTGGTGCTTCAGATACGGCGCGCGCGATATTGTCATTGACCTTCTGGGCGGTTTCCTGACCCAGCGCGTCGGGGGCGTCATAATGCATCTGCGGCGGCTGGGGCGAGATCGCCATCACATCGACACACATCTTGTCCATGTCTTCCAGACGCTTGGTCACGCCGACCAGTTCCTCGTGACGCTCCTCGTTCTGCTTCTTGTTGAGTTCGCGGGTCAGGGGGCTGGCATATTTGACCGCGTCGAGGGACATGGCCGGAACATGCTTGCGGACTTCCTCGTCAATACCCTCGGTCATGATGTGGCCGTGGATGTCGAGAGTCAGGGTGTCCGGGCGCTTGAAATGCTCTGGGTGCTCGCGGCCTGCACTGGGGCCATAGGGGCGGATATTGTCGACGTTACCGGGCATGACGCTTCCTTCGATTGAACGATTGAAATTTATACTATTGTGGAATTTGCGGTGTCCCAGACCCGGGCGCTTCGGTCAAGCCAAACCTGAAGATTTGCCTGTTTTTGACGTCAGGCGTTTGCGCAGGTTTCACAAGTGCCGCGCAGTTCGATGATGGTTTTGTCGAGGCGGAATTTCTTGGTTTTGGCCCAGTTGCCCAGCCGCGCGACAATCTCATCATCGGCGAATTCATCGACCTGCCCGCAATCCTCGCAGATCGCAAAGGCAATCGCGCCATGCGGATCGCCCTCGGGGTGGTCGCAGGCCACAAACGCGTTCAGGCTTTCGAGCCGATGGACAAGTCCCATCTCAACCAGCTTGTCGAGGGCGCGATAGACCTGTAACGGCGCGCGGAAGCCGTCGTCACGGAGCTCATCGAGGATTGTGTAGGCACTCATCGGGGCTTTGGCGTTCTGCAGGGTTTCGAAGACAAAAGCCTGATTGCGCGTGAGCGTTGAAAGGTCGTGACGGTGGTCGTGCTTGTGATCATTGCTCATGGTTTTGTGCCTCCTGCGGTTTGCGGCGGGTCAGCAGCCCGGCGACTGGCAACAAGCCGATCAGGAATAAGCCCAGCGCTGCCACCACAATGGAAGGTCCGGATGGTGTGTCCCATTCCAGTGAGCCGAACAGCCCGGCAATTACGGCTGCCGTGCCGATCACGGCAGCAAGAATGGCCATTTGCTCAGGCCCGCGTGCAAAGCGGCGAGCTGTGGCGGCAGGAATAATCAACAGGGCCGTGATCAGCAGTACGCCGACGATCTTCATGGCGATTGCGATCACAAGTGCCATCAGCAACATGAAGACAACGTTGGCGCGTTGAGGCCGAAGTCCTTCGGCCTCGGCAAGATCCGTGTTCACGGTGGCAGCAAAGAGGGGGCGCCAGATCAGCACGAGAACCACAAGGATGATGACACCACCGCCATAGATTATCGCAATGTCCGTGACCGATACCGCCAGAATATCGCCGAAAAGGAAGCCCATCAAATCCACCCGGACCCAGGTCATGAAGGCCAGAACGACGAGGCCGAGGGCGAGGGAGGAATGGGAGAGCAGGCCCAGCAAGGAATCCGATGACAGCGTGGCGCGTTTCTGGAGCAGCAGCAGAGACAGGGCAACCGCGGCGGCGACACCGAACACGGCGAAGGTGATGTTGACCTCGAACAACAACGCAAGTGCCACGCCGAGCAAGGCCGAGTGGGAAAGCGTGTCTCCGAAATAGGCCAGCCGCCGCCAGACGATGAAACAACCCAGCGGTCCGGCGACGAGCGCCACGCCCACTCCGGCCAGAATGGCGCGGGTGAAAAAGTCATCGAGCATGATCATGCTCATCGGTGGGGGGTTCTTCGTGGTGCCCGTCTTCGGGATGACAGTGCTCGGTGACCGAGCCGTCGGCATGACGCACACTGCCGTCAGGCAGATGCATGTGATCATGGGCGTGTTCGTAGACCGCGAGGGTCGAGGCGGCACGTCCACCGAACAACTCTCTGTATTCGGGACTTTCGGCAACAGCCCGGGGGTGGCCCTGACAGCAGACATGGCCATTCAGACAGACAACGCTGTCGGTCCCGGCCATAACCACATGCAGATCGTGGGAAATCATCAGGATGCCGCAACCCAGAGTCGACCGGATTTCCGAGATCAGGTCATAGAGCGCGATCTCACCACCGAAATCGACGCCCTGAACCGGTTCGTCGAGAACCAAAAGGTCGGGTTTGCGGGTGATCGCGCGGGCGAGCAGTGCGCGCTGGAATTCTCCGCCGGAAAGATGACGAACTTCCGTCCCGGCCAGATGCGCGATGCCGACCCGTTCGAGCGCCCCATGCGTCTTCTCGGAACTGACGCGCTCGGTGAGGGACATGAACCGGTTCACTGTCAGGGGGAGGGTCCAGTCGATGGAAAGTTTCTGCGGTACGTATCCGATCTTGAGGCCGCCAAGCCGCCGCGCTGCACCTTCGTCAGGCTTTTCCAGACCAAGAGCGATCTTGGCTGTGGTCGATTTCCCCGCCCCGTTTGGCCCAATGAGTGTCACCACCTCGCCGCGATGCACCTTCAGGTCGATCCCGCGCACAAGCCAGCGGCCGCCACGGTTCAATCCGGCATTCTCCAATGTGACGAGGGGCTGTGTTTGATCCAGCATGGAAGGGGACAACTTGCAGATTGGTGTTGTTGACGTTCATCGCACATGTTATATCATTACGCCAATATGTAATAATATAACATTTTAAGAGTTGATCATGAGGTTTTTCCGCTCTGTCGTTGTCGGCACTTTATTTTCGGTCATGTCGGTGTTGCCAGCGTTTGCAGATATCAAGGTTGTGGTGTCAATCAAGCCGATCCATTCGCTGGTGTCGGGTGTCATGGCGGGCGTGGGCGTACCGTCACTGATCGTTGAGGGGGCAGGTTCCCCGCACACCTATGCGCTGAAACCGTCACAGGCGCGTGCGTTGCAGGATGCCGATGTGGTGTTCTGGGTTGGGGCCGCGCTTGAAACGTTTCTTGAAAAGCCCCTGGAAAGTTTGGGTGCCAATGCCGGGATTGAGGCATTGATGGATATTCCGGGACTGAAACAGCTGCCGTTCCGCGAAGACGGTCCGGGTCATGACGCGGATGAGGAATCGCACGCCAAACACGAAGATGCGCACGAAAATGCGCACGAAGACGAACACAAACACGAAGCCGGACATAAAGACGCGCACGAAGATGAGCATGAAGACGAACACCATCACGATCATGGCGAGTTTGATCCGCATGTTTGGCTTGATGCTGAAAATGCCAAACAGATGGTCCGGCGCATCTCAATGACGCTGGTAAAGACTGATCCGGCAAATGCTGAGGTCTATCGCGCCAACACAGTGGCGGTTCTCAAGCGTCTGGATGCGCTGGATGTCCAGATGACCGCGCGTCTGGCGCCGGTTGCAGATCAGCCCTTTGTCGTCTTTCACGATTCCTATCAGTATCTCGAAGAACGTTTTGATCTGATGGCGGTGGGCTCGATCACGGTTGTTCCCGACGTCATGCCCGGAGCGGAACGGGTTGGGGAAATCTTGCATCGGATTCGTGAATTGAAGGCAGTTTGTATCTTTGCCGAACCACAATTTACCTCGAAGCTGGTGCAGGTGATTGCGCAAGAGGGTGGGGTGCGGACAAGCGTGCTGGACCCGTTGGGCGCGGGAATTCCTGCCGGGCCCGAGCAATATTTCTCTCTGATGGGAAAGCTCACCGACAGCATGGTTGAATGCCTCGGGGCGCCAGCCTGAAGGCTGAGTTAGTCCGCTGCGCCTTCTTCAGGCGTGTCGACGGCCGGTGAAGGGTCTGTTTCACCAGCTTGTTCGGCCAGAATTCGCTCATAGACTTCGCGCCGATAGACCGACACATCTTCAGGAAATGTCAGGCCGAGTTTGATCGACTTGCCGCGGACATCGACCACGGTCACTTCAATGTCGTCATTGATGACGATGGATTCACCGATTTTTCGTGTCAGGTACAGCATATTTATCGGGCGGTCCGTGTGGGACCGCCGCAACCCCTACCGTGGCTGAAAACAACTCTACCCCGCTTTACGCTTTGTTAACAACGCGCACCGATACTCAGTGTGTACATAAAGTTTTCGGCAAATTTGCCGTGATTTGCGCTGGTCCTGATTGGGACGACGCGCACCAACCGCGCCACGGGTTTGGGAATGGAATTTAACAGTCTTCCTCTGATGGAGATGATGACCAAGAAGATGTCTTGGTTGTCACGCCGTACCGAAGTCATTTCGCAGAATGTCGCCCATGCCGACACGCCGAACTTCAAGGCACGTGACCTCAAGAAGGTCAGCTTTCAGGATATGGTGCGCAAGGAATCACAAGCCAGTGGCTTTACGCCCCAGCGCACCAATTCCGCCCATCTGGTGGGGCTGACGAGCAACATGCCGTTTAAGGCAGAAAAGGCGCCCGACTCTTTCGAGACATCCATCGACGAAAATGATGTGAGCATCGAACAGCAGCTTACCAAGCTCGGCGAAACCCAGATGTCATATCAGATGACGTTGAACCTTTATCGCAAGCATATGGAAATGATCCGTACATCCCTTTCACGTCCGGGCCGATAGGCCCCCACGTCTGGAGCATCGTTGATGTCAGAACTTCATAAAGCCATGCATATCGCAGCCTCTGGGATGCTTGCCCAGAATGTGCGGGTGCGGGTGATCTCGCAGAATATTGCGAACTCCGACAGTCTGGCGACCAAGCCGGGGGAACTGCCTTACCGCCGTCAAACGGTCAGTTTTCGAAATGAACTCAACCGCGCACTGGGCACGAATACGGTCAAAGTCCATGAAATCGGTGTCGATAAATCCGCGTTTGGAAGTCGGCTAGATCCCGGCCATCCGGCATCGGATGAAAACGGGTATGTCCAATTGCCAAACGTGAAACGCATGATTGAAATGGTCGATTTGCGTGCTGCACAGCGCAGCTATCAGGCCAATCTTCGTGTTGTTGATATTGCACGCACCATGGTGTCCCGCACTCTGGAATTACTCAAATAGCCCCTGAATTTCACTTCAACCCGCGAACTCTTGCCACGGGAGACATCGCATGACGTCACCAATCGCCAGCGCCATCGGCGCTTATGTTAACGCCGGAAAAGCTGCACCTGGACTTGAACCCCAAGGCCAGTCTGCCGGTGCCAACTTTGCTGACCTGGTGAAAGGAGCCGCAGAAAGCGCGCTGCAATCCGGTCAGAATGCTGAATCGATGACCCTTCAGGCCATCGACGGCAACGCGGAGGTCGCCGATGTGGTGACTGCGATCGCGGACGCCGAGCTTGCTTTGCAGACCGTTGTCGCGATCCGCGATCAGGTTGTGCAGGCCTATCAGGAAATCCTGCGTATGCCGATCTAAGGATCGGTCCACTCCATCCCTGGCAGAAGGCTTCTTGATGGATACCGCCGCTGTTCTCGATGTCTCGCGTGATGCGATCGTCGTTTTGCTAAAACTTTCCGCGCCGCTGATGATCACGGCACTGGTGATCGGCCTGATCGTCTCGCTGTTTCAGGCGTTGACCCAGATTCAGGAGATGACCCTGGCTTTTGTCCCGAAGATCCTCGTGGTCTTCCTGTCACTGCTGGTGTTCCTGCCGTTCATGATATCCACGCTGATAACCTTCACCGAAGGTCTGGCCGAACGCATTATCGGCATCGGGTAAGCCGTCCCGATGCTCGACGAGCTGCTCGTATCCGACATTTACCTTTTCATGATGATTTTCGCGCGCCTTGGCAGCGCGCTCATCCTGTTGCCGGGTTTTGGCGAGGTGAATGTCCCGGTTCGGGTGCGGCTGATTATTGCTCTGGCCTTCAGCTTTGTTGTGTTTCCTGTGGTGTCTGTAGCCTTGCCGACGCTTCCGGAAAATCTCGCGGAGCTGATCTTTCTGCTGGTGGGGGAAATTCTGATCGGAATTGCGATCGGCGCGATCACCCGGCTCCTGCTCTCGATGTTGCAGGTTGGTGGCACAATCATCGCGTTTAATGCTGGTCTTGCCAGTGCACAGCTTTTCGATCCGTCAGCGGGACAAACCGGCGCCATCACGGGTGCTTTTCTGGCGACGATCGGTATCACGCTGCTGTTCGTCACAAACATGCATCACGTCATGCTGATGGCGATGGTGGACAGCTATGTGCTGTTTATTCCCGGACAGGGCTTTCCCGTTGGGGATTTTTCAGAATCCGCCACCCGTATTGTCTCCGACAGTTTTCGGTTGGGCCTTCAGATTGCGCTGCCGGTGCTGGTGGTGGGTATGCTGATTTACGTTGCCATGGGCCTGATGGCGCGACTGATGCCACAGATCCAGGTCTTCTTCATTGCGTTGCCGCTACAGATTCTGGTGGGGTTTTCTGTTCTCGCCATCACCATCGGCGTCAGCATGCTTGTCTTTATCGATCATTTCGAAACCGTCGTAGGCGGTTTCCTGCGCACATCGTAGGGGACGAATATGGCCGGTGACGACCAGGATAAGAGTCAAAAAACAGAAGAGCCGACTCAAAAGAAGCTCGATGACGCCAAGAAGAAAGGCGATGTTATCGACTCTCGTGAGGTCACCAACTGGTTCGTCCTGCTGTCGGGTACCCTGGCCATTGGTCTGTTTCTGCCGTCCACAGCGGGGATGATGCTGCGCGATCTGCGGCGTTTCCTTGAGCGCCCTCATGATATTGCGTTCGGGCATGAATCGATTGGTTTGCTGCTGTCCGAGGTTTCTTTGGGAATCGGTGTGGCGCTGTTCCTGCCTATGCTGTTGTTCGTTGCTGCGGCGATTGCGGCGCCACTGGTTCAGCATGGGCTGATCTTCACCACCGAGAAGATGAAGCCGTCCCTCGACAAAATCTCGCCGCTAGGCGGGTTGAAGAAGATGTTTTCGTTGCGTTCGATCACCGAACTCATCAAGGGCCTTTTGAAAATCGCGATGGTCGCGACGGTGGCGCTGATTGTAATCAATTCGTCACTCAAGGATCTCAATCACATCCCGCATATGGAGTTGGTGACAGTCCTTGATCTGATGTTCCTGCTGACACTCAAGATTTTCGGGGGTGTGGTGATCATCCTCACCGCGCTGGCGTTGTTCGACTATATGTATCAGAGCTTTGAGCATCGCAAAAAACTGCGGATGACCCGTCAGGAGGTGCGTGATGAGCAGAAGCAATCCGAAGGCGATCCGCACATAAAGGCAAGGTTGCGCGCGATCCGGTCCGAGCGATCACGTCAGCGCATGATGCAGGCGGTGCCGACGGCGGATGTGGTGATCACGAACCCAACTCACTTTGCCGTTGCCTTGGCTTATGATCAGGACATGATGGCCGCACCGAAAGTCGTCGCAAAAGGCGTCGACGCGGTGGCCTTCCGCATTCGTGAAACTGCTGAAGAGCACGGCATCCCGATCTTCGAAAACCCGCCGCTGGCGCGAGGTATTTTTGCGACGGCAGAGATTGACGAATTTATCCGTCCCGAGCACTTCAAGGCGGTTGCCGAGATTATCGCCTTCGTGATGGGAATCTCAAAAGTTCGCCCGCGTGCCGTGCGCGACCTTCCCGATGCGCTGGAGCCTGATGATGTCTAGATTTGGCAGGCTTGGCGCACGCGGGTGCAAACAGCTATGAGGTTGGATGAAGTGGCGTCTGCGCAGCATGTTTTGCGGGCGAGACAATCGGGGATGGGAATGACGGAAGAAGTCCGCGTCACAGAGAGAACTGCCAAGGGAGTCGGTGAAGACCCGCTTCTGATAGGCTGTGCAGCGGCGCTCGTTGCTGTTGCCATGACTGTCTTTGGCCTTCTCGCCTGGCGCGGCATGCCGAAAGATCAACTCGTCCTGCTTGCCTGTGGTGTGACGCTTCTGGCGCTCATCGGTTTTGCCGGAATGTGGCGCATGCGTCGCCGGCAACTCAATCTCATTGGGCAAGCCGCACTTTGGCGCGGTGTGGGTGATGTGCTGCCGTTCCCGGCATGCGTTGTCGATACCAATGGCCGTGCGCTGTTCGCAAATACCGGTTTCACACAGATGTTTCCGGATTCTGCCCATGCGCCGCTCGCAAAACTGGGAGCACGGATCGGGCCCGGGCCTGAAACATCCGAACGGATCGGACGCATCACGTCAGCGGTGGCCAATGGTGTTCCGATGACGGATGAAATCGCGGTCCCGAATACCGGAGACGGCGTGTCATGGCTCCGCTTGTCAGCGTATCCGTTGCGCAGCGCGCCGGGGTTTGCACTTTGGGCGGTGGAGGACATCACCTCGCGACGCCGGATGGAGCAAACCATTCATGAAGAGCAGGCCAAGCTTGTCGATTTTCTCGAAAACGCGCCCATCGGATTTTATTCCGTCGACGAGAACGGCCGTTTCCATTTTGCAAACAACGCATTCGCAAGCTGGCTTGGCTATACCGCTGAGGAGATGATCGCAAACGAGATGTGTCTGCACGATATGCTTGCGACCCGTCCTCCGTCCGGTGTGGCAGCGTTCCGCCCTGCCGATCACGGCTCTGAAGACGGCGGTCAAGAGGTGCTGCTGCAAGGGCGTGATGGCATTCCGGTGCAGGTGTATATCGGGCAGACCGAGGTGCGTAGTGAAAACGGGCAGGTCCGGACCCGTTCGGTGGTGCGTGATCTGACGCCTGAAAGAGAATGGGAACAGGCACTGCGACGCTCCGAGCAGCGATTTGCGCGATTCTTTGAAGATGCGCCTGTTGGAATTGTCCTGCTTGACGCCGAAGGACGTGTCACAGAATCGAACCGGGCGTGGCGCAAGCTTGTCGCGCCCGTTGACCAGAAACTGCTGGGGCGACGGATTACGGATTTCGTTGCGAGCGAAGATGACGGCAAGGTGGTCACTTGGCTCAGCCGTGTGGTGTCGGATGCTGAGCTTGCTGCCCCGACGGATGTGCGCTTGCGGACCGCGAATGAGGCTGGTGTCAATCGGATCGCGACCATGTATGTCAGCCGCATGGATGACGGGCAGGGTGGCATCTATGGTCTGATTGTACACTTCCTGGAAACCACCGAGCAGCGCTCTCTCGAGGAGCAGTTTGCTCAAGGTCAGAAGATGCAGGCTGTCGGCCAGCTGGCCGGTGGTATTGCCCATGACTTCAATAACCTGCTGACGGCAATGATCGGGTTCTGTGATCTGCTGCTGTTGCGTCACAGCCCGGGTGATCAGTCCTTCGGCGATATCATGCAGATCAAGCAGAACGCCAACCGCGCGGCAGGCTTGGTGCGTCAGCTTCTGGCTTTCTCCAGGCAGCAGACATTGCAGCCGCGTGTCCTCTCGATGACAGATGTACTCGGGGATTTATCGAACCTGCTGCGGCGCCTGATCGGTGCCAATATCAAGCTCAACATGATCCACGGCCGGGATCTTGGGCTTGTGCGCGCAGATCAGGGGCAGGTGGAGCAGGTGATCATCAATCTCGCGGTCAACGCGCGTGATGCGATGTCGGAAGGTGGTGAGCTTTCGATTGAGACACTCAACGAAACGCTGGTCTCCAACCGCCGCCACGGCGGGGAGCCGGTACCTCCGGGCGACTATGTCGTCGTCAAGGTTTCGGATAGCGGCATTGGTATTCCCAAGGAAAATCTTGAGCACATTTTCGAGCCATTCTTCACCACCAAAGAAGTCGGTGCCGGGACCGGGCTGGGGCTTTCGACCGTCTACGGTATCGTCAAGCAGACCGGTGGCTATGTTTTGGTGGATTCTGTTCCGGGACAGGGCACAACATTCACGATCATGTTGCCGTCCCACGCCGCAGAAGCGGGTGCGGTCCGGAAAGATGAAGCAACCGATGCGCCCGAGGCTTCCGAGACGATCGGTGCCGGCACGGTCCTTGTTGTGGAAGATGAGGATGCGGTTCGCTTATTCTCGGCGCGTGCTTTACGCGCCAAAGGCTACAAGGTTCTCGAAGCACGCACTGGTGAAGCAGCCATGGAATTGATGGGGGTGATTGAGGAGCCGATCGACCTTCTGATTACGGATGCCGTGATGCCGGAAATGGACGGACCCACGCTCATCAAGAACGTCCGTGACGCGACACCTGAAATGCCGGTGATTTGTATCTCCGGCTATGCCGAAGAAACCTTCCGCAAACGTCTCGGTGAAGACACCGATATTCACTTCCTGCCCAAGCCGTTTTCGCTGGCGCAGCTTGCGGGCAAGGTGAAAGAAGTTCTGGATCGGGTCGCACACTAAATCTGCGGACCGTGTCTCTGTTTCGTTGCGACTCACGACACCGGTTTAGTGTCAAATCGCGTATGATAACTTCCGGTTTGCGCCTGTTTCAAAGGCTTTGCGCCTGTTTTGAAATGAGAACAAAAAAAGAACTTTACAGCGAGAACAAAACCGGTACATTGACGCTTCAATACGCGGGTTCGAGCCATATGGCGACCGCGAAGACCTTTTGAATACGGGAGCGACCAATGAGCAGCAGCACACAACTTCGCGTCGTCGAGGACAGTATGAATAACGAAGACCGCAAAAAGGCGCTGGATGCCGCGCTGGGCCAGATTGAGCGATCCTATGGCAAGGGTTCGATCATGCGTCTGGGCGACGATAACGCTGTCGAGATTGGATCGATCTCCACCGGTTCTCTTGGGCTCGATATCGCGCTGGGTATTGGGGGCGTTCCCAAGGGCCGGGTGGTTGAAATTTATGGACCGGAAAGCTCGGGCAAAACAACTCTTGCCCTCCACATCACAGCCGAGGCCCAGAAGACCGGCGGAACATGTGCCTTTATTGATGCCGAGCATGCGCTTGATCCGACTTATGCCCGCAAGCTGGGCGTAAATCTTGATGATCTGCTGATTTCCCAGCCGGACAATGGCGAACAGGCACTTGAGATTGCCGATACTCTGGTGCGTTCGGGCGCGCTCAATGTGCTGGTCGTGGATAGTGTTGCGGCCTTGGTGCCGCGGGCGGAACTCGAAGGCGAAATGGGAGATTCACTTCCAGGTCTTCATGCCCGCTTGATGAGCCAGGCCCTGCGAAAATTGACCGGGTCCATTGCCAAGTCCGATACGACGGTCATCTTCATCAATCAGATCCGTCACAAGATCGGGGTCATGTTTGGCAGTCCCGAGACCACGACGGGCGGCAATGCCCTGAAGTTCTATGCCTCGGTACGTCTTGATATTCGCCGGATCGGTGCCATCAAGGACCGTGACGAGGTTGTCGGCAATCAGACCCGCGTCAAGGTCGTGAAGAACAAGCTGGCGCCGCCATTCAAGGTCATCGAATTCGACATCATGTATGGTGAGGGTGTCTCGAAGATGGGTGAGCTGCTGGATCTGGGGGTTCAGGCCGGGATCATCGACAAGTCAGGCGCATGGTTCTCATACGGAAGTGAACGGATTGGTCAGGGGCGTGAAAATGCCAAGACCTTCTTCAAGGAAAACCCGGACATGGCAAATGAGATCGAGCGCAAGGTGCGTGAGAATGCCGGGCTTATTTCCGACGCCATGTTGGGCAAGCCCGAAGAGTTTGCCGAGGACGGAGAGACGCCATCTCCCGCCGAAGGCAGCTGATCATTTTCTGATGCGAGAGTGTTGAATAGCAAACGGCGCCCCGATCTGGGCGCCGTTTGTCGTTTGGTGGGCATTTTCACATCTCGTGGTGGCCTCGACACGCATTCGGGCGCACGGTACAAACGCTCCCGGCCTTTGCCGTGCTTTGCCCTGCATTCCGGGGCGTAATTCGATATTTACCGGCGTGTTCATATGGCGACGACAAACGATATCCGCACCACGTTTCTCGACTTCTTTGCTCAGGATGAGCATCAGGTTGTTGATTCATCTCCACTGGTGCCGCGCAACGATCCGACATTGATGTTTACCAATGCTGGGATGGTGCAATTCAAGAATGTGTTTACCGGAGCTGAGACGCGGCCATACAACCGCGCAACGACGTCTCAGAAATGTGTGCGCGCCGGCGGCAAACACAACGATCTGGAGAATGTTGGACGGACCGCGCGTCATCACACATTTTTCGAAATGCTTGGGAATTTTTCCTTCGGAGATTACTTCAAGGAACATGCCATTGAGATGGCCTGGAATCTGATCACCAAAGAGTATGGTCTGCCTGCCGACAAGCTGTTGGTGACGGTCTATGCCAGTGACGACGAGGCATACGATCTCTGGGGCAAGATTGCCGGGTTGTCGGATGACCGGATTATCCGGATCGACACCCATGATAATTTTTGGGCCATGGGAGATACCGGGCCCTGCGGACCGTGTTCGGAAATATTCTTTGATCATGGCGAACATATTCCAGGCGGCCCTCCGGGCAGTCCCGATGAAGATGGCGACCGGTTCATCGAAATCTGGAACCTGGTCTTCATGCAATACGAGCAGGTGACCAAGGATCAGCGCGAAGATTTGCCCAAGCCATCGATCGATACCGGTATGGGGCTTGAACGTCTTGCCGCGGTTCTGCAGGGCAAACACGACAATTACGATATTGATCTGATGCGCAGCCTGATTGAGGCATCGGCCCATGCCTCGAATACGGATCCCGATGGTCCAGGCGCGATCAGCCATCGAGTCATAGCCGATCACTTGCGCGCCTGCTCCTTCCTGATGGCGGACGGAGTTCTGCCGTCGAATGAGGGGCGCGGCTATGTGCTGCGCCGGATCATGCGCCGTGCCATGCGTCATGCGCATCTTTTGGGATGTCGGGACCCGCTGATGTTCAAGCTTGTTCCCTCGCTTGTGTCGGCCATGGGCGCGGCGTTCCCGGAACTCGGTCGGGCCGAAGCGTTGCTAGCGGAAACCTTCAAACTCGAAGAAGAGCGTTTCAAGGCGACGCTGGATCGTGGCCTGAAATTGCTTGAGGAAGAAACCGACCGTCTGGGCGATGGTATGGCACTTCCCGGTGACGTCGCGTTCCGCCTTTACGACACCTACGGGTTCCCGCTCGATCTGACAGAAGATATCCTGAAAGGGCAGGGGCGTTCGGTCGACAATGCCGGCTTTGACGCCGCCATGGATGCGCAGCGCGCTGCGGCACGCAAGGCGTGGTCGGGTTCAGGAGAGGCCGCGACGGAAGAAGTCTGGTTCGATATTCGCGACCAGAACGGCGCGACAGAGTTTCTCGGCTACGACACCGAAACCGCTGAAGGTCAGGTCGTCGCTATTGTGATTGACGGTGCGCCGGTTGAGAGTGCGCCCGTGGGCAGCGAGGCCTCGATTGTCATCAACCAGACGCCCTTCTATGGCGAGTCCGGTGGCCAGATGGGTGACACGGGTGAAATGCGTGTGCTTAACGGCGCCCGCGTTGAGGTTGTGGATACCGAAAAGCATCTTGGGGCGCTCCATGTGCACCGTGGAACGATTCACGATGCTGCGCTTTCGGTCGGCGATGTCGTTGAGCTGCATGTGGACCATGTTCGTCGCTCGCGCTTGCGCGCCAACCATTCAGCCACCCATCTGTTGCACGCCGCATTGCGCGATGAGTTGGGTGCGCATGTGACCCAGAAGGGTTCGCTGGTTGCGCCGGACCGGCTTCGGTTTGATATTGCACATCAAAAGCCCATTGATGCGTCGGAGATTACGGCTGTGGAAGATATGGTGAACGCACGGGTTGCCGTGAACGCGGCCGTTGAAACCCATCTCATGTCGCCTGATGAGGCGATCGAAGCCGGGGCCATGGCCCTGTTTGGCGAAAAGTACGGGGACGAAGTTCGGGTTGTTTCCATGGGTGGACCTGCCGGTGATGACCCCAACAATACCGCCTATTCGGTCGAACTGTGCGGCGGTACCCATGTGCGCCGGACGGGGGATATCGGTCTGATCAAAATCGTGCATGAGGGTGCGGTGTCAGCTGGCGTCCGACGGATCGAGGCGCTGACCGGACCGGATGCGCGCGCGTATCTCGAGGCGCATGACCGGTTGCTTCGTGATGCCGCGGAGACGTTGAAATCCACACCGGAATCCGTGCCTGAGCGGGTTGCGCAACTTCTTGATGAACGACGCAAACTGGAGCGCGAACTGACCGATATGCGCCGCAAGTTGGCCGCTGGCGGCGGCGGTGGAAGCAGCGCAAGTGACGACAGTAAGGATATTGGTGGTGTGAAGTTCGTCGCACGTGCGCTCGCCGATGTTCCGCCCCGTGAACTCAAGAGCCTTGTGGATGAACTCAAGGATCAGATTGGGTCGGGTATTGTCGCCGTCGCGGATGCCTATGACGGGAAGGGTTCGATTGTTGTCGGTGTGACCCCGGACCTTGTGAGCAAGATCAGTTCCGTTGACCTCGTGCGTATTGGCGTTACGGAAATGGGCGGCAAGGGCGGTGGTGGACGCCCTGACATGGCTCAGGGTGGCGGCCCGGACCCAACGAAGGTGGACGCAGCGCTTGCGGCCATAGAGGCAGACCTGAAAGAGAAACTGACCGCCTGACGCGGGCGCCTGGAGAGTTTGAATGCGATTTGAAGGCACCGAAGACTACGTTGCGACAGATGATCTCCAGATCGCGGTCAATGCATCGATTACACTCGAGCGCCCTTTACTGGTGAAGGGGGAGCCAGGGACGGGTAAGACCGTCCTCGCCCACGAGATCGCTGAGGCGCTCGGTGCGCCGCTGATCGAATGGCATGTCAAATCCACGACGAAAGCCCAGCACGGTCTATATGAATACGACGCTGTGGCGCGTCTGCGTGACGGTCAGCTCGGTGATGACCGGGTGAAGGATATCGGGAATTACATTGTGCGTGGAAAGCTCTGGGAAGCATTCGAGAGTGAAACGCGCCCGGTTCTTCTGATTGACGAGATCGACAAGGCGGATATCGAGTTTCCCAATGACCTTCTGCTCGAGCTCGACCGCATGGAGTTCCATGTTTACGAGACCAAGGAGACCGTCGCGGCGCGGCATCGTCCGATCGTGATCATCACGTCGAACAATGAAAAGGAGCTGCCCGACGCGTTTCTGCGGCGCTGTTTCTTTCACTACATCGCATTCCCCGATGCCGACACGATGACCCGTATTGTTGATGTGCACTTTCCCAAGATAAAACAACGTCTGTTGCGTGAAGCGCTGACGTCCTTCAACGATTTGCGCGATGTTCCCGGGCTCAAGAAGAAGCCTTCCACGTCCGAACTTCTTGACTGGTTGAAGCTGCTGGTAGCCGAGGATATCGCGCCCGAAGAATTGCGTACCAATGACCCGGCCAAGCTCATCCCGCCGTTATATGGCGCGCTGCTGAAATCGGAACAGGACGTACAGTTGTTTGA
>Ga0181607_10002009_pt1 | contig 18078 bp, 19 predicted proteins | sample 041ome_9_FD_132420 | JGI IMG/M metagenome (GOLD analysis project Ga0181607, IMG submission 132420) | Coastal salt marsh microbial communities from the Groves Creek Marsh, Skidaway Island, Georgia - 041413US metaG (megahit assembly) | ecosystem: Environmental > Aquatic > Marine > Intertidal zone...
CCAGCACGGGCCAGACGAGCACGTGGCTGGGGAAGCGGTCTGCCAGCCGGTGGAGGATATCGCGAATCACCGCGCCGGTGGGCGATGTGACCACGCCGATAGTGCGCGGGATGAAGGGCAGGCGCCGCTTGCGTTCGGACGCGAACAGCCCTTCCGCCTCGAACCGGCGGCGGTTCTTCTCCAGCAGTGCGAGTAGCGCGCCTTCGCCGGCGATCTCCATGCTCTCCATCACGATCTGGTATTTCGAACGGCCGGGATAAATGGTGATCTTGCCCGTCGCGACCACTTCGATCCCGTCCTCCGGCACGAAGGACAGGCGCTGTGTGGTGCCGCGCCACATCACCGCGTCGATCACCGCCTTCTCGTCCTTCAGGCTGCAATAGAGGTGACCGGAGGCGGCGCGCTTCACGCCGGAAAGCTCGCCGCGCAGCTTCACATAGCCGAAACGGTCCTCCACCGTGCGCTTCAGCGCCTGCGAAATCTCGGTGATGGTCAGCGCAGCGGAATTGTCCCCGGCGCTCTCCTTGGCTACCAGCCCATCTCTTGCAGAATCGAAATCGGAGTTAGGACCGGGCATGAATATCCTCTTGCTGGGATCGGGCGGACGCGAACATGCGCTGAGCTGGAAGCTGGCGCAATCCCGCGTGATCGCCAAAGAGGGCGGAAAGCTGTTTGCATCCCCCGGAAATCCGGGAATCGCAGACCATGCGGAATGTTTCGACATGGATGTGACCGACCATGATCTGGTGATCGCCTTCTGCGAGCAGGAGCAGGTCGGCCTCGTCGTGATCGGCCCCGAAGCGCCGCTGGTGGATGGCCTTGCCGATTCGCTGCGCGCCGAAGGTTTCGCCGTGTTCGGCCCGAGCAAGGCCGCCGCCCAGCTAGAAGGCAGCAAGGCTTTCACCAAGGAACTGTGCGACCGCGCCAATATCCCCACCGCCGGTTACGTGCGCACCACTTCGCTGGAACAGGCACGCGAAGCGCTGGCGCGGTTCAACCCGCCCTATGTCCTCAAGGCCGATGGCCTCGCCGCGGGCAAGGGCGTGGTGATCCCCGAAACGCTGGCAGAAGCCGAGGACGCGCTGGCAGACATGTTCGGCGGCCAGTTCGGCGAAGCAGGTGCGGAAGTGGTGATCGAGGAATTCATGGAAGGCGAGGAAGCCAGCTTCTTCGCCCTGACGGACGGTGCCAGCATCGTCTCCTTCGGCACCGCGCAGGATCACAAGCGTGTTGGCGACGGCGATACCGGCACCAACACCGGCGGCATGGGCGCATACAGTCCCGCCCCGATCATCACGCCCGAACTGCGTGCCGAGGTGATGCAGAAGATCATCACCCCCACCGTGCGCCAGCTGGCGGACGAGGGCACGCCCTATTCCGGCGTGCTCTATGCCGGGCTGATGCTGACCCGCGAAGGCCCCAAGCTGGTGGAATACAACTGCCGCTTCGGTGATCCGGAATGCCAGGTGCTGATGATGCGGCTGGAGGAAGACCTTGCCGATTACATGCTCGCCTGCGCCAACAATGCGCTGGGCAGCATGGAGCGACCGCGCTTCTCCAGCGACACCGCGATGACCGTGGTGATGGCCGCCAAGGGCTATCCCGGCACGCCCGAAAAGGGCGGCAAGATCGTGATCGGCGATGCCGAGGCGGACGGCGCCAAGGTCTTCCACGCAGGCACCGTGCTGGATGATGACGGGACCTTGCGCGCCAATGGCGGCCGCGTGCTGAACGTGACCGCCAGGGGCACCGACATCAAGGCCGCGCAGGACGCTGCGTATGCTGCGGTGAAGAAGATCGATTTCGAGAGCGGCTTCTATCGCAGCGATATCGGCTGGCGCGAAATCGCGCGGGGGTGATCCATTGCTCCGTCATTCCCGCGGAGCCGGGAATGACGAGGGCGAGCTTTCCTACACCCCGCTCCCCCCTCCATCACCGGCGCAAATGAAAACCCGCCCGGCCCTTCTCTGCACACCTCTTTCAACGTGCAGATCAGGCAGGCGGGTTTTTCGCTTCAGGACCGTGTTCCATGTGTTCCACGCCTTTAAAACAAAGCGGCAAACGGAACGTGCCGGAGCGGCCTTATCCCAGCTTGGAAGCCATCAACTTGGCGAGGTCTTCTTCCGGACGCGCGCCGTAATGGCTGATGATCTCAGCCGCCGCGATGGCGCCCATCTTCAGGCTGGTTTCCAGGCTCTCGCCCTTCACATAGCCGGCAAGGAAGCCTGCCGCGAACAGATCGCCCGCGCCCGTGGTATCAACCACCGCATCGACCGGCTCTGCCGCGACCGAAGCGGTCTCGCCGCCGGAAATGGCAACTGCGCCCTTCTCGCTACGGGTCACGACCAGCGTGGGCACCTTGTCCTTCAGCGCGGCGATACCGGCGTCGAAGTCTTCCTCGCCGGTGATCGCGCCCAGCTCCACCTCGTTGGCGAAGAGGATATCGATCAGACCGTCATTGATCAGCGCGCGGAAATCATCGCCATAGCGCGCGATCACGAAGGCATCGGACAGGGTGAAGGCGACCTTGCGGCCAGCGGCCTTGGCGGTTTCGATGGCGCGGCGCATGGCAGCGCGCGGCTCTTCCGGATCCCACAGATAGCCTTCGAGGTAGAGGATCTTCGCGCCGCCGATGGCCTCTTCATCCAGCGCGCTGGCAGGCAGGAACTGCGAGGCGCCGAGGAAGGTGTTCATCGTGCGCTGGCCATCGGGTGTCACGAAGATCAGGCAGCGGGCGGTGGGTGGTTCGCCTTCACGGGCGGGCGTATCGTAATCGATGCCGACAGCGCGGATATCATGCGCGAAAACGCTGCCCAGCTGGTCTGCCGCGACCTGCCCCACGAAGGCGCATTGCGCGCCAAGGGCGGAAAGCCCGGCGAGGGTGTTGGCCGCCGAACCGCCGCTGATTTCGCGGGCGGGGCCCATCGCGTCATACAGCGCCGTCGCCTGGTCAGCGTCGATCAGCGTCATGCCACCCTTGGGCATGCCCAGCTCCTCGATCAGTTCGTCGGAGCAGGAGGACACTACATCGACAATAGCGTTACCGATGGCGATTACATCATAGCGTGGTTCGGACATGGAATTCCCTGTATCGTGGAGCAGTTCTCTCTCCCATTGACTTGGACGCTAGGAACAGCAATCGCAAGGACGAATGACCGCCATCCTCGCCAGTTTCACCCGCGCATTGGGCCAGTTGAGCGATGGCAAGGTGCTGCGCATCCTCGCCAGGAGCATTGGCGTGACGCTGGTGGCCTTCGTCCTCGTGGCGACGGCGGGGTGGTATGCTTTCGATGCCGCGCTGGAATGGGCCGGACTGGGCGATACGCGGTTTGCCGGCGCTGTCGGCTTGCGGCAGATTGCATCCTTCCTGCTGGCCGTGACCGGGCTGTGGCTGGTGTGGCGCGTGGTCGCCATGGCAGTGATCCAATTCTATTCCGAGGACGTGGTGCGCGCGGTGGAAGCGCGGCATTATCCGCAAGCAGCGAGCGCTGCGCGCGATCTCGATACGGGCGAGCAGCTCCGCGCGGCGCTTGGTGGCGCAGGCCGGGCGCTGCTGGCCAACCTTGTTGCCCTCCCCTTTGCGTTGGCGCTGCTGTTTACAGGCGTGGGCACGGCGCTGCTGTTCTGGTTCGTCAATGCCCGGCTGATCGGGCGCGAGATGCAGGACATGGTGTGGCTGCGCCATGCGCCCAAGGGCGCTGGCAAGGAAGCGGGGGCTGCTACGGAACTTTGCCCCGTTTCGGGCGTAGAGCGGTTCCTGCTGGGCGGTGTGGTGGCCGCCCTGCTGGCGTTACCTTTCGTCGACTTCCTCGCGCCAGTGCTGGGAGCGGCGAGTGCGACGCATCTGGTCCACCGCAAGCGAGAGGCGTGACATGAGGCTGGCTGTTCCTGTTTTTGCGGCAATGCTGTTGTCGGCCTGCGTCACCACGCCCAGCGGCACGCAAACCGCGCCGCCACCGCCGCGCCCGCCGGCGCAGTCGCAATCCGTGCCGCCCAGCGCGCCTCCTCCGCCGCCGGTGGAGGGCTTCCGCATGCCCGAAATCATGCAGGGGCCGGGCCTGTCCGGCGTGATCCGCGAAGGGGCGAATTCGCTGGTGGCGCAATTCGGTCAGCCACGGCTCGACGTGGCGGAAGGTGACATGCGCAAGCTGCAATTCGCTTCCGGCGCATGCGTGATGGATATCTTCCTCTACCCGCTGCGGCCCGATGCCGAGCCGGTGGCCACCTGGATCGAAACCCGCCGCGCCAGCGACGGTGCGGAAGTGGACCGGCTGGCCTGCATGCAGGCGCTTCGCCGCTCGAACTGACGGGGATGCGCGGCAGGTAACCCGAATTTAAGCCTATTGCGGCAAGACTGCGCCCCGAACGAGGGAACAAAGCGATAGACATGACTGCGCAATTTGCCGATTTCAACCGCCAGGCCGCTGCCGATGGCGTGATTACCGACGAGGAAATCCTGACCCTGCGCCAGTCCGGCTGGGCTGACGGGCACATCCTGCGCGAAGAGGCAGAGGCGATCTTTGCCCTGCAGCACGCGCTTTCCGCCCCTACCGAAACATGGAGCGATTTCTTCGTCGAGGCGCTGCGCACCTATGTGCTCAACGGCTCCGAACCGCGCGGCTATGCCAGCGAGGAAGAGGCCGAGTGGCTTATTCGCATGGTCGCAGCAGACGGCAAAGTCTGCTCCCTGACCGAGTTTGAGCTGCTGGTGCAGGTGATCGAAATGGGCAGCAACGTTCCCGAAAGGCTGAAGGCCTTCGTGCTCGAAACGCTCGAGCGCGAAGTCCTGACCGGCACTGGCCCCACCCGCTGTGGCGGTGAATTGTCCGATACCCACGTCAGCGAAGCCGAAGCCAGGATGCTGCGCCGCGTTGTCTTCGGCCTTGCCAGCGATCGCCCCGGCGCGGTCAGCCAACGCGAGGCAGAAATGCTGTTCCGCCTGAAGGATGCTACGCTGGAAAGCGCCAACCATCCCGATTTCAAGCGCATTTTCGTGCAGGGCGTGGGCATTTACCTGCTCGCCTTCGCCAATGAGAGTGCGCATGTGAGCCGTGACCGGAGGCTGGAGCTGGAAAGCTTCGTGGCAGACACCAAGCCCCAGATCGGCCGCTTCATAGGCCAGATGGCAAAGTCTGCCCCCAATGCCTTCGGTGTGGTCTTCGGCAAGAAGCAGCCGGCTCCCTCGCATGGGGACAAGGTGGCCCAGGCTGCCGAATTCACGCCGTATGAGCAGGACTGGCTCGACGCGCAGATGGCCGACAACGGCCAGATCGACGCGTATGACGCGGCGCTGCTGGAATTCATCGCCGAAGAAACCGGCGAGGCCTGAGGCTCGCTCAGCCCAACTGGGCGAAATCCTGCGCGATAAGCTGCTGCCAGCGCTTCTGTCGGTGAGTGTAGAAGAACCTGGCGAAGGCGCAGGCGACGGGTGTCAGCACCCCCGCCTCGATTTCGACGCGGTCAGTATAGCGCGTGCCGTCGCCCTCGGGTTCGATCACCATCATGTGATCCAATCTGGAAATAAGGCCGCCGCGCCCCTTGTCGCGCATTTTGTAGCCTGAAGGCTGCTCCGGCTGGTATTCGATACCGATCACCTGCTCACCCACAGGCAGCACGCCGAAAGCGCGCAGGCCCGCATGGTAGACGCGGTGATCCCACTGCGCAGGCCACCCGCCATCGCGGGACGTGAACGCAAGGATCGGCCGCGCCACGTAAAGCAGCAGCGCAGGCCGCCTGACCTGCTCCCACACCTTTTCGGGCGGGAGCGCGAAGTGGCTGGAAACCGTTACCAGCCCCAAGGCATCAGACCATGAAGCTTTCGCCGCAGCCGCAAGCGCCCTTGGCATTGGGATTGTCGAACACGAAACCGGCGGTGAAATCATCCTCCACCCAGTCCATCGTGCTGCCGACGAGGTAAAGCACCGAAGCGCCGTCGATGTAGAAGATGCCGCCGGGCGTTCCGATCTTCTCGTCGAACTTGTCTTCGCTGCTGACGTAGTCGACCGAATAGGCGAGGCCCGAACAGCCGCGACGCGGGGTGGACAGCTTCACGCCGATCGCATCCTCTGGCGCCTTGGCCATCAGGTCCGCCACGCGCTTTTCGGCAGCGGGCGTGAGGATCACGGCGGCCTTGGGAGCGGGGCGTTTGGTGGTGGTTTCGGTCATATCACAGCATCCCGAGCTCGAGGCGTGCCTCGTCGCTCATCTTGGAAGGGTCCCACGGCGGGTCCCAGGTCACATTCACTTCGGCATCGCGCACGCCGGGGATGGAGCCGACACGCAGCTCGATTTCGCCCGGCATGGTTTCGGCCACGGGGCAGTGCGGCGTGGTCAGCGTCATGGTGACGGCCACGTCAGCCTCTTCCGAAACCTCGACGCCGTAGATTAGGCCGAGGTCATAGATGTTCACCGGGATTTCCGGGTCATAGATGTCCTTCAGCGCATCGATCACGGATTCGTACAGCACGCCGCCCGGCTCACCCGTGCTCGCGGCTTCGGGCTTCTTCTGCAGGAAGACCTCGAGATAGTCGCGCTTGCGCTCCAGCTTCTCGGACGCGGTTTCTTCCGCATCGGCGACCTTGGCGCGCTGCGGCTTCTCGACCGCATCGACGATCTCTGCATTCGGGGGCGGTGCCGCCACGAAATCTGTCTTGTCCTCTGGCTTGTCCATCAGCCGAAAATCCTCTTGGTGCGTTCAATGCCGCGCAGGAGCGCGGCGACATCTGCCTCATCGCTGTAGAGGCCGAAACTGGCGCGGGCCGTGGCCGACACGCCGAGGTGATCCATAAGCGGCTGGGCGCAATGATGCCCGGCGCGAATGGCCACATTTTCCTCGTCCAATATCGTGCCGAGATCGTGCGGGTGAATACCATCGATCAGGAAACTGACGATTCCCGCCGAATCCTCGGGCCCGAACAGGGTAACATCGTTCATGCCCACCAGCGCATCGCGCAACTGGGCGACAAGCGCAGTTTCGTGCGCATGGATCGTCTCCAGCCCGACTTCCGCAACGTAATCACACGCAGCACCGAAGGCGACAGCCTCCGTAATCGCAGGCGTTCCAGCTTCGAACCGCTGCGGCGGCGGGGCATAGGTGGTGCGCTCGAAACTGACCTTGTCGATCATCGCGCCGCCACCCTGATAGGGCGGCATGTCGGCGAGAATTTCACTCCGCGCCCACAAGGCACCAATGGCGGTGGGGCCATAGATCTTGTGCGCGCTGAAGGCGTAGAAGTCGCAGCCCAGCGCGGCAACGTCGACAGGGAGGCGCGGCACGGCCTGACAGCCATCGACCAGCAGCTTCGCACCAACGCCGTGCGCCAGCCTTGCCGCGCGCTGCACATCCAGCACCGAGCCGAGCACGTTGGAAACATGCGCCAACGCCACCAGCTTGTGGTCGCCCGTCAGCATGGCTTGCGCCGCGTCGAGATCGATGCGCCCGTCTTCGGTGAGCGGGCAGATATCCAGCTTCGCCCCCTTGCGTTCCGCCAGCATCTGCCACGGCACGATGTTGGAATGGTGTTCCAACTGCGAAATCAGGACGCGGTCGCCCGCATTGATATTCGCCTTGCCCCAAGTGGCGGCGACTAGGTTGATAGCCTCGGTCGCGCCGCGGGTGAAAACGAGTTCCTCTTCCTTGCCGCCGACAAATGCCGCCACGCGGCGGCGTGCAGATTCATAGGCAAGCGTCATGTCCGCACTGCGGGCATAAACACCGCGATGGACGGTGGCGTAATCCACGCCCAGAGCGCGCGTCATCGCGTCGATCACAGCTTGCGGCTTTTGCGCCGTGGCAGCCGAATCGAGGTAGTGCCAGGCATCGCCTGCAACGGTCTGCAGGCCGGGGAAATCGCCCTTGAGCGAAAGGCGGGGTGGGTCAGTCACGGACATAGCGCTGTCGTCCATTCACGGCTGCCACTGCGGGCGCAGCGCTGGCGCACACCGGCATTCGCCACGCGCACGCCGGCGCCATGGTCCTTTACCAGCACGCGCCACTGCATGGCGGCAACCGAATCGTCTTCGAGGTCATCGGCGGAGAAGACTAGCAACTGGTCTCCCGCATCGCCGGGATAATCGCCGATCCGGCTCTCGCTGGCGCTGCTGCGGCCAGTCGTGCCGACAAAATGCGCGATGACCGCATCATTATCGGCAAACACCTGCGCAGGCAGCGCAAGCGGGCTGTAGCTGGCGTTGGGCGCGATGCCGGTTTCCAGCTGCTGCGGACCGCAAGCGACGAGCGCGAGAGGCGCGCCGAGGAACAGGGCAAGGAGGGCGCGTGTGCGTGTCATTGACCGTCCATCGTTTGCAGCACGGCCAGCGCGGCTTCAAACAGGCGCTCAGCCTCGGCCTCGTCTTCCATCGCTGCTAAGGCATCGGCAATGAAGGCGCGGATCAGCAGGCGGCGCGCCGCATCAGGTGAAAGGCCGCGGCTGGCCATGTAGAAGCGCGCCATCTCGTCCATCTGGCCGATGGCAGCGCCGTGGGCGCACTTCACATCGTCAGCATAGATTTCCAGCTCGGGCTTGGCGTTGGCGCTGGCGCCCTTTTCCAGCAGCAGGCCCTTGAAATCCTGCGCGGCATCGGTGCGCTGGCCTTCGCGGCCGACATCGATCCGGCCGAGGAAATTGCCTGTCGCCTGGTTCCAGTGGACAGCGCGGACGACCTGGTTGGAGGTGGCATCGGGGGCGGAATGGTCGGTGCGGGTCACGAATTCGCGCACAGCATCGCCGCCGCCAATGGTGACGCCGCCGAACTCGAAATGCGCGCCTTCCGCAAGGGAGACCTGCACTTCAAGACGGGCGTAATCGGCACAGGCATTGATCGCGAACAGTTCCGCCCGTGCGCCCTTGCCCACGTTCACGCGGATGCGGCTGAGGAACGGATCGCTGCCGTCGATGACCACGCTTTCGCGGAAGGTCTCGCCGGCTTCGACGGTGACTTCGCGCCAGCTGTCGATCGCTTCGGGCGCGAACTGCCCGACAGCATCGAAATCGGCATAGCGCCAGTCTTCGTCCCTGATGGTGGGGAGTGCGCTCATGCGGCCACCGCCTCGTAGCCCTCGCTCTCGAGCTGCAGGGCCAGTTCCGGCCCGCCGCTCCTCACGATGCGGCCATTGGCGAGCACGTGGACATGGTCCGGCTTCACATAGTCGAGCAGGCGCTGGTAGTGGGTGATCAGCAGCACGCCCTTTTCGGCCGAGCGCATGATGGAATTGATGCCTTCGCCCACGGTCTTCAGCGCATCGATGTCGAGGCCGCTGTCCGTCTCGTCCAGCACGGCCAGCTTCGGGTCGAGGATGCCCATGTGGACCATCTCTGCCCGCTTCTTCTCGCCGCCGGAAAAGCCGACGTTCACGAAGCGCTTGAGCATTTCCATGTCGAGCTTGAGCAGCCCGGCCTTTTCCTTCGCCAGCTTGAGGAAATCGCCGCCCGAGAGCGGTTCTTCACCGCGCGTCCCGCGCTGGGAGTTGAGCGCCTCGCGCAGGAACTGCACGTTGGAAACGCCGGGGATCTCGACCGGGTACTGGAAGCCGAGGAACATGCCGGCAGCGGCGCGTTCATGCGGGTCCATGGCCAGCAGGTCCTCGCCCATGAAGGTGACCGAGCCTTGCGTCACCTCATACCCCGGACGACCGCCCAGCACATAGGCGAGCGTGGACTTGCCCGCACCGTTGGGGCCCATGATCGCGTGCACTTCGCCCGCGCCCACTTCAAGCGTGAGGCCCTTGAGGATTTCCTTGCCGTCAATCTCGGCGTGGAGGTTTTCGATTTTCAGCATTGTCATTCCTGTCCACCCGCCAGCTCGTCACAGCGCTGCTGCTGGACCGCGAGGCGGTTTTCAAATTCATCAAGGCGGCTGCGCATTTCGGCAAAGCGTTCGATCTCCTCGATCGAGACCTGCCCGCCATCCAGTTCGGCCCGCATGTTGCCGGTGCCGCCCATTTCATCGTTCACGAAAGCCTCGCGCTCTGCTTGCAGGTCAGCGAGTTCGGTCTGGCAGGAAGCAAGGTCATCCGCGCCGCCATCGCCGCACGCGGCAAGCGCCAGCAGCACAACTGCACCAAACTTGAACTCAGCCATGAGCGGCCTCCTGTTGCGGTGTGATCGCGGCCACGAAATCATGGTCGAAGCCTTCGGGCTTGAGCAGCGCAGCCAGCGTCTGGCAGTTGCCGTATTTCACCTTCAGGCTTTCCATGAAGGTATCGACGTAGATGTCTTCCGCGTGCTTGTAGCGCTTGGAGTGGAACACCCCTTCGCAGATGGTCAGGTACCAGATGAGGTAAGCCTGTTCGCGCACGGTGAAGTCTTCCGAAGCGCGCAGCTTGAGGACGCTGGCGATTTCCGACTCTCCGGCGGTTGCCAGCGCGGCATAGAAGCTCTCGAAGCGGCTGTGCTGCTCCTCGCGCTTGGCGTTGCGACGGTATTTGTGGGTGAGCAGCATGGCCACCACACCCACGACCGCGCCGATCAGGGCTGAAAACAGCTCGACCATCAGTCGCGACGCTCCCGCCCCACGCGCCCTTCGCGCATCTGCTTGCCATGCGCGGCGCGGGCCTGCTTCTTGTCACCGATGCGCATGCGCATGCCGGCGGTTATGCGCTTCAGCACATCGTCGATATTCTCGAGGATATCGCTCGCCTTGATCCGCATCACGCGGATGCCGACCGATTCCAGGCTCTTGTCGCGGCGCTTCGCCAGCGTCTCGTTCTGGCCTTCCTCGTCGATCACGATGGCCATGCCGAGCTTGTGGCAGTTGAAGTCGACAATCGCGCTGCCAACAACGGCGTGGCGCTTGAAGGTGTAAGGCTCCATGTCAGCCGCAGTGAACTTCGCCGCCAGCGCCTTGTGCGCCTCGGACGAATGCCGCCGCAGCTTGCGCGCCTGATCGTGCAGATTGTCGAGGCGCGCCTCGGAAATTTCCCACCCGCGGCCCTTCTTCTTGAGCTCAGGCGCTTCGGCGTCCTCGGAAGGTACGCGGAGTTCAAGTTTCTTGCGTTCGGTCACCCCACACTCCCCTCAAGCGAGATCGCCAGCAGCTTCTGCGCCTCGACGGCAAACTCCATCGGCAGCTCTTTAAGCACCTCTTTCGCAAAACCGTTGACGATCAGCGCCACGGCCTCTTCTTCGCCGAGGCCGCGCTGCATGGCGTAGAACAGCTGGTCGTCGCTGATCTTGCTGGTGGTCGCCTCGTGCTCGATCTGCGCGGTGGGGTTCTTCACCTCGATATAGGGCACGGTATGCGCACCGCAGGTCGAGCCGAGCAGCAGGCTGTCGCACTGGGTGAAGTTGCGGACATTGTCCGCATTCGGCCCCACGCGGACGAGGCCGCGATAGGTGTTGTTGCTCTTGCCCGCCGAAATGCCCTTGGAGATGATCGTCGAACGGCTGCCCTTGCCGTTGTGGATCATCTTGGTGCCAGTATCGGCCTGCTGGTAATTGTTGGTGACGGCGACCGAGTAGAACTCGCCCACGCTGTCTTCACCATTGAGCACGCAAGAGGGATACTTCCACGTTACGGCAGAGCCGGTTTCCACCTGCGTCCAGCTTATCTTGGAGCGGGCGCCCTGGCACAGTCCGCGCTTGGTGACGAAGTTGTAGATGCCGCCCTTGCCTTCGCTGTCACCGGGATACCAGTTCTGCACGGTGGAGTACTTGATCTCCGCATCTTCCATGGCGACGAGTTCCACCACGGCGGCGTGCAGCTGGTTTTCATCGCGCATTGGCGCGGTGCAGCCTTCGAGGTAGCTGACGTAGCTGCCCTTTTCGGCAACGATCAGCGTGCGTTCGAATTGGCCGGTGTTCTCGGCATTGATGCGGAAATAGGTGGAAAGCTCCATCGGGCAGCGCACGCCTTCAGGGATGTAGACGAAAGTGCCATCGGAAAAAACCGCGCAGTTCAATGCCGCGAAATAGTTGTCGTGCTGAGGCACGACCTTGCCGAGCCACTTCTTCACCAGCTCGGGATATTCGCGGATCGCCTCGCTGATAGAGCGGAAGATCACGCCTGCGCTTTCCAGCTCCTTACGGAAGGTGGTGGCGACCGAGACGCTGTCGAACACTGCATCCACTGCAACCTTGCGCGCGCCTTCCACGCCCGCCAGCACTTCCTGCTCGGCGATGGGAATGCCCAGCTTGTCATAGACAGCCTTGATTTCGGGATCGAGCTCGTCGAGCGATTCCAGTTTCGGCTTGGCCTTCGGCTCGGCGTAATAATAGGCGTCCTGGTAATCGATCGGCGGGTAGCCGACCTTTGCCCAGTCCGGCTCTTCCATGGTCTGCCACAGGCGGAAGGCCTTGAGGCGCCATTCGAGCATCCATTCCGGCTCCTTCTTCTTGGCCGAAATGAAACGCACGGTATCTTCATCAAGACCCTTGGGCGCGAATTCCTGTTCGATATCGCTGGACCAGCCGAACTCGTACTCTGCAGCCTTCTTTGCTGCGTCGCGCGCGGCCTTGTCCGTGATTTCTTCAATCGCGTCGGGCTTGAGGTTTGTCTGTTCTGTCATGACAGTTCTTGAGCCACTTCCTGAGTTTGTATGCGGGCGAGCTCTGTCAGCTTCACCCCGTCCAGCGCGCCGCGCATGGTGGTGTTCACCAGCGCCCAGTGCGGGCGCACGCTGCAATTCTTTTCGAGCGCGCAATCATGCCGCCCGTCTTCCACGCAGGCGGTGAGCGCAATCGGGCCTTCCACCGCCTCCACGATATCAGCAAGACTGATCGCTGCTGCCGGCCGCGCCAGCTGGATGCCGCCACCTGCGCCGCGCGTGCTTTTGAGCAGCCCGCCCTTGGACAGCGTGCTCACCAGCTTCTGCACCGTGGGCAGCGGCAGGCCGGTTTCCTCTGCCAGCTCGCTGGCCGAAACGCGCGCAAATCCGCAATGGCGCGCTGCGGCGCACATCGTGACGACGGCATAATCGGCCATGCTGGAAAGGCGCATTTCTGCTCCCGCGGTTAATTGGAGTGATTCGTTCCGATTTCACTTAGTGACGCGAATCCACCGATTCAACGCCAAACCGACTGTTGCGAGCCGTTAGCAATTATTCGCGGTTTCAGTGTCGCTGAACCCGTTCGGTACCAGCCCTCGCCCCCTCCCGGCCGCCCAACAGAATAATGCCATGGGTGGCCGGGAGGGGCGAGGGCTGGCGATGCCTCCACGAAAATGGTCAGTATGCAAAGCGCAAAAAAAGGGGCGGTTCCGGTTAGGGAACCGCCCTTCAAGTCCAGAACCCGTCGCAAATCGCGTCGAGCCCTTCGGGTCGCGGGCAAATGGCTAACCGATTCTCCGGGATCGGCCTTGTAAGGAAACGACACCGGCTGACGGAAAATCGCGATTCCGTGCGATTCTTGTCAGCCGCGTCGGCTTCGGCGTGCCGGGCAATTTCGAGAATCGACAGGAGGGCGGCGCTTTGCCATAGCCGCGCCATGTTCTACCGTCTGATCCGCCCCGCCGTTTTCAAGCTCGATGCGGAAACGGCGCACGGGCTTTCCATCAAAGCCCTGAAGCTGATGCCGGGCCCGCAGCACCATTCGCCAACCGGAGCGCTGCAGACGCATGTGGCAGGCCTCGACTTTCCCAACCCGGTCGGCATGGCTGCGGGTTACGACAAGGACGGCGAAGTGCCGGATGCGCTGCTGGGGCTGGGCTTCGGTTTTGCCGAAGTCGGCTCGATCACGCCGCTGCCGCAACCGGGCAATCCGAAGCCGCGCCTGTTCCGGCTTGAGGAAGACGAGGCGGTGATCAACCGCATGGGCTTCAACAATCGCGGCGGCGAGGAAGCCGCAAGGCGTCTGGCTGCGCGGCGCGGGCGCGGCGGCATCGTGGGCATCAATATCGGCGCAAACAAGGATTCGGCCGATCGCATTGCCGACTATGCGCACATGACCAGCCTGATGGCCCCGCTGGCGGATTACCTTACGGTCAACATCTCCAGCCCGAACACGCCCGGCCTGCGCGCGCTGCAGGATGAAAGCTCGCTGACAGGCCTGCTCGACGCAGTTCTGCAGGCGCGGGAATATGCCTGTGCGCAATCGGGCGGGCACCTTCCGCCGGTGTTCCTGAAAGTCGCTCCTGATCTCGAGCCTGCGGATGTTGACGCCATTGCCCGCATCGCTCTCGACAAGAAGCTGGGCGCACTGATCGTGTCCAACACCACCATTGCCCGCCCGCCCTTGAAGTCTGCCCATGCCAGCGAGGCGGGGGGACTGTCCGGCGCGCCGCTGAAAGGCCCGGCGCTGGAACGGCTGCGCGATTTCCGCAAGGCAACCGGCGGCGCGATCCCGCTGGTGGGCGTGGGCGGCATCGCCACGGCAGAGGACGCCTGGGCGCGCATTCGTGCCGGGGCGAGCCTGGTGCAGCTCTATTCCGCCATGGTCTATCACGGGCCGGGCATCGCGCGGGACATCGTGCGCGGCCTTGACGCATTGATGAAGCGCTTTGGCTTTGCTTCCATTGCCGATGCGGTGGGAAGCGAATAGACAGGGCCGCATGGTCCGACATTTCCTGCTCGCGCTCGCAGCGCCGCTCGCATTCGTATCCTGCACCACCCTGGACAGCGCCTCTCCGCAAGAGGTTGCGCCTGTTGCGCCCCAGCTCGGCGTTGTCAGCGCGGCTGATCCGCGGGCGAGCGAGGCGGGTGCCGAAATGCTCCGCCGCGGCGGCAGCGCCACCGACGCCGCCATCGCCACCATGCTGGCACTGACCGTGGTCGAACCGCAAAGCTCCGGCATTGGTGGCGGGGGCTTCTACCTGCGCGGCTCTGCCGATGGCGAGATCGTGACGCTTGACGGTCGCGAAAAGGCCCCTGCCGCAGCAACGCCGGACTGGTTCCTCGACGGGGACGGCCGGCCGCTGCCCTTCCCCCGCGCGGTGCTGACCGGGCTTTCCATCGGCGTGCCGGGCAATGTCCGCCTCGCTGCCGAAGCGCATGAACGCTATGGCAGGCTGGAGTGGGCCGAACTGTTCGAACCGGCGATTGCGCTCGCTGAAAACGGTTGGGAACTGACGCCGCGCTTCCACGATTTCCTCGGCTTTGCGGGCGAGCGGGCGAAGAATTCGGCGGGTGGCCGCGCGCTGTTCTATGGCGAGGCGGGCGAGCCGCTGCCCGCCGGAACCGTGGTCCGCAATCCCGAGCTGGCCGCAACCTTGCGCCACATTGCCGAGGTAGGGCCTTTCGGTTTCTACGCAGGCCCGTGGGCTGCCGGCATGGCCGAAGTGATCGCCGAGGCCACACCGGGCGATGCGGACATGACCGCGGCCGATATCGAAAACTACTCGGCTGTCTGGCGCCCCAGCCCCTGCGGCGATTATCGCGAATACCGGATCTGCGGCATGGGCCCGCCCTCTTCGGGTGCGACCACCGTCTATGCCATCCTGAAACAGCTGGAAGGCTATGACCTTGGCGGGCTTGGCCCCGAACAGCCGCTGTTCTGGCACCTGTTCGCCGAAAGCCAGCGCCTCGCCTATGCCGACCGCGAGCTCTACCTCGGCGATTCCGACTTCGTGAACGTGCCCGTGCCCGGCCTGATGGACGGCGATTACCTTCGGGATCGCGGCATACAGATCAACATCAACCAGCGCATGTCGGACGTCGAGGCAGGCACTCCTCCCGGCGCCCGCGCCATCATGGCGGCAGGCGAAGGGCCGGAAGAGAACGGCACCAGCCATTTCGTGGCGGTGGACCAGTGGGGCAATGCCGTGTCCTACACCTCCACCATCGAAGGGGCTTTCGGGTCCGGCCACATGTACGGCGGCTTCTTCCTGAATAACGAGCTCACCGATTTCAGCTTTATCCCTGCGCGTGACGGATTGCCGGTGGCAAACCGGGTGCAAGGCGACAAGCGCCCGCGCAGTTCGATGGCGCCCACGCTGGTGTTCGATGCCGATGGCAGGCTGGTGCTGGCCATCGGCGCGGCTGGCGGCGGCACGATTCCCGTACAGGTGGCCAAAGCGCTGATCGGCGTGCTCGATTTCGGCCTGCCCGCCGAGGAAGCCATCGCATTGCCCGGCCTCTATTCGCCGGGTGACACGATTTTCGTCGAGGAAGGCTCGCCGCTGATCGAGCTGCTCGCCCCGCTGGAAGGCATCGGCCACACGGTGCAGGCGCGCCGCCTGCCATTCAAGGCCAACGCCGCGCAGCTGGTGGACGGCGGGTGGATCGGTGCGGCAGACCCGCGCAGCGAAGGCGCAGCGGTTGCGCCATAAGCTTGCCGAGCGCGCTGCATCGTCCTAGCTATGCGGTAACAGACGAAACATCGCGGGCCAGCCGGCGCAAAGACCGGCCTTGCGCAAGGAGGATGTCAACAGGTGCAGCTGCACGATATCGAGAAGGCGCAAAGCCTGGTGGGCCTATTCCTCCAGCGGGCTGACGAGCAGGGCGACAAGCCGTTCCTTACCGCCAAGATTGGCGGCACATGGACCCCGATCAGCTATGCCGAAGCGGCACGGCAGGTGTGCCTCTTGTCGGAACGCCTCATCGCTATGGGCCTGAAGCCGGGCGAGCGGGTGATGCTGGTATCCGAAAACCGCCCCGAATGGGTGATCGCGGATCTCGCGATCATGGCTGCAGGCTGCATCACCACCCCGGCCTACACCACCAATACCGAAGGCGATCACTGCCACATCCTTGATGATAGCGGTGCACGCGCGGCCATTGTTTCCAACTCCAAGCTGGCGCAGACGCTGTTTGCCGCCATGTGGCGCGCAGGCAATGCCCAGCACGTGATCGCGATTGATGGCGTGTCCAACGCCCAGTCCGGCCAGTTCATCATCCACCAGTGGAAGGAACTGGTACAGGGCGATGCCGAAGCCGCCCGCGCCGCAGTGGATGCGCGTATTGCCAGCGTCACGCGCGATGACATCGCCTGCATCATCTACACCAGCGGCACCAGCGGTAGCCCGCGCGGGGTGATGCTGCACCACGGGGCAATCCTACATAATGCCCTCGCCGCCGGGCAGATCCTTGTCGGCGATTTCGGCTGGGGCGAGGAGCGCTTCCTCTCCTTCCTGCCGATGAGCCACGCGCTGGAACACACCGCCGGCATCTACCTGCCTGTGGGCCTTGGCGCGGATATCTGGTTTGCAGAAGGATTGGACAAGCTCTCCTCTAATCTCGAGGAAGCACAGCCCACGATCATGATCGTGGTTCCGCGCATGTTCGAGCTGCTGCGCGGCAAGATCATGAAGGCGGTCGAGAAGCAGGGCGGTGCTGCCACCTTCCTGCTCGGCAAGGCAATGGCCATGGGTGAGCGGCAGATCGCCGGCAAGACGTCAGTGAAGGACGTGCCTGTCGGCTGGCTGCTCAACGCCACGCTGCGCCCGAAAATTCGCAAGAGCTTTGGCGGCAGGGTGAAGGCGCTTGTGTCAGGCGGCGCGCCGCTGAATCCCGAAGTCGGCGGGTTCTTCCAGGCGATGGGTCTGGTGATGCTGCAAGGCTATGGCCAGACCGAGACTGCACCGGTGGTCGCCTGCAACTATCCTTCGGCCGGTATCCGCCTCAACACCGTGGGCCCGCCGCTCCCCGGCGTGGAAGTGAAGATCGCCGAGGATGGCGAGATTCTGGTGCGCGGCGAATGCGTGATGAAAGGCTATTGGCAAAAGCCCGAAGCGACTGCCGCTGCCATGGTGGATGGCTGGCTGCACACCGGCGATATCGGCCATTTCGACAAAGGCGGCCGTATCGTCATCACCGATCGCAAGAAGGATATCATCGTCAACGACAAGGGCGACAATATCGCCCCGCAGAAGCTGGAAGGCATGCTGACCCTGCAGCCGGAAATCGCGCAATGCATGGTGAGCGGCGACAAGCGGCCATACATGGTGGCACTGATCGTGCCCGATGCGGAATGGGAAAAGCAGTGGGCGCGCGATAACGGCCATGCCGGGCTGGACACCGTCAGCCTGCGCGCGCTGCCTGAGTATCAGAAGGCGATCAAGGCTGCGGTCGATAACACCAACAAGGACTTGTCGGTAATCGAGAAGGTGCGCAAGTTCGCGCTCGCGGACGCGGCCTTCACGGTCGAGAATGACCAGATGACGCCGACGCTGAAGATCCGCCGCCCCTTCATCCGTGCGCAGTATCAG
>Ga0181607_10002016_pt1 | contig 18027 bp, 8 predicted proteins | sample 041ome_9_FD_132420 | JGI IMG/M metagenome (GOLD analysis project Ga0181607, IMG submission 132420) | Coastal salt marsh microbial communities from the Groves Creek Marsh, Skidaway Island, Georgia - 041413US metaG (megahit assembly) | ecosystem: Environmental > Aquatic > Marine > Intertidal zone...
GATGTTGATCTAGTCGATTTGTCTTGTATTTGTGGTTCCTCTCGGTCAAACGCGTCGTCTTCGTCTTCATCAATCTGTTCTTGCATCTCGAGTTGTTCCATGCGTGCGATGCGAGCTTCCTCTTCTATTTCTTCCGGTGTTTTCGCTCGAACTTCCTCATCTTTGTTGATCTCGTCATCACTCTGGGTCGTTGGAGATGAAAGGCTTTGCTGTTCCTTGATCAAGTTTGCCGCGGGATGCTTCTTCATGTCAGAGAAGAATCCAGAAAATAATCCTTTGTTGTTGTTATTTTTGGTTTCCGTCATCGCATCCGCAGCCACGGCGGCGACGACAGAAGAAGTTTCGTTCTCCGACGGCGTCACCGCCAACGCTGGTTCCGTCGTCGCAGTCTCTTCCTCTATAGTTGATCCTGAGACTAAATCAACATCAATGACGTCGGACGAAAGCAAGGCATCCCCTTCCAACATTGTTCGTTTTTGCCTCTCGACTCTTGATTCTGGCAACTTGGACCACACAGCGTCTGGTAACATGTACTCGCCATCAGCTTCGTACCTCGAACGCGCTTGCTCGAGAGTTGCCGAGTGAAGCTTTACAGTTTTACCGCTCCAAGAAACCTCGCCTTCGGCTAAATCACCCGTAAAACCACTCAAACGAGGCTTTTCTACGCGTAAAATCCCGTCTCCAACTTTTTCTCGTAAATCTAATCGCGCCGACGCTACGTCGACCCGACCCCTCAGAGACCCGAGTTCCAAGTCGTCCAACTTCAAGCCAGCGAGTTCGAACGCTCCTGCAAAATCGCCAAACTCAACGCCAGCTCGCAAAGCACCACGACGCAATGCCGCAGAGGCTTTACCATCGGCGGATATTTCTGCCGATAACGACTCATCGGATCGGCCTTTTGCCGAGAGCGACAAACCATCAGTAGCCGAGGCGAACACTTTGCCGGTCAGTTTTGGAGCAAGCTCGAGCTTATTCAGTTTCAAGTTATCCAACTGCGCGGTACCTTCAAACGTAGGAAATGCGCTGCTTTCTTTCTTTTCTTCGTCGCTCGCGGCGGTTTCTCCATCTTTGCCATCCGTTGTAGCCACGCTGTCAGAGTTCTCACCACCAGCGACGGATGGAGTTGAAAATTTACCTTTCACACGCGTTCGCCCAGTTACTCGCAATCGAACCCGGTCAGGATCTCGAACATAACGCAACTTCTCCGAAACAACCTCACCGCCTTCTTCTCGGCCATCTTCTAAATCAAACAAATCAAACCCATTCGCTCGTCCATCAATTTCCGCGGCCGTGTATGCCGGCTTCCCAGCTTCAATTGCGTCTTCCACACTTACGGCAGCCAATGCCTTCTCCAAAGGTGGGAATTCCGTCTTCACGTCCGCATCGATTTCAATCGAAGGCGTTTTCAGTTTTGCGGTAATGCCTTTTCGTTCTATTGTTACTCTACCACCTACATCGGCGTCGTGATCTATTGTCCAATCGACTTTCACTTTGGGACCAGAATGCGCACCTTCTATGGTCGCCGTAGCGTCTGCGTAGCCAGGAGGACACACCCTGTCAATCCAAGCGCCAATTTCATTTTCAGCATCGGTGGTGGTACTATTGCTAGTCGATGGCGAATTTTCTTCTCCATTGCCTTTTGCGTTGTTCGTGCTATTATCGAATCCTGTTGTTGCTAGTTGTCTCGCTAATGCTCTCGGATCGACGTCCGTTGCGGTCGCCTCCACATTAATTGCAGCTGGGTCATGCAACGCATCCGGATTGATCTTGATCGATCCACTCGCTCGCACTTTGCCCCCCGCAACCAATTGCCCTTCAGCCGAATGCAAGACGAAAACATCCTTCTTTGGTTCTACCGTCCACGTTGCTTTCACGTTTCGAATGGGTACACGATCATAAGCTGCAACAGCGCCGTCTTTTTCGTACTTCTTTACCGCACGGTACGACCAGGCTTTTTCCTCCTCCATCGTAGCGCTGAAACCTTTCGCGTTCTCTTCAGGGATAAAATCTGTCGTTTCCGCTTGTCCAGTAAAGACGGGCGCTTCTAACGGGCCAGAAACGTACAAGAATCCTTTCAAAGCGCCTGCGAGCGGTCTTGGTGGAGGACGGACGCCTAGTGTTTCTCTCAAAGCGTGTGCCTCTACCGGTGCAATTTGACCAGAGAGGCGATATTCTCCTCGTGGGGCGTGGACCTTCGCGTCCGGTCCTAAAAGTAAACTTTTCACGGGGAGAGGGTTCAAATCCAAATCACCCGTGACTGTAATCGGAACGTGACCGTAGTGACCTCTACCATTGTGAATATACATGCGTCTTTTCTGGAAAACTAAATCTAACTCCGTGTCCGCAAAGTCATCTGTGGCATCGTAAAAGTGGAAGCGCAAATGCTTTCCTCTCAACTCACCCGAAAACTCTGGGAAAAGCCACGTCGCTTGATCTTTCGCCAAGATGTTGATCTCGCCGTCAATGCGTCCGGCGTGCATATCGATTGGTAAACCCGGGATGCATCGGTCAACAAACGCCGCAGAGGTGTTCGAAGCGTTCACTTTTACTTTCAAATCTGGCATAGCTATATCGTCATCGCCCATCGGTTTCTGATTCTTCTCAGGATTTTTGTACTGCACGTTCACTTTCAGCAAGCCGCCGTTATCATTGCGACTCTTTTCGTATTTCAAACTTCGCTCCTCGGCGTCCGAGTTGTGACCTCGAAGATTCCGGGCCGCAAAATTCGCAATGAACGTATTTTGACGCTGTTCTGGAGGTGTCGCGCGAGAAATCGGATTGAACTTTGCGTCTAGATCCAGCTCGCCTTTCGGCGATATTCTCATAGTCGCCGAAAGGTTCTTGACATTCCTCGGTTGAGGGTCTCCAGCCATGTGCAAAGCGGCAACTCCGCGCTCAAGCTTAATCGTACGTATTTCAACGCTTGGACCACTCGCTATTTTGTTTTCGCTGATCACATTCGTTGCAGAAGCACTCGCTTTTTTCACAGCATCCAAATTAAACGACGGTCTCGCCGAGGGCAAATTCGCCTGAAAAGTAGGTAAGTCTTCTGGGTATCCAAACCAAGACTGATTGACGCCTTGCTTCAAAGTTGCCTTCACACCATCTAACCTAACTTCCGCGACTATTTTCCTCCGAGTTATGGAGCGCACTAAATCGTATGAAATTTTTGCAGTGTCGACTTCGACAATTGATTTTTCTCCTCCAGTCGTTTCCGCGCCAACCACTAACGGACCAACTTCCAAAACCGGACCAAAGCCGAGAATGCCAGGAAATGAAAAAAGCTTACATCTACCAACACGCACTGGACGACCAACGACAGAGGATGCTAATTCTCCAATCTGCGGTAATCTAGGACCAATCATTCCAGGTCCGACGACGTAATGACACATCGCCGTGAGCGCCGTAGACGCAAAGAAGACCCATTTTGCCGTATTCTCGAGCCTTGACCGCCATTGGATCCAAAAACTTTGCCAGAGCGTATCGAAAACCGCGAGAGCGTCCCCGAGAGTGCTATCTTTCAGCGTGTTCAAAAGTTGTTCGCGAAATGACAGAGCTGCCAAAGCTTGCGACGTAATGAGCGCGAGCGCTTTTTGCGCATTGCTCTCCTTTTCATCCTCATTTAGACGCGCTGGTTTTGATATTTTTCTTATGACTGTACCTACTCGTATCGGTTTCGCATTTGAATCAGCGGTGTAGTTCTGTGCATTCTCATTCTTCTTACTGACGAGATTTCTGAGAGAAAACTTTTGCTTCACCGCTCTCAATGCCTCTTCGTTCGCTGCGCTAATTCCAAACGGGTTCCCCGTCGGTGCCACTTTACTTCTCAACGGCATCGCAGCTACTTTCGATACGCGACGAATGACCGTTCCATCAGTTGCCATTTTCTTCTTTCTATTCGTCTCTTCTTCTTTCGCCGCTTGTTCTACTCGTTCTTGTTCTTCTTTTTCTCTTCGCTCTTGCAAGAGCATCTGTCGTTGCTGTTCTGGATCGTACGAAAAATCATCCATGGATACGTCCACGGAGCCGGCTAAAGGATCGAACGCTAAATCATTGTTCGCCGCTTGCGCATTCTTTTTCTTTTCCGCGGGAGAAGATCTCGACGACGATGACTTAGCTTTAATGCGTATAGTCCCTTCTGGAAGCGGTAGTTCTTCGTTCAGCTTCTTCGATTTCGAAAACTTCTCCTTGAACGCCGCGTCCAAATCAAACTCCTCGTCGTCTTCATCCTCTGAAACAATCTTCTTACCCGTCACGTTTATCGCGTTTAAATCTCCCTCCTCTTTGTCGTCCTCGTTCGTCTCCTCTCCGTCTCTCATCGATGTCTTGTTCCTCGTCGTCGCTCGTCTTCGCCTTTCTTCTCTTCTCTTTTTCTTTCCAAATCCATCGACGAAAGCAACAAACGTCACCACGCCGTGCGCGTACCGCCGTCCACCTCTCGTCTTCAAACAGACCGACACGGACAACTCTCTCTTCGCGCCGAAAAAGAAGCACGATTTCCTCGCGGACAACGCGCCATCGCGCGCGCGAAACAGAGACGAAGAAAACGAAGAAGATCCACGGATTGGATTATCCGTTGAAGAAGACGAATTCAAAGACGCGACGACAGCTCTTCTTTTCCACCCGAAACCTCCGACGCGGTCATCGCCGCACCGACGAACCGCAGCAACACCACTGCGGCTTCGCTTTTGCTCCGCTCCTCCTCTTCCAGCGCGGAGAGGACGCGTCGCGGACGAAGAAAACGAAGAACACCAACTTCTCATTTTAAGAGAGAGTCGTTAACGCGCTTTTGACATCTTTTCGTGGCGCGTCGTGCTCTCCTTTTTCTCTTTCTTTCGTTTGCGCCGCGCACCTCTTCTCTCGACAGGCGTAACTCTGACTTTGACTTACGCGCAGAGAGAGCGAGTGTGCGAGAGAGAGAGAGAGAAATCAACGGGCGCGCGCGCGTATCCCCAACGCGTGTCGCCTTAAATTTTATTTGTATCGCGAAGAAGAACAAAAATTTTCCCCAATAACAAAAAAAAAACGGTCGTCTCTCATCAAAAAGTCACTCGCATGTCTCATTCGAATATACTTCGTTAGATACGAAAGAAAAACAGAAGAAGAAGAAGAAGAAGAAGAAGAAGAAGAAGAAGACGAAGACGAAGCGAGATTACGTCGACTCGAGGAGTGTGTGTGTGTGAGAGAGAGAGAGAGAGAGAGAGAGAGAGAGATGCTTCGACGCGGCGCTCTGCTTTTCGGGAAGAGGATCTTTTTTTCTTCTTCGTCTTCTTCTGCCCCAACGGCGTTACCCGTGCTTCGCACCTCCTCCTCGTTTTTCTCTGCCTCTGCCTCGGCTTCCGACGAGAAGAACGAGGAGAAGAAAATGAGAAACGAAGCGAAGAGAGGCGAGGAAGACGAAGACGCGTTCGAGCGAAAGCAGCGCGAGTTTCTGGAGGAGGAAATCTCCGCGGAAGAGCACGGGGACAACGCGGAGAATAAACCGGCGCACTTGGAAGCGAAAGCGGCCTCTCTCCGAGAAGACGCCATCGCGTTGGAAGAAGCCGCCGACGCGGCGAGAAAACGCATCGAACGACACCGTCGTCAAAGAACGAGAGAGCTGGAAAGTCGAGCGAAGGAGTTGCGAGACGATGCGAGAGATTTGGAGCGAAGAGCGTACGCGTTGCGAGACGAGGCGGATTACGGAGGGAAATATTACAGGGACGGAGGCATCCCGAGAGACGGCGTCGCGTGACCAGAGAAGAAGAAGAAGAAGAAGAAGAAGAAGAAAAGACAGAAAGGAGTAGAACAAGAAAAGACGCGCGCGCCTATTGCGTGAACGAGCAGCGCGAAAGCAAGAAAGAGAGAGAGACATGTGAGATGTTCAGATGTAACATTTTACGTTTTATTTTCAATTTTTTGTGCATTTTCCTCACAAAAAGCGTTGCCCTTTCTGAATAGACCTAAACTATATCGTTCGGGAGATCTTACACAGAGGACAACAACTTTACACACGAGCGATTACACGCGCGCACCAACAAAAAAAAAGACGCGATTCTACTCTAGCAGCACGCACATTGTTTTTGTACGATAGTAGCTTATTTTTGTTAGAGTCACACGGAGTCTTTCTTTCATAACGTGACGCATTTTTTTTATATACGATGATGCACGTGACGGCGCCGGCGGCGGTGGAGAGCAAGAAGTCCATGCTTTTCTTCCTCCTCTCGTGCCTTTTTGTTTTCATACGCGCGGTCTCCGCGGCGTCTTTTTCGTCCGACACCGCGTCGACGATTGAAATGCACGGTTCTGGTACGACCAATCCGTCCAAGTACTTCTGGAAAGCTATGGATATTTTGGAAGAGCGAGCGGGAAAGCCGGTGCGAATGACGTATCGAGCCGTCGGGTCTGGGACGGGGCAAACCGAGTTCATCGGAGACGTTTCGGACTTTGGCTCCGCGGATATTCCGTTAACCGCTGCACAGTACGCTACTTTTGCGAGTGGTACTGTCGTGCAAGTGCCGTTTCAGCTCGGTGCGGTGAGTTTCTTTCACAACGTCGCTGCGGACGACTTGGGCGTCGGCGGTCGATTGAACTTGTCCGCGTGCACGTTGGCGAAGATCTTTTTAAGACAAATCACGACCTGGGATGATGCGACTATTGTTGCGGAAAATCCGAACTTATCCGTGCCTGCTGGTCAGCCGATTACGATCATCCATCGATCGGACGGGTCGAGTTCGACGTTCGGGATTACGAGTTATTTGTCCGAGGGCTGTTCCTCCGTGTGGACGGGGGGCGCCAAAACCGACGCCACTTTGTTCCCCGTGGATGCGACGTACGCGTTGCCTCAGCAAGGAAGCGGTAACGTGGCAAACGCAATCGCTGCGAACCAATATTCGATCGGGTACATCGACGCTGGTCACGGTCACGAGCTCGGGTTTCAAGAGATTTCCTTGACGAACCGTAATGGCCAAAAGTTGACTTCGAAAGAGGCGGACATTCCCAAAGCGGCGACGGAGTTTGGTGCTTTACCAGCCATCGATGCCGACTGGAGCGCGGTGTCTTTGATCAACTTGGACGGTGAAGATGTGTGGCCGATCACTGCGTTTACGTACTTTTACGCTAAAACGTCCCTCACGGGCCAAGTTGGCAATCTCGTCAAATCATTCATGTTGTATTGTTTGTCCCCCGAAGGTCAAGCCATGGTTCCAGACTTTTTGTTTTACGCGCTCGACAGCGCGACCACGACGTCGATGATATCTCAAGTAAACTCAAAGTTTTCGAGCTTGACGTCTTGGACCTTTGAATTGGCTTCAGCTACGCAAGCAACTGTTGGTATGGGCGAATACGTATTTTCTGGTAAGCGAAAATCGTACGGCGACTACGAGCGTGAATTGCTCGTTTCCCAAGTTGACGTGTTAAAGTCTTCGGTGGCAAACTTGCAATCGATGGAATCTATTCCCGTCCATGGTTCTGGAACGACCAACCCGTCGAAATTCTTTTGGAAACTCATGGACACTTTGGAAGAACGTTCGAGAATCCACTTGTCAATGACCTACCGCGCGGTCGGGTCGGGTACCGGCATTAAAGAGTTTGTCGGCGCTGATAACGATTACGAGTCGTATTCGCACTTTGGCTCTGGCGATATCGTCGTCCCTACGGGAGATTACACCGAATTGAACACTCGCGGCAAAGGATTCGTGACGATTCCGTTCCAACTCGGCGCGATTTCCTTCTTTCACAACGTTCCGGGCGTTCCCGGTGGCAAAGCGTTGGATTTGAAACCGTGCGTTTTGGCGAAGATTTTCACCCGAAAAATTAAAACCTGGGACCACGCGGACATTTTGGATTCCAATCCTGGTTTTGCGCCGCCTGCGGGTAAAGAAATTACCGTCGTTCGACGCATTTACGGTTCTTCTTCGACGTCGTTAATCTCTCAATATCTTTACAAGGTGTGCCCGAGTGATTGGGACATCGGTGTTGGCAGTGGTAACGCGGACAGCTCGAACCCGACAGTTCCGACGAAGGCACCATTTTGGCCTTCGGACACGGTCGCCGCGGAAGGTTCTGGTGGCGTTTCTGACACCATCAGCGACACTGAATATTCCATCGGTTACATCGAATCTGGTCACGGACAAGCGTTGGGGCTCGCCGAAGTTGCCTTGCAAAATAAAGACGGCAACTACTTGACGGCTGCGGACGCGGACATCGGTTCCGCCGTGACGCAAATCATGTCGTCTATTCCAAACGCCGACGGCGATTGGGATAACGACAATTTGTCTTTGCTCGATTTGCCCGGCGAAAAAACGTGGCCAATCACCGCGTTTTCGTACATGTTCATTCGAAAGGATTTGACCTCCTTAGGTCGCTCTGGCCCAGCCGTCAAAGCGTTCGCGGAAATGGTCTTATCCACCGAAGGTCAAGCGATGCTTCCGGATTTTGGAGCCAACGCTGTCCCGGCTGCAATCATCGCTAAAGGCGTTGCTGGTCTCGCGCAGTTGAAATTCGCTGCCACTTCGACCGTGTTTGTCCACGAACTCTCCACCTTGGCGGGCACCGGTATGGGCACGCACGTTCTCTCCGTCAAACGTAAACGTTGGGCGGACGTCGAGCGAGAGCAACTCGTCGCCGACTTTGCAAAGCTCAAAGCCGACTACGAAGCTACCGTTGCTGCTTTGAAAGCCGAGGACGACAAGTCCGTCACCAAGGACGAGTTGGAACGCCTCGCGGTTCCGGCGTTGGTAGTTGCCGTCATTGCGTTTCTCATGATTTGCACCAGCTTAATCTTGGGCGGCGTTTCGTGCACTCGAACGCGAAGACACGAGCGCTTCTTCAACGAAGACGAAAGATTGCGCGATAAATACATTTCCGCGTAAACGAGGTTTGAGATGCCTCGATGCGCCTCCAAAAAAGTTTTCGCGAATGCGGGAACATCGAGAAGAGGCGAGAGAACGAAGAAAGAAAGAAAGAAAGGAGGAAAGAATGAACGAGAGTTGCAAATCTAGGCATATACACGCAACGCGTTTTTGAAATGTGACGTTTTACACTAAAATCTCCGAAATGATTCATCGCGCTATATCTACTCTACGTATCAACTTCATCTAAATAAAATTCTAAACAGGCTATTTTATTATTGTACACGCGCGCGTCCGAGATCGACTGTTTGTTCCCTGACCTGATGAAGCTCTTTCGCATTCTCTCTTTCTGACTCTTCTTTTCCTGCTCCGAACCCAATCTACGCGTCGTCGTCGTCGTCGTCCTCCGCCGGCGGCGGCGGTAACCCGCACGGCAAAAGCATCTTCTGTTTCATCTCGTACGCGACTCTGCTCGTGGACTCGTTCTCCGCCAGCGCGAAGTATTGGAGCATGGAATGTTTCCCCACGTACTGCGCCAGCGAGTCGCGATGTTGATTGACGATCCACTCGTATTTCGACGTGTCCGCGTGACCGGTACCGACGTACCGAGTTTGCAACGCTTCGAGTTGGGAATTTATGTTGAATCGATCCGCGCCAGCGAGTTCTGACATATCGGTTTCGCTTATTTGTATCGCGCGGTTGCGTGTTTCTTTTTCTTTTGCGTGTGACGGCGTTTTGACGCGAATTCGATTTCCCGAGAGAGAAGAAAGGAGAAGAAAAGAATGATAGAATACGGAGAGAGCGCGAACGCGCTTCGTAGTTAAACACCGTCGATACATACACTTTACACAAAATTTACAGGGGAGCTAGTATAAAAAAATCTCTTTACTTTTCAAAAGCAGCTCTTCGAGTCGTCTACTCGAACACTTTCACGTACACGAAGCACTCTCCGTCTCTATCCGCCATGACTCTAAAATCTTCGTCCACGTATTTTACGAATGTAGTCGCGAGAGGCGCCTTACCTTTGTTCCACGGGAGCATTTTCCACACTTTATTCACCGGATAGTCTCGGTCTAAGAACCACGGTAAGAATAAGGGCGGTTCTGGAATGCCTTCCGTTCTCTCGACTCTCGTTTTCATGAGCTCCAAGTCGACGCGACCGGTCGTTTCTTCCACCTCTACGTTTTCGGCGAAGGAAACGACTCGCCCGCCGAACGTCGGCAAGAGCTTAAACCAACCGAGAATGGGAATAACCGTGGAGCGAAACAAGATGGTATCGAAATCTGATTCGAGAGTTTTCTTCTCCACGTTTATTCTCTGCGCGACTCTCCCTACGGTCGACGCGCCCCAACTCATCACTTGGAGGTCGTGCAACCTGAAGAACACCTCGGAACTCTTCGAGTCGCCAAACATCGCGTCGCCGAACGAGTCTTGAATCGCCATGAAGAACGGCGACGATCGGAAAATCTGCTTCGTGGCCAGCACGCACTCCCACGAGCCATTCAGAAGCTCCTTCTTCCCGACGATGCCATTCCCGTCTCCTTCTTCGATCAAACTCTCCACCAGTAGTTTTATTTTCTCTCTGTGCTTTCTGTTGTAATCGTCCATCGGCGCGTACGCCTTTTGCGGAAACAAAAGCTGCCCGCGATCGGTCTTCGCGCCGAGTTTGATGAGTTCCATTTTAATGTCTGCTTTCGATAATTTGACGGCGCTCGTCGTCGTCGTCGTTTCCGTCGTTCCCGTCGCCGCTGAAGAAGAAGAACAAGGAGGAACGGCGCGACGATGATGACGTTTCGTTTCCATTCTCTCTCCTCCGCGAACGACTTTCTTCGACGTCGACGAAACGAGAGAACTCTTCCTCCCGGCGCGACAAACCGCGCTGCACTGAACGACGAGCGATGACGACGAGTGCGAGATCATCATAATCGCGCGTGAGCTCGTTTCAATGATGCGGACGATGCGTCTAAAAATGTGCTGCTTTGGATAAAAAAAAGTTTTACAACACGCAACGCTAAAATTTACAAGAAACGAGAAAGAGAGACTGAGAGAGAAAAGGCGGCGCGTTCACCGCTTCGACTCTGCGCACCTTCTCTATCTCATTCATTCTTCTAAAGCTTCCAACAAGTTCTTCGCCCCGGTCGCTTCCGCGTACGCTTTCAGCGGCGCGCGCAAATTTTTTCCAAACTTGTCTAAAATTTCTTTCGTCTTGTCGGCGGGCAACGTCGCCAAGACCGGGAAGGACCTCGGCGCGGCTTTTTTGACGCTCCGAGCGAAGCCTTCCCAAACGCCGCGGTCCATCATCCAGACTTTTCGCTTGGCGAGTTTTTCGAGAAGCTCGAGGGAGAACTCTTTCAGCGATGGGTGCGCGGTTTCTGCGAGCATGGCGGTGCGCATGAAGAGCTTCGGGAGAGGCGTTCGGTCGACCATGTGCGAAAGCGCCGAGGCAACCGCGGAGGAGGTGAAATAATCCGTGGCGTCGGCCGAGAAGCAGGTGTTGCACACATCGACCAAAGATTTGAGGGAGACACCCGTGCTGTTCTTCTTCTTCGCATCGTCGTTGCCTCCGGTCGTATCGGTGGTGCGAATGTCGAGTTCGTGCAACGCGACGAGAATGTCCGTGGCGGACGCCCGAGCTTCCAGGTTGGAGTTTTGCAAACTCGCGACGGCGCATACAAACGCCGACGGAGAGGGCACGTCCACCAGTTTCGGAAGCAATTCTTTCGCTTTATCTTTTTCGATCGACCCGAAAACCAGCGCAACTTCCGTGTAGGCGTCGGATAAATTCGAATCTTTTTTGGCCGATTCAACAGCGAGCGTTTCGCACGCGTTGACGAGCGCTCTCGGCAACGGTGCCGGTGCGGAGGCTTTCGCGAGCGCTTGGATGATGTACAGTATCAACGGTCTTGATTCGATGGAAGAAGATGCGATGGCGCGAACAATATCGGGAGAAGACGGGCCCAATCGCCGAGCTAAGCCAGCCACCGGGCCATGCAATCCTTCGCGAAGCTCTGGCGGAAGCGCTTCATACGCTGCGAAAACGTTTGGAAGTAAAGAAGGGTTTTTCGCAGTCAACGCGCACAAAAGCAAAGAAGGTGCCACGGCAATCTTTTTCGCGCTCGCGTACGGGTCGGACGTTTCCTCTTCTTTCTCTCGTTCTTCTCTCTCCCGATGTTCCTCTTCCTCTTCCTGCTCTACCGCGTCTTCAATTTCAGTAGTCATACCTTTGATGGCTTCTGCTTCGTTCTTTTCGATCGCGCGCGCCTCGATGACTTCGTTGGCTAACTGTAACTGAGTCGCACCAATAACGCGACCATTCTCAGTTGCCGATTTGATGGCGTACTGTTCAACTTCGTTCGTTGTTTTTACTGCGGTGGTACTCGCATCTGCCTCAGCGGTGTGCTGTTGGTGTAATCGATTCGCCACGAGGCGAATAGCTTTCGCTCTCGTGCGTTCGTCCGCGTTCGCGTCTGTGTTCGTCGCGCATTCTAAGAGAATCGCCAACGCGTCTGCTCGTGCCGGCGGTCGGTCGACGCACAAGTCCCTCAACACGTGCAACGCTAGATTTACAACAGAATCATCGTTCTTGTTCGATTCGACGCTAAACGCCTCGTCTCGAGAAACGTCGTACTCGTCGATGCCGCTCATCCCGAGCATCTCGCGCAGCGCATCCCAGGCTTTGTTCGGGATATCAAATGGGATTTCGCATAGAATTTTCGAGAGGAGTTTCTTTTCACCCGTGAGCCTTTTTTCGGAAATTTCGTGTCTTCTGGCTCGAGGATCGGAGGCGAGAATGCGCATGACGGCGCGAATGGCATCATCTTTGCGCACGCCCATGGAGTAATAATGAAAGCCATTCTCGTTTCCTTCTTCTTTTTTCATCTTTTTTTTACTTTTGTTCTCCGCTTTCGTAGATGACACACCTAAACTCTGCGCGAGCTCCGCGGCGTGCAACGCGGCCAACCATCTCGCGCACGATTGAACGCCGTCTCTCTCCAGAGGCGCGTTCTCATCGTCCACCGGAAACAGAATCGAACGAGCAATCATCGGTGCATCCGCAACGTGGGACGCTATTCTGAGATTTCCATCCGTCGGTTTCAAAACTCCAACTTTCGTTTCGCTCGCCATGGGTGGTTGGTTCGGATTCTTCTCGTTGCCATCGTCCTCGTCGTCGTTCTTTGTATTTTTACCGCTACCGTCTGGAATCGCATCAGCGCAGGCTAATCGTGCTATGAGCGCTAATCGAATACGACTCAGTGAATTCGCCTTGGCGTCGCCATCGGCTCGTAATGCTCCGTACGCTCGTATGCGTTTGGCACAATCCAACGCGAATTTACGATTTGCATTTTTCGAAAGCTTCTCTACGCGTGCGATGGCGGAAAGAATCGCCCCGGTGCCCAAGTCTTGTTGTTGAGCATTTTCAAGCGACGAAGGCGCCGTGGGCGCGAGTGCACCTTGTGCCGGCGCGAAATTCATCGCCAAAACGGCTTGATTCAACGTAGTTGCCGGGTTTTTAAAGAACAAAAGCACCGCGTCCGCCAAGGCGGCTGGCGACGTCGTACCTAACTGCGTGACAAAATTTTGCAACGTGTTCAAATCTGACGCCGCGAGTTGTTCTAAAGTTGCTAAAACTTGCTGCAAAATCCCTGGATCAGTTCTCGGGTGTAAAGGTGCCGGAGGCGGCGGCGGTGGAACACCGTGTCCAACAGGAGCGCCTACGATGTGGTGCGGTTGTTGCATCATCGACATCCCTGCGCCTCCATAATGTACCGGTGGTTGTTGCTGATAATACGGCTGTTGTTGTTGTTGCTGATGGTAGCCAAGCTGAAACTGTTGCTGTTGTAGCGGCGGCGGTGGCGGTGGTGCGCGTAAGCGCGCTCTTTTCATGCCACCGTCATCCCCACCCGCCGTTAACGGCGCTAACGAAGCGTCCTCCGATCGTTCTCTCTTAATACCGCTTCCTCCTCGAATTGAGGAACCGCCCGCCGCGTTCTTCAACAGCGCACTCTTCCCTCTTTCTCGCTCTCTCTGTCGCATTGCTTGTTCAAACGCCGCGGACGCGCCTAATTCTCTACACGCTGAAGCTAATCCATCTTTCAACTCTCCAGAAATTGCAAACGAAGGTGCCTTCTTCGCAATTTCTGTGAACGTTTGCGCGAACGCTTTAGACGCCGACGCCTTCGCCGACGCTGAAATAGCGTTACCACCACTACCATCCTCCTCGGCTGCTTTAAATCGTTTGTTTAAAGTCGACGACGCGTTTACCAACGCCTGCAGCGACTCAACCGCGTGCCTCTCCGATTTTACGCACACCGTCCCCAACGCTCCGACCAACGTCAACGTAAACGGCCCGCACGGTTTCGCACCTTTCTCGATGGCTAATTTCAACCCTTTTCCTAACGCGTCCCTTTTTTCGTCAGACAACTTCCCTAGTTCATCGAGTTTCAGCAACTTGTGCGTCGGCTTGACGACTGAGGCTCCCCAACCGACGCCGGCCAACAGTAAACACGCGCTCTCGCAAAACTTTGCCGATTGCATTCGCACGCCGTCGTTGATCGTTTCGTCGGAAACGTTCGCACTTATCGCGTGCGCCACCTCCAACGCTTTCTTCCACATCAACGCGATGTTCGAATGTTGACGTTGCTCTTTCTTTTTTTTCTTCTTATCTTCTTCTTCTTCCTCCCCGATTGCAATCGGATCGACGTTCGCGCCTTCGATAGCGCAGTTGACCAAAACTTCTCTAAACGCGTTCAAGCTCGCCGCCACGGCTCTCTTCTGCACCGCAGGATGCGCTCCATCCACCGCTAAAACCATCAAACTCTCCAACGCGCACGCGAAGTGACCGCCGCTCTCTTCCAACTGCGTCTCGTTCGTCGAAGACGACATGTTCTCCGCGATCAAAACGCACATCCGTTCAGCCAATTCGCAACCGAATTTTCGAATCTTCGGATCGGTCTCCGTCAAAACGCACTCAAACGCCGGACGTAAAATCGCCGAGAGCATCTCTCTTTGCTTCTCTTTGTTCGAACTCTGAAACAACTCCTCGACTTCTTTCAGTTTTTGAAGCTTTTTGTTCGTCTCGTTCGCGGAGAGCAGTTTGAACGCGTTGAGCAGATCGACGGCGGTGTCCGTCGCCCACGAGGAGGCGGAGGACGACGCTTGAGATTTCTTCGCCATCTTCTCTCTCTAAAAACGAGCGCGACGACGAGAGAACCGGCGCGCCGAACGCCACCAAACGACCCGCGCCTTTCTTCTTTTGTCTTCTCCTCTCGCACTCGGAACCGAGAGATTGAGAGAGAGTTTGGAAGCGCGCTTTGATTAATGAGGTGAAAGGTGATACTTTTCCCCAACTTTTCAGTTAGGGAAACACTTCTGCACAAGAAACACGCGTTTTTATAATAAACAAATAGCATCATAGAGACATAGATTAACGCACACACAAAGACACGCATAGAGAGAGAGAGAGACGAGAAGAAACCGCGATGACGAGAGAGAAAGAAGAGGAAGAGGAGCAGAAGAACGAGGGAAAAGAAGAGGAAGAAGAGGAAACGTGCGGATTTTGCGCGTACATGAAAGGCGGGTCGTGCAAGAATGAATTCATCGGTTGGGAGAAGTGCGTGGACGCGGCGAAGGAGAAGGAGGAAGATTTCGTGGCGAAATGTTTCGAGCAAACGGCGAAACTGAGGGAGTGCATGCTGAGAGATCCCGAGTATTACGGTGAGATGGACGGTGGGGACGGAGAGGGCGAGAGTGGTGGTGGTGATGGTGAAGATGGTGTTGGCGGCAGCGGGAAAGAAGAGGAGAAGACGAAGACGAAGACGAAGAGTTAGGTGGTTGTTCTAGATTTTTTAACGCATTACGATATATATAACAAAACGGCATCGCGCGATGACATAAATATGCAAGAGCATAAAACTCTCTCTCTCTCTTTCTCTCTACTGATCGGAATCGGAGTCGGAGCTTTCCTCGCCGAAGCCGCCGAAGCCGCTTTTCTCTCTTTCGCGCGCCTTCTCGGCTTCTCTTTCGGCGGCGCGACCGATGAGTTTCGGCGCCGGTAGCGCGGCGCGTTCTTTGGCTCTCCTTTTCGCCTCTTTCGCGGCAGCTTCCGGGTCGTCGAAACCGTGGAAACCGGTGTCGTTTTTACCGTGGCGAGGACTTTTTGGTTTTGGACGCGAGCGAGAGCGTTCGGGAACTTTTATTGCCGTTTCGTTTTGTTCTTCTTTTTTCGCTTCTCCTCCGTCTCCGTCTCCGTCCGTCGTCGTTGCCCCGTCGCCTTTCTTCTCTTCTTCATCTTTGCTATCGCTATTCGTTTTCGTGTCTGTTTCTTTGGTTTTCTCTGCTGCTACATTCGCGGAGTCTCCACCATTGCTCGTGCTCGCAGTCGCCGCGCCTGCTATCGCGTCGCCTTCGCGAGGTATCCCTCCAGGCGGCGACGCGCACGCCATCAACGCGTTGGACAAAGCGCTACTCACCGGCTTTAAGTTCTTCCCTAACCACGCCAATTTCCCAGTCAACGACCGAGAGCGTCGGTTTTCGACAATCTCTTTCGTTCTTTTGCTCGAAAATCCAGCCAACGAACACAAAATAGACACCACTGTCTCGTCGTTTCGTTCCAAAAACGCTATCAAATGTTCTCTCGTTTGCGCTCGGTGCGACGCCATCGTTTCCAACTGGTACACCAAATCGTCCAACTTTTCGTTCTTTTCCGCCAGCACTTTCAACGCGTGGTCTTCTAAATATTGCAACTGCTCTCCTTGTAAGTTCGCCGCAACTTCCAACGCTTCCGTGCTTTCCTGTAATCTTTCCTCTAACGAATATTGATACGTATCCGTGAACTTTGATTTAATCGATTCAATCTCCTTATCCTTCTCGCCGATTAACCACTTCTGTCTGCCGTTATCTTCCTCCACTCTCGCTAATTCTGTCGTTAATTTCCTCGCGTGCTCGGCGATTTCCCCAGAATGTTCGCTGTTCACTCCAATCAACCCAAACCCGGCGGAAGTGACTCGATGTTTCGCCGCCTCGCCTTCCAACACCGTCACTCTCGTCTTCAATTTTGCAATCTCCTCCACCGCGGCTAACAACAACGCGCGATTGACGCCGTCTTCCGTCTCCCGAATATTCGCCACCGCCTCCGAGGATACCTCGTCTTGCAAACCAGGCACTAAACTTCTCAACCCCGCGTTCTCGGCTAAAATCGTCTCTTTCTCGATCAAATGTTGCGCGACAATCTGCCGCACGTTTTCATCCTCGTAAAATTTCAACCGCTCCACCGTACTCACCGGTACCTTCACGTACGTCGGCTTCAAGTTCACGTTCGTTTCCAGAGGCATCCACTTCGCCGCGTACTGCGTCGCTTGAAACCTCGCCATCGTCTCCGCCGCTTTCATCGCGTACTCTCCGACTTCATCCTTCGCATCTGTCAGCGCTTGCCCGAACGCGTCCGCCGTGTTGTGCACTTGCGTAGCAAACGCCAACCGGTCCAACGCGTTGTGGACTTTCGATTGCGTCTCCTCCTCGCCTTCAAAGTTCACTCGAGCGGAGAGAAAATCAAGCTTCGCAGCTAACCGATCGGAATTAAACTCGCCGTTGTTTCCATTCAATCCTCCGCCTCTTCCCACGATGCGGTCGTTCGGCGAGCTGTGCGCGGACTTTGTCGTCATCTTGTCATCGTTCGATCTCTTTTTCGCCTGGGGAGTTTGCGCGGTGAATTTAGGAACCGGAAGCGGTTTCCGTCCTCCTTTCGGCGCTGGTTTGTTGTACTTGTCGTCGTCGTCGTCGTAGTTGCTCGGAGCCATTACTCTTCTAATCGTGCGTGCGTGTTTCTGAACGCTCTCTCCTTTCTTTTAAACGCGCGTTTTGTGATATGTATGTATATATATATATCAGCGACCTTTCTTTCTCTCTCTCTCTCTCTCTCTCTCTCTCTCGATGCGTCTGTGCGCAAGAAGGACCTCTCTCGTGCGTAGTATATCCGCGCGACCTTTACAATGTGGGTCGTGAGTACTTGTTGGGGACAAATTTTCTTCCAAAATCGAAAACCCTAAACAACAAGTTTTACCCCACGAAAAGATAAAAAACGCAAAAAAAAAAACGAGAGTTGCGAACAACAAAACCAACAACGACATGGGGACGTCGTCGACTTTGACGACAACGACGGCGCGTTCGTTTTTCGGCGGCGGCAGGAAAAGTTCTTCGC
>Ga0181607_10002019_pt1 | contig 18013 bp, 13 predicted proteins | sample 041ome_9_FD_132420 | JGI IMG/M metagenome (GOLD analysis project Ga0181607, IMG submission 132420) | Coastal salt marsh microbial communities from the Groves Creek Marsh, Skidaway Island, Georgia - 041413US metaG (megahit assembly) | ecosystem: Environmental > Aquatic > Marine > Intertidal zone...
ATTCCCCTCACCATTGCCAATGCCCTTGAAGGCAAGCCCCTACCGATTTACGGTAATGGCTTAAATATTCGTGACTGGCTTTATGTTGTCGATCACTGCGAAGGAATCGCTGCTGTGCTGCAGTCTGGAAGCCCTGGCCAGGTTTACAATATTGGGGGCTGGAATGAGATGACGAATATCGATATTGTTCGCAACATCTGCCAATTACTTGATGAGAAAAGCCCGGAAACCGCCAAGGCCGCAGGTGGCAGGCACGAGAATTTAATTCAGTTTGTGAAAGACCGGCCTGGCCACGACAAACGTTATGCCATTAATGCCAACAAAATATTCAAAGAACTGGGCTGGAAGCCCCAAGAAACCTTTGAATCGGGCATTAACAAAACCATCGACTGGTATCTCAACAACACCGATTGGGTTCGGCGTGTTCAATCCGGTGACTACAAGAACTGGATTCATCAGCAGTACAGCAATCGCGCGGCATGAGCTCTCGCAGTCTGGACCCCACCGATAATCCATTGGCCCGAGTTTCAACGAAAATACGCCAGACATTAACACCGAGACTTCTGGTACTTGGGGCGGGGGGGCAGGTAGGTCACAGTCTGCTTAGGCTATGCCGGTCCGGCCAGCTCCCCATTAACGTTCTTGGCCTTACCCGCGACCAGGCTCCGCTTGATAAGCCCGATTTGTTTCGTACAGCAGTGACCCAGGCCATCGAAAGCTTCAAGCCCAGCCACATTGTGAATGCCGCAGCCTACACGGCCGTGGGCCAGGCGGAGAAGGAGCCCGAGCTTGCCCATCGCGTCAATGGGCAGGCCCTTACCCAGCTCTCTGAGCTTGCTGTGCAGCATTCCGCTCAAGCCCAACAGCCCATCGCCATCCTTCACTATTCCACCGACTATGTTTTTGATGGTCGAAAGCCTAAGGGCCAGGCCTATCAACCCACCGATCCCGTCGCACCGGAGGGGGTTTACGGCAAAAGTAAATACGCCGGGGAACAGGCACTCGCCCAGGGGCCTTCCCCAAGCCTGGTCTTACGCACCAGCTGGGTCTTCTCCGATCACGGCAAGAATTTTGTGAAGACCATGCTCAGGCTTGGCCAGAGCCAGCAAGAACTTCGGGTGGTGGCCGATCAATGGGGGGCGCCGACGTCGGCCGATGCCATTGCAAGGGCGAGCCTTGCCATCGTGCAGCAATGGCCAACAGGCCCCGCAAACACTATCGAGCAAAAGGTTTTTCACCTTTGCTGCGAGGGCACCACAAACTGGCACGACTTTGCTCGCGAAATTCTTCACCGCGCCAGGCAACTCGCACCCGACCTTCCTTGGACAATCACCTCGGCCGAACAAGTCAAGGCAATTACAAGCGCGGAGTTCGCAGCGCCTGCCCCACGGCCGGCCAATTCTCAGCTGGACTGCAGCCTAACGGACGTGCAGTTTGGGCTCAGGCGTCCTCACTGGTCAAAGGCACTTGAAAAGGTTCTTGTGACGCTTTTAACCGACTCTTAGGGCTCGACCCAAAAAAGACTGCCTCAGGTTAGCTTACTAAGACCACTTTTCCTGGGTTCAATATATTCAATGGGTCCAGAGCTGTTTTAATCGATCGCATCAGCCCAATTTCAACAGACCCTTTATAGCGGGCCGCCTCATCGCGACGCATCACCCCAAGGCCGTGCTCTGCGCTAATGGAGCCCCCAAGCGACACGACACGGTTATGCACCCTTTGATGAGCCTCTTCTTCAAGCCCTTGCATAAACTGAACACAGGCCTGATGCCTTTGGTTGCGATCGGACCAGACCTCGAGCTGCACGGGGCAGGCAAGGTTGTAGTGCAGATTACCATCGCCGAGATGCCCAAAATTAATGATTCGGATACCCGGCAAAAGCGCATTGAGCTCTTCCTGCATGCTCGACATAAAGTCGGGGATGCAGGAGATGGGCAGCCCAATGTCATGCTTTATCTGATGGCCATCCTCCGAGGAGGCCAGCGTAATGTGGTCGCGTATGTCCCAAAATGTTTGCGCCTGCTGAATGCTTTGCGCAACCAGTGCATCCTCAACCAGGCCCAGCTCAAAGGCCTCGGACAAAATGGCCTCGAGAAGACTTACGGCCTCGGTCTCGCCCGTCGGGCTTGAGATCTCAAGAAGAACCAGATCGGCTGAGCCCATGCCTTGGATGGGCTGGGCAAGCGCCGGAAAATACTGAGACACAAGACCAAGGGCTGACGCAGTCATGAACTCAAAGCCCGTCAACTGAGCGGCAGCCTTCGACTGCGCAAGGCCTAAAAGCCCAACCGCGGATTCCACCGAAGGCACCTTGGCCAAAGCGGTCATAAGAGCGGCAGGCTTCGGAGACAAGGCAAGGACCGCGGCTGTAATGATGCCAAGGGTACCTTCAGAACCAACGAATAAATCACGCAGGTCGTAACCTGTGTTGTCCTTACGAAGCCCTCGAAGGCCCGACCAGACTTCACCGGATGCGGTCACCACCTCAAGGCCCAGACAAAGCGCCCTGGCATTTCCATAGCGAAGCACGGCTGTGCCCCCGCAGTTGGTCGCAAGGTTGCCCCCAATGGTTGCCGAACCACGCGAGGGAAGGGTTAGAGGAAAGAGGAGCCCCAGGCCATCAGCCGCCTCTTGGGCCTTAGCCAGGGTCACGCCTGCCTCAAGCGTCATGGTTTTGTTGGCCGGGTCAACCGCCCGTATGGCCTGCATCTTCGTAAGGCTAAGAACCACCTGATCGCCGGAGTTATCGGGCACACTCGCCCCGGTGAGGCCCGTGTTGCCTCCCTGAGGAACGAGCCCAACGCGATGCTTAACCGCAAGCTGCACGATCTGGGCAACTTGCTGGGTTGAGTTGGGGAACAGCACCGCCGGTGCCCTGCCCTGATAACGCCCCCGCCAGTCGACTAAATGGGTTGCAATGAGATCGGGGTCCGTCTTAAGGCACGACGCACCGAGCTGATTTTCAACCTCGCTCAGAAAGGCCTGCACAGGGGCGGCCGGCACGGCTACTTCACCCGGTTCTTGTATTCGCCCGTGCGAGTATCCACCTCAATCTTGTCACCGATTTCAACAAAGGCAGGTACTGAAACCTCGAAGTCGGTCGGTGCAATGCGCGCGGGCTTCATAACCTTGCCGGAGGTATCGCCCTTCACCGCAGGCTCGGTGTAGGCCACCTCGCGAACCACGCTGGTTGGCATCTCCACCGAAATGGCTCGCCCGTCGTAGAAGACAACCTCACAGGCCATTCCATCCTCAAGGTAATTCAGTGCATCGCCCATGCTTTCTGCCTCCACCTCGAACTGGTTGTAGTCGGCGTCCATAAAAACGTACATGGGGTCGGCGAAATAGGAATAGCTCACTTCTTTGCGATCAAGCACCAGGGCCTCAAACTTTTCATCGGCCTTAAAGACAGACTCGGAGCCTGAGTTTGTAAGTAGGTTCTTGTACTTCATTTTCACCACAGCCGCATTGCGGCCCGATTTGTTGTACTCGGCCTTTAAGACCACCATGGGCTGGCCTTCGAGCATAAAAACATTTCCGGTCCGCAGTTCTTGCGCGGTTTTCATAGCATCACCTTAGAGAGTCAAATCAAACCACTAGTTTATCGTTAACGGCTTTCGTAGCGTTGACCCTGCCAATGCCCCAGAAGCGACTCCTCAAAGGAGGGTCTTGCAAACTGCGCTCGCCCCAAGGACTGACAGAAATCTTCAACGGCCTGCCAGTTGAAAAGCAAGGCACGAAGCAATTCGGGAAGATCACTTCGTCTCCTGGAACCGGAGGTGCTAGGACTGAAATAACGATGCAGCTGTGCCCACTCAGGTATGGACTGGCCGCCTTGCTGCAGCCATGCATCAAGCTTTGAAAGATGGGCATCATTGGCCTGACGATAAGGCTGCCAGACAAAAGGCGTACCCCACTGACTGGCCCAGAAAAGCGCCGTGCCGAGAGAGTCCTCTCCACGCACGAGTGCCAGATCACAGGCCGCTATGCATTGATCAAACTCGCACTGACTCAAAAGCCCAGTCGTCGCGTTCGACACGCACTGAGGCTCAACAATCAGAAGCCTTTGCGCCTGACGTCCTGTACGCTCGGCCATCTCCTCAAGCGCGTGACTTAGGCTACTTTCAAATTCAGACAAGGGTACGTCGGGGTAACAGTAGGCGAAGACCAGAAAAACCGCATCGTCATCACCCGCAACATCGGGGCCATTTTCAACGCCCGGCGCAACAAAGTAGGGGTCTTCGGCCAAGCCATGCCCGCAGCGTTGAAGAATGTTATGACGAAGGGCTTGCCGGTCGGCTCGGGAAAACAAACCAGCCTTGGCCGAACGCACCCCCTGGATTAGACCGGGACCATCTGGCCGCAGCGATGGGGCCGCCCAATACCTGGGCCTCTGTGGAAAAGCAGGGTCGGGCGCGGCCAGCCACTGGCAGCCTGCTGTCCATTGCTCAAGGGCAAGGTAGTCCACTAGATAGCGAGGCAAAGTATCGGGAAGCTTATCAGTAATGGCTCGTGGGAGCGTGGCGTGGAAGGCTTCTAAAAGTAGGTCTACGTTGGGCAAAGGAAGGCCATGGCCAGTCAGGCCAAGATCGTCCATAGCCCAGTAGGCCAAGGTACGTGTGTGAACAAATCCTTGCGGCGACTCCAAGGCAAGTTCAGGTGCCATCGCCTGCAAATGAGCAAGCGCGTTTGGTTCGGCAAGAATACGAACCTGAGCCCCGTGCAAGACAAGGCCCTGAGCAAGCCTCAGGCAGACCGCGGCATCTCCATAGAAATCAACCGACTGGCAGGCAATGAGAATCATGGGCCTCTTGAGCGCCTGATGCTTGTCATGCTGCTGAGGCGAGGCGGCCCCCAAACGAATTTAGCTGGTCTTTGCGGGCTCAGACTTCGGTGCAGCAAGGTCGGCCGCCGTCGTAAAGGCGTCCGAGAAGAAGGACTCCAAGGGAAGCATGCAGTGGTCCATGAAGTCTTTTTGTGCTGCCCGAACAACCACAGGTGCCCCGCAGGCATACACCAGATGGCCCGACAGGTCGGGGAAGTCTTGCATCACGGCCTGGTGCACAAAGCCTGTTCGCCCCTGCCATTCATCTTGCGGCTCGGCATCGCTGACAACAGGAATAAATCGGAAGTGCGACATCTCGGCAGCCCATTGTTCAGCAAGCGCCATCATGTAAAGGTCGCTTGGGCGCCGCCCGCCCCAGTAAAAGGTCATGGGGGGGTCAAAATTCTTAGCACGGGCGTACTCAATAATGGCTTTAATGGGCGCAAAGCCGGTGCCGCTTGCAAGAAAAACAATGGGATGCCGCGTCTCCTCCCGAAGGAAAAAACTTCCCAAAGGCCCCTCAAACCGCAGGATATCTTTTTGCTTCACGGGATTCGCGGAGCTTGTTGGCTGGCCAAAAACAGCATCTGTGAAGGCACCGCCCGGTGTCTGTCGAATATGCAGCTCAACCTGGTCACCCTCAAGCGGAGAGTTCGCCATGGAGTAGCTTCGACGCTTTCCGTCTTTCAGCAAGATATCAATGTATTGACCCGCATGAAACTGAAAACGCTCAGAGGCGGGAAGCTGAAGTCGAACCACAGCAACATCGTGAGCGGGGTAGTCGATGCTTGCCACTCGACAAGGCAGCTTGCGAATAGGAATCATGCCCTCAGCCGCCACCACCCTAGCCTCCAGTAGAAGGTCGGAGCGGGGTTTGGCCTGGCAAAGCAAGAGCGATCCTTTGGCGCGCTCGTCTTCGGGCAAGGCCTTAACCTGGTAGTTGCCGTAGTCCACCTCCCCTTCGACAAGGCGAGCCTTGCAAGAGCCACAAGCCCCATCTTTACAGCCATAGGGAAGCACGAGTTGGGCGCGCAAGGCAGCCTCAAGAATGGTTTCGTGATCGTGTGCTTCGAAGCTCTTCTCGGAGGGAAGCAGCCTGCATTGGAATGTCGTCATAACTTTCCATTGTATCCAGAGCCTCAAGGCATGGCGTGCAGAGCCCTGTCAAAAAGACCTTTTGAAGCCCTTTAGAAGGCGCGTCGTTGCAGCTGCCAGAGCATAAGAAGGCCCGCCGCGAGGGCAAGCAGACTTGGAATGGCCGCAACAATAGGGGCCGGCCAGTCGTTGAGCAAGCCAAGGTGGGAAAATAGGCTGTTGGCCAGATGAAAACCAATACCCGCCACAATGGCCAGAAACACTTTTAAGCCCAAGGCACCCCCGCGGGCCTGAATGTAGGCGGCGGGCAGGGCCAAAACCAGCATGACCCAGACCGCAACCGGGTAGATCATCTTTTTCCAGAACGCAATTTCATAACGACCCGAGGCCTGCTTTCCCGCCTGAAGGTAATCCACGTACAAGAAAAGCTCACGGGCCGACATCTGTTCAGGCTTGACCATCAAGGCTCCGAGCCGCGCGGGTGAAAGGTAAAGGGGAAGCTCAAGGCTCGATAACCGGCTGCGGGTCACCTGGCCATCGGCTGCAAAATCAGTAAGGCGAACGCCCTCAAGACGCCAGATGGAGGCCTCTTGGGCATTGGCCGAGGGCGCAACGGCGCGAAGGAAGACAGCTGAGTCGGCCTCAACAAGTCGTCGCAAGGTAAGGAGTTCTCCAAACTCGTAGAGCCTAACGCCCTGAAGCCTGCGGTCCGGGTCCATGCTGTTCAAATTCACCATGCGCACTCGAACACGGTCTTCACCACTACCCGTGGGATAGTCGCGCATCCAGAAACCGGAGGATAAGAAGCCCGAGCCTAGCCTACCATCGGCACTTGCCTTGGTGCGAACAGCCGCCACTTCCGAGACGGGAAGAACAACTTCAGCAAGAAAAAACGTAAAGGCCACGAGGGGCAAACCCACAAAGGCGGACAGCCCAAGCACCTGGCGCGGGCCAAGGCCTGAGGCTCGTGCCACGGTGAACTCTGAGCCTGCTGCAAGCTGAGCCAGCGCCCAGACGGCACCAATGAGTGTTGCGACAGGTAGAAGTTCGTAGACCATGCCGGGAATTCGAAAGACCACCACCGTCAAGGCCTGCTCAAGGGTATAGCCACCACGTCCAAGGTTTCGAATCTCACTGACCGAGTCCACAAACGCAAAGAGCAGAACGAATCCAGCCAAAACAAGGCCAATGTGTAGGACGAGTTGGCCTGCAAAGTAACGGCGCAGGGTTGTCATCCCAAAGACGTCCTAGCGACAGAACGTCCTGGGAACAAAGCCCGGAGAAGTCGCCCAAGCGGATTAGGCCGCAGTTGCTGCCGCCACCAGAAGAGCCCCGCCGTGACGACAGCTATCACTGCGGGCGTAAGCCACCAGCCAAGCGACATCGCCATCCGACCCTCTGCAATCAGCGCCTGCACAAGCGTGACACTGTTCATCGCCAGCATGAAACTCACCACGCCAAAAATAAGATGCAACGACCGACCAAGGCGAGGACTCGTGACCGCAACAGGAATAGCAAAGAAAGGCATGGCAAGGGCCATGAGGCAGAGCCCAATGCGGTAGCTGAGTTCGGCCATAGCTGCAAGATCGCCTTGGCGCGAGAGCCCCACAAGATCCACCAGGCCGGAGGCACGCAAAGATGGAGGCGCCTTCTCGGGGACAGGCGAGCGGTCGAGAAAAAGCCGATAGGCATCAAACCGAAGCTGTCGGGTCTCAAGATCGACCGGGTTAAAGTCGGTACGGGTGCCCTGGGCCAGTGAGAGCCAAGCGCCCCCGCCCTCCTGAGGCTGAATCTCTCCCTTGGAGGCCAGAATCACGGCCTCCTGACCAGCGGATTCCGCACGAATAAAGACAAGACCGAGGCTTTTTTCAGTGTCGGAGGCCATTTCTCCAAAGAAAACGATTTGGCCCGAGCGGGATTCCATAAATCGGCCCGCATCCAGCCGCTGATCCTCAGGCCTCTGGCTGAACTCTCGGCGGGTCTCATCCAGTTGCTGCTGGGCCCAAGGCGAGACAATAAAAGTTAAAGCCACCGTAGCCAGGGCAAAGGGCCAGACAAACCTGGCCACAGGCCGAAGCCACTGACCAAGGCCAAGCCCCGAGGACATCCAGACCACCATCTCCGAGTCCTTCCAGGCTCGGGTGAGCGCTAAAAGCACAGAAAGGTAGACCGTCAGCGCAAGCACAACGGGTAGCGCCTGCAGGGCAGCAAAGGCCACCAGCGGCACCACCAGCTCGGAATCAGCCCGGTCGGAGGCAGCTGCGCCCAGCATCCGAATAAGCGAACTGGTGACCAAAATGGTCAGCAGAACAGCGAAGACGGCGCCTGCAATCCCGCGGACTTCTTGGAGAAAAGACTTAAATGCGATCACAAACTTTATAATGGAGAGTTTCGAGCATCACTAAAAGGCATTGTGTCATGACCACAGCAACCACTAAAGACACCAAAGACGTCTCCAAAGACTCAAAAATCCCAGCTGAGCAGCGGCCGGAACTTGTTGTTACAGCTAGTAATAAGCCGGTTGACAGGGCTCAGGCCGACTGCGCCTGGGTTGCGCTTTTCTCCACGGCAGCCGGGGTTGAGCTAACCATGCCGGCCCGAGTGGTCGACAAAGTCTCAGGCGGCGCCATTGCGAAATTGCTCAAGGCGGGCGACTTCGACGGCAAGCTTGGCAGCTGTTTTTTGGTGCGCGACCTAAACGGCATCCCCTCCTCACGTATCCTTCTGGTCGGCTGCGGGCCCAAAGAGAGCTTTAACGAAAAGGCCTATGCCGAGGCCGTGCGATCGGCCACGCGCGCCATGGTCCCGCTGAAAGGGGTTAAGCGCGTCTCATCGTTTCTTACCGAGTTAACGGTGGGTGATCGACCGGGCGACTGGAGGCTTCAGGCCCATGTGCTTGCCTGCCGCGAGGTGCTCTACCGATTTGACCGGTTCAAAACACGTAAAGACAGTAAAGAGCCCAAGTCCGAGGACACCAAGGCCGCGGCCAAAGCCGCGAAGCCCGCGCGGCCCGAGGCGCCAAGCCTCTCAGCCGTTGAGGTTTTGTTGCCGGGTGATATGCGGCCCACCGATGCGCCGCGCATCATTTCCGAAGCCCAGGCTGTGGCCAACGGCATTGAGCTAAGCAAAGACCTGGGGAACCTACCGCCTAACATCTGCACCCCCAGCTACCTAGCCACCACGGCCAAAGGCCTTGCGCGCCAGTTTCGGGTCAAGGTGGAGGTGCTGGACAAACCTGCCATGGAAAAACTGGGCATGAATGCGCTCTTGGCCGTAGCACAGGGCTCGTCCCAGGCCCCTCAGTTCATTGTTATTCATCACAACGGCGGCACCGCAAAGGACGCCCCGGTGGTCCTAGTGGGTAAAGGCATCACCTTTGACACCGGTGGAATATCGTTGAAGCCTCCGGGCGACATGGATGAAATGAAGTACGACATGTCAGGTGCCTCCACGGTGATGGGGGTCATGCGTGCTGTAGCGGAGATGGGTCTGAAGCGCAATGTCATTGGCGTTATTCCCACCTGCGAGAACATGCCCAGTGGCAATGCCACGCGTCCGGGCGACATTGTTCAAACCATGTCAGGCCAGACCGTTGAAATTCTGAATACCGATGCCGAAGGCCGCCTCATTCTTTGTGACGCGCTTAGTTATGTTGAAAAGAACTTCAAACCCGAGGCGGTCATCGACATTGCCACGCTCACCGGCGCCTGTGTTGTGGCCCTTGGCCATGTGAACACCGGGCTCTTTACCGAGGACGATGGCCTTGCCCAGGCGCTCGTTCAGGCGGGCCGAGACGGGCTTGACCCGGTATGGCGCCTCCCGCTCGAAGAAGAATACCAAGAGCAGCTCAAGTCACCCTTTGCCGACATGGCCAACGTTGGCGGTCGAGCGGCAGGAAGCGTGACCGCAGCGTGCTTCTTGTGGCGCTTTGCGAAAGCCTACAAGTGGGCGCACCTTGATATTGCGGGCACCGCCTGGAAGAGCGGCGCCCAAAAGGGGGCAACGGGCCGTCCTGTTGGCCTACTCATGGCCTACCTACGGGCCGAACGTGACAACGGTTGATTTTCATTTCAACACCCCCGACCGACTTCTGCATGCCTGCCGCCTAATTCGCAAGGCGGTTCGGTCGGGGCAAGTCTCGGAATCTAAGCCCCTTCTCGTTTTCTGCAGTCAAGCCGAGCGGCTCGCCAAGTTTGACGACATGCTCTACGAGTTTTCCGAAGAAGACTTTCTGCCGCATGTCATGGCCGATCACCCCTTGGCCGACGAATCCCCCATTTTGCTCTGCCCCGAGGCCATCGTGCCCGGAGCAGCCCGTCATGCGTTTTTACTGGTCAACCTGGATGACGACGTGCCCGACTGCTTCAGCTCTTTCGACCGCGTCTTTGAAATTGTTGGACCTGACGACGACGACAAGACCAAGGCAAGAAAACGTTTTAGTTTTTACCGAGACCGTGGCTACGCCATTCAACAATTCGACCTCTCAAAGACCCCGCGCTAATGCCCGACACAACCTCAACCAACCCAGGCCTTGATAAGGCTTTCGACCCCCAAAACTTAGAGTCCTACTGGCGCGAACAATGGGAGGCACGAGGTCTTTTCAATGCGGGGCAGGCCGAGAACAGGGAAAGCTTTTGCATTCAGCTACCGCCGCCAAACGTTACGGGCACCCTGCACATGGGGCATGCCTTCAACCAGACCCTTATGGACGCTCTTACTCGCTGGCAGCGCATGAAGGGCAACAATACACTCTGGCTTCCAGGCACGGACCATGCGGGTATTGCGACGCAGATTGTCGTGGAGCGCCAGCTTGAGGCTAAAGGCGAGAGCCGGGCGAGCCTCGGACGTGAGGCATTTTTAGAGCGCGTCTGGCAGTGGAAGGAGCAGTCGGGCTCCACCATCACCGGGCAGATGCGACGTATGGGCGCAAGCTGCGACTGGTCGATGGAGTACTTCACCATGAGCCCAAGCTGCTCAGAGGTGGTCAAGCAAGTCTTCATCAGTCTCTACCGACAAGGCCTCATCTATCGAGGCAAGCGGCTGGTGAACTGGGATCCCAAGCTACTGACAGCCGTCTCTGACCTTGAAGTGGTGAGCGAGGAAGAAGACGGCCATATGTGGGAGCTTCGTTACCCCTTAAGCGATGGCAGCGGAAGCCTGGTGGTGGCGACCACACGACCCGAGACGATGCTTGGCGATACAGCAGTGGCCGTGCATCCCGAGGACGATCGCTACAAGGCCCTTATTGGTAAGACTATTCGGCTTCCCTTAAGCAATCGTGACATTCCTATTGTTGCCGACGACTACGTGGACCCGGCCTTTGGAACGGGCTGCGTGAAGATCACGCCCGCACATGACTTCAATGACTACGCCATGGGCCAGCGCCATAGCCTGCCCATGATCAACATCTTTACGCCCACAGCCTGCATTAACGACGAGGCCCCCGCAGACTACCGGGGGCTTGATCGCTACGAGGCAAGGCAACGCATCCTGAAAGACCTTGAGGAAGCCGACCTGTTGGTAGCAACCAAGCCCCACAAACTGATGGTGCCTAGGGGCGATCGCACCGGCGCGGTCATCGAGCCTCTTCTAACCGACCAGTGGTTTGTCGCCATGTCCAAGCCCGCACCCGAGGGCACCCACACGCCAGGACAGTCCATCGCGGGCCGCGCCCTGCAGGTGGTTGAAGACGGCCAGGTGCGCTTCACGCCCGAGAACTGGACGAGCACCTACCGTCAGTGGCTTGAGAATATTCAAGACTGGTGCATCTCACGGCAACTCTGGTGGGGGCACCAAATCCCCGCCTGGTACAAGGCCGATGACCAAGGCGAGCCCATTCACGACGGCACGGTGTTTGTGGCCCAAGACGAGGACGAAGCCCTGCAGCAGGCCAAGGCGGCCGGCTGGAATGGGGCCATTGCGCGGGACCCCGATGTGCTGGACACCTGGTTTTCATCGGCGCTTGTGCCCTTCTCCACCTTGGTGAAGCCTGGCGAGGAATGGGACGTTGCGCTTGGCAAGGAGAAGGGGCTCGCCTTCGGTGGGCCAAGGCTTGCGCCCGAACTTGCGCAGTACCTTCCATCAAGCGTGCTGGTCACAGGCTTTGACATCATCTTTTTCTGGGTGGCCCGAATGGTCATGATGACCTGCCACTTCACCGGTCAGGTGCCCTTCCGTGATGTCTATGTGCATGCCCTGGTGCGCGATGCCGAGGGACAGAAGATGAGTAAAAGCAAGGGCAATACCCTTGACCCCATCGACCTCATTGACGGTATTGATCTTGACGCCCTGGTGGCCAAGCGCACCTCGGGTCTTATGAACCCTAAGCAGGCTCAGGCCATCGAGAAAAAGACCCGCAAGGAATACCCCACAGGCATTCCCGCCTTTGGAACGGATGCCCTTCGATTCACCTTTGCAAGCCTCGCCACACCCGGGCGCAACATCAACTTCGATCTGTCACGCTGCGAGGGCTATCGTAACTTCTGCAACAAGCTATGGAATGCCAGCCGGTTCGTTCTTATGAACTGCGAAGGCAAAGACAATGGCCTGGAGGTCTGCTTTGGTGACTGTGGCCCCTCTGGACCTCTGCACTTTAGCTTTGTCGACCAATGGATTGTCTCGGAGCTGCAGCGTGTTGAAGACGAGGTCGAGCGGCAGCTGACCGCCTATCGTTTCGACCTTGCTGCAAAAGCCATCTACGAATTTTTGTGGAATGAGTTCTGTGATTGGTATCTTGAGCTTGCAAAGATTTCCCTTCAGTCACCTGCCGAGAACGCCCAGAAGGCTGCTCGACGCACCCTGCTGCGCACCCTTGAGGCAACTCTAAGGCTTGTCCATCCTTTCATGCCCTTCATTACCGAGGCCCTCTGGCAAGCCGTCGCGCCGGTTGCCGGGCGCTCGCAAGCCCTTGTGCAGGGTGAATTCGCGAGCATCTCCACCGCAGCTTTTCCAAAGGCTGAGCTTAAAAAAATTGAGTCTCAGTGCGACGCCCAGATGAGCCAGCTGAAGGCTCTGGTTGGAGCCATTCGTAGCCTTCGGGCCGAGATGGGTCTTGGCCCCGGCGATAAGGTCCCCCTTCGTATCCAGGTTGATAAAGGGGCTGAAAAGGCGGACTCGGTCGACCCTCTGAACTTCGAGGTCGATAGCCATGAAAGAACGCTTGCGCTAGCAGGGCTTGCTGCCCTGTGCCGACTAAGCGAGGTGAGTGTCGTATCGGCCTCTGACATGCTGGCGACCCATAGCGCGCAATCGCAGCAGGCGACCACCGCCCTCGCACCTGTTCAGATTCTTGGGCGGCTGCGGCTAAGACTTGAGGTGGAGATTGACCTTGAGGCGGAGAAGGCGCGGCTGCAAAAGGAGATTGATAGGCTCAACCAAGAAATTGCTAAGTGCAAGACGAAGCTTTCCAACCCGCAGTTTGTTGACCGAGCACCGGCGGCCGTAGTTCAGCAGGAGCAGACGCGACTCACCGAGTTCGAGGTGGCCCTTAGCAAGGTGGATGGTCAACACCAGGCGATTCTTCGCGCGTAGGCTCATTTAAAACCATCTGTTGCACAAAGAAAAAGGCGAGGCAGATTTCTCTGCATCGCCTCCAAATGGCTACTTGGGCAGTACCCTCGTAGCCTCTCCTCCTCAACGAGATTCGACCTTACTCGCAAGGGCTTGGATGACACAAGCTGTGCCGCAAAAGATTGACCTAGGCTTGTTCATGCAAAGGTCGTTATCAGGCGGCTTTAGCATGAACAAACAGGGGACAAACGAAGAAAAACCCGCAAAAATGGGTGTAATCCCTAGTCTTTTTTCTCGGGATGATCAGGTGTATTGGCGTTTCTAGGGTCGTTGGAAAGCTCGCCCGAATCGGATTCTTTGCTCGCCTCGTTGTTCGGAACAAGCCTAAGGTTCGGCTCCTTGGGTTCCGGGAATGTGCCGAAGACATCGCGCGTGCTTGCGTAGAACGACCCATGTGCCACCGCAATAAGAATGAAGGTGATGGGCATGAGCAGGGTGAAAACAGCCTGTTGACTTAAACCCGCAAGGGTTGTGAAGGCCGAGACCAACAGACTGAGAAAGATAAAAAGAGCAAACCAGGAAAGACCATAGACGAGAAACGCGCGGCGGTTTCGCCAGACGGCAAAGAACGAATAAAAAAGTGCCTTGGCCACAGGAAACTGGCCCCAGACCACAAGTTGTGGGGCATACCAGAAAGCCATCAACACGGGCAGATAGCCAAGGATCGCCACAATAAGGCCCCACTGGAGACTTGGGTCCATGGAGATGGTCGGATCGGTTAACTCTTCGGGCGACTGGCTAACAGCCCTAAAAAGGCTGCCTCCGTCCACCATCCAGGCAAGCACAAGGACAACAACAAGCCCTAGGAAATAGAGCAACCCCATCTGCAGCAACGGCTTGGCCTTGTCACTACGAAAACCCGATACGAGCAACAAGGGCATGGGCATCTCTTGGCGATCGACCGCGTAAGCAAGCGCAACAAAACCAAACCCAAGGCCCGGCGTAAGAATGAGTGGCGCAACCAGGCCAAGCAGCGGGACCATGGCAAGAATAACCAACCCCGCCCAATAGGCAAAGAGCGTAAGAAACCAGATGAGTGGCTGACGGTGAAAAAGCCGAAACCCTTCCATAAGCCAAGCCATGCCGATGCGTGCTGCAACCGTACGAGGGGCGGGCTGAATTTTCATGGCAAGCATTCGCGCATGGCCTCCGATGAACGGCAATGGTTAAGGATGGCCTCAAAGTATGCGGGATCTTTGGCGGTGAGCATCTCGGCAGGGCGGGGCCGATACCAGTCATAAAGCCGCGAGACAAGAAATCGGAAGGCCGCTGTTCGCCGCATCATGGCCCAGGCCTGGCGCTCGTGAGGGCTAAAAGGCTTAAGGCCCGCGTAGGCTGACAACATGGCCTGGCCATTCTCCGGTTTCTCATGTGCCCAGTCGTTATAGGCCACTGCAAGGTCGAACAAAAACGCATCGTTGCCTGCAAAGTAGTAATCGATAAAGCCGCCAAGCACCGGAGACGCATGCGAGGAGGCCTCGATTGTTCGCTGCTCAAAAAGCACGTTGTCACGAAAAAGATCGGCGTGAACAGCGCCCTGCGCAAGGCCAAGGTAGCCTGGGGACTGATGAAAGCCTTGCTGAGCCTGGAGCTCGTCCTGGGTCAGACGAACCATCTCGGCCGGCATACGCGACCAGAGGTCGGGTAACACCTGCTGCCACCAGGCGAGTCCGCGAAGGTTGGGCTGACGCATTTCAAAATCGACAACAGCAAGATGGCTCTTGGCAAGCTCAGCACCCACAAGCGCACAGTGCTCGGGCGTGGGGTCGCTCACATCACTGCCTTTAAGTCGACGCACCAAGGCGGCAGGCTTGCCTTCGCAATGGCCGAGAAGCTTACCTTCCCTATTAGGAAGCGGGGCGGCACAGGCCACCGACCTTGACTCAAGGTGACGCATGAGCCCTAGGTAATAAGGAAGCTGCTCGGCGGAGAGCCGCTCAAAAAGGGTGAGAACGAACTCACCCCGGGTGCTGGTTATGAAAAAATTGCTGTTTTCAATGCCCGCGGCAATGCCTTTTAAGGAGACGAGCTCCCCTAGGTCATAGCTACCAAGAAACGACTCGGCAGCCGCAGGCGAGACCGGCGTGAAAACCGCCATAAAGACTTAATCGAGAAGCCGCGTGATAAGACTTGAGGTATCCCACCGGCGACCGCCCTTGGACTGAACGTCGGCATAGAACTGGTCCACCAGCGCCGTGACCGGAAGCTTCGCCCCATTACGGCGAGACTCTTCCATGCAAAGCCCGAGGTCTTTACGCATCCAGTCCACAGCAAAACCAAAATCAAACTTGCCGTCCACCATGGTGCCCCCACGGTTGTCCATCTGCCAAGACTGGGCAGCCCCCTTGCCAATAACATCAAGCACCAGTTTCATATCAAGGCCTGCCTTCATTCCAAAGGCTACCCCCTCCGACAAGCCTTGAACCAACCCCGCAATGCAAATCTGGTTGACCATCTTGGCAAGCTGACCCGAGCCCGACTCGCCAATGCGAGTAAAGGCCCGCGAAAAAGCCATGGCCACCGGACGGGCGCGGTCGAAATCGGCCTGACTACCGCCCACCATAACGGTAAGCAGGCCGTTTACAGCACCCGCCTGACCACCGGAGACAGGCGCATCAATAAAGCTCACGCCAAGGGACTTGGCCTGAGTGGCAAGGTCGCGCGCGACTTCGGCAGAGGCGGTGGTGTGATCCACAAAAAGGCTGCCCCTGGTCATGCCGGCAAAAGCGCCCTGAGGGCCAAGGACGACGCTACGAAGGTCGTCGTCATTACCAACACAGCAAAAAATAATATCCGCGTTCTTAGCAGCCTCGGCGGGAGTTGCCGCGGCGGAGCCACCAAACTCGGCGACCCAGGCCTTGGCCTTCTCGGTCGACCGGTTGTAGACCGTCACGCTGTGGCCAGCCTTGGCAAGATGGCCTGCCATGGGAAAACCCATAACTCCAAGGCCTAGAAAGGCCACGCGGGTGGCGGGGCTGGCGTCGTACTGCTTGTCTTGAATGCTCGGCATGGCAAAAGGCTCCGTAGAAATAGTCGTTAACTACGCGATTATCCCGTGTTCCCTTAAACTGTGCGCCATGGCCATACTGACCGTTTCAGAAATTCGTCAAAAGTTCTTGGACTTCTTTGCCCAGCAAGGGCATACGGTGGTTGCATCAAGCCCCTTGGTGCCCGCCAACGACCCCACCTTGCTTTTCACCAACAGCGGTATGGTGCAGTTCAAGGACGTTTTCTTAGGAAAAGAACTGCGCCCCTATAAGAGAGCAACAACCTCACAGCGCAGCGTTCGCGCGGGCGGTAAGCACAACGACCTTGAAAATGTGGGCTACACCGCAAGGCACCACACCTTTTTCGAGATGCTCGGCAATTTTTCGTTTGGCGATTATTTCAAAGGAGACGCTATTTCGTTCGCCTGGCGGCTCCTTACCGAGGTCTACGGCCTGCCTAAAGAAAAGCTCTGGGTTACGGTCTACCAGGACGACGATGAGGCTTATGCCATCTGGAAAGAGAAAATGGGGGTGCCCGTTGAGCGCATTGTTCGCATTGGTGACAACAAGGGCGCGCGCTACGCCAGCGACAACTTCTGGCAAATGGCAGACACCGGTCCCTGCGGCCCCTGCAGCGAAATCTTCTTCGACCATGGGCCCGAGGTCTGGGGAGGGCCCCCAGGGTCCGATGACGCCGACGGCGACCGCTATATAGAAATCTGGAACCTCGTCTTCATGCAGTTCGATCGGGACGAGGCGGGTGTTTTAAACCCGCTGCCGAAGCCTTGCGTGGATACTGGTATGGGTCTTGAGCGCATTGCAGCCGTTTTACAGGGCGTACACAGCAACTACGAGATCGATCTTTTTCAGAACCTTATCAAGGCTGCAGCCCACGAAACGGGCTGCCAAGATCTTGAGAACCCCTCCTTGCGAGTTATTGCTGACCACATAAGGGCCTGCAGCTTTTTAATTGTTGATGGCGTTATTCCGGGCAATGAAGGGCGTGGCTATGTGCTGCGACGAATTATTCGCAGGGCCTTGCGTCATGGCCACAAGCTTGGACAGACCCAGCCCTTTTTCTACAGACTCGTGAAGGCCCTTGACCAAGAAATGGGGGAGGCCTATCCGGAACTTCACGCCATCGCAACGCGAGTTGCGGACGTGCTAAAGACCGAAGAGGAACGCTTTGGCGAAACGCTTGAAAAGGGTATGGGCATTTTGTCTCAGGCTCTGGCGTCACTGAAAGAAGGCCAGGCCCTTGATGGTCAGACCGCCTTCATGCTCTATGACACGTTTGGATTCCCACTGGACCTCACTGCCGATGTCTGCCGCGAGAAGGGTCTCACGGTGGATGAAGCCGGTTTTGAGAAGGCCATGGACCGCCAGCGTGATCAGGCACGGGCCTCAAGCAAGTTCAAGCAAGGTGCGGGCCTTAGCTATGAAGGCTGCGATACCCAGTTTCTTGGCTACACCGATCTTCACAGCTCGGCCAACGTCACCGGTCTTTTTGTGGAAGGCAGCCCCGTCGAGAAGGTGC
>Ga0181607_10002025_pt1 | contig 17995 bp, 16 predicted proteins | sample 041ome_9_FD_132420 | JGI IMG/M metagenome (GOLD analysis project Ga0181607, IMG submission 132420) | Coastal salt marsh microbial communities from the Groves Creek Marsh, Skidaway Island, Georgia - 041413US metaG (megahit assembly) | ecosystem: Environmental > Aquatic > Marine > Intertidal zone...
GCCAGCGCACCCGCCGGGAGAAAGCAGTATTCAGGGACCGGCACCACGGTTTTACCAATGGCCTGCCAGTCGGCCAGCGCCGTCATATTCTTGACTGATTCGCCCTTAAGCTGGCTGGTTTCAAGCTCCCACTGCTTGGCAAATACCTCCTGATCGAGGTCCCGTCGATTCACGCTGAGCAGGCGCCGTACTGTTTTGCCCTTAACCTGGAGGAAGGAAATATCGCTACCTTCCTCATCGTTGATCAACAGGGTAGCGGTTTCGTCGACCTCCTGTGCCTCCACCACCGCCAGGCTGCGCGGCATGATGGCACTGAGAAACAAACCTTCCTTGCCAAATGCGCGAAAAAGCCTGTTGGCGGTGTTTTCATTGAACCAGAGTGCGACCCCTTCCTGGCTGCTGGCATCCACGGCCAGGAGCAGGTCTTCATCGTAGGCCGGTATCAGGGATTGGGCTTGCAGTTCCAGGGCAGAGCGAATCAGCTTTTCAGCAGAAAGGTTCATGCTGTAAGCCGTGGCAATAAAATCGGCGGTCGGCAGCAACAGCAATATGTTTTTGCTGTCTCGGGAGCCAACCAGCTGCCGGGCGGCGATCGCCAGGGCTTCCGGAAATACAGTTTCAGCTCCCAGTGACAATTCGGCCTTGGCGCCGGTTGCGGTATTGATCAGGGTGTTATCAAAAAGCAGCAGGCTGGCATCAATGTGCTCGAGCAGCTCCGAATGGCGGCGCACAGGTAGCAGGGATTGGATTTTAAGGCCCAATGCCCTGGCAGGTAGTTTGTCGAGGAGCGAAAAACCCGGTGTCATGTCTGCCTGTGGAATAAAGATTCTCTAAAACGTTGAATTATAGGTTATTTTTGGCTTGTACCCTAGCCACTGGATGAGATCCTGCCGCATTGCTGGTGACAGGCCTGATCTATGACAACGGCCCCCTGCAAAAAGTTTATTATTTTCTGAGTTTTTTCCTGTAAATCCCTAAAAATATTCAATAAATCGCGATATCACAGGACTTGGCGGTTGCCCTCACCAGGGGCCCATAAAAAACGCCCATGTTGAAACAACATGGGCGTTTGAAGACGGTCAGAGATTGCTTAGCTTTCGCTTCTTTCCTTCTGGACCAGGAAATCGACGATTTTCAGCATGTCGGTCTGGGTGGGTACTGCACCACCGACTGACACCAGGTATTTGCCGTTGACCACAATGCTGGGCACACCGCGAACACCGTAATCACGCATGCGGGTGTTGGCCCGTTTCACGGCTGAAGAAACCGAGAAGGATTTCCAGGCCTTGTCGAAATCGGCCGGAGCGACGCCCTGGCTGACGAACATGTCCTTGATGGCATCTTCTGTCTGCAGGTAATTGCGGCGCTGATGAATTTCATTGAAGGCAACATCGTGAATCTTGCCTGTCACGCCCAGCGCCTCAGCGGCATAGTAAATCTGGGCATGGATTTCCATGGTCTGGTTCCACATGCCCGGGCTGCGTACAAAAGCCACATCGGAAGGCAGTTTTTCTTCCCAGCTGGTGATCAGCGGTTCAAAGGCGTAACAGTGCGGGCAGCCATACCAGAAGATTTCGCTGATCTCGATTTTGTTCGGATCTGCCGTCCGGACCGGATTGGCGATGATTTCGTAGTGGGTTCCCTCAACGTAAAGGGACGGCTGGGCACTGACGGTCGCTGCCACACCAAAGATCATGGCAACCAGCAGCAATGTTTTCGTGAACAGTTTCATAATGACTTCCTCGGATATTCCTCGGTATTTCCTGTTGGTTATTCTGTGCGCTTGTTTTACTTGCTCAACTTCTGGCCTGAGTGTGTATCGGACTTTTACCCCTGGCCAAAGCCTGTTCTATACCAGGGTGTCGATCAATCAGGTTTGCACACCCGGGGCAACCGAGTATGCCATATGAGACCGCTGAAAAGGCATTTACCGGCAGGCGCTGTGGCCTGTTTTCATAATATTTGCCTTATTTGGCGGAATTCATGGCCAGTGTCACCGGCCGCGCCTTAACCCGGTCTGAATCAACGCAGTCCGGATACATACGATGCGAGGGCGGCAATTTCAGCATCATTCAGTCTGGCAGCGATGGTGCGCATAACTTCGGCATCATCGTTCATGCGGACGCCACTGCGGAAAGCTTTCAGCTGCATTTCCGTGTAGCCGGTGTCCTGGCCACTCAGTGCCGGATAACCGGCTGACGCCAGGCCCTGGCCATTCGGTGAATGGCAGGCCGTACAGGCTGTCACACCAATCTCGGCATTACCTGCACGGTACAGCGATTTACCCACGGCAACTTTCTCAGGATCGGCAGCGCCCTGTGGAGCCGGCTGGGAAGCATAGTAGGCGGCGACATCGGCCATGTCCTGTTCATTCAGGGCATTGAGCATGCCATTCATCAAGGGGGCGGTTCTGACTCCACTCTTGATGTCGAGCATCTGCTTGAGCAGATAGGCCTCATTCTGGCCGCCGATCTTGGGCACATTATCTAGCTGGCTCATGTTGCCGTCCTGGCCGTGACAAGCCAGACAAACGGTGATTTTGCTGGCACCGGCTTCGGCATCGCCCTGGGCAAATACCTGGGCACCCGCTGTCAGGGCCAGCACAGTGAAAAACGCGGGTGAAAAAATTCGGGTCATGACTCTTGTGACTGATGATACGGACGTGTTCATGCGTTGCTTCTGAATTCCTGGTTGCTGTTTGCTGAAATTGGGTGAACGGGTTTCGAAATCGGCAAAACTGCTTTTTCCGGGGCGGTACTGATACAATTCCTAACCGTTGAAACCGCGCGATTATACCTTAAGGGTCGCGCCATTCCCAAGCAGAAAGCCCCCTCCCTGATGACAGACAATACGGCTCAAAAACTCGACTTTTCCGCTACCCACTTCACACAAAGTGCGGAAACGCTCCAACAGTGCCCTCCGGACACCGCCGATGAGGTGGCCTTTGTTGGGCGCTCCAATGCCGGTAAGTCGAGCGCTATCAATACGCTGACCAGCCAGCCAAAACTGGCCAGAACGAGTAAAACGCCGGGTAGAACCCAGCTGCTAAACTTTTTTGCCGTGGCAGATAACAAATATCTTGTCGATTTGCCGGGCTTTGGCTTTGCCAAAGTACCGCCCAAGGTCAAGGCAAAATGGGAAAAACATCTGGAATCCTACCTGCGCGAACGCCAGTCATTACGGGGGCTGGTGCTGCTGATGGATTGCCGACATCCGCTGAAAGACTTTGATATGCAGATGATTACCTGGTGTGCGCAGGCCGCTATGCCCGTGCATATCCTGCTGACCAAAAGTGACAAACTCAAATCCGGCGCCCGCAAAAAGGTCCTGTTGGAAACCCGGCGTGATCTCTCGGAATACGGAGATCTGGTGTCCATTCAGCTGTTTTCTGCCCTGAAAGGCGATGGCGCCGGCGAACTCAAGGGCAGGTTGCAAACCTGGTTGTGCCCACCGCCGGATCCTGAAGCCCCGACAGGCGCCTGACAGGGTACTTGGACTATTCAAAACGGGCTTGGCAAAAAGCCCTGTGCAATCCGCTGAGAATTTCGGCTGAAATGGCAAGGACCCTTTAGTGAAACCACGAAACCCCGCAGCGGGACATGCTCTTTACTGATCTGGAAAACACCCGCAGAGGACATGCGTTAATTCTGAACAGGACATGCCGTTAAAAACCTGCGTTAATCCTGAAAAGGGCATGCCGTTAAAAACCTGCATTAATCCTACAAAGGGCATGCCGAAAAAAAAAGAGGGGGCAGAAATAAAGCGGGCCCTAACTGTAGGAGAAAACAGTTAGGGCCCAACGCGCTCCTATTAACCAGGAGATATATCTTCAAAGCAGCAGGCTGGAAAAATCGGGGAGAAAACCACCCTGCTATAATCTGAGACCCGCCTTCACACCAAAAGTTCAAAAAATTTTACGATTTGTGAAAAAAATGTTTGTGTGAGCAATGACACAGCTAAAACCCGCTGATTCCGGGTCAGTGCGCGGTATTCCAGTCCTGCCCCGAACCGATATCCACCACCAGCGGCACGTTCAGGGAAGCGGCTGACACCATGCGGAATCGAACACCTTCGGCAAGCAGCTCCAGATCGTCCCTGGCCACCTCGAACACCAGTTCGTCATGCACCTGCATGATCATTTTCGCATCCAGGTGCGCGACCCCCAGCCAGTGGTCAATATCCACCATGGCCTGTTTGATGATGTCGGCGGCGGTACCCTGCATCGGTGCGTTAATCGCTGTACGCTCGGCGGCCTTGCGCAGCATGCCGTTGCTGGCCTTAATGTCCGGCAGGTACAGGCGGCGACCGAACAGAGTTTCGACATAGCCCTGTTCATTGGCCAGCAGGCGGGTGTCATCCATGTACTTGCGTACCCCCGGATAACGCAGGAAATAGCGCTCCACGTATTCCTGCGCATCCTGGCGGCCAATGCCAAGCTGTTTGGCCAGGCCAAAGGCGGACATACCGTAGATCAGACCGAAGTTGATGGCCTTGGCACTGCGACGCTGGTCGGACGCCACCTTGTCCAGCTCAACGTTGAATATTTCACTGGCGGTGGCCTGGTGCACATCCAATCCGTCGGTGAAAGCCTGGCACAACCCCTTGTCACCGGACAGGTGCGCCATGATGCGCAGCTCGACCTGGGAGTAATCCGCCGCCATCAGGACCTTGTCCTTACCTGCTACAAACGCCTGGCGGATGCGGCGGCCGGCCTCGGTGCGAATGGGAATGTTCTGCAGGTTGGGTTCAGTGGAAGACAGCCTGCCGGTGGCCGCTACCGCCTGCTGGAATGTGCTGTGAATGCGGCCGGTTACAGGATTGATGTCATGCGGCAGCTTGTCGGTGTAGGTCGACTTGAGTTTGCTCAGACCGCGGTGCTCGAGAATGACTTCAGGTAACGGGTATTCCAGGGCCAGCTCCTGCAGGACAGGCTCTGCGGTGGATGGCTGCCCTTTCGCTGTTTTACTGATTACCGGGTAATCCAGCTTCTCATAGAAAATCTGCTGCAGTTGCTTAGGCGAGCCCAGGTTGAATTCTTCACCGGCCAGCTCGAAGGCCTGCTTTTCCAGCTCAACCAGGCGCCTGGCGATCTCCTCGCTTTGCCCGGCCAGGGCCTTCACATCTAGGCTGACACCGGTGGCCTCCATGCGGGTCAATACCGGCAAGAGGGCAATCTCGAAATAGCGGTAAACACTGGCCAGCTCTCCGGTAGCTGCCAGTTTGCTGCCCAGCACCTGGTGCAGACGAAAACTGAAATCGGCATTCTCTGCCGACCAGCTCCCGGCCTTGTCCATGGGCAGTTCGGCAAACGTCAGTTTGTTGCGGCCTTTACCGAGCAACTCTTCCAGCGTGGCCTTGTCGAGTTCCAGGTACTGGGAAGCAACCCGGTCCAGCGTATGTCGGTGAGCCACCGAATTGAGCACATAGGACTGCAGCATGGTGTCATAGCGACGACCCTTCAGGGCAATGTCATAGTTGTTCAGCACATGGGTCATCAACTTCAGGTCATGGCCTATCTTGAAGACATGTTTGTCCTCCAGAACAGGCCTGAGGAGAGCCATCACTTCGCTCGTGGCGAGCTGGCCGTCATTTTCCAGGCCGGTGTGCCCGAGGGGAATGTAGCTGGCCTGGCCCGGCTCGCAGCACAATGACAAGCCCATGATCTGCGCAGCCTTGTAGTGGGCACCGTCAGTTTCCACACTCAGGGCCAGGTGTCCGGTCCTGGCGGCTGCGGCCAGCAGCTTTTCGAGGTCCCTGACATCTGTCACTACGGTGTAAGACACCTGGTCGGGCTCCGGAAAGCTTTCTTCTGCCGGCGTATCCGAAACGTCAATATCGAGGCCATCGAGCTCGGCGGCTTCCACCCCTTCACCTTCAAGCTCCTTCATCCAGGTACGGAACTCTAGGTGCTTGTAGAGGGCCAGCAGTTCAGATTTATTAGGATCATCATGAACCAGGTCCCTGGGGCCGAATTCGAGCTCAACGTCCAGCTTTATGGTGGCCAGTTCCTTCGACAGTTTCAGCTGTTCCAGGTTGTCCCGCAGCTTCTCACCAATTTTGCCTTTTATCTCATCAGCCTTTTCTATCACGCCTTCGAGCGAGCCGTATTCCTGCAGCCACTTCACGGCGGTCTTCGGACCCACACCGGGCACACCGGGGATGTTGTCCACCTTGTCACCCATCAGGGCCAGGTAGTCGATGATGCGTTCCGGTGGCAGGCCGAACTTGTTAGCGACACCCTCAATATCCAGGGGTTCATTGGTCATGGTATTCAACAGGGTGACATGCTTGTTCACTAGCTGGGCCATGTCCTTGTCCCCGGTGGAAATGAGCGTCGGCATCTTCTCCCGCCACGCCTGTTCCGCGAGCGTACCGATGACGTCATCAGCTTCGACCCCTTCGATGGCCAGCAGCGGCAGGCCCATCGCCTTAATGATCTGGTGGATGGGTTCGATCTGGCTGCGCAGGTCATCGGGCATCGGCGGCCGGTTGGCCTTGTATTCACTGTACATGTGGTTGCGAAAAGTCTTGCCCTTGGCATCGAAAATCACGGCGACATAGCTGTCCGGATAAGCTTTGATGAGACTGCGGATCATGTTGATCACGCCTTTCACGGCGCCGGTGGGCTGGCCTTTGCTGGTCGTCAGCGGTGGCAGGGCATGAAAGGCCCTGAACAGGTAGGAAGAGCCGTCAACGAGAACCAGGGGATTGTTTTTTGCCATGTTGTCCAGAAAACTATTTTAAGAATTTGCCCTGATAGCCAGGGATTAATTGTCCACTATGGATGACAGTCCGCAAATGCATTGGCCAGGCCAGTCATGAACTGCGTATAACCCTGGCGGCCCGGCGCCACATCGTGGGCCAGCACATCGACTGTCACATAGCGCATGCCACCCATGTCCAGCTGGTTATCAAGATAGGTCGGATTCTGGGCGGGGCCAAGAATAATGCAGGTCACCCCGGCAGCAATCAGCTGTTGCCGGATTGCCATCACCCGGCGAATAGCCGGCTGCACTTCTTCATTGTTGGTGAAACTGGCGACATGCGAGAGGCCAAACTGCTTTTCGAAATACTGGTAGCCGTTGTGGTAAACCGCGAAGGCCGGAATTTTTCTGAGCTCAAACAATGATGTGATTTTTGCTTCCAGCTGTGCGACGGTGGTTTCAAAGTTGGCCAGGTTTTTCCGGTACCGGCTGGCGTTGCCGTTGTCTATTGCTGCCAGGGCATCGGTCAATGACCGGGCCACCAGTACAGCATTGTGTGTATCCAGCCAAACGTGGGGGTCCTTGAAGCTGTCGATGCTGTGCAGCACCAGGCCAGACAAATCCATGACGGTCACCACTTCCCCGGTAAGCGCAGGAATGACTTTGTCTAAACCGGTTTCCAGGGCCGGACCTGTCCACAGAAACAGCTCGGCAGTATCCATGGCCCGCCGTTGTGACGGTCGTAATGACGGGTGGTGTGGATCCTGTGAGTTGTCAAGCACCAGAGCCGGTTCCGAGACACCATCCGTGATGGCCGCGGCAATCAATTGCAACGGTCTGATGCTCACCGCAACCTGGGGTTGCGCCGATAACGGTCCTGCCATCAGCACCACCATCCCGGTGAAGAGGAGAAAGAATGTACAACGGTGAGTCACGGCTTTATCGGATTCCGGGTCGGGTAGCTGGCTGGGTGAGCATGGAAAAAATGCTATGATATATCACCCGCTTGGAATTCCACAGGACGCGCATGCTTCTCTCAGCAGTTGTAGTAGCAGATGCCATTGCTAGAAACCGCTTCAAAGGCGCACTGACCACTGTGGCGGCAAATCATGCTCCTTCTCAATACCCGGACTCACCTTTGTGAACAGTGACGTTCTCCTTAACGCCCGCGATATTTCCCTGCAGTACAACCAGCGCCAGGTGCTGCAGAACATTTCCTTAACCCTCAATACCCGTCAGATTGTGACGCTGATCGGCCCTAACGGTGCCGGCAAGACGTCCCTGGTGAAAATCGTGCTGGGGCTTGTGCCTCCCACTAGCGGTGAGATCGAACGCCTGGAGGGCATCCGCATCGGGTACATGCCACAGCGGCTGCAGGTGGATCAGAGTATGCCGGTGTCAGTCAGCCGTTTTCTGTCTCTGGGCGCCAATGCCCGAGCCGACCGCATTGATGATGCCCTCGAGGAAGTCGGTGCCAGCGTCCTGAAAGACAGCCAGTTGTTTGCGCTGTCCGGTGGAGAACTGCAGCGTGTCCTGCTTGCCCGCGCGCTGATCCAGGAGCCGCAGCTGCTGGTCCTGGACGAACCTGCCCAGGGCGTTGATGTGAATGGCCAGGCTGAACTGTACCGCCTTATCGCTGACATTCGCGACCGCCATGGTTGCGGCATTCTGCTGGTTTCCCATGACCTGCATCTGGTCATGTCGGCAACCGATGAAGTCATCTGCCTGAACCAGCATGTGTGCTGTCATGGTCATCCAGAGCAGGTCAGCAATGATCCGGCCTACCTGGAACTGTTTGGCAAAAAGGATGCCGAGACCCTGGCGGTATACACCCATCACCACAACCACAGTCATGACCTGGCCGGCGATGTCGTCGATGCTGACGACTGCGGCCATCATCACACGGACTGAAACCGTGCCGGCTTTTATCGTTAATGCGTTATTGTCCGGACTGCTGGTAGCTGCAATCGCAGGACCACTGGGCTGCTTCGTGGTATGGCGCCGGATGTCTTATTTTGGCGACACCCTGGCGCACTCGGCACTTTTTGGTATCGCGCTTGGCCTGTTGCTCGACATTCGCCTGGAGCTGGCAGTGATTGTCGCGTGTGCCATGCTGGCTTTTTTGCTGGTCTTCATGGACAACCGCCGCGGTCTCTCAACCGACACCATTCTTGGCATTTTGGCCCACAGCTCGCTGGCCCTGGGCCTGGTCATCATCAGCTTCACGGACAACCAGATCAACCTGATGGCCTACCTGTTCGGAGACCTGCTGACGGTTTCCGGCGGCAACCTGTTATGGATTGGTATCACCTCGACCGTCGTCATGGGCATTCTGTTCCTGAACTGGAACAGACTGCTGGCCATCACTCTGCATGAGGAGCTGGCCCAGGTGGAAGGGATCAACACGCGACGCATGCGTCTGCTGCTGATGCTGCTGATTGCGCTGATCGTTGCTGTTTCGATGAAGGTGGTGGGTATCCTGCTGATCACTTCCCTGCTGATCATTCCTCCCGCCTGTGCGCGCGGCTTTGCCCGCACGCCGGAAGCCATGGCCTTGCTGGCCAGTATGGTGGGCTGCCTGGCCGTTTGTGGCGGTATTGCCTCATCATGGTTCTGGGACACACCGACCGGTCCCAGTATTGTGGTGATGGCCAGCCTGCTGTTTGTGATTGGCCGGTTACTGAAACCCGGGGCTGATTAGCAGCAGGGTCAGAAATGCGTTACCGGGACAGGTAACGTTTGGCGGCCAGGAAATTCTCACGCATTAGATCCGGCGCATACGGTGGCTTGAAAAAGCCGACATTGCTGCCTTGCGGATCGATCAGCATCACTTCCCCGTTGTGATTGACCAGGTAGTTCTCATCATCCATGGCCACGTAGTTGAACGTCACATTCATGGTACGGGCAAGGGTATAAACATCGGCGTATTCCCCTGAGGCGCCGGTAAACTCCGGATTGAAATACGTGACGTAATTGTGGAGCACTTCCTGTGTGTCGCGTTCGGGGTCCACACTGATCATCACCACCTGAACGTCCTGCGCTTCGCCATTGTCTGCCAGCAGATCATAAAAACGGGTAATGCTGGCCAGGGTCAACGGGCAAATATCCGGACAGAAGGTGTAGCCGAAAAACACCAGGGTCCATTGGTCAGAGAGACTGGCGTTGGTGAATGCCTGGCCCTCATCGTCCGTCAGGCTGAAGACATTCAGCGGAATGGGCGCGTCATACACAAAAATAGCATCATTGCGCAGCATCTCTGCTGTCACTTTCTGCTGACCCACACCATTGACCAGCAAGGCAATACCTGCCAAGCACGCTGCAGCGGCCAGTATGGCCAGCGGAATTTTCAGGGGATGGGATGTCATGTCGATGTTGCCGTTATCCGGTGCAGCCCGGGTTACCGGCTCAGAGGTAATGGTCGATCAGCAATGCGATAAACAGGGCGATCAGGTAAAAGATGGAGTAACGAAATGTCGTCAGCGCGGCCCGCGGCTTGTCGGTGAACATCAGCTGCAGTGAGTAATACATGAACCCGCCGCCAAGCACGGCGGCCGAAGCCAGGTAGAAACCACCGCTCATACCCGTCAGGTAAGGCAGTATGGTGACCAGGCACATGATGATGGTGTAGAGCAGGGTATGCAGCTTGGTGAGTGGATCACCGTGGGTCACCGGCAACATCGGAATGTCGGTTTTCGCATAATCGTTCTTGCGGTGAATTGCCAACGGCCAGAAATGCGGTGGCGTCCAGGCAAATATGATCAGTACCAGCAGCAGGGCGTTCGGATCCACGGTGCCACTGACCGCTGACCAGCCCAGCAGCGGGGGCATGGCACCCGACAGGCCGCCAATCACGATATTCTGCGGGGTAGCGCGCTTCAGGAAGCCGGTATAGATAATCGCATAGCCAACGAAAGAAGCCAGGGTGAGCCAGGCACAGAGCGGGTTGACCAGGAAAATCAGAATCGCCATACCGCTACTGCAGATTGCCAGCGCAAACAACAAGGCCTGGACAGGACTGACCTTGCCCTGCGGTATGGGGCGTTTGATAGTGCGCTGCATAATGGTGTCGACGCGATGATCAATCAGGTGATTGATGACGGCACCAGCACTGGCCACCAGGGCAATGCCGAGGTTCCCCCACACCAGCGCGTCCAGCGGCACCATGCCCGGCACGGCCAGGAACATCCCGATCATTGATGTCAGGATCATCATCATGACCACCCGGGGCTTACACATTTCGTAGTAATCCCGCCAGCTGGCAGATTTAAGGACCTGATTGTGAACAGTAACGTCGGACATGCGTTATCGGCGTCAGTTATTTCGTATCAATGATTCAGGGCTAAATCGGGCTAGAAAGCAGAGACTTTGCTAAGCCGATAGTTGAGGGTGACAAGGGTGAGCAATAGTAAAGCACCCCCCGCGTTATGTGCAACCGCGACCCACAAGGGCAGCGAGAACACGATATTGCTGATTCCCAGCGATACTTGCAGGATCAGCAGGCCTAGCAGCACATGGGTCAGGCGGGTCATCTCCCGGCTGCCTGCATTCTTGTACAACTTGAAAATGAGGAATCCCAGTACCAGTGTCACCAGCACAGCGCCCATGCGATGTGCCATGTGAATGGCGACACGGGCTTCACCATCCATCTGCCCGCCGAGATAGTTAGGCCCGATTTCCTGGGTGACGTTGAAACCTTCGGCAAAATTCATCGGCGGCAGCCAGCGCCCCTGGCAGGTCGGCAGATCGGGACAGGCCAGTGCGGCATAATTCGAGCTCGTCCAGCCACCCAAGGTGATCTGGCCAACCAGGAGAATGAGCGCAATCAACGCCAGCGGCCTCAGGTTCTGCCACTGGCTGACTGGTACGGTTGGCTGCTGCCATGGCCGGTTATTCAGTAGTAAACTCAGCAGCCAGAGCAGGCTAAGCTTCGTGAACCCGCCCAGCAAATGCGTCGTGACCACTTGCGGCCAGAGTTTCAGGGTCACCGTCCACATGCCGAACATGCCCTGGGCGATCACCAGCATAAACAGCAACAGGGGAAGCTTGAAGGGCTGGTCGGCACGATTGCGGTTTGTCCAGGCGACCACGTTAATAATGATAATCAGCAGGCCAAGGGTGCCGGCGAAGTAGCGGTGAATGACTTCTGGCCAGGCTTTTTCAGCTTCAAAGGGGGCATCAGGAAACGCGGCTTCAGCCTGAGCAATTTCCTCTGCGGTTTCAGGTACCGTAATGAAGCCGTAGCAGCCAGGCCAATCCGGACAACCCAGTCCGGCATCTTCCAGGCGAGTCCATGCACCCAGTATGACCACGCACATGGCGAAAAAACTGGCAAACAGTACCAGTGAATAGGAGGGCTTTCCACTTTTCATGATTAGTCTTTATACGTTCCTGCTTGTTTTACCGGATCTTTCGCGATCAACACTGATGTCGGTTGTTCACCAATGGCGCCAACATCGGTGCTATACATACGCGTCAGCAGTTTAGCGGCCGGAATCATCATCGCAATGATGAGAATCAATGGCACCACCGTCCAGGCGATTTCTGTCGCGGTGCTCTTGTGAAACGAGGCTTCCTGCTTTTTCGATTTCCGGTAGGCTAACAGCGACCAGATGATGGCGGCATATACGGCTGCACCGATGGCCACACACACCCAGAAGATCATCACGTTTATGTCATTGGCCTGCATGCCGGTCTGCAACCATCTTGGTATGGGCGACCCGGAAGCATTTCCGATGGTCATTCATGGCCCGCTGATACTTGGGTTTTCCGGTGTCTGGGCCACCTTTTTAACTGCTTGTGGTGACTTGGACTGGCTGGCCAAATTGGGGCGCGCATTATAACAGGGATTTTTTCGGATTTACCATTTGCTATCCCGTGTTTGATAGGGATTGTTTCATAGGGATTTTTGGAAAATAATCAAAGGCTCTTCAGGTGCCCATCCCGACACAGGAAATACCTATGACCGTACGCAGCTACTTGGAATTCCATCCTGTTATCGGAGACCGCGCCTACATCGATGCCAGCGCCGTGGTTATTGGCAACGTATCGCTCGGGGTAGACTCCTCGGTCTGGCCCATGTCGGTGATTCGCGGTGATGTCCACTCCATTCGTATCGGCGATCGCACCAATATCCAGGACGGCTCCGTCCTGCACATTACGTCACCGGAATCCTTCGGCCCAGATGGCTTTCCTCTGGAAATCGGCAATGACGTCACCGTCGGCCATCGCGCCGTTCTGCACGGTTGCACGATCCATGACCGGGTTCTGATCGGCATGGGGGCCATCGTCATGGATGGTGCCGTGATCGAGTCCGACATCATTCTCGGCGGGGGCAGTGTGGTGTCGCCCGGCAAGACCCTAACCAGCGGTGGCCTGTATGTGGGCTCCCCCGCCGTGCGGGTGCGTGATCTGCGGCAGGAGGAAATCGACTTTCTGGTATACAGCGCCAAACATTACACCAAGCTCAAAGACCTGCACCTGAATTCGTCCGAAGTTCTCAAATAGGCTGCCGCGGAACCTTCTCTGGCGACATTCGCCAGGCCGATATATAAGGCCTAAGCAGTAATTGCCCCGCGTGCGCTCATCCCGAGCGCAGGCTGGTCAACAGCTCAGCGGTTTGCGGCCGGACACCGCGCCACAGGGCGAACGATTCTGCGGCCTGTTCCACCAGCATTCCCAGACCATCCATCACATGTATGACCCCATGGGCCTGCGCCCACTGGCAAAACGGTGTCGGCTGGGCGGCATACATCAGGTCATAGCACCAGGACGCCGGCGTGACCAGCTCGTCTGGTAATGGTGGCATGTCGCCTTGCAGACCGGCAGAGGTGGCATTGAAGACCCAGTCGAACGACTGGCCAGCAAGTTCGCCAAAGCCGCAGCCCAGCAGGGATCCCACCTTGTGCTCCATAGCCAGTGCCTGAAAACCTGCTACCAGGGCTTCAGCTTTGCTGACGGTCCGGTTGGCTATACAAACAGATGCCGGTCCCTGCGCGAGGAAGGGCTGGAGGATGCCGCGGGTGGCCCCACCGGCACCCAGAATCAGAATGGATTTTCCGGCCAGTTTGCCGCCGCAATTGACGGTCACGTCCCTGATTAGCCCCACGCCGTCGGTGTTGTGCCCGCACAGTGCCCCGGACTCATTCAGGTACAGGGTGTTGATCGCCCCCGCGGTATCGGCCTCAACGGTCAGGTTTTTGACCAGGGCATAGGCCTCCTGTTTGAACGGTACCGTGACATTGGCGCCCTTGCCGCCCGCGGCGAAAAACTGCTCTGCCGTTTCAGCAAACTTGTCCGTCTCTGCCAACAGGGTCTGGTAGGTCAGTTCCTGGCCGGTCTGGCGGGCAAATGCCGCATGGATTAGCGGCGATTTGCTGTGACTGACAGGGTTACCGATGACAACGTAACGATCCAAGGCATAACTCCCCAAAGTAATGAGTGCAACAACGGCGTGAACAGGCCGCCAGTATAACCGGCCTGTTCATGGTTGGGTGACTATGGCTCTCAGGCGTCAGCCAGCCAGTCGCGGGCTGGCAAGAAATCGGTATACAGTCTGGCTTCTGCAGTACCGGGTTCAGGTTGCCAGTTGTATTCCCAGCGAACCTCGGGAGGCAAAGACATCAGGATGGACTCGGTGCGCCCAACGCCGGAACGCAGACCGAAGATGGTGCCGCGATCGAAGACCAGATTGAACTCGGCATAACGGCCACGACGGTATTCCTGGAACCATTTCTCTTTTTCACCGAAAGGGGTGTCTTTGCGTTTTTCAAAGATAGGCGTGTAAGCCGGCAGGTAGCTGTCGCCCACCGACCGCATGAAAGCAAAGCTGGTATCGAAGTCCCACTCATTCAGGTCATCGAAAAAAAGGCCGCCAATGCCGCGCGCTTCCTTGCGATGGGACAGGTAGAAATACTCATCACACCATTTCTTGTAACGCGCATAAACATCGTCACCAAACGGCTCGCACGCTTTGCGCGCCACCTGGTGCCAGTGGATGCAGTCCTCTTCAAAGCCGTAATACGGCGTCAGGTCAAAACCGCCGCCAAACCACCACACCGGTGCCTGGCCTGGTTTTTCGGCAATAAAAAAGCGCACATTGGCATGGGAGGTTGGCACGTAAGGATTATCGGGATGGATGACCAGCGAAACCCCCATGGCCTGGTAACTGCTGCCGGCCAGTTCAGGACGATTGGCCGATGCGGATGCCGGCAGTGAATCGCCGAAAACATGGGAAAATGCCACGCCCCCTTTTGCCAGCACCTTGCCCTTGACGACACGGGTCCTGCCGCTGCCCCCGGTCTCCCGGTCCCATTGGTCTTCACCAAATGTTGCGCTGCCGTCTGCGGCTTCCAACCCACTGCAGATGCGGTCCTGCAGATCCAGCAGGTAATCCTTGACCGCTTCACTATTGCTTGTTGTCACACTGTTCTCCGGTTACTGCTTGTTCTTTAGCGACTGACTTGATGACTCACGTTGCTCAGCCGTGCCTTCATGATTTTCCGGCCAGCAACGCCAGCGTTGCCGTGTCACTTGCTAACACAACGGATCGCACCCTGTGCTGGCCATTGTCGCCTGGGATTTACCTCACGAAAGCGCGTATTTTGAATTTTCCGAAAATCCCATCGGCAACACCTTGATCCGTATTAGGTAGCAAGCTGGTTACAAGAGCAGGAATTACGCCCCTGGACCCTCTCAGCAATGCTGCCTGCTGCCAGCTGCCTGTAAACGCAGTGACAAGAAGACACAAACTGATGCCTGAAAATTTGTCGCGTATTTTCGCACTATTTCCAGGCCTGGCCTAATCACCCCGTCTGCGTACCGCACCTCCGGGCTGCTGGTGAACCAGGCCCAGTAGTTCAAGCTCCACCAGAGAGGCTGAGACCGTTGCCGCTAATAACCCGGTCTCACGCATGACGACATCCGGAAATACCGGATCACTGCCGATGGCGGCCAGCACTGTGGCCAGTTCGCCCTGCAAATCTGGTGCAGTTACCGACGAACCGACACCACCAGCCGTTGCCCGGAAGGGTTGCGCGCATTCCTCAAGTATGTCCGATGCCGTCTCAACCAGCCGGGCACCTTCATGAATAAGGCGGTGACAGCCACGCGTCATGGGATTGTGAATGGAGCCGGGAATGGCGAACACGTCCCTGCCCTGCTCCAGCGCAAAACGCGCCGTTATCATGGAGCCGCTTTTCAGGCTGGCTTCCACGACCAGGACGCCCAGGCTCAATCCGCTGATGATGCGGTTACGCCGGGGAAAGTGCTCCGGCCTTGGCGGCATGCCCGGATTGAATTCTGACATGATGACACCGGTTTCAGCCAACCGATCGTAAAGCGTTTTGTTGCAGGCAGGATAGACAACATCTATCCCGGTCCCCAGAACCGCCACCGTTTTCCCCTGTCGCTCGAGTGCACCGACATGGCTTTCCGCATCTATTCCCATGGCCAGGCCGCTGCTGATGCCCAGGCCCGCCGCACACAACTCACCGGCAAACCAGCGCGCATTGCGGCGACCATCAACCGTAGGGCGGCGGCTGCCAACCATAGCCAGCATGGTTTTCTGGAGAATGTCGACCTGACCCTGGACATACAACAGCGGAGGCGGATCCGGTATATCACGCAACAGTGCTGGATATTCCGGCGCATGCATGGGCAGCAGGGTATGGTTGGCTTTCTCACTCCAGCGAAGTGCGGTGGCTACGGCTGTGGCGATGTCAACGGGTAAGCGGTCATCTGCCGCTTTCCGGATCAATGCTGCCAGTGAAGCATCCAGCCCCGTGGCGAGCAGAGCATCACGGTCGGCGTTGAGAACCTGGTCCGGGCTGCCAAATACCGAGAGCAAGTGATTGCAGCAACGTGAGGACAGGCCGGGCAGGTGCGCCAGGACAAGAGATGACCAGAGCTGGTCGCCTGTTGCGGGTTTGTTCGGCCGTTTCAGGAGGTATGCTATTGAACCGGCGTCATCCGTGTTGTGCATCGGTCATCCATGACTAGGAAAGCATCAAGTGGTGCTGCCGGTAATCTGCCCAGGGAAATTACCGTATCGGGTAATCGGCTCATATCAGTAACCGCCTCTATGGCTGTTACCGCCATGGCAGAAGCAGATCAGGGTGTGACGACCAGATCGTCCAATCGCACTGCGTCGTCTGCGCTCAGGATGATGCCAAGACTGGTGTTATCAAACACCCTGTAGATTAGTACTGAAGCGAATATCTCGCCACTGAAAGTCACCTGGTCTGAATCACTAAAACCCAGAGAGCGTTTAAAACGTTCACCCACCGTGGCTTCACCAAGGTCATCTGCCATGAGCACATCCTGTTTTTGCAGTGCCAGCAGGTCACCCGAACGCAGGCGATCACTGCTGCCCTTGTTGATGACAATCGTGTCATATTTACCGCCGACGCGACGCCCCGAGGCAATGTCCACAATGCGAGCGTTCACATTGAAGGCCGGTGGACGCGGAAAATAGTTGGAGTCAATGCGATTACCGGCAGACGGGATGAAGCGATCACCCTTTCTGGCCTCTTCCTTGATGTCCGTCACGCGCAGGGTGGCGTTGGTAGCATCCTTCTCCAGGATGGTGGCCGATCCGATGAGCTTGCCTTCCACGCCGATCACAGTGCCGGTTTCCGGGTCCGTGTATTCCCGTCCGGGCCGAATGATGTCGTACTGGTTGACGTCGGCACTCCAGCTGCCCTTGGCAAAAATGTCATCTGTATTGCTGGTGAACAGACTGCCGGAGCGATTGCCCAGCAGATAAGGGGCACTATCCAGCTCATGAACCGGCACAACGATGTTGCCACTGAGGACAGAGCTGATCTGGTCCAGGGGAATGGCATCAATCGCGCCACTGCTGAGGGATTCACGTCTTACCTGCGGTGACAGTTTCAAGGGCCGCAGTCCTTCAGCTGCCGGCACACCACCCCGGTTCAGTCTCAGCATCGGGCCGTTGGCGGTATATTGCAGTTCAATCACATCGCCCGGGTAAATTAGGTGGGGGTTGTTGATCTGCGGATTGAGTTCCCAGACTTCCTGCCACAACCACGGATCTTCCAGAAACCTGCCTGAAATATCCCACAAAGGTATCACCACGAACGACTTCATAACGTGACGGGGCATCTGCCCGAATCTGGACCTGGTCTGCGGCATACAGCGCACCTGCCAGGCATTGCAGCAACAGTGCTACCGGCAGGAGTTTTTTCAACGTGTTCACCAAGCGCACCCTCGTCGGGCTGGTCTGGCCACAGCGGCCAGGCACTATTGAGTAAAATTAGTGATAACTGGTAACA
>Ga0181607_10002026_pt1 | contig 17994 bp, 19 predicted proteins | sample 041ome_9_FD_132420 | JGI IMG/M metagenome (GOLD analysis project Ga0181607, IMG submission 132420) | Coastal salt marsh microbial communities from the Groves Creek Marsh, Skidaway Island, Georgia - 041413US metaG (megahit assembly) | ecosystem: Environmental > Aquatic > Marine > Intertidal zone...
GACCTTGCTTTTGGTAAAACGCCAAATTCAGCTGACCAGAGAAAAGATTGGTTGAAGGGTTATGATGCAAACTCAACACTTGACTATAATAAGAAAAGTGTTCCAGTTCATGATTTTGTTCATCGTGACCTAATTCATTTCTCAAATTCAGACAATATTCGAAGCATTGCGAGTGGTATTGATGGATTTAAACCATCTCAGCGCAAAGTATTGTTTGGTTGTCTTAAGAGAAAGTTGTATTCAGAAATTAGAGTAGCACAATTGGCTGGATACATTAGCGAACATTGTGCATACCATCACGGTGAAGCATCTCTTCAAAAGACTATCATCAAAATGGCTCAACGTTATGTGGGTTCAAATAATATGGAACTACTTGAACCTATAGGACAGTTTGGTTCTCGTATTCTTGGTGGTGAAGATAGTGCGCAACCTAGGTATATTCATACACATCTTTCAAATAATGTAGAATTATTGTTTAATCCACTAGATGAAAATGTATATGAATATAATTATGATGATACCCTTAGAGTAGAACCAAAATATTATGTGCCGATTCTTCCTATGATTCTTATTAATGGTTGTAATGGTATTGGTACAGGATGGAGTAGTGATATTCCTCAGTATAATTATAGAGATATTATTGAGAACATTAAAATTTATTTAACTAATCCAGGAGGTGAATTGCCTAAATTAACACCTTATTACCGAGGTTTTACTGGAACAATTCTTAAGATTGATGATACACATTTCATTTCTCGTGGTATCTTTGAAAAGACAAAGAAACATCAAATCCGTGTTACAGAACTTCCAGTAGGTCTATGGACAGAAAAGTTCAAGGAACATATAGAGTCACTTATCTTTGATACTAAGGCGCCACCAGCAAAGGTTAAGAAACAATTTATTAGAAATTATACAAGTTATTCTACTGATACAGTAATTGACTTCTATATTGATATTGAAGAATCAAGAATTAATGCAATGATTGAAAAGAAAGATGAAAATGGTATTACTGAACTAGAGAAAGCATTGAATCTTGTATCAAAAATTAACACTAACAACATGAATTATTATAATCGTGATTCTAATATCACCAGTGTAAGTGACCCTAATCAGATTCTTAAAGAGTTTTGTGAAGTGCGACTCCAATGCTATAAAGACCGAAGAGAATATCAGATTAATAGTCTTCAACGAGAAATCGAAAATGTTAGTGTAAAAATGCGATTTATTCTTGAATTTATTTCTGGAAAAATTAAGATTAGTAATAAAAAGAAGGCAGAAATTGTAGAACAATTGGAAGCTGGAGGTTATCCAGTATCTCCTTCTGAAAAGGATTACATGTATCTACTTCGTATGCCAATGTATAATTTGACACAAGAAAAGATTGAAGAACTTCGAAATAAACGCGAAGATTTTGAGAGTGAATTATCTTTTATGCAGGCTATAACACCAGGAAAAATGTGGGTTACAGAACTCGATAAGATAGTAAAACTCGAAAATAAAACTAAAGTGAAAATTATCAAAAAAAAAGCACCATTTAAGAAGTAATTGTAAAAAAATAATAAATACTAATTTATAATGTATAATAGTAGTAGAAAATACAATTCTGATATGATTTCAAGTGGAGGAGACACTGATTCTGAAAGCGATTCTAATTTTAATGATTGTGGTGAAGAGATAGATATTAATGATTTAGAAAATATAAGAATACAAACTAATATTCCAATGCCATTAGATGAAGATAAATTTGAAACAATAAGTGAATTTTTTTTTATAAGTGTTGATAGCAAAGATAGATTATATCTTAGTGGAGATACCAATTTTAATTATAGCATAAATTCACTTGGTCAAGTTTATAAAAATGTTGCATCTTTTACTATTGAAGGGATTGTCCTACCAAATTTGTATTTAGACCCTTTAAAGGTTCATGGTTTATTTAAGGATAGTATTGTATCATCAAGTGATTCAGCAGATAGTAAGGTTATTAGAACAAGACGTATAGCTGATTTAAATTATATTACATTAAAGATAAGTAATCTTACTAGTAATACTGATGGTTCGAATAATAATATAAGAAAATCATCAGGGGTTTTAGTAATAGATAGGAGTCTAGATACATCAAATAGTACAGGTCAATATGTAAAAAATGAAGGAGATACAGATTATATTGAAATAGGAAATAAATCTAATTCAACGTTAGCAAGTATGGATACAAATAATTTAGTCTTCAAACCAATGGAAACATTGAAATTTGAATTTCAATCTCCTATGGCATCATTATTTGACTTAAAATTTACAATATGTGACCCATATGGAAATACATTGTCTCTTCTTAACGACTATCTTACAATTGATTATATAGCATTAGATTCAAATAAGTTGGTAATTAGAACAAATGAATATTTTTCACCAGAGGAATATAAGGTAGGAGACCATATATCTTTATCAAATCTATTAGTCGATACACCAAATGCAGCAGTTGATAATAATGGATTAGTACAGTTTTTACAATCAAGTAGCAATACTCATCCTATATTAGCATTAGGTGAAAAAACTACAGCAAATGCAGCTCCTGGCGTTGCAAACACAAGTAATCTATTTAATGTAATTTTTACTGGAATAGATTATAGTTTAAATAATACTACTGGAGTTATTACAGGAAATGATTATGGTATAGCAGGAAATATAGTAAGACTTTCAAGTGGAAATTTAATAAACAACAATCTTCAAAACAGTATTTTTATGAATATAGAATGCAAACGAACAACTAATGATTTCCTTAAAACAAGAATGATTTAATCCTTAAAGATTTAATCCTAAATTTTTTTTATATTGAAATTATATAGATGTCAGATTTTACAAAACAAAAGTATGTAGGAAGAGTAGATGTTTCCGATTATAAAAACGGAAGACCTTTTCATCTTCATCAAGATCATGGTGTAGGTCATAATAGTGATTTTAGAAATACACTTCATCATTATCACGAAGAAACCCCTGTTAGTAAATATTTTTTTTCAAGAGATAATATTGATTTACTTCAAAAAGCTATAATTTTTAATGTTAATAAAAGACTTACAAATGAAAATATTGATGTTCAAATTGGAAAACAATCAGAAGATAACCTTCATGTAGTAATGAGAGCTATGTATTTACAAGAAGGTCGTAATGTTGATTGTAGATTAAAAGAACAAATAAAAATGTTAAATGGAAAAGTATTAGAATTCGTAATTCCTAATATTCTTACAAATGTAAGACAATATGCTGGTTATATAAGAGATATTAGTAATCCAGTTCCAACAATGGCAAGACCAATTGATGTTAGTAGCAGAAGAAATAACTCAGAAATGCAACCTGATGTAGGTTTTGTATGCTTCTCTGACAAGTAAATTTTTTTATATTTTATATTATTAGTAATATGACTAGTGAAGCCCCCAATTTTTCCTCTACTACCTCTAGAACTAAAATATGGAATTATACCTTATCATCTATTTCAATACTAAATATATTGTTTCTTGTAGTTTATTTTTTTAATGAAAAGAAAATGTCTAACTATAATTTGTTCCTATTTATATTAGTAATTAATTATACATTAGCAGGAGCATTTAGAAGTATAAGACCAGTTGTAGAAGGTGAAAGAACTTGTCTTTTTCATAGCAACATTTCAGTTCCATTAGTTACAAGAAGTGTTGCAACAATAGCCGAATTATCTTATATTACACTTTTGGTATTAGTATTTAATGGAATAATAAAAAAGATAATGAAATTACATCCAAAAAATAAAATACTTCCTATACTTCTTATAATTAATCTTTCACTTATTGCATTAAATGCATTAGCACAATTTTCTTGTTGGGTAGGAACAATAACAACAGATAGAATATGGAATGCAGTTGAAGAAAGTATATGGGCGGGTTCAGGAATAGTAATTTTAGCTATAGCACTTTACCTATTTTGTCTTGTTTCAGGTAATACTAGAGATAAATCAATAGCGATGATAAAATCATTTTTACCAGTAGTAATAGTAATTTCAATAGTATATATCGCTTTTATGATACTTGTTGATGTTCCTATGTATATAGAAAAGGCAAAAAAAGAAAAAAATATAAAAAAACGTGATGTAGAAACTGGAATTAAAGAACTAAAATCATGTAGTGTAGTCACCCAAAAAATAGAATTTTGGAGACGTGAAATTCCTTGGTTATCTGGTTATTTTACATTTGGAGTATGGAGTAGTATAGCACTTTTTATGTGGAACAAACGCTTTTTAAAACTCGGTTAAGTAAGAGCATAATTATTATTAGACAAATAAAGAAAACAGCGATTTCATATTTTAAGTAAGGATAATATTCAAATATACCTCTCCAAAATCTATGCATTCTATATTTTATTCCATTATTGTTTCCTCCTGGATATGATTTAAAATAATTTGAATTATTTTTATCTTTTTTATCTTCCCAACCAGAAAATGGGAAATTATAAAATATTTTCTTTTCTATATCTATTTTTGTGTTGAATTCATCTTTAAAATTATATATACAATAATTTAATGCTTCTTGGTCATCTCGAGTATCTAAGTTAAGCATTTTTGAAGTTATTTTTTCTATTTTTTCTGCATATCCCATATACATTCCAGCATTTGCTATTGTAGGATAATCTCCAAAAATTTTTTTGCTAATAAATTTTAATGATGGGTCTTTTGATACTAAAAGGTCACATTCATAATTTTTGAATTCCTCTATTAATCCATCAATATTTTTAGATATTTGAGTATCAAAACCATCTAAGAAAACTATTATAGTGTCTTTATCTAATGTTTTAGCATAGTCATTAATGGCTTTAATTTTATCCATAAATCCATTCCATTTATTTCCCATTCCAAGGACAGTAATTTCTACATTATATTTATTATTCACTAATTGTTCAAACATTCCAGCTTTGTGAGTTGCATATGTTACAAATCTTATATCGTTAGGCATATAAGCACATAAATTATAAAAACAAAATTATTTCCTTATCTTTTCCTTATTAATTCTAATTAATTGGACAATCATTGTAATTTTTTTTTGGATTATCAATAACTACATAATCAACCTTATGTTTAGGAATATTAATCTGATCTCCAAAGTTAGAATACAAGAATCTCTTTAATCTTTTACCACTATTAACTACACCATATTCTTTTAAAAAATTATTTCTAGGACTAAATTTACCATTTTCTAATCCATTTTGAATAGCAGTAATTCCTTTACTAATATCAGATTCATCATTAAAGAAAGCACCGGTTTCACCATTAACATATTTCCAACCACCTAAAATATTTTGATTTACTAATACTGGAATATCTGATAAGAGAGCTTCTGTTAATACTCTAGGACTTGCATCAGCTTTATTTGGAACAAAGAGAAATTTTGATTTTTTATAACTTTCTTGCATTTCATTATAATTTAACATATTGGTAGTATCCATTAATTTATGGCACATACCATCTATTTCGCAGTCTTTTCTTCCTATTAATAATCCTTTGAGTTTAAATTTTTGGCACATAACCTTTAAACAACGTTTAGCTAAATCCCAGTTTTTATTGTAGGTAGCCCAATCATCACAAGTTTCTTTCTTTTGGTCTTGTTTTAAACAAATATATACAAAATCATATACTTTTTCTACACTTGGGTCTGGTTTCATTACATTACAATCCATAAAGTCAGATTCACTAATTAATGCATTAGGAATATGAGAAGGAAAGTAATTTAATGGGTCTCTAAAACCATGAAGCCAACCCTTACATATTTCTTTGTATTTATATTTTTTATAGTTTTCTGTAAAATTATCAAAAGGATTACTAACTACATTTGGAAATTCAAGATAACTAGATACACCTATAACTACACAAGAATCTCGTATTTTAAGATATTCATTATAATGGTCATCTCCGCTGAATGGTTTTGAAATTCCTATAACGTTTAATCGGTTACCATAATTATCATAGAAATTTACTAATGGTCTCTTTACATTTGGTATTTCTTCACTTTCAGAATTATTATCACTAAACCCTTCAATACTTTTTATAGTAAAAGGAAAATAAAATAATTTTTTGATTAATAGGGTTAAAAATATAAGAACTGCTAAGATTGAAATTTTCTTCAACATAGTTAATATATTATAAGAATAAAATATTAGTTAATTATATATAATGAATTGCTTAGTTCAAAATTTATTAGTAGCTCTTTTTGCTGTAAATGCCTTATTTTGGGGATTAATGCCTCACAAAGTTCATTGTGAATTAGTTTCTACAGTTTCAAAAACTTGCCCACCACATAGTGTTCATATTGTAATGGGTCTTGTAGCATTCTTCCTAGCTGTCGTGACAGCACAATGGGATTATCTTACTAAAAAATAAATTATCTCACTAATTTATAACAATGAAATTATCAAATAATGTAAAAGCCTTTTTATTAGGAGTAATCGCTTTTTTAGCACTTGACGCAGTATATTTGGGTTCAACAAGTAAAATGTGGAATAATTTACTTATTCGCATATCAGGTGAAAAAATACAAATGAGAATAGGATATGCAGTTGCATGTTATGCTCTTATTGTGTTTTCTTGGTATTATTTTATTTACTTAGGGTATAAAGAACACAAAAATATAAAAAAATCAGTAACTACAGCAGCAGTATTAGGTTTCTGTATTTATGGGATTTATGAATTAACTAACGCCGCCATCATGAGAAAGTGGGAATTCAAGTTTGTTGCTATGGACACTATCTGGGGAAGTATTCTCTATAGTTTGGTTACTTACTTCACTCTCAGTCTTTTGAATTAATTTTTCTTCTATTTCTTTACTCTTACTAGTATAACTAATATTATCATCATCTGATTCATAGACAAATAGTTCTGACATTTATTATTTATAATAATCCTTATTTCTTTAATTATTTTTTTTTACTCGCATACTATTTTCACGAGATAGACACTGTAGGTATATTAATGAATATAAAATATTTAATTAATTTAATTTTCCATAATATTTATGAACCAATTTTATCTCTTTTTCGTTTGGGTACCTTTGATAATTAAATACTAGTAGATATTCATTTTTTTTTACACTTTCTAAGAATTTTATGAATTCTTGATTACGCTTATTTATGTATTCTGGACATATAGCTAAATAACCTGCTTTTTGGGCATTTTTAAATGTAATTTCATTCGCTAATAACCAGCGTGTTCCATCTGCATAAATAGGATGTTCATCTCCCAAATTAGAATCTGGATATAGTTCTGACATTTATTATTTATTTATAATAATCCTTATTTCTTTAATTATTTTTTTTTACAATTTTTCCAAGGAGCACAACTACTTCTCATTGTAAAACCTCTAACTGGTCCATCTATGCATCTTTTTTTAGTAAATCTTCTACCTTTAATTTTAAAAATTTTATTATCACCAGACCTTACGCAAGTAACTGTTTTTTTACCTGATTTACAGCAATTAATTACACGACCACCCTTAAGACTTTTATTCTTATTCTTTTTAGGTAATTTAATCTTTTTAACACCATATTCGTCAAGAACATGTTTATCTATCTTATAACTATTTCTTTTTAATAATACGCTTCCTAATCTTGCATAAGCCCAACTATGAGCAGTTTGATTAGGTCTTGAACCACCACTATAATATGCTCCCATTCCTTTCTTTATAATTTTTTTTAATGCTCCAACTGGAACACCAGTAGCCTTACACACAGCTTTTAAATCATTTATCATTACACCATATTTCTTTTCAAAATCAACTACATGTCTAGATTTTTTACTTTTAAAAGATTTTAGATGTGGTCTAGGAACATAAACATGTCGTTTATATCCCTTTCGTGATTTTTTTAAAGCCCTTATTTGGCGTTTCTTATCTTCTCGTGAAAGTCCAGCTAAATATTGTAATGGAATCTTTCCAGTATTATCTTTCATTAACTATATTAATACTCTAGATTAAAATATAATTTAATATTAATGAATAACAACGATACTGGCATAAAAATATTAGAATCGCAAAATCATCCATTTGATGTATTTTTGTATAAAATTATTAGATTTATAACACCTACTTTTAAAAAGTTACATTTCACACCAAATTTTATTACACTATTATCACTAGTTTTTAGTGTTATAGGTATATACTTATTTTATAAACAAACATTTTTACCATTAGCATCATTTTTATTACTTTTTGGATATTTTTGTGATGTTTGGGATGGATATTTTGCAAGAAAATACAAAATGGTTTCAAGATTTGGTGACTATTTTGATCATGGTTCAGATATAATAAAATATATACTTTACGTGATTGTATTATACAAATTAAAACGCAATAATGACCATTTCAAAAAATATATGATAGCAATAGTTGTATTATCATTATTACTTTGTGTTCAGTTAGGTTGTGAAGAAAAGATATATAATAATAGTAGTGAATCAGAGACATTAAAATTAACTAAACTTTTATGTCCAAATAAAAAAATGATACACGTAACAAAATATTTTGGAGCAGCTACATTGATGACATCACTTGCAGTTATTATGCTTATTTACACTAAATACCATTAATTAATATTTAATTAACATTAATTAATTATTAACGATAATGTATGAATTAAAGTATAATGCAATACACAACCAAGTGATATAGGGAATTAATATTAATCCTAATAATTTATTCTTTTTTCTACTTTCTATTAGTGATAACACTGTAAAAATTATCATTAGGACAATCATTAACCATGCTGTTTTTAACATTCTTTTTCTAAAAAAGACATAAGTCCAAGTGAAATTAATTACCATTTGTATTAGGAAATATATAACAGCCTTTTCATTATAAAATTTAGGATTTAATAAAAGAATGAAATAGATTGCAAGTAAGAAGTATAATATACTCCATACAATACTAAAAACATATCCGGGTGGTGTAAAACGTGATTGTTTTAAATTTTTATACCAATTCATTATTATTAATTATTTATTTTTTTTATATTTTTGTTTTTGTTTTTCTTTGATTTTTTAGAACCACCTCTTTTATTACTTTTATTATTGACCTTTTTAACCTTTTTTGTTCTTGTTCTCACTTTACGTTTCTTTCTTGAACCACCAACATAGAAAGAACCTCTTTTTTGGTTTGGTAGAGCGGGAAGAGGATCCCTTGGGTGTCTTGTTTCCCTTTTTATTTCTTCTTGAGCTACTTTTTGATTTAAACTATTTGATTTTGGTTTATGAAGAACAAAGGGTTTTGGAGAACCATTAGGTACAGGTATTGGTTGCTCATATATGTTATCTCGTTTCTGTTGAGTAAGAGGGAACCTCTCATATTCAGTTTTTGTAGTCGAATCATATATTCCAGAAATTTGGTCTATAGCAGCTTTTAAATCTTGAATTTCTGTTTTTAATTCATCAACTATTTGTTCGGATGCTACTTTTTTTTGTAATTGTTCCATCTGTCTAGTTATTTCTTCTAAATCTAATAATTTACTTGATTGGGTTAATGCATCTAATCTTTGTCTTAAACTTTCTTCTAATGCTTTAACATTAGTGTCTATGGCATCAAATCGTTTTTCTTGGGAACAAGACATTGAACCCATATCTCTACATTTTTCTCCATTACTCATATTATTATTAATATTAATATATTTATTTTTTACAAATTTAAGAAACTATCGTTAAATTAATGATAATATTAATATGTCTGAAATAAGCAGTGATAATAATGAAGCTAAAAGTCCTGGAGAAATATCAATAGATATTCCATTACCAAATCTTCGATTACAACCACCAAAATTAGTAAAAATGCCTAGTAGTAGTAATAGTAGCAATGTTACAAGAATATTTCAAAAAGAATATATTTATCCTGAATGGGTAACAAAAAAACACTATAAATTTTTTAGAAGACTTCAAAAAAGACTTTTAAAATTAAAATACATTCATAGTAATGCTGCAAATTTTTTTGAACGCAGAAATTTTTATATATTTGCTCCAAGTATTACAATAAAAGCTATTTCAAGTGTAGGAAGTTTTCTTTCAGCAGCATCATTTATTGAAGAAAACACTCAAAATGCTTTTGGAATATCAGTAGGTGTATTAGCTAGTATTTCAGCAATGCTTCAATCAATCGCGAGCACATGTAAATATTCAGCTAAAAGTGAAGCACATAGAGCAGCAGCAGACCAATATGATAAATTACTTACACGACTTCAATTTGAAATGGAAATGCCAAATGAAAAAGATTTCATTGATTCATTTGAAGCAGAAATGTTAGATGTTCAAAATAAATGCAAGTATTTTCCACCTCAGTTTATAATTGATTCTTATCCAGGAGAAGAAGATGGAGAAATATTAACTCCAAAAAATTTAAATGAAAATGAATACAAAAATGAAACAGAATTATAATTATTTTTTAGCATTTATACTACTCCATATTTCTCTCTGTTTAATAGGACAATCTCGGAATCCAAACCATTTATCTGTTTTTTGAAGTGCTTTCCATCTTTGGTCTAGAGCATTAGCCTCCCAATTTTTTTGCTCCCAAGAACCTCTACTCATTTTACCATTACAATCTTCAAATAAGTCTTTTAATTTTTTATAATAATGTTTATTAACAATAAATGATGTAGAGGTTGCGGCACAAGTGATTCTAGAAAATTCAGTATTTGGTATATCCTGTTTTTCACAATAAACTGCTCCAAGAACAATAACATCCCATCTTATATTATTTTTTTGTAAATAATCGTATAAATTTTTAACCTTCATTCTAAATTCAGTTGGTGAAATTTTTAATACCGCATCATCTTCAAATACAAGATAGTTATTCCATTTATTTAATTGGGCCATATTTAATGCTAAAATATGAGATTGAACACAACCTTTATGTCCATTTTGTGGAATATGAACACCAGCTATTTTATTAGGTTTTTCAACTCCCATTTTATGCATTTCATCTTCTATTAATTTTTTTCTATCTGCTCTGTTTTCTAAATTAATATAAATTACACCATCTATAAAATCTAAATATTTTTTTTCATTGTTCGTAAATTTTTCATATTTTCCAAGATTAATCACTACTAAAAGTATAAGAACAAATAATGTAACTATTAAACACTTTTTTAGCATCTAATATATAAATACAAAAAAATAATTATCTTAATGATACAGTTCTTACAAATATATTAAGAATATCAAGATACAACCCAAATGATTCTCTTATATAATCTGCAATTACACAAGTTTTTGCCTTTTCACGGATTACCTTAGTTTCGTAAAGAATAAATGCCATGAAAAGACAAATTACTCCAATAGAAAATATTTTACTCATCCCACTTTTTATGTATTGTTTTCTAAAAAATAACAATGAGATTACCTCAAATATGATAGCTGATAACAGTATTGTGAAAAGTATTGGTCCCATTGATAATGAAATTAAATCGCTATTATAATGTGCAAATAGTGTAAGAATTAATACTAATATTCCGGTAGTTACTACTGATTTTAAAACATTGTCTCGAGATTCTCTTGAAATCATTCCAACTAAATTTAAGGCAAATACAAACAATAGAATTAACCATACAAGATGTTTAGCAATCATTTTTCCTGGAGTATTTGGAACTATACTGTTTTTAATAACAAGGAGAGCAATAATTAATAGAAATAGTAATAAATATCTGTAAAGACTACGTACAAGGTCTATACGGAAATGGAGTAATGTAGTCATAAATAACGACATAATAAGCAATGACAAGACTAGATAGAGATATGTATTTGTTAAAAATTTATTGCAGGTGAAAATGTGTTTCTTTTTATTAAAACTAAATTTATAGATTAAAATACAAGTTATTATTGTTCCAACTAAAAAACTGATAAGGTAATTAGTATTACTACTGGTATTCATATACTAAATTTAAAGATTATTTTTTTAACCTTTATAGAGAATATCAAGGTATTCACAAGCAAGAGTCTTTACAAAACTTCTATTTGATATTTTTTGACTAGTTCCATAAATACTTCCTCCACTGGTGTCTCCCTTTTTAAGAATATTATCATAATCCATAGCACCAATTTTTAAAAATGCTATTAATTCTTCTATTTTATCATCTGAGACATGATTTAATGTAACACAAAGATGAATACTACTTGGAAATTGAAGTGCATTTAAATTCCAACCATTCTTTTTCAAAAAATCATTAATTTTATAAATATCTACATAATCAGATCTGATTGCTACAATATTAACTAATTCTTCAGGGACACCAATAACATCTAAATATTCTATATCTCTTATCTTTCTTGCTATTTTTCTTGTAGCTTCTCTTATCTTTAATGAAGCATCACGATAATAATTTATACCATTTGACATTAATGTAGCCCAAGTTAATACTATTATATTTCCTGGACGACTTCCTAATAATGTATTAGTAGCATAAATTCCACCATTCCAAGAATCATATATAAAATATTGTGAATTGCTATATTTATAGTGACTATACATAACAATTGATATTCCTTTTTCACAGTATGCATATTTATGAAAATCAGCACTAATACTTGTAATTCCAGGCATACTAAAATCATAAAATTCATTAAGGTCTAAAAATGGTAATAGAAATCCTCCAAGACAACAATCCATATGAACAGGAATATTATAATAGACTCCTAATTTTCCTATTTCTCGCATAGGGTCTATTTCTCCGTGTGGAAAACTTGGCGCAGAACCAACAAGACAAATAGTATTCTCATTTATTTTACTCTTATAATATGATAAATTTAATTTGCTCGCTTCTATTCCATTATAAGAATATTCTATTGGAACCTTAACTAATTTTATACCCAAACATTCACACGCTTTATCAAAAGCTGGATGAGCTGTTTCAGGTACGATTATTTCAGGATTCCTTATATTTTTATAGTAAGTCTTGTAAGTTTTACAGGCTAAAAAAATACTTTCAGTGCCACCACTAGTGATACTAGCACGACCTTCATCAGCTGCATTGAAAAGTCTTAGTGTTTTTCTAATTAACCATTTTTCAATATATCTTAAAGTTGGGAATATGTCAGGATGCAATGGATTAGTTTTAAAATAGAGATTTGATATACTCGCTATTAATTCTTCTATTTTATCATTATCAGAATAAATAGTTCCAGATACTTTACCTTTATCAATAGTAGAATCATCGAATTTTTTTAGTTTTTGGAGTGTTTCTATTATTCTGGAATTTTCTATACCTTCAAATGGAAATGTTGAAATAGGAATTTTATAATCCAATAATTTTACAATTTCTATTGAATTCTTCGATAAATCTTCACTTATTTTTTGGACATTTTCGGATATTTGGGAGTCTATCTTCTTTTTAACACTAGGAAGAATACTTAACATACGAAATCCTAGTCTTATTTGATTTTGAAATACTTCTCTAGAGTTAAAGAATTTATAAAAAAATATAAATGTTTTCACATTTCTAGCAGTTTCTATTAAATTACTAATATTTCCTCTGAAATTGTATAAAAAACTACCAATTAATACACCTTGAGTATATTTATTAGATATAAATGCATCTAAATTCATGTTTTTATATCCTAGGAAAATAAAAATAGATTCTTATCTCAATGAAAATTAGTTTCTTAGTCTGAATCAGGTAGAAATTCTAATTCACTTGCAGGAACTTTTGGTTTCTTTTTAGTTTTCATAGGTATTTCTTCTCCATCGCAACCAAATTGACGTATATTATACTTATTCTTTTGATAAAACTTAATTCTTTTTAAACCTTGTTTTGGAAATAGTGAAAATTCATCTACAATATCAATTACTAGGGGAACAAACTTTCGGTCTTTTGCTTCTTGTCTTAAGATACGTCCAACAGCTTGTTCAATATTACTTTTAGGAGATGCCAAAACAATTGTGTCTAATGGCTCTCTACAATCAAATCCTTCGCTTGCCATAGCAAAAGTTCCAAGAATAATAGTATCCTTTTCAGTCTTTTCTAACTGTTCTTGTTTCATTCCACCTAAATAATAACCACTTGTGAAATCTATGGGAAAATCGGGATGTTTAAGTTTATAATTATCAAATTCTTCTTTAAGAATACCTAGATGATTTTTCCTATCACTCAATAAGAGAATTTTTCTTCCTTCAACTACACAATCTGTAACCAATTTCACAATAAGGTCAATACGTGGTTTGAAACTGCAAATATTATTTATCATAAGAGGAAGATTAGGATTTTTCATTTGATTTTGAACCTCTTTAGAGTATTCATTACTTTCATGATAGTATCTATAAACATTAACATCTACGTTTTCTTGTTCTCTTTTAGTAATTTTATAAATGATTTCACCTAGATACCAACAGAATACTTTTGTAAGTCCATCTGTTCTATTAGGTGTAGCAGATAATCCAAGTGTATATGGTGCTACAGTTTTCATTAATGCTCTTGAAAATACTTCTGCTCCAAGATGATGACATTCATCATAGATTACTAGTCCAAATCCTGAAAATGTTTCTTCAGGATAGTCTATCATTGAAATGCTTTGAAGAAGACCAATTACTATTTGGTTACCATCTTTATTTATAACATTTCTTTGAATTTTTCCTACAGAAACATCAGGTAAAAATTGTTCAATTCTTTCTTTCCACTGATTCATTAAAAATTCCTTATGCACAATAACTAATGTTTTAAGACCTATTTTACTAGCAAGATATAAGGCTAATACAGTTTTACCATAACCACATGGAACACTAATAATACCACCTGCACTTTCCTTATCGGCTATACAATCCATAAAGGCTTTTACTATAGGCAACTGTTTAGGTTTTAAACTTCCAGTAAATTTCATCTCTACCGTTTCTGGAGTTTCTAATTTTACCGATTTTGGATTTCCAAATTCACTTACACCATAAAATCTAGGAAGATACAATTTTCTTTTGCTTTCACCATAAACTGCAAATGAAGCTGCATCTCCACCATAACTTGCATTAACAAAAGGTTTGACTGTTAAATCTTTTCTAATTTTGTTAATTTCAGTGCTTGTTAGTTCATCTTTCATTACAGAATATCCATGTTTTCCTATAGATGTATTCATCCTATACTTAATGATATACAATAATACTTTTTATATCAATTTTATAAAAAGAATAAAATAAAAATCTAGTATTTATTTATAAATGAACTTATTAAAAGATAAAAATGTATCAATAGCATTTATAGTAGTATCAGTCGTTTTAGCCGTATTAGTAGTTCCAAATCTTTCTATGAATGTTCTCAAACATTTAGATTCAGGAATTATTAGAATACTAATCATGGTATCAATTGTCGGATTATCTCTCGTTGATCCAGTTAAGGCATTACTTTTAGCTATTTTATTAGTAGTAGCTCTTCAAACATTAGCAAAATTAAAAACATCAAAAAATAAACCAAAAACAAATGTAGTTTCATTAGTTAATGATTTAGTAAATAACCTCAAAAATAAAGTAAATAATGTAAGTGATGCTATCCTTGATGAACCTGATGATGAAATGAGTGATGAAATGAGTGACGAGATGGGAGATGAAGGAAGTGATAATGCCTTCGATGAAGCAGCCGATATTGATTCAAATATGGATAATGAAGCAATGAGATTTGATGGTATGGAAGCCAATGATTTACTCAAACCAGAAGAAAGTGAATTATTAAATGATTCATTAGCATACAACAACTTACCAGAAAACTCCGTTTCTCAACCAGTTTTATTAGGTGATGTACCAACAAATGATTCAAGAACTGTAAATAACTTTAATGCAGAACCATACAATAATGGTATTTCAAGAGCTACAAGTAAATTACCTAAACAATTAGAAGACACTTCAAAAAAGATAGTAATTGGTTCTCTTCTCAATGAAGGATTTGAAAATCCAGGAGAAAGCAAAAACTTAACAGTTGAAGAAACAAGTGAAGATAAAGAGTTAAATAATGTTTTAACTTCTCAAGTTGAAAATAAAAAAGTTTGTGTATTCACAACAAATAATCAATTACTTGATATTCAAACTAATGAAGTCGGATGCATGGGTAATGATACTAGACTAGTTAGTTCCAAGGACCAACTAGGACCTCAAGGAATGACTCGTCCTTATGGATACAAATTATAAATAGATTTATCTCATACCCATTGCTCCCATTGGTCCCATAATTTTACTTATATCAGCCATTTTTTGTCCTGATTCAAAACTTATTCTTTCTCCTTTTTCATTGTAAAGTGGATTTCCCTTTGGGTCTTTACCTTCTATTTTTAATCTAGCTTCTTTAATACCTTGTTTCATAGTGTTAATTTGTTCAATTGCCATATTCTTCTTCATTGGGTTCTTATACTTTCCTCTTGATATTTCAGATTCAATCTTTCTAATCTTTTGATTATTAATTCTAATAATCTTCTTAGCTTCAATATCTCCAAACACCTTTTGACCTATTGTTCCAGAACATTCTTTCCAAGAGTCTAATCTCTGGTCATCTTTTACATTTTCTGGTAATAAAACTATAAGAAACTTTTGTGCATTGTATCCTCTGTAGAGGAAAACCACAAACATATAGGCTAATAACATTAGAAATGAGAATACTATACACATAAATGTTATTTTAATCATTTTAGCACTAGAATCTGCCATTTTTTCATCTATAAATACTTCTTTTGGTTTTTTAACTATTTCACGATTCTTTTTTGGAAGATCGGTTTCTACACATTTTAAAAATTTATCACTTGAAGCTAAAAGTCTTCTTGTTTTTTGTCTTTCTAATTTTCTTCCTGGATTATAAAAGATTTTTCTGTCATTTAATGGTTGTGTTGGTCTATTATTGCTTCCAATATTTTCTTTTAAAAGGTCAAAATTGGTATTTCCTATATTACCTATTTCTTCAAATACAATAACCTTGTAATTTTCATCGCATGGTGGAAATGGTAGAGAACCATCATACATAAAAAAACTGGTATTTTTTACAGGTAATAATTTTTCTGCACTCCATTCATTACTTACAGGAACATCAACATAGTAATCAATAGGTTTTTTGGGTATTCTAAAAAAGAATTCATTAAAAAATTCTTGTTCATTACCATATTCATTGTTTTTTCTGTTTAATAATTTACAAACCATAAGTCCTGTTAAACTAGTTTTTTTATCAGATTTACTACTGCTTGAATCAGTGCTATGAAGCATTATTATTTCAGCATCATATCTTTCTCCATCAATAGTGTGCATACTTGGTGTATGAATAAAAATTTTAGTTAGTTGAAAAGGTGTTTCATTAAATTTAGCATAAGAACCTGGTTCGTATTCTAATGTTATCATATTTTGTTCATTATAATTTACTCTACATTGTGATTTTTTGTATCGCATGTCTAACTGACACATTATAGCACATTCTTCAATTATTTCAGGTGATGTATCTATATTTATTGGTGACTGAAATTTACCACCACATCCCGGATATGAATTTCGCCATAAATAAAAATTATTAAAGTTCCAATCAGAATCTCCCATATTCCTTTAATAGTATTCTATATTTTTTTTTAATAATTATATATATTAGATGCTTTTGCTTTTAATACCTATAATTTCACTAGCTATAATTTTTATATATATGAGAAGGAGAGAACGAGATATCGAAGGATTTCAGGTATCAACATCAGATGAATATGAAAAAACAAAATCTATAAGTCAAATATTAAGTGATATTTCATTAGATACTAGTAAATATAATACAAATTCTGAAATAGATTTTAAAGACCTTGAATTAGACTTAAAAAAATTTAATAATGAAGATATAGAATCTATATTATCACAATTACCTTATGACACTATTAATGGAAGTATAAGTAAATTAGAAGATAGAGATTTATCAAATAACAATCTTTCAGATAATCAAAAAAGACGTATAAAGGCTACAAATGATAAGTATGAAGATACTCTTAAAATGATAGAAGAAGAGAAGAGAAAGTTATTGAAA
>Ga0181607_10002041_pt1 | contig 17883 bp, 19 predicted proteins | sample 041ome_9_FD_132420 | JGI IMG/M metagenome (GOLD analysis project Ga0181607, IMG submission 132420) | Coastal salt marsh microbial communities from the Groves Creek Marsh, Skidaway Island, Georgia - 041413US metaG (megahit assembly) | ecosystem: Environmental > Aquatic > Marine > Intertidal zone...
GCCACATCGGTGGCCACGCATACCTTGGCCCGGCCATCGCGCATGGCTTGCAGGGCGTGGCTGCGCTCGTCTTGGCTAAGCTCACCCGATAGGCTGACCACCGCAAAGCCGCGGTTGGCAAAGCGTGCTGTCAGCCGTGCCACGGTGGCGCGGGTGTTGGCAAATACAATCGCGGTGGGGGCGTCGTGAAAACGCAGCAGGTTGATGATGGCATGTTCCACATCAGCAGGCGACACTTGCACCACCTGATAGCTGATATCGGCGTGCTGGCTGCCCTTAACCAAGGTGGTCACGCGCACCGCGTCGCGCTGATAGCGCTTGGCCAATTCTGCAATCATCGGCGGCACGGTGGCCGAAAACAGCAATGTGCGGCGGGTTGCAGGCGCTTCGCCCAGCATGAATTCTAGATCTTCGCGAAAGCCCAGATCCAGCATTTCGTCGGCTTCATCCAGAACCACAGCGCGAATATCGCTCAGTTCCAGCGCGCCGCGTTCAATATGGTCGCGCAGGCGGCCCGGCGTGCCCACAACGATATGGGCGCCGCGTTCCAGCGCGCGGCGTTCCTCGCGGGCGTCCATGCCCCCGATGCACGATGTCACGCGCGCCCCGGTGCGGGCATACAGCCATTCGATTTCGCGGCGCACCTGCAGCGCCAATTCGCGCGTGGGTGCCACGATCAGCGCCAAGGGGGCGGCGGGTGCGCCCAAACGCGGTTCGCCCTGCAGCAGCGTTTCTGCGATGGCCAAGCCAAACCCCACGGTTTTCCCCGACCCGGTTTGCGCCGATACCAGAAGGTCGGCACCGGCCAATTCGGGCGCGGTGACCGCTTGCTGAACCTCGGTCAAGGTGTCGTACCCGCGTTCTGCGAGGGCTTCGGAAAGGGGCGTGATCATGTGGGGAAGTGTCCGTTCTAGGGGCGGCGATCGTGCCACCGAAGGCTGCGCAATAGCTCAGCACGGCCCACCTGTCCAATGATTTATGCGCCTTGCGGCCATGCGGTGCGTGCATAACCGCGTTGCGCGCTTAAAACCATTGCCCCGGTTCGATCAGCCCCAAATCCAGCAATTGCCCGGAATGCCAGGTAAAGGGTGTCGAATTGTGCCAACAAAACGACCCGATATCAAAGGTCGAGCCGGGGTTGCGCTTGAGCGCCTTTGCGGTGCGAAACGAACAAATGGCCGCGCTTAGGTTGTTGTGCCACGGGCAACAATAGGTGTTATATTCTTCGTCATTTGTGCGGTGATCGGCCAGCAGGCTTAGCCCAGGCTTGGCGCGCAGCAGCGCCACCCGGTCGATTTTGCGCTTATGCTGGGGGATATGTTCTTCGAAGCGCCAGCGCAGGCCGCCAAAGAAATCAAGCTGGCGCTCGTGGGGGTGGCCGGTTGCAGGGTTGGTGCGCGCCAATGCAAAATAGCCCGCCTTATCCAGATAGGCATCATCCAAGGATACGGCCACGGGATGGGCCTTTAGGTCTTTGGCATAAAGATCGACCACATAGCACAGCATCGCATCGCGCCGCTCTTCGCTATGAAACTGCAGCATTTCGCCAATGCTGCGGGTTTCGCAAAAGGGAAAGAACAAATATTCGCTGTTGAAACAATAATACAGCCATTGCCCTGCGGCCCGCGGGATCAGCATGTTCACGGCGCGCATCGCGGCATCGGTTTGGCTGGTGTTATAGGTGATACACACAACCTGCGGCGCCACATCCGGCGCCAGCCCGATATGGCTGGGCAAAAACACCAGCACCTTGCAAAAGCCACAGGCCAGATGGTAGCGAATGGTGCTATCCACCTCGATTTCGTCTTCCACAAAAATCGCGGCAATCGGCCCTTTGGCCAGATGCTGCGCCGAATTTTGCAAAAAACTGTCAAGGCTGTCGAAATTCATCACCACGCACCCGCTAAACCACCCCGCCAAATTCTGCTAAAACGGCGCGCATTGCAAGGTGTGGCCACAATGGTATAGACCGCGCCCAGTGATGCAGGACAGGACCGCGATGATGGGCGACGAAAAGAAACTCTACATCAAAACCTATGGCTGTCAGATGAATGTCTATGACAGCGAGCGTATGGCCGAGGCCATGGGCGCGCAGGGCTATGTCAGCACAGACACGCCAGAAGACGCCGACATGATCTTGCTGAACACCTGCCACATCCGCGAAAAGGCAGCTGAAAAAGTATATTCCGAACTGGGCCGCTTCAAAGGGTTAAAGGCCGCCCGGCCAGACCTGAAAATTGGTGTTGCGGGCTGTGTGGCCCAAGCCGAGGGCGAAGAAATCATGCGCCGCCAGCCGCTGGTGGATTTGGTTGTTGGGCCGCAAAGCTACCACCGCTTGCCCGCGCTCGAGGCGCGCGCGCGCCAAGGTGAACGCGCAATCGACACCGATTTCCCCGAAGAAGACAAATTCGAGGTTCTCAAAACCCGGCCCAAAGCGGCGCGTGGCCCCACCGCTTTTTTGACGGTGCAGGAAGGCTGCGACAAATTTTGTGCGTTCTGCGTGGTGCCCTATACCCGCGGCGCCGAGGTCAGCCGCCCCGTGGCGCGCATTTTGGCCGAGGCCCGCGATCTGGTGGAACGGGGGGTGCGCGAAATTACCCTTTTGGGCCAGAACGTAAATGCCTATCACGGCGCTGGCCCCGATGGCGATTGGGGCTTGGCCCGGCTGATTTGGGCGTTGAACGATGTCGATGGTCTGGAACGTATTCGCTTTACCACCAGCCACCCAAACGACATGGACGATGCCCTGATTGCCGCCCATGGTGAATGCGAAAAGCTGATGCCATACCTGCATTTGCCGGTGCAATCGGGCAGTGACCGCATTTTGAAACGGATGAACCGCAGCCACACGGCCGAGCAATATTTGCGCCTGATCGAGCGTATCCGCCAAGCCCGCCCCGATATTTTGATGTCGGGCGATTTTATCGTGGGCTTCCCCGAAGAAACGGATCAAGATTTCGAAGACACCATGGAATTGGTGCGCGCGGTCAATTACGGGCAGGCGTTTTCGTTCAAATATTCCACCCGCCCCGGCACCCCTGCCGCCGAACGTGCCTTGGTCGATCCGGCCGTGGCCGATGCGCGGCTGCAACGCCTGCAGGCCCTCATCACCCAGCAGCAACGCGCCATCCAAGACAGTATGGTGGGCCGCGATGTTCAGGTGCTCTTTGAAAAACCGGGCCGCTTTGCGGGCCAAATGGTGGGCAAATCGCAATACTTGCACGCAGTGCATGTCACGGGGGGCACCCCGCGGGTGGGCGAAATTCATCGCGTGCGAATCGTGGAAAGCGGTCCAAACTCGTTGGCAGGCCAGCTTTTGGCCTAACTGGCCACGAAAAAGCCACGTTTTGCGCATATTCCGTTTCTGTGCGCGAAACAAAGCGTGGCTTTTTTCACTTCACTTGCCCCCAGATTTACGTCCTTCTCTTAAGGATAGGTAGTGGCCGTTTGTGTGTGTGCCCAGGGTGTTGGGGGAATATATGGTGCGTATTGGTTTTTTTGTAACGCGCGGGGCGATGCTGTGCCTTGCGGCTGGCTTGGCTTTGGCGCCGCTTTCGGTGCAGGCGCAAACGGCAGAGCCTTATAAACCCACAATCTGGATCGACCCTGACGGGTGCGAACACTGGGTCATGGACGATGGCCTAGAAGGCTATATGGATAACCACCTCACCCGCGAAGGCCGGCCCGTGTGCCGCAAAACCGAGGTCTGCGGCGTGATGAACACCGATCAGTTCTTCGCCACCGACAGCGCCCGCCTGTCGCGCCCGGCGCAAGAAAAACTGGCTGAATTCTTCGTCAACTCGCCCGCGCGCGCTTTCATTATTGCAGGCCATACCGATAATCGCGCCTCTGATGAATATAACATGCGCCTCAGCGCCAAACGCGCCAATGCTGTGGCGGCGGTAGGTCAAAGGGCAGGGGCCAATATCATCGATATCCGTGGCTACGGCGAACGGATGCCCGCTGCAGATAACACCAGCGCCGAAGGCCGGGCGAAAAACCGGCGCGTCGAAATTTTGTGCTTTAAATAAGGGGTTTGCAGATGAATTCTTTCAGACTTGCAGCGCTTTTGGCTGCGGCTGCAACGCTGGCGGCCTGCGGTAACGGCGGCGACATGAGCCGCGACACAGGCATTGGCGGCAAACATCTCAGCCAGCTCACCGCCGGCATCTGGATCGATCCTAACGGCTGCGATCACTGGATCATCGACGATGGCGCCGAGGGCTATCTCTCCAGCCGCCTTGATAAATATGGCAAGCCCGTTTGCTCGGGCGCCGGGGCGCCCAGCACGGCCGTTGGCCCCTATAAATCCGGCTCGCGCCTGCCCGACCTGCTGTAGGCCTGCGCAGATTGCGGCTTATTTATGCGCCATTGCCCTCGGGCAATGGCGTTTTTCGTAACAGCTGTGCAACAGCGCCCAACCATATCTTGCGTTGGGCCGCACAACTTGGCACCATCAAGCCACACCGCTGACAAGGAGAGCTGTTTGGCTACCACCGTGCTGCCGCCCGCAACCGATCCCGCCACGCAATCCGAGCGCATGCTGGATTTCCCCGATAACCGTCTGTTGATTGACCTGTGCGGAGAATACGATCGCAACCTCGCCGAGATCGAACAAAAGCTTGGCGTGCAAATCCTGCGGCGTGGAAATCTCTTGGCGGTCTTGGGCGAGGAAGACACCACCGCCGAAGCCGCGCGCATCCTGTCCGCGCTCTACACCCGGCTCGAAGCGGGGCGCGAGGTAACCCGCGCCGATATCGACCGCGAATTGCGCATGGGTCAGCCCGACACCGCCACCGGCCCGCAGGCAGGCGATCAGCTGGAAATGTTCCGCGGCGGCGCAATCGAAATCAAAACCCGCCGCAAACTGGTCGAACCGCGCACCGATGCGCAAAAATCCTATGTCCAAAATCTCTTCAAACACGAGCTGTGTTTTGGCATCGGCCCGGCGGGCACCGGCAAAACCTATTTGGCGGTGGCGGCGGGGGTCAATATGTTCATCAACGGTCAGGTCGACCGCATCATTCTCAGCCGCCCCGCGGTCGAGGCGGGCGAGAAGCTGGGCTATCTGCCCGGTGACATGAAAGACAAGGTCGACCCCTATATGCAGCCGCTTTACGATGCGCTGAACGATTTTTTGCCCGGCAAGCAAACCGCCAAATTGATCGAAGAAAAGCGCATCGAAATCGCCCCCTTGGCCTTTATGCGCGGGCGCACCCTGGCCAATGCCTTCGTGGTTCTGGACGAGGCGCAAAACGCCACCTCCATGCAGATGAAAATGTTTCTCACCCGCTTGGGCGAAGGCTCGCGCATGGTCATCACCGGCGATCGCAGCCAAATCGATCTGCCCCGCGGTGTCAGCTCGGGCCTGCACGATGCCGAACGCCTGCTCACCACGATCCCACAAATCAGCTTTAACTACTTTACCTCCAAAGACGTGGTGCGCCATCCGCTCGTCGCCGCCATTATCGAGGCATACGAGGCCGATGGCAGCGTGTAACCGGGCCGCGCGCTTCATCTTGCCCGAAATACTCCGGGGGGTCACAGGGGGGCAGCGCCCCCCTGCCCAATGCGGCGTTTTTGCGCTTTCCTTGTCGCGGTCCTCGGGCTAAGGCGCGCGCATGCTAGTTGATACGCTCATCGAAGATCCGCGTTGGGAAGCGGCAGGTCTTGAACCTTTGGCCGAGGCCGCCGCGCGTGCCACATTGGCCCATCTTTGCCTCGATCCCGATGGGTTCGAAATCGCGCTTCTCGCCTGTGACGATACCCGTATCGCCGCGTTGAACGCGGATTTTCGGGGCAAACCCAGCGCCACCAATGTGCTCAGCTGGCCCTCGGCCGAACGGGGGGCCGCGCAGCCGGGCGCCATGCCGCAGCTGCCCCAGCCCGATGGGCCCGATGCCGAACTGGGCGACATTGCCATCGCCTTTGATACCTGCCAGGCCGAGGCGCAGGCCGCAGATAAGCCATTTCACCATCACGTCACCCATTTGGTGGTGCATGGGGTGCTACATTTGCTGGGTTTCGACCATATCCGTGACCCAGACGCCACTCTGATGGAAACAACTGAAACTGTGATACTTGGCAAACTGGGTATCCCTAACCCATATATGGGGGCGTAGGGCCACGTTTGGCTCGCCGCTTGGAAAGGACAGATGGGCGACAGTATAGACGGGTCTTCTAGCGCGGCGCAGGGCGCGCCGGGCGTACAAGCCAAATCGCAGCCGCAAACGCGCGGTATTTTCCACAAGCTTCTTGGGGTATTTGGGGCCGGGCGGCCCCGGCCACGGGCGGTTTCAATGCCACAAAACTCAGCCCCCCGGCCGGGCTTGCTGAACCTGCGCCGTATGCGGGTGGAAGATGTGATGGTGCCCAAGGCCGATATCGTATCGATCAACCAATCCGCCACCAAAGACGAGCTGGTTGAAATCTTCCGTGGCTCTGGCATGACGCGCCTGCCGGTTTACGATGGAACCTTGGATACGCCTTTGGGCTTGATCCACCTGAAAGATTTCGCGCTGAGCCATGGCTTCAACGGCAAGGGCGGGCGGTTTTCGATCAAATCCATGTTGCGCCCGCTGTTATACGTGCCGCCCTCGATGTCGATCGGGGTGTTGCTGCAAAAGATGCAGACCGAGCGCAAACATATGGCGCTGGTGATCGACGAATACGGCGGGGTCGACGGGCTGGTCACCATCGAAGATCTGATCGAACAGGTCGTGGGCGAGATCGAAGACGAGCACGACACCGACGACGACAAATATTGGATCACCGAAAAACCGGGCCAATATCTGGCGCTGGCGAAAACCCCGCTGCAAGATTTCGAAACGGAAACAGGGTTCAGCCTGACCGCGCATGACGATGTGGACGAGGAAGAAATCGACACATTGGGGGGGCTGGTTTTCATGTTGGCCGGGCGGGTGCCGGCGCGGGGCGAAATGGTGCGCCACCCCGCTGGCCCTGAATTCGAGGTGGTCGAGGCAGATCCGCGCCGGATCAAGCGGCTGCGCGTGCGCATGCCTCAGGCGCAAGAGGGCTAAAAAATGGCCTCAGCGCGGCCCGCGACATGGCGCAAGCGCGCAGGCGGGCTGGCAGCGCTGGCGGGGGCGGGCGCGGCTTTGGGCCACGCGCCTTTGGGGCTTTGGCCGGTATCGCTGGTGGCTTTGGCGGCCCTTTTCGCGCTGTTTCGCGGCGCCAGCACGTGGCGCGCGGCCATGGCGCTGGGCTGGGCGGCGGGCGTGGGCTATTTCGCCTTGGCGCTGGCGTGGATTGTCGAGCCGTTTTTCGTGGATATCGCCCGCCATGGCTGGATGGCGCCTTTTGCGCTGCTTGGCATGGCGGGGGGGCTGGCGCTGTTTTGGGGGGCTGCGCATGGGCTGGCATGGCGGCTTGGCGGTGGCGCCGTGCCTTGGGCTGTGGCCTTGGCCCTTGCGGAACTGGCGCGCAGCTATGTTTTGACGGGCTTTCCATGGGCCTTGATCGGCCATGTTCTGATCGAGGCGCCGTTTTTGCCAGTGGCGGGGTTTGTGGGCGCGCAGGGCTTGACGCTGTTGGCCTTGGCTTTGGCGGTGGGGGTTTATGCGCTGCTGCGGCGCCAAAGCGTGGTGGCGGTACTGATCTTTGGCTGCGCCGTGGGGCTGGGGGCCTATGCCCATATCACGCAATCGGCCCAGATCGCGGCCCGCCCGGCAGATACGGCGCGCCCTGTGCTGCGCCTGATCCAGCCAAATGCGGCCCAGCATCTTAAATGGGATCCGGCCATGACGGGGCTATTTTTCCGCCGCCAATTGCGCCTGACCGCCGCCCCCGATCCCGCAGGGCGCCCCGATTTGGTGATCTGGCCGGAAACCGCCATTCCCGTTTCGCTCAATTATGCGCAGCCGGTGATCGCGCAGGTGGCTCAGGCCGCCCAAGGCGCGCCGGTGGTCATGGGCATGCTGCGCGAAGAGGGGGTGCGCCTCTATAACTCGGCGGTGCTGATCGATGGGCAGGGGGTGGTCAGCGCCATATATGACAAGCATCATCTGGTACCCTTTGGCGAATATATGCCGCTGTCCGGTGTGATGGCGCGGCTGGGTATCGCGGGCTTTGTCACCAGGGGCGGGCAGGGGTTTTCCGCAGGGCCCGGCGCGCGGCTGATGTCTGTCGCGGGCGTCGGCCAAGCGCTGCCCCTGATCTGCTACGAGGCGGTCTTTCCCCAAGATGTGGCAGCGGCGCCCGCGCGACCGGAATTTTTGCTGCAAATCACCAATGACGCGTGGTTTGGCAAAATCTCGGGCCCTTATCAGCATTTGGCACAGGCGCGGCTGCGTGCGGTCGAACAAGGCCTGCCCATGGTGCGCGCCGCCAATACCGGCATTTCCGCCATGATTGATATCGATGGCACCGTCACCGCCAGTTTGGGGCTGGGGCAGGCTGGTTTTGTGCAAGCGGCCTTGCCGGCTGCGCGCCCGCCCACGGTTTATGCGCGTTTGGGGGATTGGCCGATTGCGCTGCTTTATCTGGTGGTTTTGGTCTTGTGTCATAGTGTGACTAACAAGACACGCGCGCGCATTCGCGGGCTTTAGCAATTGACCGGGCGGCGCCAAGCGCGTAACCGGGCGTACATCTCTGCCACAACGGCTTCCTGGCGTGGCAGATTGGACCCAATGGAGCACTTTTCATGTCTAGACAGAATTACACCTTCACCTCTGAGTCTGTATCAGAGGGGCACCCCGATAAGGTTTGCGACCGTATTTCCGACGCGGTTTTGGATGCCTTCTTGGCCGAAGAACCCGAGGCCCGCGTGGCCTGTGAAACCTTTGCCACCACCAACCGCGTGGTGATCGGCGGTGAGGTGGGTCTTAGCGACCAAGCCAAGCTGACCGAATATATGGGTCGCATCGATCAGATCGCGCGCGATTGCATCAAAGATATCGGCTACGAGCAGGACAAGTTTCACCACGCAACCGTCGAGGTGACGAACCTTTTGCACGAGCAATCGGCCCATATCGCCCAAGGCGTGAACGCCTCGGAAAACAAAGACGAGGGCGCCGGCGACCAAGGCATCATGTTTGGCTATGCCACCAATGAAACCGAAGCGCTGATGCCCGCGCCCATTCAATACGCCCACGCCATTTTGCGCCGCTTGGCCGAAGTGCGCAAATCGGGCGCCGAACCCACGCTGGGCCCCGATGCCAAATCGCAGCTGTCGGTGCGCTATGTCGATGGCCGCCCCGTAGGGGTGACATCGGTGGTGCTGTCGACCCAGCATCTGGACGAGGCGATGACCAGCGACGATGTGCGCGCCGTGGTGGAACCCTATATCCGCGAAGTGCTGCCCGAGGGCTGGCTGAACGCCGATACCGCCTGGCACGTGAACCCCACGGGCAAGTTTGTCATCGGCGGCCCCGATGGCGACGCGGGCCTGACGGGGCGCAAGATTATCGTTGATACCTATGGTGGTGCCGCGCCGCATGGGGGCGGGGCGTTTTCGGGCAAAGACCCAACCAAGGTAGACCGCTCGGCCGCCTATGCCGCGCGCTATCTGGCCAAAAACATCGTGGCCGCAGGGCTGGCTGACCGGGCCACCATTCAGCTGTCTTACGCCATTGGCGTGGCACGGCCCTTGTCGATCTATGTCGATACCCACGGCACCGGCCAAGCCGATGAAGCCGCGATCGAGGCCGCCATCGCCCAAGTGATGGACCTGACACCGCGCGGCATTCGCACCCATCTGGGCCTGAACCGCCCCATTTATCAGCGCACCGCCGCCTATGGCCATTTTGGCCGCGCCCCCGAAGCTGACGGCGGCTTTAGCTGGGAACGCACCGATCTGGCAGAGGCGTTGAAGCGCGCGCTGTGATCGGATACAAGACCTGCGATCGGGGCGGTCCAGCACGGGCCGCCCCGACGTGTTTTTCCCCACCACATTGGAGATGGGACCATGGACTATAGCAAGATGGGTGGGGCCCGCGGCTCCAAAGGCGCACCCCGCCACGATGAACATAACCGCAAGGGCACGGCCAAAAACCCCTATGGCGCCCGGCCCAGCAAGGCCGAATTGCTGGCCCGTATGAAGGCCACGGCACAGGGCACTGCACAGGCCACGTCACAGGCCACCAAGAAAGACGCCTAGCGCCTGTATTGCGCGGCGCACCGTGTTCTTGCTATGGGCAGCCCATGACCGGATCAAACAAACACCCCGATGCGCCGTGGCGCAACTTTTATGGCCGCATTCATGGCAAAACCCTGAATCAGGCCCAAAAAGATTACCTGCAAGAAGATCTTGATGCGCTATCGCCGGGGGCGGTGGGCTGGGATGTGAACCCAGATCGCCAGCCCCTGGACATGGCTGCGCGCTTTCAGGGCAAGCCGGTTTGGCTGGAAATTGGCTTTGGTGGCGGCGAGCATATGGTGCATATGGCCGGGGCCAACCCTGATGTTGAAATGATTGGCTGCGAGCCGTTCATGAATGGCGTGGCTATGCTGTTGGGCAAAATCCGCCGTTTGGGCACGCAGAACGTTTCGGTCTATCCCGGCGATGCGCGCGATTTGTTTGATGTGCTGCCCGATGCCTCGGTGGCGCGGGCGTTTTTGCTCTATCCCGACCCTTGGCCGAAAAAGCGCCACCATCGCCGCCGCTTTGTCACGCCCGAGCACCTGCAGCCGCTGGCGCGGGTGTTGCAGCCCGGCGCCATTTTCCGCGTGGCCACAGATATTCCAGATTACGTGCGCCAAACCTTAACCGAGGTGCCGCGCCACGGGTTTGAATGGCTGGCCGAAAGCGCCCAGGATTGGCGCCAGCCCTGGGGGGACTGGATCAGCACGCGCTACGAACAAAAAGCCCTGCGCGAGGGGCGCTGCCCGCATTACCTGACCTTCCGCCGCTTGGGCTAAGCTGCAGCGCCTGCCTTAGCGAAAGGCAGGCCCATGCGCCCAGATGGTCAGCGAGTGCCGCTCGCCCCGCGTTACCGGGGTGACGCGGTGCAAAAGATAGCTGGGAAACAGCGTGGCGCAGCCCTTTGGCCGCGCGGCATCAATGACAGCAGACGAGGGCCAAACCTGCAAATCGCCCCCGCTATAGCTGTCTGGATCTGACAGTTGCACAACCATCGTCAGCTTGCGCTTGGCGGCCAACTGCCCCTCGCCAATGTCGGAATGCCAGTGAAAATGCCCCTCGCGTTCGGCACCATAGCGGGCCACTTGGGCGCTTTCGGCAAATTCCTGCAGGCTGAAATCGAACACATCGCGATTGGCGTGGCGCACCACGTCGATGATTTGTTCCATCACCCAATCGGTGCCGGGCACCTCGTCTAGCCAGACCAATTCGGCACGGCGGATGTTGTGGTTTGTGGTGTCGCCCACCAGCCCGGCATCATTGGCCGTGGCTTGGCGAGCAATCGCCACGATTTCATTGCATTGGGCGGCAGAAAACGCCCCCGGGATGGAATGCACCTTGATCATTTCTATCGCTTTCAGAAAGTAGACGGTGCGGGGCCGACCAAAACGCGCCTCGCCCAATCTTATTGGGGCACTAGCATATCGCAGATGACTGGCCAAGATCCGACGTTAGAGTATTTTGAGGCGCAAGCGCTGCAGGCCTTGGGCGGGTTTCCCGCGCCGTTTGCCGCCTTGGCGGCGCAGGTGCAGCTGCGTGTGGCCGAGTGGCCCAGCCCCGATATGCTGGCGGATTTGGGCATCGATGACCCGCACGAGCTGACAGGCCTATACGAAGGCATCCCGCTGACGCAAAAATCTGTGCAACATAAGCCCTTTGGCCCCGATATCGTTTGGCTGTTTCGCCGCCCGATTTTGGCCGAATGGCACGATCGGTGCGATGTGGATTTGCCCGATTTGATCGCCCATGTGGTGGTGCATGAATTTGCCCATCACTTTGGCTGGGACGATGATGATATCGCCCAGATTGACCGCTGGTGGGAATAAGCCCGCCCTTTGTCGACCCTTAGAAAAAGGTGCCCCCATGCCTGCTTTGAAACCCACCAAATTTTCTGTCCGCGTCACGTGGTTGGGCGTGGTCGAAGACCGCGACGCCAGCTTGCAGGCCGCGCCCAAGCCCCAAGTGATGCTGCTTTTTGGCGGGGTCGCGGGCGAGGCGCATGGTGGGCTGACGCGCCCCTCGTGCAGCCGGGTCTTGGCACAACATCCGCGCAATACCCCCATTGCCAACGTGCGCCAGCTGTCGGTTCTGTCTGCCGAAGATCTGCACGTCATCGCAGATCGGATGGGCCTGCCTGCGCTGCAGCCTGAATGGCTGGGGGCCAGTATGGTGGTTGAGGGGCTGCCCGATTTTACCCATCTGCCGCCCTCGGCGCGGTTGCAGGCGCCTTCGGGGGCCACTTTGGTGGTGGATATGGAAAACCGCCCCTGCACCTTGCCCGCCCGCCCGATCGAGGCGCAGCACCCGGGCTTTGGCGCGGCGTTCAAGGCCGCGGCAAAGGGCCGGCGCGGGGTCACGATGTGGGTCGAACGCGAGGGCGCAGTGGCGCTGGGCGACACGCTGCGCCTGCATATCCCAGATCAGCCGGTTTGGGCGCATTTGGGGGCGGCCCGTCGGGGCTGAGGGCGCGAATCCCATGCTGTGGGTCGGGGGCCGCATGTTCCCCAGCGGCCCGCGCTGTTTCCAAAAAGAAACAGCGCAGAAACCCATCGCCGCAACAGACGCGGGAAATGTCGGAAACGCGACCTTACGGTGTCGTTTCCCTCTCTATATCGGGGGGGCAATTCCGGCGCGACGCCGAAGCAGGGAAAACAGTCATGAGCTATAAGACCGATATTGAAATTGCCCGCGAGGCCAATAAACAGCCGATCCAAGAGATTGGCGAAAAGCTTGGCATACCCTTCGAATCCCTGCTGCCCTATGGCCATGACAAGGCCAAGGTAAGCCAGGATTTCATCAATTCGGTCATGGACCGTGAAGATGGCAAGCTGATCTTGGTCACGGCGATCAACCCAACGCCTGCGGGCGAGGGCAAAACCACAACCACCGTGGGTTTGGGCGATGGCCTGAACCGCATTGGCAAAAAAGCCGCGATCTGTATTCGCGAAGCCTCGCTTGGGCCGAACTTTGGCATGAAGGGGGGCGCGGCCGGTGGCGGCTATGCCCAGATCGTGCCGATGGAAGAAATGAACCTGCATTTCACCGGCGATTTCCATGCCATCACCAGCGCGCATAACCTGCTGTCGGCGATGATCGATAACCATATTTACTGGGGCAACGAGCTGGAAATCGACGAGCGCCGCGTGGTGTGGCGCCGTGTGGTGGACATGAACGACCGCGCGCTGCGCGATATCGTGACCTCGCTGGGCGGCGTTTCCAACGGCTTCCCACGCCAAACCGGGTTTGACATCACGGTGGCATCCGAGGTGATGGCGATTTTGTGCCTGTCCAACGATCTGGATGACTTGCAGCGCCGTTTGGGCGATATGATCGTGGCCTATCGCCGCGATAAAACCCCGATCTATTGCCGCGATATCAAGGCCGATGGCGCCATGACCGTGTTGTTGAAAGACGCGATGCAGCCCAATTTGGTGCAGACGCTGGAAAACAACCCCGCCTTCGTGCATGGCGGCCCATTTGCCAATATTGCCCATGGGTGCAACTCGGTCATCGCGACGAAAACCGCGCTGAAACTGGCCGATTATGTGGTGACAGAAGCGGGCTTTGGCGCCGATCTGGGGGCCGAGAAGTTCATGAACATCAAATGCCGCAAGGCAGGGCTTGCCCCGGCTGCGGTGGTGTTGGTGGCCACGGTGCGCGCGATGAAAATGAATGGTGGTGTGGCCAAGGCCGATTTGGGGGCAGAAAATGTTGACGCCGTCAAAGCCGGCTGCCCGAACTTGGGCCGCCATATCGAAAACCTCAAACAGTTCGGCGTGCCGGTGGTGGTGGCGATCAACCATTTTGTCACCGACACCGATGCCGAAGTGGCAGCGGTAAAGGCCTATGTGGCCTCGATGGGCTCTGAGGCGGTGCTGTGCCAGCATTGGGCCAAAGGCTCGGAGGGGACAGAAGAACTGGCCCGCCGCGTGGCCGATATCGCCGATAAGGGCGTGGCCAATTTCGCCCCGCTTTACAGCGACGAGATGAGCCTGTTTGAAAAAATCGACACGATTGCCAAGCGCATTTACCGTGCCGACGAAGTGCTGGCCGACAAGAAAATTCGCGACCAGCTGCGCGAATGGGAGCAAGCAGGCTATGGCCATCTGCCGATCTGCATGGCCAAAACCCAATATTCCTTTACCACAGACCCCAACCGCCGTGGCGCGCCGACGGGTCATTCGGTGCCGGTGCGCGAAGTTCGCCTGTCGGCGGGGGCTGGGTTTGTGGTGGTGATTTGCGGTGAGATCATGACCATGCCGGGCCTGCCACGGGTGCCGGCCTCGGAGACTATCCGGTTGAACGATGCGGGCCTGATCGAAGGCTTGTTCTAAAAAAGTGGCGGCGGGGCGCGCCCCGCCGTGGCCGGCCCGGTGCGGGCCGCCCTGCCGCTGGCAGGAGTATTTCTGGCAAGATGAAATGGCTGGCGCTGTGCCGCACGGGGCCAGCCGGTTTGCAAATGGGATCGAACATGTCTGGGGCCAGAGAGGCTGCGCCGCGCGCGGCAGTGATTGACGGGCGCGCCATAGCCGCGCGCATGCGGGCGCAAACCGCCACCGAGGCGGGCGAGTTGCAAGCGCAAGGCTGGGCGCCGCGATTGGTTTCGATCAGCGTGGGCGATACGTCGGCGGCAGAGCTTTATGTGCGCAATCAGCAAAAGCATGCGCAAAGCGCCGGTGTGGCCTTTGAGGCGCGCAGCTATGATGCGGATATATCGCTGGAGCAATTGTTGGGCATCATTGCGGGGTTGAACGGCGACCCGCGGGTGAATGGCATTATCATCCAGCGCCCATTGCCGGCCCATATTCCGGTGAAAGCGCTGCAAAAATCGGTGCATCCGTTGAAAGATGTCGAGGGGATGCACCCAGCCAGCATTGGCAATATTGTCTATAATGATTTAGCGCTGGGCCCGTGCACAGCTGTGGCGGCGGTGGAGATTTTGAAAACCCTGCCGCTGCCGCTTGAAGGGTTGGATGTGACGGTGATTGGGCATTCAGAAATTGTTGGAAAGCCGATTGCATTTTTGCTGATGGGTCTTGGCGCCACTGTGACGGTGTGCCACCACATGACGCGCTCGGTTGCCATGCATAGCCGGGCAGCGGATGCGGTGTTTGTGGCCGTGGGCAAGCCCGGGTTGGTGCGGGGCGATATGTTGAAACCGGGGGCTGCGCTGATTGATATTGGCATCAACCAAGTTGATGGGCGCACGGTGGGCGATGCAGATTTTGAAAGCTGCGCCGCAGTGGCGGGCTGGATTACCCCGGTGCCGGGGGGTGTGGGCCCGGTAACCGTGGCGATATTGATGCATAATGCCGTGCTGGCCACGCGTATGCAGATGCAACATTACCGGGAAAGCTATTCCCGGCCAGGCGTCTAAGGAGAAACTGACGATGACTGCCCAGATCATTGATGGCAAGGCATTTGCCGCCAAAGTGCGTGCCCAGGTGGCCCAGCATGTGGCCCAGATGAAACAGGCCCATGGCATTACCCCGGGGCTGGCTGTGGTTTTGGTGGGGGAAGATCCTGCCAGCCAAGTTTATGTGCGCTCGAAGGGCAAGCAGACGGTAGAAGTGGGCATGAACTCGTTCGAGCATAAGCTGGACGCACGCACCTCGGAGGCAGATTTGTTGGCCTTGATTGCGCAGTTGAATGCCGATCCTGCGGTGCATGGGATTTTGGTGCAGCTGCCCCTGCCTGGCCATCTGAACGAGGATTTGGTGATCAATGCGATTGCCCCTGAAAAGGATGTCGATGGGTTTCACATTTCGAATGTGGGCCTGCTGGCCACGGGGCAAAAGGCCATGGTGCCTTGCACGCCCTTGGGCTGTTTGATGATGCTGCGCGATCATCACGGCAGCCTTTCGGGGCTGAATGCGGTGGTGATTGGGCGCAGCAATATTGTGGGCAAGCCTATGGCGCAGCTGTTGTTGCGCGACAGCTGCACCGTGACGGTGGCCCATAGCCGCACCAAGGATATTGCCGATGTTGTACGCGGCGCCGATATCGTGGTGGCAGCAGTTGGGCGGGCGGAAATGGTGCCTGGGGACTGGATCAAGCCCGGTGCCACGGTGATTGATGTGGGCATCAACCGGATCGAGCGTGATGGCAAGGCTGTGCTGGTGGGCGATTGCGATTTTGCCAGCTGTGCGGCTGTGGCCGGGGCTATCACCCCGGTACCGGGTGGTGTGGGCCCGATGACCATTGCCTGCCTTTTGGCCAACACGCTGACCGCGTGCGCGCGTGCAAATGGGCTGGACGAGCCGCAGGGCCTGACGGCCTAAACCCAACGTTTAGGCACTGCCAAACACCACCATATGCATAATTCGGCCGGGTAGCAGGGTAAAGGCCCCTGCGCCCGCCAATGCGCCCCAAACCAAAAGCAGCATGGCACGGCGGTGGGCGCGCCGGTCGCCAGAGCGGATGCGCCAAATCGCGTATGTCAGGCTGCCCAAGGTGAACAGCGACAGCGCGTGAATGGGGCTGAAGGGCCCAAAGAGGCGTATTTCTTGCACCCAAAAGCTGCTTAGGGCCACCGTTGCCATGATCAGCACCCATGCCCAGCCCAGCCGTTTGTGCCATAGGCTGCCGCGTTTTATGGTGAAGATAAGCGCGGTCAGCGGGATCAGTGACATCGCTGCGAATGCGTGCAAAATAATGGCAATAGGGGCTGCGAGAAGTGGCTGCAGGGTCATGGGGCACCTTGGGTCTGTTGTTTACAGTTTTGGGATGCAAAACTGCCAATCAGGGCGCAAGCCTGCCTGCGTAAATGGTGTGTGGATATTCGTGAAATGGGTGAAACGGGGCAAAAGTTGCAATTGGCGCTGCGTGAATGGCGCGTGCCTTTGATCATTTGGGTGCTGCTGAGCGCCTTGGCTGCCATGACCGGGCCATTTGATACCTACCGTTTATTGCCGCCTGTGGCGCGCTTTGGTTTTTGGGCGCTGGTGGTTGGCGTGTCTATCGGTTTGGATATGGTGTTTCGCCGGGTGATGGCCGGGCAATCGCTGATGCAGCGCCTGATCGAAAGGGTGGGCTTTGCGCTGGCTTTGGCGGGCATGGTGCATGGGTTGAATGTGGTGGTGTTTGATGGCTGGTCTGGCTGGTCTGATTTTGCCTATCTGGTGGGGGTGGTTTGGGTGGTCAGCGCGATGGTTGAGGTGGCTCATAAACTGCTTTTTGCCCGGCCTGCCCCCGATGCCAGCCACCTTGCCGGCCACACTGCCAGCACGCCTGCCAGCACCCCTGACAGCGCCAATGAACCGCCCAAGGCCCAAGGCGGCGGCCCGGGCCCTGCCGCCACGGCCACCCCAATGGCAGAGCCGGGCAGCGGCCTGTTGCGCCATTTGCCCGCCGCTGCGCGTGGCGCGTTGATCAGGATCGAGGCGCAAGATCATTACCTGAACGTGGTAACGGATGCGGGCAGCGCGTTGGTATTGATGCGCTTTGGCGATGCGGTGGCGGAATTGTCCGAGGTGGCAGGCGCGCGCGTGCACCGTTCGCATTGGGTGGCGCGGGCGGGGGTGAGGGGCTTGCTGCGCAAAGAGGGGCGGCAGTTTTTGCTGACGCATGATGGCGCCGAGGTGCCGGTCAGCCGGGCCAACCGCGCCGCACTGCAGGCCTTGGGGCTGGATTAGCGCGGCATCGGCAAGGCCAAGGCGCGCGCGCCGGTGAGCACGGCCAACGCCTGCGGCCCCATCAGCCCTGCCAAAGCCGGGTGGCTGCTGGCCAGCCCGCCGGTATAGGTGCCAAAGGCCGGCAGAATAACCCGGGTTTGATCAAGCAAA
>Ga0181607_10002042_pt1 | contig 17882 bp, 18 predicted proteins | sample 041ome_9_FD_132420 | JGI IMG/M metagenome (GOLD analysis project Ga0181607, IMG submission 132420) | Coastal salt marsh microbial communities from the Groves Creek Marsh, Skidaway Island, Georgia - 041413US metaG (megahit assembly) | ecosystem: Environmental > Aquatic > Marine > Intertidal zone...
AAAACAGACTGCTTTGGAGACCTTGACGCTCACCCATCATCACCAATTCCTCCCTACATTCAGGAGATTGAATCAGCTCGAAGGACCCAAATCAATTACCCTTTTTCAACAAAATCGGCCGTTCCCGTGCGCCAAGTCGTTCAGCAGCGCTTCCTTCAGCGCATTCTCCGATTGTGCCGTGGCGTTCAGGCCCTGGATGCGCAGAATAAACGCGCGGGATTTGCCGTTCCGGAGCAGCGTCGCCGCGACCCTTGAGAGCATCGCATCGCTTAACAGGAGACCGCCCGCCCGCGCCAGCTTCTCCAGCGCGAACAGCACAACATGGTTCCCCGGCGGCCTGCAGCCGATCTCCTCCAGCGCAGAAAGGCAAGCCCCCCGAACCTCGGGCAGCTGCATGAGGTCTGCTAAACCCTTGTCTGTTAGTTCCCGGAGCAGATTGCTGAGCACGCCCGTCTCCCCGGCGCTATCGCCGCTGGCCTCCGGTTCCGCCGCCAAATACTCTTCCGCCATCGCTCGAATCCATCCCTGCTACTGAAAGTATCTCAGCGCAGGCGTTATTCTGGCAACTACCTCCACCATTGACACCACCGCCCCCTGACAGCATCTTCCTTGCCATGGGGATTGCGAGCGCCCCGTGAGGCGACAGCTGAAGTTTCGCGTCCAGTGAAACCCATGTTTGGGAGGACGCATCATGCCGTCACCAACAGAAATTACGGTCGCTCAGCTTGCCCGCTTGATCGGCACACCCGCCGCCCCCGTTATCATCGACACCTGCATCGACGATGATTTCGCCCTTGATCCTCGCACCATTCCAACCGCCATGCGCCATCCGTTCCGGGATGTCGCCGCACTCACCCCCATGCTGCAAGGCAAGCGCGTTGTCGTGTATTGCCAGAAGGGCAAGAAGATCAGCCAGGGGGCAGCGGCGATCCTGCGGGATGCCGGGATTGAAACCGAAACGCTGGCGGGCGGCGTCGTCGCTTGGGCGGCTGCAGGCGCGCCGCCCCTATGCCAAAGCGGAATGCCGAGGGCCGCACGGTATGGGTCACCCGCCAACGCCCGAAGATTGACCGCATCGCTTGCCCCTGGCTAATCCGCCGCTTCGTGGACCCCCGCGCGCAATTCCTATTCGTCGCGTCCAGCGACGTGCTGGATGTGGCGGAGAAGTTTGACGCGACACCCTTTGATATCGAAGGTGTGGCGTGGAGCCATAAGGGCGAGTTCTGCACGTTCCCCAACACGCATATGTGTATGTCGCCCGTGTCAGCGCCAGCTGGCCAACGGGTGAACTTCACGAAGTTTAGAATAAACGCAGCCTTGACCTCATATTCCGTCGCTGCGCGCGCTGGCGTCGTAGACAGCATTGCGCCGCTCAGCAGCACAGCCGCGAACAGGCAGAAACCGGAATGGCGAGTTAAGGCGCGCATCAAACTGTCTCTTGATCCTTCACCTAGAATTTTATGCGCAATTGGCCAAACACACTGGTTTGGATATTAGAGCGGGGCGTTTGGGGCGTTTCTGAGACAAATTCAGGCTCATTATCGTGAAATAGGTTCTGTGCCGAAAGCGAGAGCTCAACACCATTCGCTGGGCGCCAGGCAATACGGGCATCTGCAGCGACGTAATCACCGATCTGATCTTGCCGGAGGCGGCTCGCAAACCGCACACCAATATCAACGTCGATATCGTCAAACAGGCTGAATCCTGTCCGGGCAAACACCTCATGTTCCGGTGACTTAAATACGTCGCGTGCCAGTGGATTCTGGCCGCCCAAAGTCGGGTCAACATTAATGGCGGCATAGGAATATCCAGCAGATGTTTTCCAGTCGCGGTCAATAAACCATTCCGCAGCAATTTCACCGCCATAGGTTTCTGCTGCTAGTTCGCTGGATAGGTTGATGGGTACGATCACGTGCGGGATTAGTGCACCAAGCTGCCGTTCTGGTGCACCGGGCACTTGGGCGCGGAGATTGTCATAGTCGTAGTAAAATCCAGCGATATCGATGCTCACGGAATCAGATGGCTGCACCCGATACCCAACATCCAGCGCCAGTAATTCCTCGGACTCGAAATCCGGGTCCCCCCTGAACTGCAGCAAGGTAGGCAAAGGCGCGGTCGGCAGCACGCGGATGTCTGAAACTGCATCCTGATCCAAGCGCGAGGGTGTGCGAACCGCCCTTGCAGCAGACGCCCAGACGGTTTGTCTGTCATCGATAGACCAGCGCGCCCGAACATTCGGCTGCACTTCAAACCCACTAAAGGCGTTGTGCTCTAATCGTGCGCCCAATGTCAGTTCAACCTGATCATCAAACAGTGCGATTGCATCCTGAACAAACGCACTGAAGCGATGGTAGTCTTTATTGGGCGGCTCAAACCCGCCAACTGCAATCGGTTTCGTCACGTCCCAAGTATGGCGGTATCCAAGCCCAAACTGCATCAGGTGCCCGTCTAGCGGCCTGAATTGCGCTTCATACTCTACATCGGCCGTCGTGACGCGTTGATCCAGGAATTGATCGTGGTTCAAGTAGAATTGTGCACTGTGATTAACCGCGCCTCCCTCAGCACCAGTCCAGCGCAACAAGGCATGACCGCCTTGGTCCTGGTAACGGTCCTCCACGACACGGCTAAACGGCGCTGATAATTGCGGCAGGACGTTGATTTCCGAATATTTTTGGGCATACAAGCTGCCAGTAAGCGTGAGCTTCTGGCCTTGGTTCAGCGCGAAATCGCCCCGTGCGCCAACACGAGCCGTATCCCAATCATCTTCGTCTCCGGCACCCGCTGTATTGAGCGCCGCATCACGCCGCTCAAACTTGCTATAGAAACGAACAGCGCTGTCTTCGGCGACTTTAAAGCCGTGGCGTGCCTCAAACCCGAGCTTTTGCTCATCGCCAACACGCACTTGGGCATAGGTTCCAATGGTCTCGCGCGCTGATTTCGTGATGATATTGACAACACCATTGAACGCGTTTGCACCCCAAACGGACCCACCTGGTCCACGGATCACTTCAATGCGTTCAATGTCCGCAATTGGTGGATTTTCCTTGCTCCACACGGCACCTGCGAATAACGGCGTGTAGACGGTGCGACCGTCAATCATCACCAGCAATTTGTTCGAAAGACTGCCACTCAATCCGCGAACGCTAACAGCAGATGTATGTCCATTCACGAGGCCTACATGCACGCCCGGCACATAGCGCAGTAGGTCCGGAATCGTTGTAGCGCCTGAGCGGATAATGTCAGCGTTGCTCAGCACAAAAATCGCTGCCGCAGCGTCTTTGACCGACTGCCCACGCCGGGCGACAGAGGTGACCTCGACCTCAACCGCCATCAAGTCCTGCAGGCTCAGATCGCCAAGCGCTTCAGCGTCACGCGCTGCCACCGGGGTTTCCGCAATGGCCAATAGGCCCGCACCTGCCGCAATTGTTGTGAGGATCTTCTGCATGTCTGAGCCAGTTCAGTTCGCATTAATCTACAAACTGCACTTGCCAGATAACCCATCGGTTAATTTAACATCCTGATTATAAAATAGATTTAGCGCCACCCCTCCAGCAGCCGTGCCTCATCTCGCTTCATCAGTGGGATAAGAACAACGCCAGCAAGAAAGCCGCCAATATGGGCCCAGTAGGCCACATTGTCAGAGCCGAACATGCCACCGCTCGCCAGTGCCTGGAAAATGAACCATCCGCCAATCCAAACCCATACCGGTAGGCGAAGCGGGATGAATATCGGCGTGATCGCCGTAATCCGCGCTGTTGGGTGCAGAACAAGATAAGCGGCCAGAATACCGGATACGCCGCCGCTAGCGCCAATTAATGGCGCCTCAGACATCTCATTCGTCATACCGTGCGCAAGTGCTGCAACCGCACCACAGATAAGGTAGAAAATGACGAAGCGTACTGTGCCGCAGCGATCTTCAACATTGTCCCCGAACACAAACATAAACGCCATGTTTCCAATTAGATGCCACGCACCGCCATGCAGGAACTGATATGTCAGGGCGGACCAAGCTGCTGGAATATGCACAAGTGCCGGGTCAAGCTCCCGATGGCCAAAAATTACGGCTGGCAGAAAGCCAAAGCTGAAAACGGTTGAAACTTCTTCAAACTGCGACTGGCCCGATTGCCAAACATAGACAATCACGCAAATCAGGATCAGCGCCCACGTGCCGTAGGGCGTATTGATCCAACGGCGCGGATTGTCGTCGTGGATGGGCCAGAATGCCACGCGGACTAGAGCCTGGGCGTAGGCGGCGCGTCGGCCAAGTCACACCAAATTGGCGTGTGGTCTGACGCTTTAGGCCGCCCCCTGGGCCGGCGATCAATATCGATATCCATCATCCGGTCCAACGCAGCGCCAGTCAGAAGCACATGGTCAATGCGGATGCCGTTATCTTTCTGCCAGGCACCGGCCTGATAATCCCAGAATGTATAGGCCGCCGGCGCATTGGGCTTGGCCGCACGGAAGGCGTCATAATAGCCAAGGTTTAGAATGCTGCGGAACGCGGCCCGGCTTTCTGGCCGGGTCAGCGCATCGCCATCCCAGGCTCTTGGATCGTAGCAGTCCTCATCCGTAGGGATGACGTTGTAGTCCCCCAGCAGCGCTACGGCGTCACCCGTCGCGGCCAATTCAGTCGCGCGCGCATGAAGCCGCTTCATCCAGCCAATTTTATACGGGAATTTGTCCGTCCCAACCGGATTACCGTTTGGCAGATAGATTGAGGCAATACGGACGCCGTTGATCGTTGCCTCAACATAACGCGCCTGCTCATCGCTATCGTCGCCAGGCAGGCCGACCATTGGGTCTTCGATCGGCAGGCGGGATAGGATTGCGGAGCCATTATAGGTTTTCTGGCCAGTGATGACGGCTTTATAGCCCTTTGCTTCGAACTCAAGGCGCGGGAAAGCATCCTCCACGCATTTGAGTTCCTGCAAGGCCAGCACATCCGGCTGGCCTTCATCGAGCCAAGCCAATGCGGCGTCCAAACGGGCTTTAATCGAATTCACATTCCAGGAAGCGATGCGCACGTCAGGCCCGCTAAATTGCGAAAGAGGAGCCGCAGCCGCAAGACGACGCCGCGTTCGGGTTCTCGACCACGAACATCGCGCCCGCCAAATCTTCTTTCCACTCGACGACAGAACCGCGCAATAGATCGAGCGAGACTTCATCGACGATGATCTCAACGCCGTGACGCTTATACACAGCGTCGTCCTCGTTCATGTCCTTGTCGAAGCTGAAGCCGTATTGGAAGCCAGAGCAACCGCCGCCGGAAACCGAAACGCGCAGGCGTGATCCGTCCTCGCCTTCCTTTTCCAGAATGCGTTGCAATTGGGCAGCGGCCCGTTCTGTGACGCCAATTCCGTCTTGAAGACTTCCGTCCGGCATGGCAATGCGCTCCAAATCAAGCGGTTAGAATGTTTTGTCGCGGGGTACGCGCCAGAGCATTCTATATGATACGACCTTAATATATGGATGTTCCTGCGGCTTCGATCAACGGGGCTGCAGTAAGAGGATCGCGCGACCGTGCCATTGGCCCCCTATGCTACCACAAATGAGGAATGCCACGGGCGTCGCATCAGTGAGCCAGAGGCAGAAAATCGCTCACCATTTCAACGCGATAGAGATCGGATCATCCACTCCAACGCGTTCCGTCGCCTCAAACACAAAACCCAGGTCTTTGTGTATCACGAAGGCGATTATTTCCGAACCCGGCTGACACATTCCATCGAAGTAGCGCAAATTGCGCGCACAATCACCCGTAGCCTTAGTGCCAATGAAGACTTGGCGGAGGCCGTCGCCCTTGCCCACGATCTTGGCCATACCCCCTTCGGCCATGCTGGCGAAGATGCGCTATCAGCCGCCCTCGTGGATGCAGGGGGATTTGATCACAATGTCCAAACGCTCAGAATCCTCACGCGGCTTGAGCAGCGCTACGCGGATTTCGACGGCCTGAACCTGACCTGGGAAACGCTGGAAGGTGTGGTCAAGCACAACGGGCCAATGGCTGGGCCGGGCATTGAGACCCCAAAGGCCATAGCCGCCTTTGACGCATCTTATCCGCTTGATCTTGCGAGCTATGCCGGACTGGAAGCGCAGATCGCGGCGCTTTCAGATGATGTTGCTTATAACAGCCATGATATCGACGATGGCCTGCGCGCCGGGTTATTTGATCTCGACGACCTCCGCGATCTCCCGCTGCTGTCTGATCTCCTGGCAGAAGTTGACCGGAAGTGGCCTGGGTTGGAGCGCCAGCGGAAGATTTATGAGCTGGTTCGCCAGCTCATCGGCGCGCTCGTCATGGACCTTACCCAAGAAACCCAGCGACGCCTGAAAGCGACCAACCCAACCTCCTCGGCGGACGTGAGGGGGGCGGGTAAGGCTATGGCGGCATTCTCTGAAGACATGGAATCCACGGTTAACGCGTTGCGTCTATTCCTGAAAACGCATATGTACCGGCACTATCGGGTCAATCGGATGACGAGTAAGGCGCGCCGTATCGTGACGGATCTCTTCCAACTCTTCGTAGAAGAACCTGAGAATTTGCCAGAAGCATGGCGACAGGCCGCCGTGGGGGATGCACCGCAACATCGAACGCGTATTGTCGGTGACTACATCGCTGGCATGACAGACCGCTATGCCATGCTGGAACACCAGCGCCTTTTTGATATTTACAGCCGGATAATATGAACTACTTCAAACACTTCGACGGGCTGGCCCTCTCTATTTTGGAGCGCATGCAGGCGGCAGGCGACCTGCCCGATGGCATTGATTTTTCGCGCGTATCAGCGGGATCTCCGAGAGACCCTGCCCATGGCGATGTTGCACTGAATGCAGCCATGGTCTTGGCGAAACAGGCTGGCATGAAGCCCCGGGAACTGGCGACCCGGATCGCTGCAAGCTTAGCCCAGCACGAAGATATTGAATCGGCAGAGGTCGCTGGCCCCGGCTTCATTAATATCCGCGCCGCTGCATCCTTCTGGCCAGCGCGACTGGCTGAGATATTGGCGGCTGGCCGGGACTATGGCGCATCTGATATTGGTGCTGGTCGGACAGTCAATGTCGAATATGTCTCCGCCAATCCAACTGGCCCACTGCATGTCGGACATGGTCGCGGTGCCGTATTTGGTGATGCGCTGGCTGCATTGTTAGAAAAAGCCGGACATACCGTTGTCCGCGAGTATTACGTGAATGACGCTGGGTCCCAGGTTGATACCTTGGCGCAATCCGCATTGTTGCGCATGCGTGAGGCCCAGGGCGAGGACATCGGTGAGATACCAGAAGGGCTCTACCCTGGCGACTATCTGAAAGCCGTCGGCATTGCGCTCGCCAAATTGCCAGACTCTGAACAGACCCTTGACGGTGCCCGCACTGTTGCGGTTGAAATGATGATGGACAGCATCCGCGAAGACCTGGCCGCCGCCGGGATCAAGCAGGATTTGTTTTCGTCCGAACGCGCACTCGTCGAAGCCGGTCGCGTCGAAGCGGCGGTCGCTGCTTTGGAGGCCAAAGGCCTCGTTTATGTCGGTGTATTGGAGCCACCAAAAGGCAAACTGCCAGATGATTGGGAAGCCCGCCCGCAAACGCTATTCCGGGCCAGCGAATTTGGTGATGATACAGACCGGCCTTTGAAGAAATCTGATGGGTCCTGGACTTATTTCGCAACCGATATCGCCTATCATTTCGATAAGTATGAGCGCGGCAGCGACACCTTGATCGATGTCTGGGGCGCGGATCATGGCGGTTACGTCAAGCGCGTTGCGGCGGCCATGCAGGCGCTGACGGGCAAGAAAGACACCCTCGACGTCAAGCTTTGCCAGCTCGTAAAGCTTATGCGGGATGGCAAGCCGGTAATCATGTCAAAGCGCGCGGGCACATTCGTCACGCTCCGCGAAGTTATTGATGAAGTCGGTGCCGATGTCGTTCGCTTCATGATGCTGACGCGTAAGAATGACGCGCCGCTTGAATTCGACCTTGCCCGGGCGCTTGAACAATCGCGCGACAATCCTGTGTTTTATGTGCAGTACGCCCACGCGCGCTGCCGGTCTGTCTTGCGACACGCTGAGGAAGCGGGTGCGGATGTTTCAGTGGCCGGACTTGCAGCAGCTGATCTGGGACTTCTCAACGACCCCGAAGAGACCAGCCTCGTGAAACAGCTTGCATCCTGGCCGCGCATGGTCGAGCAAGCGGCGGAAGCGCATGAACCCCACCGGGTTGCATTTTTCTTGCAGGAAACTGCAGCAGCGTTCCACCAACTTTGGAACAAGGGCCGTGAAGACACAACATTAAGATTCATCCAGGAAGATGCGCCAGAATTAACAAAATCGCGGCTAGCGCTTGTATCTGCAGTAACGACCGTCATAGGCTCTGGCTTGGCCGTGATCGGAGTCGAAGCGGCGGAGGAAATGTAGTCTATGGCGGGGCCGGAATTCGACCCAGAAGCAAGACCTGAACGCGCGAAGCTGGCCATGTTTGGCCGCATCGCGTTTGCGGTCGTTTGCGTCAGCTTTGCGCTTGTCGCTGCCATGTGGCTGCTTTTTGGCGGCGAGGACGTCGATGGTCCCGCACCCGTAATTTCGGCGGAGCTTGGCCCAGACCGTGTCCGCCCGGACCCTGGAACGCCATCAGGCCAGCAGATCCCGCACCAGAACCAACAGGTTTTCGATGTTGTCACTGGCGATAGTGGCAAATCCCGCCAAGAGCTCCTGACGGATGGCGGTGAACAGCCCATGTTGGTTCCAGGATCGACAGACGGCGCTCAAATCGCAGCGAGGCCCGCACCGGCCAATGGGTCACCTATTCAATTGCTGCCGCCTAAGCCATTGCCGTTGAATATTGATCCACCGGCAGCACAGCAGCCCGCCCAACAGCAGGCGCCACCGCCAGCTGTGCGTCCACCGCCGCTGATCGTGGTTCCATCAACCACAGAAGCACCACCACAGCAGCAGCGCTCCGCTCCACCCGCGCAGCGACCGCCATTGATTGTTACGCCAGCACCTGTGGTGCCTGCGCCGGCCCCTGTCGTCGCGCAACCAGCACCCAAACCGCAGCCAGTACAAACGGCACCTCAGCCGCAACGCCGGCAAGTCGCGTCACTGCCGCCATCGGATTCATACCGTATTCAGATCGCTGCCGTACGCAGCAATGCGGCAGCGCAGCGCGAATGGCAGCGTCTCCGCCGTCAAAACAAGGATATTCTTGGAAGCCTGCAGCTATTCGTCCAGCAGGTGAATATCCGCAATAAGGGCGTTTATCATCGCATTCAGGCCGGGCCGCTGCCAGATAGAATTTTGGCAGAGATCGCGTGCAGCAATCTGAAGTCGCGTGGCGTGGGGTGCCTGATTGTCGCCCAGTAAGCGGCCTGCCGCTGCGATCTTAGGCTGCATGGGCCCCGTACTCAGCGATGAAGAACGCAGCTTCTTCCATGAGGCCAACCCATTCGGCCTGATCCTTTTCGCCCGCAATATTGCAGCGCCAGAAACCACGGCCCGCCTCATCGCTGATTTCCGGGATGCTGTTGGCCGCGCCGACGCGCCCGTACTAATCGACCAGGAGGGCGGACGGGTTGCGCGACTGAAGCCGCCACACTGGCCCGCTCTGCCATCGCAAGGTGCCATTGGCCGGTTGTATGAAGCCGCACCAGCCAAAGCACGTGCAGCCGCCACACTGCTTGGAGAAGCCCTGGCCGCAACGGTCACGCCTATCGGCGTAGACGTCGCCTGCGCCCCCGATGCAGATGTGCGAGCCCCTGGCGCCCATCCGGTTATCATTGGCGACAGATCATTCAGCGATGATCCAGCCATCGTTGCCGAACTGGCTAGGCTGACCCAGCAGGCTCTGCTCGCGGCAGGTGTCGCAACGACGCCAAAACATGCGCCAGGCCATGGCCGCGCCGCACTCGACAGCCACGAAGCGCTCCCAGAAGTCTCTGATAGTATTGATGCGCTTTCTGCGGACTTAGCCCCCTTCAAGGCGCTCAAGGATGCGCCGTTCTGGATGACCGCACATATTCGCTATCTGGCGTTAGATGCCGATGCCCCCGCCACATGCTCCCCCACCTGTCTCAACTGGCTGCGTGAGGAGACCGGCTATGCGGGCATGTTGCTGACAGATGATCTGGCCATGGGTGCGCTTGCAGGCGATATCGGCAAGCGCACATGTGCAGCGATGGCAGCCGGGTGCGACGTGGCGCTCTATTGCCCCGGCGACATGGCCGGGAACCAAGCGGCAGTCACGGCAGCCGGCGAATCCAATGATCGCGTCACGGATATATGGAGCGCTTGGACCGAAGCCCGCACCGGCAGAATTGCCCGGGGCAACGCTTTCCAGCTTGCGGCTCAGCTCTGGGCGCTTGTTGAAGGCGATGTATCCACCGAATAGCCTATCGCCAGCGCGGCAGGCGCAGTATTCTGCGGGGAGAGACTCGCGGGACATTCCATCAGCGCTGAGGCAGCCGTGGCAGAATCCGAAGCCATAAACACATTAGCGGCGGCCGCCGCCCGGGACGATGATGGGCCAAAGCTCCTCGTTGATCTGGGGCTATATGAAGGCCCTGTTGACCTCCTGCTGCAGTTGGCGCGGGATCAAAAAGTCGATCTGCTACACATCTCCATCTTGTCGCTGGCGGAGCAGTACCTGCAGTTTATCGCAGAAGCTAAACGCCTGAAGCTTGAGATTGCAGCCGACTATCTGGTGATGGCCGCATGGCTGGCATATCTGAAATCCCGCCTGCTCTTGCCAAAGGAAGATCCACCGCCCGAGGACGAGCTTTCGCCCGAACAGATGGCCGAAGCCCTCGCCCAGCAGCTTCAGCGGTTGGAAGGCCTGCAAGCCGCTGCCAAGTTGCTGTTGGCCATGCCCCGGCTCGGCATCGACAGGTTTGGGCGTGGCCAGGCGGACGCGCTGCCGGAACACATTGAGTCCCGCACTGAGACTGACATCACTGAACTGCTGCAAGCCTATGCTGGTGTGCGCCGCCGCCAGGATAGCATGGCGCTATCGATCAGGCCGTCCCATCTGCACACTGTTGAGGCAGCGATCAGTCGGCTAAACGCAATGCTTGGCATGGCTTTCGAACGGCGCACGTTGGAAGCATTCCTGCCCCTGATCACCGGCGATAGTGTGCTGCAGCGATCCGCCTGGGCATCCACCTTCACAGCCAGCCTGCAATTGGCCAAGGACGGGCAGCTGCAAATCCGCCAGGAAGAACGCTTTGGCCCGATCTATCTCCGCGCGCGCAAATCGGACAACCCGCAGCTAGACGTGGACGTGACCGATGAATGAGATCGACGATAAGAGCGTCTCAACAAGTGAGGCCGAGGGCTTTGGCGAGCTGGCGGTTGGTCCACGCGTTGTTGACCCCGAACGGCTTGAGCTGGCGGAACGATTGGCTGAGGCCATCGTATTTTCCTCCGCCGACCCCGTGCAGATAGAGGCATTGGCGGAACGATTGCCAAGCACGATTGATCCCATTGAGATCATGGAACGCCTAGAAGCGCGCTACCGGAACCGGGGCATCACACTAATGCGGATTGCGGGTGGATGGACATTCCAGACTGCGCCCGACCTTGCCGCCGCCTTAACCGTAGAGCGGGTCGAGCAGAAGAAGCTGACCCGCGCCCAGGTCGAGACCCTTGCCGTGATCGCTTATCATCAACCGATTACGCGGCCTGAGATCGAAGAAATTCGTGGCGTGTCACTGTCCAGCGGCGTAATGGACACATTACTTGGGCTTGGCTGGATACGCACAGGCCGACGCCGGGATACACCGGGCCGCCCACTCACTTTCGTTACAACGAAGGACTTTTTGCAGCATTTTGGCCTGGATTCACTGCAAGACCTACCAGGTGCTGACGAACTGACGGCCATGGGCTTGCTGGACGATCGGGCGGGCGCAATCTCAGACTTCGTCAATCGCGAGGAAGAGCTCGATCTGCCGGAACCTGCGGTCGCCGCTGATGTGGATATCGATGAAGCATCCGGCATCGGCGGTATTTTATCCCCATTCGATGAGGAAGAAGAGCACTAAACAAGCTGCGCGAGAATGGTTTTAGCTCGCCATGCTTTCGACCTTACCCGCCCGTTGGCGCTGCAAGTCTTTCTCTGTAGCAACCCGGTTGCGACCGCTGTGCTTAGCCAGATAAAGCGCAGCATCAGCCCGCTCAACTATGGTTTCCATCGTGTCAGAGGGCTGCAACAGCGCTGCACCGATTGAAAGCGTGACATTGCCATAGCTCTGGCCAGTTTTCGCGCTCTTCAGCACTTTGGCCGCAATGGTTTTGCGGATTTGCTCCGCAACAACAACGCCGCCTTTCAAGTCCGTGGTGGGCAGAATGATGCAGAATTCTTCACCGCCATATCGGGCCGGAATATCACGGCCCTTCAGCATGGATTTCATCACTCGACCAACGAGCTTCAGCACTTCATCGCCAACCCGGTGGCCATAGGTGTCGTTGAAACGCTTGAAATGGTCAACGTCCGTAATCAGGAGCGTCAGTGCGGTGCGGTCTTCGCGCGCCCGCTCAATTTCTGCTTCGAGACCAAGATCAAAGGCGCGCCGGTTGGGCAAGTTGGTTAGACCGTCGGTTTCGCTGGCTCGGCGGGCGTCATCAAGATTGGTCTGCAGTTCAGTAATACTATCGCTGGCTTGGTTCAGCTCCCGTTCAAGCGCAGCGTTCCGGGCGATCGCCTCTTTGGCATCCATAAGCGCTTTTTTTACAAGAGCTTCGATTTGTTCTGGCGCAGCACCGGATAGATCGCCGCTGAAACCCTGCAGCTTCGTGCCATAGTCCTTGGCATTATCTGATGCAGCGCAGATCGACGTGGCCGCTTTGCCAATAATGTCCTCGACACTTTCACTGGCACTTTGGATGATCTGGCTAGCGTCTTCGCCAAGATAGGACTGTTTGATGTCCTGATAGGAGTGCGGATCGAACTCTTCCACACTCTCAAGCATGCCACTCAGCTGCCGGGAGAGCTCAGCGTCAATACCGGCATGAAAGGCGTACCAGATTTCAAAGTTGTCCGGATGCGATGCGATCTGCAACGTATCCATTTGCGCCAGCGCTTCTTTTGCGATGGCGGCAGCGCGACCGTAGCTTTCTTTGTAGCTCATTCGTCCCTCGATTCCTGAACCGCAGCGCTATCGGGCCGGCGCTTTTCAGCGGATCAGGAAGGACTGTAGCGAGGAAGAGTGAAGAGAATATTATCCAAACCGCTTGCCGTCGCTATTTAAGACTCTTCAAATAGGCGATCAGCGCTGTCCGAGACCGCTTAAAGCGAACAACCACATCGGTTTTGACGCCTGGAACCGCCTTCTTTGGGTCTTGCAGAAAACTATCCAACTTTTCCTCATCCCAACTGAAGCTCGCTTCGGTTAGCGCACTCGACTGCCGAAACCAATTTGTGGAGCCAACTTCGCGTCCATAAATGCCAGCAAGATGCGGACCATAGGCCAGTTTCACGCCTTCCTTTTTCGAATGGCATACAGCGCAGCGCTGGCGAAAGATGAATCCGCCCATCAGCACAGGGTCCGAGGGCCGGGCTGTGTCTGTCACACCGTAGTCTTTAGGGCTTGGAGCAGGCTTAGCCGCCGGAGCAGCATCGCCAGAAGTCTGAGGCTTCGCCTGAGCGAGCTGATCATCAGCGCGGGCTTGCCCGCCCGCTGCCGCCGCAAGTGCCAAGCTGAACGCAAATAGTACGACAAGTGCAAAACTGATCCGTATTGACATTCTCAAGGCCCTCCAAAGGCGATGCTGCTTCTCTTGGCCATAAACTTATGCAGCTATCGTCATCGTGCAAGGATTCGGCGCATCATCTGTAAGATCAGTCACATACAGTGTTCGACGGCTATTCGGTGATCGCTTGGTACACCAAAGACCGCAGTTCACGCCGGATTGGGTATGAGGACGACGGCATAAGCTGCGTCATAAAGATCGCAACGATCCCTTCCGCCCGGTCCACCCAAAATCCTGTAGAAGCAACGCCGCCCCAGGCGAACTCGCCTTCAGAACACAGCGCCTTCGCCTTTGCTGCATCAATGACGACAGACCCAGCAAGGCTGAACCCAATGCCGTCATAGGCCGTTTCACTGAACACGGGTTGGCCCATGGATGTGAGATCGGCATTGCCTGGCAAATGATTGCGCATCATGTATTCCGCCGTCTTGCGACCAAGTACACGCGCGCCTTCATATGCACCTAAGCCCCGCAGCATTTCGCAGAACTTCAGATAATCACTCGCGGTTGAGACGAGCCCACCGCCGCCGGAGAATAACGTCACCGGCTTCACCCATGAGGACTCTGCGCTGGCAGGGTCTGTCTCCGTGCGCGAACCATCCGCTTGCTTTGTGAATAGTGACGTCAACCGGTCTGCTTTCTCCGCCGGAAGCTGGAAATAGGTGTCGTTCATGCCAAGCGGTTCGAATATGCGCGTGCGCAGTACTTCATCCAGCGGCGCACCCGCAACAGCTTCAATGAACCTGCCAAGCGCATCCGTTGATACGCTGTATTCCCACCGCGTACCCGGACGCCAGCGAAGCGGCATGGCCGCCAGCCGTTTGGTCATTTCTTCCAGCGTGCCGACATTGCGGCTACCAGAGAAATCGACACCAGCCGCACGATATGCGGCACCCACAGCCCCATCTTCGCGATTGCCATATACGAGGCCGGAGGTGTGGGTCATCAGATGCCAAACCTGCATGGCGTCGCCAACAGGCTCGGTCTTCATGTCCGCACCCTCGCCATCTAGCCATAGCTGGCCATCGCCGAATTCTGGCAAATAACGCGCGACGGGATCATCAAGCTGAAACAAACCCTCCTCGTAGAGCGCCATCGCGGCAGCAGACACAATTGGCTTAGACATAGAGTAGATGCGGAAAATATCATCCGGAGCGATCGGGCGCCCCGCTTCCTCATCCGCCATGCCCCGGCTATCCAAATAGGCGACCTGACCGTGCCGAGCGACCAGTGTCATACAGCCCGGCAGTTTGCCGCTATCGACATAGGAATCCATCCACCCGCCGATCCGCTCCAGGCGTTCTGCCGACATGCCGACACGCGCCGGCCTCACTGTATTAATCACGTTGAGATTCCTTAGTTTCGATAGCTGGCGTCAGTTTTATCGAGCTTGCGCATGAGTGCCGCGAACTCCAGGTCGCCTTTAGGCTTTTCAGTGAGGCCCTTTTTCATGTCTTCCCGGCTCCGCGCCGCCACATTATCGGTTAATAAGCGGAGTGTTCCAGCAGCAGCGGCATCAATTTGAACTTGGCAGGCGCGCTCAAGCCGATAAAGATATAGGAACGCCTCAGGGACGGTCCGTCCGACAGTGAGCAAGCCGTGGTTTCGCAGAATCATCGCTTTTGCGTCACCCAGCGCATTGAGCACACGCTCGCGCTCATCCAGATACAGACTGACGCCTTCGTATTCATGATAGGCGATTTCGTCATAAAATTGCGTCGAGGTCATTGAGATCGGCAGCAATCCGTCCTCCAGAGCTGCAACGGCCATGCCAGCGCGCGTGTGCGTGTGCATGACCACACGATTCCCGCCGTCCTTCGCCATATGAATGGCTGAATGAATAACGAACCCGGCATAGTTCACGCCATGGCCCTGGCCTTCAATCACATTGCCTTCAAGATCAATCTTGACGAGGTTGGATGCCGTCACCTCATCGTAGTTGAGGCCGTAAGGGTTGATCAAAAAATGATGTTCCGGGCCTGGGCATCGGGCTGTCAGGTGACCATAGATTAACTCTGTCCAGCCAAAATGATCGACAAGCCGATAGGCCGCCGCAAGCTGCACTCGCAGTTCACGCTCTGCTTCATCGGGTGCCAATTCATAGGCCGACGGGAGTGGGGACATGCCATCCATAGCTGGGCTCCTTCGAGTTTGCGAACGCGTCTGCAACCTTGATCTTGCCAGCTTTAGCGACCTTGGGAAATGGCACGAATTGAAAGAAATTTGACTATCTGGGGATAGGGTATACCTCTCCGCACATCATGACCTTTCCTGCCCGCGTGGCGCCGGAGATTTCCTTTGAACAGTCTTTGCCTCATCAATCGCAGTCTTGTTGCTGCCGTTTTTATCGCGATTGCCGCCTGCGCGCTTTTTGCGTCGCCAACCCCTGCCGCTGCCCAAGTTCTGCCAGGGGCAAAGACGGAAACCGCAATGCCAGCAGAACAAGCACGCGTGCTTGCAGATGTATTGAAGGACGACACAGCCCGCGCGGCGCTTATCAAAGAACTAGAGCGTATCGGCGCGCCCGCCTCCGCTGGCGCCAAGGCTGCATCTGAGGCACACGAGCCTTCCCTTGGCCGCAAGATTGCGGAAACAACCGCATCAGTTTCAACCCACATTGCTGAAGGTGCGGGCAAAGTCTGGAGCCAGCTATTGTCGGCCCCAGAACGGCTGGCTGCACTTGAAGGTGCCAAAGCATCTATCCTGACGGACGCCTTGCTCGATCTGGCGCTGATCATTGTTGTCACTGTCGGCGTTTTCATCGTGCTTCGACGGTTTGCTAAACGGCTCTACCGACGGATTGGCGCGCAGGCTGACGGCGCTGGATTTTTGCGGAGCGCGATGCTGGCACTTGGGTCTGTCGTTATTGACGCTGGCGTGGTCCTACTCGCTTGGGGCCTTGGATATCTGGTTGCCGTTGCCTTTATCGGCGAATACGGCGCTATCAGTACCCGGCAGGCGCTTTATCTGAACGCCTTCCTCATCGTTGAGATGATCAAGGTCGCCATGCGAACAATCCTTTCGCCAGCCGCCAGTGAACTTCGGCCCGTCCCCTTGCCAGACAGGGCCGCGCGCTTGCTGACCAAATGGGTCGGTGCTGCTGTTAGCGTCCTCGGCTACGGCCAGTTGCTGATTGTGCCGATCATCAATGAAAACGTCTCGTTCATGGCAGGCCAGGCGGCTGCAGTGCTCATCTACCTGACAGCGCTGTTGATTCTGATAACCCTCACACTGGCGAACCGCGCAGCCGTTGCAAATTGGCTGGTCGGCGGCCAAGGACTGACAGACCGGCCTGGCGCACTGCGCTTTTTGGCGCGCAATTGGCATGTCCCTGTCCTGCTATATTTGGCCGTGCTGTTTATCATCGTTATCACGCGCCCAGGTGGGTTGCTGTTCCCGATACTTGCCGGATCCGCCCGCGTTCTCGCCGCTGTCATCATTGGCGCGATCGTCGGTGCCGGATTGCGACGCCTAATGGCACGCGGTGTCCGCCTGCCGGAGCCGATTACGCAGCGGCTACCGCTTTTAGAACGCCGCCTGAACGCCTTCGTGCCGAAACTGCTGTTGCTAGTACGGTTCGCCATCATCATCGCCGTGGTCCTGTTTGTGGTGCACACGATTGACCTGATCGACGTGCATGGCTGGCTGGTGAGCCAGGTTGGCGTGAAGTTAACGGGCATCCTATTCAGCCTGTTCTTCATTCTGCTGCTTGGTTTCGCCGTTTGGTTGGCAATCTCCTCCTGGATCGATTTTCGCCTGAACCCTGATTACGGCTCCACGCCAACGGCGCGTGAACGCACTTTGCTCAGCCTCTTCAGAAACGCCATGACGATTGCGCTTATCGTGATCACGGTCATGTTCGCATTTTCCGAAATCGGCATCGACATCGCCCCATTGATCGCGTCTGCTGGCGTCTTTGGCCTAGCCATTGGTTTCGGCGCACAGAAGCTGGTGCAGGACATCATCACCGGCATTTTCATTCAGTTTGAAAACGCAATGAATGTGGGTGATGTCGTGAATGTTAGACCAGATTCCCATCATTCTGGTTCATAGCCTGCAGCTGTGAAGTAGCTCCTGCAGTCGTTTGGCGTGAGGTCGTCGATGGCGTCTCGGATGGCGTCCCAGAGATCTGGGAGATTACGGGCGGCG
>Ga0181607_10002044_pt1 | contig 17868 bp, 9 predicted proteins | sample 041ome_9_FD_132420 | JGI IMG/M metagenome (GOLD analysis project Ga0181607, IMG submission 132420) | Coastal salt marsh microbial communities from the Groves Creek Marsh, Skidaway Island, Georgia - 041413US metaG (megahit assembly) | ecosystem: Environmental > Aquatic > Marine > Intertidal zone...
CATCTCGACGGCATGCAGACAACGAACCCGCTGACGCAGGAGCAGAAGCGAGCAGAGGGTGTGCTCCTGTCATGGCGAATGCTGCCGGACGATGCATCTCAGCAGACTCCCGACGAGCCCATCGTGACGACGATGCTCCTGCAGCTCCCGACCCGGGCGATCGGCACACGACAGCCACTGACACTTGAGTCGATCGCGGCGTTTGAGACCGGCTTTTCGTTTGAGGGCGGCACTGCAACTGAGAGCAGCACCGCGACACGGCTCCCCACGATCGGGCCACCGGAGGAGCTCTGGGCTGGTGGCGGCCTGGTGACCCATCTCGATCCACGGTTTGTCGTGACCGGAGTAACGCCCACAGGATACCTGCCGGTCGATGATGCGGTTGTCGATGCCTGGCCGAACGCTATGGCTGCGACAGACGTCGAGGGGCCGACGCTGGCGTTTGAGGCGCAGGCTGCCAACGCCACGCTCTCCATCAGCGTGGCTCCACGGCAGCCGGATGTTGAGGTCAGCCGTGTCACGACAGTCGATATTTCCGCCGGCTCGGTGATTGGCCAGACTGCCAGCGACGTCACTGTTACCCGTGGTGAGATCTTTGAACTGGTCGGCCAGGTGGCCGCTGGCTGGCTCATCGACTCCGTTGAGATTCCCAGTCGGTCAGAGCCACCGGAGTGGCGTGTGGAGCCCACGGCCCGCGGCAGTCTGCTGCGGATTGGCCTGGTGAATGGTGTGGCCGATGGCACGACTGTGCAGGTCAACGTGATGGGCCATCGTGGGCCCCTGCGGGAAGGAGAGCCCTTTGCAAGGCCGTCGCTGGAGATGCTCACCCTCGATGACGAACAGGTCGCTGCATTGGAGATCCGCACCAATGCCGAGATGACGATCGATGGTGCAGGCGGAGAGGTGGAGTCAGTACCACTGGAGAAGCTGCCTGCAGGCCTCCGTCGTCTTGCGAGTGACAGTGGTGTTCGCTTGCGTCTGTTGGCCACGTCATCGGCTCAGGATCAGAGACTCCGACTCCTGCGACGAAGGCCTCCGATCGATGTGCAGGCGCAGGTGCGGCTGACGGTGCGTGATGATCGATTGACGGAATCATTCACGCTGGAGTGTGCGCCACGCGATGCAGAGATCGACTCGGTGGTGGTGCACTTCTCGGAGCCGACGGGTGATGGAATGGAGTGGTCACTGCTTCCGCCCACCACAGGACAGCTTCTTGCCCGACGCCTGCAGCCGCAGGAACCACGTGATCCCACCCGCGGCATGGAATCGTGGCTGCTGGAGTTGGTGCCACCCGCTCGAGGGGCGGTCACGCTGCGGGGCGTGCAGACAGTTCCGTTTGATGGACCAGCCAATGTGCCGCTGACATGGGTCGAAGGAGCGGCAAGCCCGGTCGGAGAACTGCAGATCCGTGATGCCGGTCGGCAACGACCGCTCGTGGTGAACCGCACGCTTTCGGAAATCCCAGGTGTGGCCGGTGATACCGAGCGGTATGCCACGTCGGTCTCACGGTTCTTGTTTGACCCTCGCCGCGACTTAGCAGGAGGCCTTGCTGCAGCACGGATCGTGCCTGGTGGTGACGATGGTGTCGCTCCGCGAGCATGGGCTTGGAATGAGACGACCACATGCTGGTGTCATACGTCAGGCGTTGTGGAGTATGAGACGGTGTTTGACATCGAGAACCACGGTCGCTCGCAGGTGGTCCTCAGTCATCCTCCGGATAAGCAGATTCAGGAAATCCTCGTCGATGGCACCCAGCTTGTTGCGGGTGTGCGGCAGACCTTGGGTGGTGAGACGGTGATCGAACTGCCGGCCGGACGCCGCATGGTTCGTCTTGAAATCCACGCGCTGGCCTCCGCGCGACCGCTGATTCCGGGCTGGCAGCATGCCTGGACTGTCGACCCGGTTGCCGGCGTGATTGACTTACCGGTGCTGGAGCGTCTTTGGCAGGTGGGGATCCCGCCTGGCCTGCGGATCGCCCACGTTCCCTCGGCTCATCATCGACTGGAGGCCACTCAGGTTGGCTGGGCCGAACGGCTGCTCGCCTCCACCATCCGGCGAGCGGATGCCACACCCGGCGTGGCAGCACGGAGGCCGTCAGAGGCGGCTCTCGTCGGAGGCTTTCGGCTGCATGCGTTTGCTCCGACATCAGGCCGCAGCACATCCGTCGGCATGCTGCTCGTCTCGCGACAGTTGGTGGTTTCTGCAGGAATCGTGATCGCGTTGGTTGCTGGGCTGGCATCCTGGTTCTTCAGTCGTCGGGCTCCGGCGGTGGCGGTGGCTCTCTGCGGGATCACTGCAGTTCTGGCCCTGTGGGTGCCACCAAACGCCTTGGAAGTTGCCCGGGCTGCCTGGTGGGGAGGAACCACTGGCCTCGTACTGACGATGCTGGGGGGACGAAAGACCGGGCCGCTGTGCGTGTTGCTGCTGGCGTGCGTTGCAGGTGAGTCCATCGCGGCAGAGCCTGCTGTCGGTGAGCCGCCGTTGAAGGTATTTGTCACCGGTGACACCGAGGAATCGACCGTGCTGGTGCCAGACCGGCTGTTCCGTGAACTCGGCCGCGGGGTTGATGCGGTTGAGAGCCTGGGCGTGCGAGTCGAGCGTGTGACGGTGGTGGCCGCGGTTCCGGCTGCGGATCCCTCGGTGGCGGCCGAACAGGACAGCGAATGGCTTCTCACGATCGATCTCTCTTCTGACTCCAACACCGTCTGCACACTGCGTCAGCCTGCCAGTGGAGGACAGTTTGTGGCCGGTTCGCTGCAGCTTGATGGCAGTGACGCTGGGGATCTGCTCAACGAGTCGATCTCGGCCGACGGCCGCATCCTGCGGGTGCCACTGGCGGCGCCCGGTCGTCATCGACTCAGCGTGCGAGTGCGGCCGCAGGTGATCTCTGCGGGAAGCGTGGGCACCGCCACGATCGGTCTTCCGGTGGCACCGCAGGCGGGCCTGCGGATCGCTGAAACGGCCGAAGACATCGATGTCGCGTCGTTGCTTGTGGAGCGTGAACGCAACGGCCTGCCAGTTGTGGAGACGAATGAGGCGACAGCTGAACTTCCCGGCGGCCTACTCGATATCGCACGGAGTGACCTGCTGCGTCTCTGCTGGTCGCTGGAAGCAGGAGGCAAGCTCACGGCGGAGCCTCGTGTGCTGGCGGCCCGCAACGACATCACCTGGGAGACTGAACGCTGCCGCGTGGTGGCGAGCTTTCAGTTCGATCCTGGTGACGCGGTGTTTCGCTCATTTGTGATGTCGGCAGATCCTCGCTTGGAGCCAGCGAATGAGGCCCTCTCGGAGGAGGCTGAGTCGGTGACGATTCGTCGCATCGGTGATGGCGCGTGGCTTGTGGAGCGGCTGCAGCCACTCCGTGGTCCGACCACAGTGAGCGTGCCGTTTGTGATGCCGTTGGCCGATCCCGTCGGCGTGTTTCGCGTGCCCGAGGTGCGGATTGTCACGCCCAACACGGCGAGCGCGACACGACTCGTGCAGTTCATCCCTGAGGGGAGTTACGACGCGACCGTTCGTCTACCGACTGGGGTCACGGCGGTGACGCCGAGCGAAGCGGTGAGGGACAGCGGGTGGCTGGCCTGGCGACGAGAGCCGAGTCGGTTGGCGGAGGAACCGGAGCCGGTCAGCATCGCGGTGACGAGGACTGCGACCGCTCTCCGGGGCACCCAACGGATGCGACTCGACACCGAGGGGGACCGGCTCCGCCTGCGGTTCGATGCATCGATCGATTCCGTGGACGCCGCCTTGGGAGCGTTTCGCGTGAGCCTGCCGCTGACCTGGGAGATTCAGCGAGTCGGCCTGGCTCGTGTGACCACGCCACGCAGCGGTGCCCTGCAAGCCACACCACAAGACATCCATTGGGGCCGTGCAGCCGACGGCTCCGTGCAGATCATCCCGCAGCATCCTCGAGCGGGCCGGTTTCGCTTCGACCTCGAAGCCTCCGAGCCCTCGATGACATCCGGCGAGGGGGATCTCGTGATTCCAGGCATCATTGGCCTTGGAGACATCCCGGTCATCGTGGAATGGCCGACGGACGGCGGTCTCCAGGTAGCAACCGGCGCCGGTGGTGTCGCGCTGTCTGCCTCGGAATGGCAGTCGCTTGAGCAGCTCCCCGCGGCCACCCTCCGCTACAGCCGTGTCCCCTCTGCCGCCGAACGTGCCGCGATAGCGGCGGCGACCGCAGCCGGAGAGACATCCAGCGAAGGAGGGCCTGGCAGCGAGCTCAACTCGGCGATCGCGGAGTCGGGTGATGGCTCGCCACGCGTTGAACAGCTGGAAGTGCGGTTTGCGACCGATGAACGAGGGAAAGCCTGGGGCGTTGCTCGGATCGATCTGGTGCCGGCCCAACGGCTCGTGCGGCTCCAGCTGCCGCCTGGCATGCGACTGTTTGAAGTGTTTGTCGATGAGCATCCGTTGCGAGCGCGTCCAGTTGGTGATGCTGCCTGGGAACTCGAACTGCTCGACGTCAGTCGGCCACGCACGATTCAGGTGATCTTTGCTGGTGATATTCGTGAGTCGTTGGTCTCAGGTGTTCCGCTGAAGCTCGAGCCTCCAAAGCTTCCAGGCATTGAAACCCGTGAAGTGCTCTGGATGATTCGCGGGCCACGAGGACTCGATCTGCGGCTGCTCACTCCCTCTGTTCAGCTTACGCCTGACGGCTTTGAAAGTCGCAGAGAGCAGGCCTCGGCTCGGCTGCAGGCGGCGCTGCGACGGGCACTCGAGGGCCGAGACACGCAGGAACGTCGCCGTATTGAAGAGCAGGTCTCATCGATCTTTGAACGCACCGAACTGAGTACGGCGGAGGTCGCCTGGAACCGCACATCCCTGGCGCTCTCAGAAGATGTGTTTGCGACTACCTCGGATCCGAGTGGCGGAATCATTCTGCGGGCGGCAGCCACGCCCACTCCAACCGACTCGTCCCGAGCCGTGGCGACGGCCGTGGCGATTCTGATCGCCGGCGCGACCTGGAGCCTTTCGGTTCGCAGTCCTCTGCGGATGACTAGCCTGCTGATCCAGTTTGGACCTCTGCTGGCGATGGTGACCGGCGTTGCCTGGGCGGTCCTGCTGTCCCCGGCATGGCCAGGTCTGCTGCTCACGGGCGGTGCGATGTCTGTGGTCGTCCGGCGTCTGCTACCGCTGCTACAGGGACCGCTCGAGGCTCGTGGCGGGCTGGTGATCCGTGATTCTGTCCGGCACCGCGTCGACTGAGAAATCGTGGTTTTTCTCGCGATGCAAGACCGTTTCGCACGGTGAAAACGGTCTGGCTCCCGCTGGCGACGCTTCGCTAGGGTTCGCCCCCACGCGTGGCGAGGAGGCCGTCGGCCGCTCGCACAGCCGTCGCGGTGTGGCACGGAAGCCACGCTGCCCGAGCGATCACGCAGCGGTGACGGAGAACAGCGGGCATGGAAGCCAAGCGAAGTGGCCTCAACAGCAGCCGTCTGCGGTGGCTTATGACGATGGTGGTTCCGCTGGCAGCCGTTGCGGCAGTGTGGGGCGAGTTGGCTGAGGCCGCGAGCTACAGAACCCCCAACTTCGTGATTGAGGCTCCGACTCCTGATCTCGCTCGCAAGATCGGAGACGCCGCCGAGCAGTATCGTCACGACCTGGCTGTGGAGTGGACCGGTCGACCGCTGCCGCGATGGGCGAGTCCGTGTCCGATCACCGCAGAAGTGGCCGAAACGCTGGGGGCGGGCGGAGCGACCAGTTTTGTCTTCGACCGTGGAGAGGTCTTTGGCTGGCAGATGACGATTCAGGGCAGCGAGCAGAGGATTCTCGACTCCGTGCTGCCTCACGAGGTCACCCACACGATCTTTGCCAGTCACTTCCGGCAGCCGTTGCCCCGCTGGGCCGATGAAGGTGCCTGCACGACGGTCGAACATCCTGCAGAGCGGGCTCGTCAGCACCGCATGCTGATTGAGTTTCTCACCACCGGGCGGGGCATCGCTTTCCCGCAGATGTTTGCTATGCGGGAGTATCCACCGGATGTGCTGCCACTGTATGCCCAGGGCTATTCGTTAGCTCGGTATCTGATCGAGCGAGGAGGCCGCCGCAAGTATGTGGACTTCGTTGGCCAAGGCTTGGCAACGGGCAACTGGTCGGCGGCCCTGACCGGTTTTTACGGCATCTCGGATGCCTCCCAGATGCAGATGGTCTGGCTCGACTGGGTGCGCCAGGGATGTCCTGCTCCGCCAGCCACGCTTGCTGCGGTCACGCCGCCCCCCGCCGCGGTCGCTCGTGGCCAGAGTCCTGACCCGGTGGCATCTGCTCGGTCGCCGATGCAGCTCGCTTCAGTGCCTCAGCGGCAGTCGATCTATCAACGTGTTGGTGGAAACCCACCCCCCGCGGCGACGCGGGTGATGACGCCTGCTGTGGTGTCTCCTCTGGGGAATCAGCAGCCGGCTCAGCGGACTGCCACGTCGGCCACCAGCAAGGTGATGTGGTAGAAGACCGGGGCGGCAAAGCAGGTGGAGTCGATGCGATCGAGCACGCCTCCATGTCCGGTCACAAGCGTGCCGTAATCGGTGACACCTCGGTCGCGCTTAATCGCTGACATCGTCATGCCGCCGGCAAAGCCCATCAGCGAGATCACAAAGCCAGCGAGTGCTGCCTGCCAAGGTTGATAAGGCGGCGCGGCCCACCACAGCGCTGAGGCGAGCAGTGAGGTGCTCACGGCACTCCCGAGCAGACCTTCCCAGGTGCGGTTGGAACTGACCGATGCGGCCACCAGTCGGCGGCCGATCATGCGGCTCCAGACGTACTGCATGCAGTCGGCAAACTGCACCAGCAGGATCAGGAAGAACAGCAGGCGGAAGTTGGCAGGTGTTGTGGCTGAGGTCACAGGCTCTGCAGCAGCCGCTGCGGCCTCCGTTGCTGCTGCCGTCGGCACGGGCAGCTGCAGCAGAGCGGCGGCAAACGAGAGGCAGTAGACGCAGACCATCAGGCCTGCCTGGATCTTTGCCGTGCGTTCCAGGAAGCGTTTGGAATCTCCTGCGATCGCCACGCGAGCCAATACAAACAGCGTGCCGTAGAGCGGGAGAAACACGCTGAAAACGTCGTAGCGGTCGTAGCCCACCAGCACGTAGTGGGCGGGGGTAAACGCAAAGAACACCCAGAACAGGGCGCGGTGGTCGCCCAGACGCGTGGGCGTCAGGGTGATGAACTCCCGCAAGGCCCAGAATGAGACCAGGCCAAACAGCACCACCGTGGCGGTGGTTCCCAGCCAGAAGGCGGCCGCGAGCACCGTGCACATGATCCACCAGCCACGGATGCGGCTGTTGAATGAACGGATGGCTGCCGGGTCGAGCCCCCGGTCTGGGTGTCTGCGGAGAAACTGCCCAACCGCAGTGACGATGGCGAGCAGGGCGAGCACGCCAACGATGAGGGCGAGCGTTCTAGGATCGTTCATGGTGTCGTCGGGCAGGGCCCATCATCAAAGTCGCTCAGGCGTGCATGGTGCTGGGTGAGCAGTTGGTGTCAGGTGCGCAGGTGGTGCCGGGTGAGCGGAGCGTGGGCTTCAGGATTCCTTCAGGGCCATCACGGCCCGACGGGCACGGGCGAGAAAGTCGAGCTTCGGCTCTCCCTGCTCAAGCCAGAGCGGAGGGCCAAACGTGATGCAGGAGAGCATCGGTACGGGGAGGAACTCACCTCGCGGGAGCACGCGATTGAGATTGTCGACGTGCACCGGTACGAGTTCGAGTTCCGGGCGTTTCTTGGAGAGGTAGTAGAGACCGCTTTTGAACTCGCCGATCTCACCGGTGGCGCTGCGGCTTCCCTCAGGGAACACGATCAGCGATTTGGTGTCTCCGATTTCACGAAGCATCAGGTCGACGGGGCTCTGGTGCACCTTGATGTCGGTGCGGTCGATCAGCAGGGCATCAAAGACCTTTTCGGCGAGCCAGCGTCGCACGGCGCCGCGGGACCAGTAGTCCTTGGCGGCCACCGGACGTGTCCGCTCGCGAACACTTCTCGGCAGTGACGACCAGATCAGCAGGGCATCGAGGTGGCTGGTGTGGTTGGAAAAGTAGACCCGCTGGCAGGTGTCAGGCTGGCTGGAGATCCAGCGGACGCTTGCGCCAGAAAGAACCCGCGCGATCGCAGCGAGCGTCAGGCCGGCCGCATGACAGACCGGTGATCGGCCCGCTCCCTGTGCGGAAGTGGGTGGACGTGTGGTCAGGTGGGGATCAGCCGGGGAGAGCATGGCGAGGCGTGAGGGAGGATGACTCGAGAGGCCGTCACCTTCATTATGCGTCCCGATTCTTCCGGCCGAAGGGGTATAAGGTCAATTCGGCCGGAAAAATTGGCAGGTCGCGCAGGCACAATCCGTCGCCGACACCACCTTAGCCAGGTGGCTAGTTTAGATCCGCAGGCCCGTCGTCGTTGGCGGTGACGTATGGGTTGGTCGTCCGTTCGTGACCGATAGTGGTGGGCTCTCCGTGGCCTGGCAGCACAAGGCTTGCTTCGGGCAGCGGATAGAGCCGCTCGCGAATACCTGAGGCGAGCATCGGAAAACTCCCGTCCGGAAAATCCGTACGACCGATACTGCCGCGAAAAAGGATATCACCCGCAAAAACCATCGGTGGCCCGTCGGTCGCCTCTTCCGGCCAGACGAGAAAGGCAACATGGCCTGAGGAGTGGCCGGGAATCTCATGCACTTCAAACACGAAGCCCGCGAGTTCAAACCGCTCCCGGTCGCTGAGGGTGCGATCTGCCGGTGGACTGACGAGTTCGAGCCCGAAGCCTCGTGAGAGGTTTTGCTCAGGGTCGATCAGCTTCACGGCCTCCGACTCCCCGACGAGAATCGGCAGGTCAGGCCACTTCGCCTTCAGGGCTGCGTTGCCGGCGATGTGATCGGAATGGCCGTGCGTCAGCAGGATCGCCTGCGGCTCAAGCCCGCCCTGTTCGATCACCTCGATGATTGCATCGGGCTCGAACCCCGGGTCAAACACCAGGCAGGTGCCGCGATCCGTACGGGCCAAGACGTAGCTGTTCTCGGCGAACGGAGACGACTCGATGCACGTCAGGCTTAACGGCGGCCGACCGGGAAATGAAGGCATGTCGATCTGTTGAAGGTGTGCCATCTGGGGGGCTAGCTCGCGGAGACAGTCCTAGCAGCATGGGGGGGAACGGGAGATTCGGCAAGATTTGGCTCGTCTTCGACGGGTTTCACGCCCGATTACTGATATGGCCGGGTTTTCGGGGCCTGGCTAAACTCCGCCCCGCTGCAGGTTCACTGCAGCTGCCTACGGCTCCGCAACCAAGTTTCGCCGCGGTGGCCCAACTTGTCATGGAGGAACCCAACGGATGACGGCTGCTCAAGCGATGCTTCGGTTTTTGCGTGGAACGTTGACGGCGGCTGCGGTGCTCGCCACCGTGTCGGCTCCGCTTTCGATGGCTTTGGCCCAAGATGCGGCGACTGGCGACACCGTTCCAGGCCTGCAGCCTCAGGGTGGCGGTGCCGTGGGGAATCAGGGAGCCGGTGACGCTGCCGCTGCGGTGGCCGCGGAGCACCCCCTCGAGCCCGCGTTGAAGATCGCCCAGGAGGGATTGGCGAGCATCAAAGCCAACATCTCCGACTACTCCGCCACGATGGTGAAGCGGGAGCGAATCGACGGCGAGCTCGGCGAGCATCAGTACATGTTCTGCAAGGTTCGTCACGAGCCGTTCAGCGTGTATCTCTCCTTCTTGGCTCCGGAAGACGTGAAGGGGCAGGAAGTGATCTACGTCGCCGGGCAGAACGAAGACAACATTCTGGCGCACGCCGGCAGTGGCGTACGTGCGATGGTCGGCATGGTGTCGCTGAAGCCATCGAGCATGCTGGCGATGCAGGGCAATCGGTATCCGATCACTGAACTTGGTGTTGAGAACCTGACTCGACGGCTGGTGGAGGTGGCGGAGCACGACAAGCAGTTCGGCGAGTGCGATGTGAACTTCTACCCTGGTGCCAAGGTGAATGGCCGGGTCTGCACCTGCATCCAGGTGAGCCATCCTGTGCCGCGTCGCAACTTCCGTTTCCACCTCGCCCGAGTGTTCATCGATGACGAGCTGAAGATTCCGGTTCGCTACGAGGCCTATGACTGGCCGCAGGAGGTTGGTGGTCAGCCGGTGCTCATGGAGGAATACACCTACATGAACGTCAAGGTGAATGAAGGCTTTACCGACCTCGATTTCGATCCGCGGAACAAGGCCTACAAGTTCGGCGTCAAGGAGTGATCTGCCGCGTCCTCGCTCATTCGACAGCCTGCCGGGCTCGTCGCCACGTACACTCTGACATGGTGACGCGGAACGGCTGACGAGGTGAGCGGATGGACCAGAAGACATGTCACACGAGCGTGCTCCCCAGGGAGACACTCGACTTTCTCTCGCCACAGCCCGGGGCGACGGTGGTCGATGGCACGCTCGGCGGTGGCGGTCATACTCGGCTGCTCGCCGAGGCGGTGGGCCCCGAGGGACTCGTGATTGCGATCGACCGCGATGCCACCGCGATCGACCGAGCCTGTCGCGAGCTGGCTGGCCTACCGATTCGCTTTGCTCAGGCGAACTTCTGCGATATCCCTGAGGTCCTCGAGGCGGTGGGGGTTGAGCAGGTCGACGCGGTTCTGCTCGACATCGGACTCTCCAGTGACCAGCTCGCCGATCGGGAGCGAGGCTTCTCCTTCGAGGCGGACGGGCCTCTCGATCTGCGGTTTGACCCGACAGAAGGCGAGCCAGCGTTCCGGCTGGTCAACCGCCTGAAGCCTGAGCATCTCGCAGACCTGATCTATCAGTATGGCGAGGAGCGGTTTAGCCGCAGGATCGCTCGGCGGATTGCCAAGGTTCGGGAGAGCGAGCCGATCCACATCGCACGTGAGTTCGCCAGGCTCGTAGCCTCTGCTGTCCCGCGGCAGACTCCGCCACCGCGGATTCATCCTGCCACGCGAACGTTTCAGGCTCTGCGGATCGCGGTCAATGAAGAGCTGAAGAGCCTCCGCCTGGTGTTGGAGCGGGTGCCTGAGCGGTTGAAGCCGGGTGGGCGGCTGGCGGTGATCTCCTTCCATTCGCTGGAAGACCGGCTCGTGAAAGAGGCCTTCCGCAATCGCCAGCAGTGGGTCTCGCTCACCCGCACGCCCGTCACGGCGGGTGAGGAAGAGTTGGCAAGCAACTCACGGAGCCGCTCTGCCAAACTGCGGGTTGCAGAGAAGGTTGGCTGAGTGCCGAGCGGAGAACTGCCGTTGTCGAAGACGCAGCGGTTTCTCAAACTCCCGCCCATCATGCTTGGCCGCGAAACGAAGATCCTGTTGGCGCTGTTGGGAACCCTGAGTTCAGGGTTTGTGGGCGTGCTCGGTTCGAAACTGTTCGTGCCACGGCCGCCCAATGGTGCCGGGCCTGATGTGCATCTGCCAGCTCGTGATCATGACGAAGGGCCGATCGTCGATCCGCCGTCGTTTGCCAAGCTTGAGCGATCGATGTTTTCTGCGACCGATTCCGCGAGCGAGTCAGCTGCGGATGGCACCGAGTCTGCCGATGACGGCGGGCCAGCGAGCGGTGACGCGTCGGCGAGCCTGCTGGAGCCCCCGTCGTTTCTGCCATCCGATCCCGCGGCTGAGATGGTCGGTGGAGACACGGGTCTTGAAGACTCCTCTGGTGACCTTGGGCCCTCCGATGACCCTGAGAGCCGATTTCCTCGTTCGTCATTCGGAGTTGTTGAGGAAGGCGAGGACGCTGGGAGCGGTCTCGGTTCTGGTGACACGAGTGTTGACGGGGCATTCAACGCTGAGGGCGACGCCCTCGCGGATGGTTCCGCCGGGGACACTGCGGTTTCGTTCGACAGCATGGCGATGACTGAGCCGGACGGCACGCCAGCTCGTTTTGGGAGCACGGCTGCCGAGACGACCTTTGACGGCGGAGGGGATCTCGGTGTACCGGCGGCGTTTCTGCCACCACCCGACGCGCTGCCGATTGCTGCAGGGAGTCATGTTGTGAACACGGGGGACACCTGGTGGAGCATTGCAGAGCGGGCCTACGGCGATGGCCGTCTCTACAAACTGCTGTTTGCCTGGAATCGTGAGATCGATCCGCGGGTGTCACTGGCCGTTGGTACGCAGCTTGAAGTGCCACCGCTCAACTCGCTGAGCACCGCCCACGCCGACTTGCTGCCGAAGGACCTTGCAACGACTGCCTCGGTGGCATCGTCGGCAGGGGGCGTGGTGCAGACCTCAGCGGTGGCGCCGGTTGGTGCTGATCTCGGGGAGACTGTGGTGGTCAGGCCGGGCGACACACTGATCTCGATTGCTCGAGAACAGCTCGGGTCCTCGTCGCGATGGCGTGAACTCTACGAGGCCAACCGCGAAACGCTTGGCCGAAGTCCTGGCCCGCTCGCACCCGGCACGCAGCTGGTTCTGCCATGAGCGGTGCTGAAGATGTGACAGCCTACGACTATCCGCTGCCCGAAGCCTCGATCGCTCAGGAGCCCCTGAAGCGACGCGATGCTGCCCGGATGCTTGTCTTGCATCGAGCCACAGGGCAGATCGAGCACCGGCATGTCCGCGACCTGCCGATGTATTTCACGGCAGGGGATCTGCTTGTCAGCAACGACACTCGGGTGCGGCCTGCGCGGCTGGTCGGCCGTCGCAAAGAGACCGGAGGACGGTGGGAAGGGCTCGTGCTCGCCGCTGACCGCACGGCCTGGAAACTGTTGGCCAAGACCCGTGGGCGGGTGCAGCCTGGTGAGCGGATCGTGCTGGTCGACCGCGAGGGCCGCGATGCTGAAGAACTGGTGATGTGTGAGCGGGCTGAAGGCGGTAGTTGGGTGGCAATGCTCGACCCGGCTGCGTCTCGCACGAAGCAGGCTGACGATGGTGATCCGGCCGATGCCGATCACGTGCTCGGTCGGGTGGGCCGCGTGCCGTTGCCTGGCTACATCCGTGGAGGCGTGGAACAGGCTGGTGACCTTGAGCGGTATCAGACCGTGTTTGCGGCGGCGTCGGGCTCAGCTGCTGCACCCACTGCCGGGCTTCACTTCACCCCCGAGCTGCTCGCGGCCTGGGAGGCTGGCGGGATGCAACAGGCTCGTGTGACGCTGCACGTGGGGCTCGATACCTTTCGCCCAATCAGCACCGAAGCGATTGCGGAGCACCCGATGCACACCGAGTGGTGCACATGCCCGACTGAGACGGTGGCCGCGGTTGATGCAGCCCACGCGGCCGGTCGCCGTGTGTTGGCCGTCGGTACAACGACCGTGCGAACGCTCGAGTCGGCCGCTCGATCAGGCCGCGTTGAGCCCTTTGCTGGTCCGACAGATCTCTATATCCGCCCCGGCTTTTCGTTCCATGCGGTCGACTGCCTGTTGACGAACTTCCACATGCCGCGGACAACCCTTCTCGTGCTGGTAAGCTGCTTCGCCGGGCGGGAGAGGGTCCTGAGGGCCTACGCAGAAGCGATCGAGCAAGGCTACCGGCTGCTGAGTTACGGTGATGCCATGCTGATCGTGTGAGTGTGGTTGGCGGGAAACGCAGGAGAGAGCAATGGGCGAAGGACTGGCAGAAGAAGTGCTCGTGGTGCCTCGCGAGATACTTGAGGCAGTAGGCATGTTTCAGGGGTTCTGCAGCGATGTGAGTCGCTACCTGCCGGCCCTGCTCGATCCGGCAAACACCTCTTGGCGGACCCGTGCCACCGTTGAGGAAGACCCTTCTTTCAAACAACTGATTCCCTACTGCGTGCTTCGCTGGCGTGACAGCAGTGGCGAAGCCCGCTTCTTCGCCTACACCCGAGGCGGCGGCCAGCAGGAAACGCGGCTGCGGGCCAAGCGATCGCTCGGGATTGGTGGCCACATCTCAAGCATCGACGGTGAACATGGCGACGACCGATCGTACGACTCAGGCATGCGGCGTGAGCTCGCTGAAGAAGTCGCCATCGAAGGGGCCTACGAGAGCAGCTGCGTGGGCCTGATCAATGACGATGCCACGCCCGTTGGAAGTGTGCACCTCGGGATCGTGCATGTGCTCGACCTCGAGCGGGCTGAGGTGGCGTCACGCGAGGCGGATCTCGTGGAAGGTGGATTCCATTCGCTTGCCGAGCTTCAGGCAGACCGTGAACGGTTTGAAACCTGGTCGCAGATTGCCTTGGATGCGCTCGCCGCCGGCGGTCTGAGCTGAGCGGCGGCCGCAGACGGCAAGCTCGGGCCCTGAAAGGTTGACTTTCGGGGGTGGCTCAGGGCGTCTCGACCGCCCGGTGTGGAGCCAGTCGGAGCGTTTGTAACGGTGGTATGCCCCGCTCGGGGTGTGAAACCGTGCATCTGGGCCCAATTTCTTGCCTCGCCCGCAGTCTTTATCCAAAGTGTCTACAGGGTCGCCCGGATCGGCGGGATTCCTGCGCGCGTACGCCGGGGATTTCCCTCTGTCTTTGGTGAGCGACTGAACTGAGGCAAGGCGGTTTGAGATGTCGACGACGTTATGGAACAAGGTGCGGCCGCAGCGGGCAGACACACAGCGGGCGAACAGGCGTCGGGCACCCCGACAGCGGGCTGGGGCACCCTCAGTCATGGCAGGGCTGGAGCCGCTTGAGCATCGCTTGGCGCTCGCGGCAGTGCTCGACGTGACACCACTGACGTGGGACATTGTTGGACTCGACTCCAACAAGCCGGTGACTTCTGGTCCCGACACGTTTCTTGTTGCTGCGCGAATCGCGAACACGGGCGATCAGGCGATCTCTGGCGTTCAGGCAACGCTGAACCTCGGTGACACGGTGCGGCTCAATGCCGATGACCAGTGGGCCACCATCGCCGACGACTACATCACGACTGTCGGCCCGACGACGCTCGATTCGACGTTCACGATTGCTCCCGGCGAGTTTGTCGACGCGTATTTCAGTATCCGCATCGACCGCACGAGCGATGCCTTCACCACGGCCCGCCGCTATGACATCACGGCGACCGATGGTGTGATCAGTGATTCACTTGATGCGACTCATCAGCTCTACGTCGAACAGCTCGTTTCCCAAAATCGAAATGCAACCAGCGCGATTGAAGTGCTCAGCGGTGGCTCGCCGGTGACAGCAGCAATGCCGGGTGACGTCCTGACGATCGTGCATCTGTCGCAATCTGCCCCGGGTGGTTATGAGCAGACCGCCAACGCGTTGACAATTCCTACCGATGTGTTTGAGATTCTCTCCTCGAGTTCCCAGACAGTTGAGACGGTGTTCGGAACCGACTCAACCACGCGAGTAGACTCACCGGCGAGTGGGGTCTACCTCGATGCTGCCGGATGGCACTCCGATCCTGGCGTGCTCGCGCTCGACCCTGCCTACAACACCACCACCGACAATCAGAAGGCGGGTGGTGTCATGGAGACCACCTACCAGGTGCGTGTGCGGCCCGCTGCACCTGTGGGCGCCGTCACCCTCACCGGAGTGATCTACGACTTCTCTGGATCCAGTTTTCACTACAACGCTGACTCGGGTGTTGTGTTCAAGACCCTGCAGATCACCGGTGGAACTGGGGTGAGCGGGCGGGTGTGGCGAGATGTGAACGCCAACAACCGTCAGGACAGTTCCGAACCCGGAGTCCTGGGTGTTGTTGTCGAACTCCGCGACGCTGCGACAGGCGTCGTCGTGGCGACGAAAGTCACAAATCAAAACGGTGACTACCTGTTCAGTGAGAGTGATGGAGTCACGCTCAACACGTCATACGTCGTCCATGTCGTTCAGCCAACGGGAACGGCCTTTGTTCGTCAGGATGCTCCTGGGAGCAACGACACGAATGACAGTGATGTGAGTGAAACAACTGGCCAGACCGCTCCGTTCACGCTTACAAGTGGCAGCCCGCTCCTTGAGAACCTCGATGCTGGACTCAGTTTTGCGCCCGCAGAGATCTCCGGCTACACCTGGAGTGACATCAATGGAGACGGCCTGCAGGATGCGACCGAGGTTGCCATCGATGCTTTTGTGCAGCTGTTTCAGGTCGTTGATGGGCAGGCATCACGTGTCGCCACCTTCGAGACTGTGGCCTCCGGAAGAGATGCTGGCCTGTATTCGTTTACGGGCCTCGCTCCAGGGGACTACTTTGTCCGTATCGTGCCGTCTGACCCCGCCTTGGCGCTCACCAACGTTGACGTCGGAAGTGATGACCTTCTCGACAGTGATGTCGATCCTTTCACCAATGACTCAGCTGTCTTCCAAGTTGCCGTAGGTGAAACGCATGCTGTTGATGCAGGTGTTGTTTCGGCTGCTGTGGTGATGGGCACCGTCTGGAATGATGACGACGTCGACGGGCTTTTTGAGGGTGAGGCTGGCGTTCGAGGCGTGACGGTTGAACTCCTCGATGCGAACGGCGGAGTGCTTCAATCGACGGTCACTGGGACAGACGGCTCATATCTGTTTGAGTCGGTACCCCCTTCGATCGGTGCGGGATACGCGATCAGAGTTGTGCCCGCGACTGGATACGGGATCGCTCCGGCTGATGTGGGGGGAGATGATGCAGTCGATAGTGATGTGAGTGTGGCCTCCGGAGAGACGGTCTTATTTGCGGTCGCCCCGGGATCGACAACCGTTCTCGACGCAGGAATCTATCTGGCCCCGCCAGATGCGGTCGATGACGATCGCACGACGCCTGTTGATACGCCCATTGATATCGCGATGCTCGGCAACGACGTCTTTGCGCGACTGAAGACGATCGCCTTCACGCAGCCGGTCGACCCCGATTGCTCGGTCACGCTCGATGACAACGGCACACCGTTGGATCCGACGGACGACTCGTTTGTGTTTACCCCGGTCAACGGGTTTTCGGGCGTGTCGACGTTTACCTACACACTCACCAACTCTGAGGGAGAGGCTGATACGGCCGTGGTGACGGTCACTGTTGGGACAGCTGCGGCCACCGTTGCAGATCTCTCGATCACGAAGACAGATGGGCAGGCGACGGCGATCCCCGGAACGGCCATCACCTACACGATCGTAGTCGGTAATAGCGGGCCTGCGGACGTCGTTGGAGCAACGATTGATGATGCCATTCCTGCGGTGATCAGTGGTGTCACGTGGACTGCGTCGTATTCCGCAGGGTCGGGTGGCGCCGCGAGCGGTGTTGGTTCGCTTGTTGCGGAACCGATCGATCTGCTCACAGGGGGCTCTGCGACGTTTGTCGTCACTGGCATGCTCGCCGCAGATGCAACCGGCACGCTGGTCAATACGGCCACCGTGACGCCTCCCACTGGTTTTACGGATGGAGATTTGACCAACAACTCGGCAACGGATTCCACGAGCCTTGTGCCGACGGTCAACCTTAGGGTGACAAAAGACGATGGTGTGACGACGGTCTCTGCTGGCGGAACAGCGGACTACACGATCATCGTGACGAATGACGGGCCAAGTGTTGTCACCGGGGCCGTCGTCTCGGACGTGTTGCCCGCAGGGCTTTCATATGTGTCCGCAACAAACGGGGCGACCTACGACGCCGGGACACGCACGGTGTCGTACACGTCAGGGCTATTGACGCCGACTGCGACAGAGTCTTTCGTCGTCTCGGTGGCTGTCGCGGCAACATTCCCTGCTGGACAGGGCTCAATCACGAACACTGCCACGGTGGCGGCGCCGGCGGGCGTGACGGAATCGGATGCGACCGACAACGCGGATAGCGACACCAACACGCTTGATGCCGCACCCGATCTGACGCTGACGAAGTCGAGCGCCGTGACGAGCGTGAGCGCGGGTGAATCGGTGACGTATGTGCTGGCGTATGCAAATGTCGGCACCCAGGACGCGACCGGTGTTGAGATCAGTGACACGTTGCCGGTTGGGATGAGTTTTGATCCGGCGTTGAATGCGGGCTGGACACTTTCTGGAAGCACCTTGACCTACACCGTGGGCAACCTAGCGGCGGGTGCGAGCGGCTCGGTGAAC
>Ga0181607_10002045_pt1 | contig 17863 bp, 16 predicted proteins | sample 041ome_9_FD_132420 | JGI IMG/M metagenome (GOLD analysis project Ga0181607, IMG submission 132420) | Coastal salt marsh microbial communities from the Groves Creek Marsh, Skidaway Island, Georgia - 041413US metaG (megahit assembly) | ecosystem: Environmental > Aquatic > Marine > Intertidal zone...
AGCATCGCAATTACATTACTATTTTTTTTAAAAATCATATGTGTTGCATGAAACTGGCCACTAGTTCCATGTGAGGAATCTGGTTTTAAATTAAAGTAATTAAAAATTTCTTTCGTGGTCCATTCATTTTCTAGATATTCCATGCGAAATCGCAAATTTCCTTTATCGGAATCTTTAATTAAATCTATATATTCCAAAAATCTTTCTTTCCCCATTTTGTTAAAAGATGAGCCTGAATCTGAATAAACTAATAAGTCATTTTGCTTCATACTTTCTAACGATTTTCGAATTATATAATATTTCCAAAGCCAGAATCCACCACCTCGTGGTTGATTAAGTATTTCTGAAAATTTATTTTTAAATTCTCTATCTATGTCTTTTGGCGAGTAGCCTATACATTCATCAAACAATTCAGATTTTCTTGCAAGATTAATTAGATGTCTTTTCTGGATAAAAAATTCATTATCTCCATATGTAATAAAATTTATTTTTTGATTATTCATTTAAAACGTTTGAAATTTTTTAATCATATTCAACATTCTAACAAAGCTATGGATAGGTTAGTTTGTATTTTAATTAGCTATACTATGTAATAGTTATGTCAAACCACTCCATTGTTCTTACTGTACATAATAAAGAAAAATTAATAAAAAAAGTTTTAAAAAATATAGTTAAGCACACCAAGCAACCATATGAATTAATTGTTGTTTTAGATGGCTGTGAAGACAATTCTGAACTGATTGTAAGAAAATTTCTAAACAAATCGGCAAATAAAAAAATACAACATAAGATTCTTTATGCTGATAATGTATTTGAAACTAAAGCAAATAATATTGGACTTAAAGAATGTTCAGGCGATTATATTTCGATTATTCAAGATGATATGTTAATAAAAGAAAGCGAATGGAATTATAACCTGATAAAACCATTTCAGAAATACGAAGATGTTTTTTCTGTAACAGCTTTGACAAGTCATAATATTGGCTTCATACCCCCAGAAGGTAATCAGATAGAAGGCCAATATTATATGTTAAATTTTCCTGATGCAATCGGTAAAAATAACATAAAACAACCAATTCCAAGAGATGAATTCCATATCAGACTTACTTCTAATAGAGGCCCACTGATGATAACTCATAATTATCTAGAGAAATTGAACTACTTAGATGAAGCTTACTCACCACAAAGTTGGGATGAACATGATTTAAACTTAAGAGCACGTTCTAAATATGGAATGGTTACAGGATTCTACCCAATTAATTGGTACAGCGAACTTTCGTGGGGATCAACACGTGATGAAAAAGGTAAATTTAAAACTTGGTATATTGAAGCTGAATTTCAAAATCAAAAAACATTTTACAACAGACACAAAGAATTAATTCAAAACAGAATAGTTGAAAATAGAAAAATTTAATTAGCTTTTCATAAGATTAAAAATCTTGATTTTTGAATAAGCCAATTTTTCTATAATCGCTTTCTTTAATTAGCCTAAAATTATTATCGTAAAGAAAATTTAGAACAGCAACAATAGTAGAAGAGCTTTCAAGACCTCTTTCGTTACCATAATCAACAGAGATATACTCTATTTCAGACAGACTCTTTATACACCCGCTTAAAATTTCTGGCTCAAACCCTTCACCATCAATTTTTAAAAGTTTAATATTTTTGAATTTGAATGAATCAAATGTTCTTGACTCGATTTTAGATTTAATTTCTGTTCCAAAATCGGACAAAGAACTGTTTCCACCATCTGTATCAACAAATAGATCTTGTTTACCATCCACATTCGATAAAGCAAGGTTATAAATTGTATCTTCATTTTCTATATTTTTTTCTAAGCATTTATAAGCTTTAAGGTCTGGTTCAAAACCAATGTAGTTAATTTTTTTCCCATTTGTTTTTAACCCCAAAGCAAGCTCACCAACATTTGCGCCACAATCAACAACTAAGTCACCATCTTTTAAGTCAACAAAATCAATACAGTAGGTTTGTAAAAATTTCTGAAGGTGTTTTTTGTGGTTTACAGCTATTCTTGTAATTCTCTTATTTGGAAAATAGAAGTTTCTATCATTAATTTTTTTGTAGTAAAGACTATCTTTGAAATATATCTTCCCATCGCTTTTATAAAATAAATTAAACAACTTGCAAAAAAGAATTCCATTTGAATATTTAAATATTAAGATCAAAATCCTAGATTTTATAAAAAGTAAAAGTGTTTGTAAAAAATTAAAGTTCTTATCTAAAATTTCTACTTCCATGAAATCTGGTATGTTAATTATTTTTGGCATAATAGATAGATTAAGTTTATTAGAAAAATTAAAGATAGATAACAAAAAAACTTCACTTTTTTATACTTGTTACATCTGAAGAATATGAAAAAATATTTTAAATTTAAAAAACTTGTTAATGAAATGTTTGAAATTTTACTTGATGTTTTCAAAATTTTGTACTTTTCTGTTAAAAATATAATTCTTTATAGGAAGCTTGCAGATACAGATTTAACTATTGTTACTGGTTCCGATTACACACATTTTGAAAGTGTTTTAAATCTTCTGGATTCTATAAAAATTTATGAACCTAATACAAATACTGTTCTTTACGATATCGGATTTCAGTCTTCACAATTAAAATTTTTGAATGAGAATTATAAAAATATTACTATTAAAAAATTTAATTTTGATAAGTACCCTAAATTTTTTTCTGAAAGGTCAAATGGTGATAATAAGCTTGGCTCATATGCATGGAAAAGCGCCATTGTTTCAGAAACAATTAACGAGCATGGGGGATCTGTTTTATGGCTCGATGCTGGTGACAAAGTAACAAAAAAACTCACATTATTAAGAATTGTTTTGACTTCAGTCGGTCTATATGTACCAAAAAGTGCAGGAAGAATTAAAGATTGGACACATTTTAAAACATTAGAAAATTTTAATTCTGAAGGATTAAATACAAACAAGAGAAATTTAGCATCTGGAATGATCGGATTTAATTCAGATAAAGAAATTGCTATAAAGATTTCTAATGATTGGCTTGAAAAATGTAAATTAAAGGAGGTAATTGCTCCAGAGGGTAGTAGCAGGTTAAACCACAGGCAGGACCAGTCTTTACTAACTATTATTTGCTACAAATATAATATTGTAAAATCACTACCTTCTAGCCATAAAATTTTTGGGATAATTGTACACCAAGATCCAGGAAAAATTTATCTTTCACCTGTTAAACAAGACAAGTTAAAAAAAATACGAGACACTTGGTACAAGCAATATATTGATTTATCAACAAATACCCTTATTAATGCAGAGATAGTTTTTTTACTCGATTTCTCATCAGTTAATGATTTTCCGGTGAGATATCTTGAAAAAGTTTATTTGATGGCAAATATCAGTAAAGATGACAATAATTTAAATAACAAAATATTTGATAGATATAGAGACTATATAGATCACATTTTATTTACTGAAAGAGACGATATTACAAAATTATCATTTAATAAGGAAGTTTCTAAAACTATGTATAGCAATAATGATTTGTTAGATAAAGTTCTTGAAATAGTAAGGGAAAAAAGAAACAGAAAAATTCTTTAAATTTCTTCAAATACTTTCTTAAACAACGAGTATCTATTTAATAAATTTATATTATTGGAATATTCAAATTTTTTTGTATCATCTCTTAATGCATCTTCAAACATTATTTTAAATTGATCATATATACCAATTTTCAAATCGGGATTATCGTCTAATGTTTCTATTTTGACTTCAGTGTTGTCTGGCTTGCTGTAGAAAAAGTTAACAAAATATTCTTTACAATCAACATCTGTAAATTTTATATAATTTTTGTACTCTTTCCCAAGACCCCATTTTCCAATAAAAGTCTTATTATCATAAGAGATATTGATTTCTCCTCCGAGGTCAACCTCAAAACTCTTCTCCTTTTCTATAGTTAAAGAATTAATTACATATTCATCGTTTATTAATTCAGAAATTAAAGATATTGGATAAATTCCTTGGTCATTTAAAGACCCACCTCCAAGTTTTTTGATATAGCGAAAACTTTTATTGCTTAAATGAGGGACACTAAACTCTGATTCAACAGTCAATATATTTTTGGATTTCAATATATGTTTCAATTTTGACCATACTGGATGATGAAAATACATTAATGATTCAAATACTAAATTATTTTTTGTATAATTTTGTAATTCCTCTCCAAAGATGTAATCAAAATCGTTAGAGAAAGGCTTTTCAACAAGCACTCTTTTGCTTATATTTTTTATTTTTTTTAAACTTTCTATATGGTTATAAGGGGGTGTTGCAATGACCGATAAATCATAATTTTGTTTACTATCAACGGATTCATTAAAATTTAAAATCTTTGTAATTTTATTGACGGATGATTCTTTATTGGCATTTCTATCACCAACAATTATTGAATCTATGTATTCAATCTTATTAAGAGCTGGAAGGATTCTTTTATTTGTATGGAGTCCATTACCAAGCACAAGAACTTTCATGTACTATAAAAAAATTAATCTTGCAAGGTGAGGATTTATTATTGCGTTTTCTTTCATCATTTTTTTTATTTGAAATAAGCTAACCCACTTAAAATTTTCATCAACTATATATGTATCTTCATAACGAACTTGTTTAACTAGGCCTCTGTTTCTTTTTTTATAAAATTTGCCACCGTCTTCAGTTAACCAAGAATTGAAAATATACTCATTATTTTCTTGAAAATCATTAAAAAATTCATGATAATGAGGTTTTCTTCCACCGTGTTCTTGGTTTAAATTAGAGAAAGTAGCTTGTAATGTAGGGCTTATCTGAATTGGTCCATAATTGCCTGGTTCAAACCTTGCCTGAACAAGGTAATGAGGAAGTCCTTCGATATAGGTACGTATTAATCCTAAAACACCTCCATCAAAGTTAAACTCCTTAACTATTGGTTGATCCCAACCTGAAGAAACTTCTCTTCCAGCATTACTTCCGATCCTAAGTCCTAGAATCTCGAAAAACTTACCGCTATTATGAGATATTTTATTTTCATCAATTTTCCAGTTTTCAAGTTGATTTAATGGAATTTCATTAACTTCAGTATTAAACTCTTCTTTAATTCTTTGCACCCAGGAAATAATTGAATCAAAATCAATTGTTATATTTGTACACATAGAGTGTTCGACTAAATTTTCGATATCGTAAGGACTTAGTTCTGAAAATTTTGAGCTAAAAAATTCTTTTCGTTCTTGGTATTCTTTAATTAAAAGTTTTTTATCCATTATTCAAAGTTTAGATTTTGGTATTAATTAATAATAGCTTAAGTATTTCATAAAAAATATCATGTGAATTATTAAATTGTTAAGTGCTAAAATTAAACTCAAAAGATTGGTAAGAATAGTTAATGAAAACTGGCGGAATACTTTTAGCAGGTGGTCGGGGAACTCGCTTATATCCAAATACTAAAATTCTAAATAAACATTTATTACCAATCTTTGATAAACCAATGATTTACTATTCTCTTTCGATTCTACTTTTAGCAAAAATAAAAGATATTACATTAATTTGTAATCCTGAAGACGAAGTGGACTACAAAAATTTACTTGGCGATGGAGAAGAGCTAGGTGTAAAGATTAAATATTCTTTACAAGATTCACCAGAAGGTATTCCGCATGCTATTAATACTGCACTTCAAGTATCTAATTACGATCGGTTCATGACAGTTCTTGGTGACAATTTTCTGTACGGAAGAGAATTTTTTAACTCTCTAGAAAATAATTTTTATAAATCTAACGATATTTCAATTTATTATCAAAAAGTAAGAAATCCTGAGCTTTACGGTGTCATTAAATGGAATGGCAATGTGATTGAAGACCTCGTAGAAAAACCTGCTAATTTTCTTTCAAATGATGCAGTAATAGGTTTATATATATTTGATAGTAATTTTTGTAATCATTTTAAAAATCTGCAAAAGTCCAATAGAGGAGAGTTTGAAATAATTGATATCATTAAAGAATATAACTTAGAAAACACCATTACAAATTATGTTGGAAGGGGAACTGCCTGGTTTGATATGGGATCTAGTGAAGATTTTTTTAACTCAAGTCAGTTTGTCAAAACTATTCAGGATAGACAAGGTCTTCTAGTATGTTCACCTCATGAGATTGCTTATAGAAATGGCTACATTGATTCAAAAAGAGTTGAAAATTATATTCAAAGCATAAAGGGTTCTGAATATGCTTCTAATCTTTCAAGGACAATTTTATAATGAACATTTTGATTACTGGCTGCTTTGGATTTATAGGCTTTAATTTTTTAAAAGAAATATCCGAAAATTACAAAAGTGATTTCAATATTTCAGGAATCGACTTATTAGATAACTCATATTCAAATTTGAATTTTGAATTAATGGAATCAAATAAAAATTATAAGTTTTATGCAGAAAATATTGTAAATATAAATCAAGTAAATTTTGAATCTACAAAGTTTGACTTAATTATAAATTTTGCGGCAGAATCTCACGTCGATACATCCATATATAATCCCAACGTTTTTATTGATTCTAATATATTAGGGGTAAACAACCTTTTAAAATTCTGTTTGAAAAATAAAATAAAGAATTTTATACAAATATCTACTGATGAAGTATACGGGAGTACAAAAGATTATTATTTTGAAGAAATAGATATTTTGAACCCCTCCTCTCCTTATTCCGCCAGTAAAGCTAGTGCAGACATGTTATGTAATGCTTTTGCAAAAACATATGGGTTAAATATAAAAACAATTAGGCCAGCAAACAATTATGGACCTTTTCAACAACCTGAAAAATTAATTCCATTTTCGATAAGTAATATTATTGAAAATAATCAAGTCGAGATTTATGGCGATGGTACAAATGTTAGACACTGGCTCTATGTAAAAGATACAGTTAGTGGAATATTGAAAGTTATTGAAAAAGGAAAAGATGGCGAAATTTACAACATTGGATCAGGAACTTATTTCAACAATAATGAAATTGCAAAAAAATTATTATCAAAGTTTGATTTAACCGAACAATCAATCAAGTATGTACAAGACAGGCCAGGACACGATTTTAAATACGCAGTCAATTTTGACAAACTAACTTCACTAGGCTGGAAACCAAAGTATGAATTTGAGACAGCTTTAGACGAAACTACTTCATGGTATTTAGAAAATCAAAAATGGTGGTCCGCAGGTATTGAAAAAGTAAGAAAAAATAGAGAGTTAAGATTTAACAAAAATTAGTAATATGAAACTTTAAATAATTACTATCATTTTTATTATGTTTCCTTCAGTTATTCTCCATGAAGAATATCAAGAATATTTAGAAACCAATATTCAGATTTCTGGCAAAAATAATCAAATATTTTTGATAGGTAATAGCAGTGTTAGAAAGTTAGATGAATATCCAAATGTAACATACGTTGACATTTCAAGATATAAAAACTCTAAAAAAATGGATGAGTTAAAAAGTTATTTTGTAAATTATTCAAATTATAAAAAAAAATACAGCCTATTTACATTTATAAGAATACTTATAATTTTTGAATTTATGAAAGAGTACGGGTTTGAAAAAGTGTTCTCTTGCGATTCCGACAATATACTTCTTAAAAATATAAATGACTATCAATTCTCTAAAGACAGCGCTCTCTGTATTCCTTCAGTATGGGAGCCTTTTTATTTTGCTACCAGTGTGCATGCTGCACTGATATCTCAATCCTTTTGTCAGCAGTATGAAAACCTTTATGAGGATGTTTTTATTAATAAAAGTAGATTGCCGTTATTTAAAGACAAGATTGAGCACCACAAAACTAACCCTGGAAGCTTTTGCGATATGACTTTCTATCATATTTTAAATGTTCAAGAACTTGTAGAAGCTGAAAACTTGTTAGAACCAAAAATTATTAACAATAATAAATACGTTTTTGTAAATAATTATGCAAACGGTGAAGGACCGCAGTCAAAAAATCAATATAAAATTAATAAAAAGGGAATAAAAATTTATAAAAATAATAAAATTGGCACTAGTAAAATATACGACAAGATAAATAAAGAATATCTAAACATTTTTAACATGCACTATCAAGGAAAACATAAAAAGTATCTCAACAACTCTCTTTTAAAGAAGTTGAATTATTAAAATGTTAAAAAATTTTAAGCAGCTTTATAAAGATGTTTTAAAAATTTCTAAATTATCTAATGTTGGTAATAAAAAATTAAGAATATTGATATCAATTATACTCTCCAACATTACTGTGGGTTTTGACTTACTTATTATTGTTGTTTTTTCACGAATTTTAGGTGAGGAGATTACTTCTGATAATAAAATCATCACTTATCTTTTAGACAATTTATATTTACTGCCCTTAATAATTGTTCTAAGATTTATTTCAATTTATGTAGAAAAAACAAATATCCAACTATTGGTTCTTCAAATTATGGAAAACCTTAAAGACTACATAATCAAAGAAGTATATAAAAAAGGAAACTTTTCAATTGCAGATGCGAGCTTTTACTCAACGACCCTTTCAGAACATATCTCAACATTCTATGGAAACCTAGCACAGGTTATAAACAACTTGATACAGCTGGTGGTCTATTCAATTTTCTTGATATATTTAGACCTAAGGACACTTAGCTTTTTTATTCTTGGTGGAATTATTTTAATTTTCCCAACCAAATATTTTCTAAGTTTAGGAAGAAAGTATATGCATGAAACATATATGGTTGCTCAAGAAATTATGAGAAACATGCAAAAAGTCATCGATAACATTTTTTTAATAAAAATTCTAAAAACATCAGAAAAAGAGTTTACAGAATATAAAAGGAACCTTGGAGGCTTTACTAAAGCACAATATAATAATGTTAAATTTGGAATTATCAACAGTCTTGTTCCAAACTTTGCTGCTTTATTTATTTTGTCAATCCTTGTTGCATTTTTTAATGTAGCAAAAGTAATTTCACTTGAGTTTTTAGGTGTTACTTTACGCCTGGTACAAACATTAGGAAATGTTAATTTGTCATTAAACCATGTAGTAAACACTCAAGTACATATAGAAAAATTTAATGATCTAGAAAAAGAAATTCCATTTATTCGAGAGTATTACAGTATTCAAGAAAATCTAGAAGATAATGCAGTTAAGTTAGAAAATATAACATTTAAGTATTTCAACAGCGACGTAGATATATTTAGTAATTTAAATCTCGAGATTAAAAAAAATAAACACACAGTAATAACTGGCCCAAATGGTTCTGGGAAAAGTACATTGCTTGGCCTAATAGCAGGTATTTTTTATCCAGAGGATGGCAAAGTATCGGTATCCTCTGGTCAGCTAGGGTATGTTGGTGTGACACCGTTAATTATAGATGGGACATTAAGGGAAAATATTTTATACGGAAATCAAAATAATTTATCGGATAAAGAAATAGCTGAAGTCGTATATGAATTTAACTTGTTTAATGAAAATACAGAATTAAATTTAGACATGATAATTTCAAATCGATCGCTTTCTTCTGGACAAATGCAAAAAATTTCTTTTATAAGGAGCATGCTTTCAGATGCAAAGATACTTCTTTTAGATGAATCAACCTCTAATTTAGACATTAATACTAAAAATTTCATCTTTAATATATTGAATAAAAAAAATATTACCATAATCAATTCAACTCATAATCAGGAAGATTTTGATTATGATCATCATATAAAAATTGATGTAGGAGAAATTAGAACTTTACATTTTATTAAATAATACTTTTATAATCTTCTAATTCTTGAATAGTGTATTTATCAATAGAATTATTTTTGAGTATGGTTTGATGAGCTTCTTTAGAAATTTTTTCTAAGTCAATTGAGTTTTCATTCATAATTTTATCCAAAAAGCTGACCAAGTTATTATTTTTATAGTCGAACAAAAAACCATTTTTACCATGTTGAATAATTTCTCGATGATTGGGTATATCGCTAGCTATTACTACACATCCTTTTGACATTGCTTCTAACATAGACTTGGGATTTCCTTCAAAAAATGATGGAATCAAATAAAATTTATACAAACCGTATTTGTCTAATAAATCAGTATTTTCAATACGATTGTAAATATTTAAATTTACATTATTTTTTTTACCTAATTCTAAAAGCTTACTTTTTTCAGCACCTTCTCCATATATATGATATTTATAATTTGAATTAGACAATTGGAGGATAATATTCTTATAATTTTTCTGTTTTTCCAATCTTCCAACTGAAAGAAGTGTATAATTTTCTCTCTGAGTTATCTTAAGTTCTGAATTCACATCTATCCAATTTGGTCTTAAATGAATATTTCTTGAACCAAACCTTTTTAGAAGCAAATCTTTGTCGGACTTTGATGTCACGCTATAAAAATCTGAATAACTAAGGCTGATTAGAGTGAGAAAATAATACATTATTTTTTTTAATAGATTTTTCTTGTTTTGAATAGAAAATTCTAATAAATCATATCCGGTTCTTATTATTAGTGGTTTTTTATACAAAAATTTTGAAATAATTCCCAACCAAGAACCAAGCATCTGATTTGTTTTAAAAATATCAGCATTTTTAAGGAGGGCTTTATTTTTATAGAAAAATTTAATTAAATTGAAAATAAAAAATGAGTTATTTTTCTTGTTTATTTCTGAACTATAAAAAGGAAGATGCCTTATTCCATGAGGAGACAATTCATCATCAAATTGGATATCATCATATGATACAAAAGTAACATTAACTCCACTTTCTACCAACTTTTTATACAAAAGAACTTCACGGGAAAACAAACCGTTATCAATCCAGTCTTTCATGGATGTTTTATATGTGAAAAAAAGGATTAAATTCATATGTTCACTAATTAACTTTTATAATATACTTGTTTAGAAAATTACTTTTCGATGGAAAAAATTTTAATCATACATAATGAATATCAGCAATTAGGCGGGGAAGATATAGCTGTAAATAAAGAAATTGATATTTTAAGCAATTACTTTGAAGTTGAAACACTGATATTTAATAACAATTTGAAAAATAAAATTTCTTTATTGTTTTCTTTTTTATTAGTAACAAACTTTTATTCAAACTATCTTCTTAAAAATAAATTAAAACAATTTAATCCAGATTTAGTTTATGTGCACAATACATGGTTTAAAGCCTCTCTTGGAATTTTTAATATATTAAAAAAAAGGAATATTAAAACTGTAGTTAAGCTGCACAATTTTAGATACTTTTGTACAAAATCATTCTTCAAATTTCATCATGTTAAAAAAGGAGATATTTGTCATGCATGTGGAGCCAGTGGAGATAGATTTTTATTCAATAAATATTTTAGTAATTCTTTACTCAAGTCATTATTTGTAATTCGTTATGGAACAAAGTATTTTAAAATTTTGAAGCAAAAAGATTTATTGAAAATAGTTCTTACTAATCACCATAAAAAATTTTTAAAAGAAATCGATATTATTGATGGAGTTTTTGTAAATCCAAACTTTAAGCCAAACTTTAATAAGTCAGTAACAAATGAAAAAGAAAATCTCATAGTTTATGCAGGGCGTATATCTAAGGAAAAAGGTGTTGATATCATCATTAAGTCTTTTAAAAATTCAGACTTACAATCCTATAAGTTAAAAATTATTGGAAAAGGGCCTTGTTATGATCAACTGAAAAAAGAATATCAAGATGAAAAAATAGAGTTTCTAGGAGAAATTAGCAATTCCCAAACACTAGAAATAATAAGTAACGCAAAAGCAGTTATAACTGCTACAAAGCTTTTTGAAGGGCAACCTACACTACTATGCGAAGCCTCATCCTTAGGTGCAGTATCAATTTTCCCTAAGACAGGAGGCATTAGTGAATTTTTTCCTAAAGATAATAAATTTTCATTTAATCAATTTGATTATGAGGACTTAACAAAAAAAATAAACTTGCTAAAAGACAACGATGAAGTAAATAAACAATCTGTTATGAATAAAAAATATATAGAAGAATATTTAAATGAAGAGAAATTAATTAAAAACTTTAGCAATGATTTTCTATGAAAGAAGATAATAAATTAGTATCTGTTTTAATTAGCGTATTTAATGCACAAGAAACAATTTCAAATTCATTAAATAGTATTTTGAACCAAACTTATAAAAATATCGAAATACTTATAATGGATGACTGCTCTACAGATAATAGTTTTGATATTTTAAACTCTTTTCAATTAGACAATAATAAAGTAAAAATTTATAAGAATAGTCAAAACTTAGGTTTGACCAAATCACTTAATAAACTTGTAGATATGTGCAATGGTGACATAATAGTTCGTCATGACATTGATGATTACAGTGTGGAAAAAAGAATAGAAAAACAAGTCAAAGCATTATCAAGATATAAGTTAGATTTTTGTTTAGCCAGAGCGACAAGAATGGATACAAAGAAACCTATCCCAAGATTCTCTTTTTATTTGCCTGATAAATTTGTTATAAAATATAAAAATCCATTTATTCACGGAACCTTGGCAATAAATAAGGATGTTCTATTAAAAGTTGGAAAATATGATAAAGACTTTTACTTTGCACAAGATTACAAATTATTTTCTGATTTGCTAGCCAATGGATTTAAATATAAAGTCTTGAATGAATCGCTGTATTATTTAAATATGAAAAATAATATTTCATCAAATAATAAAAATGAACAAAAATATTACGCAAAGTTTGTGCAAAATAAAACAAGTCCTAAAAAATGAAAATATTTGTAAACTCCGCAAAAGAAGATTGGGTTTCTGATAGATACAGAAATGAATGGATAAAGAACAATAAAAATATTTGTTCACATAATTATTTTGGAGATAAAATTATTTGGCTTATTTCTCCATGGACTTGGAAAAAAATACCAAAGCGTATTTTAAGCTCTAGAACTGTCTTATGCACAATTCATCATATTGATGAAGATAAATTTTTAAGTAACGAAAGACAAGATTTTTATGATAGAGATCTATTTGTCGACAAATACCATGTTATATCTCAAAAAACCTTTAATCAATTAAAAAATCTTACTGATAAGCCAATTACACTAATTCCATTCTGGGTAAATCCAGAAATTTGGTCATTTATTCCTGATAAAAATAAATTAAGACAGGAACTTGGTTTCGATAGTGATCAATATTTAATTGGTTCATTCCAAAGAGACACAGAGGGGAGTGATTTAAAGTCACCCAAGCTATCTAAAGGTCCAGATAGGTTAGTTGAAATATATAAAAATTTAAACAATACCAAAAAAAAATTAGTGGTAATTTTAGCTGGAAGACGAAGGCAGTACATAATTAACGAACTTAAAAAAAATAAAATCGAATTTAAATTTTTTGAGGATGCTGACTTTTTAAAACTAAATAATTTATATAATATTCTCGACTTGTATATTGTTGCTTCTCGGTACGAGGGAGGCCCTGCAGCAATAATGGAATCTGCAATTACAAAAACTCCTATAATCTCAACCAATGTAGGAATAGCTAGCGAAGTTCTTCATCCAAGTTCTATATTTGATATGAATAATTTTAATAATGCAACCCCAAATACAGAATATGCGTTCAATAATGTAAAAAAATATACAATTCCACAACATTTTGAAGAATATCATAAACTATTCGAGACTATCTCGTGAAAATTAGTATAGGCACAAATATAAAAGAGGGCCCCTGGGGAGGAGGTAATTTATTCGCAATAAATTTAAAACAACATTTAGAAAGCAACGGACATGTTGTAATTAACAACTTAAAAGATCAAGATATTGACTTAATTTTAATTACAGAGCCAAGAAAAACCTCTGAGTCATCTGCATTTACACATATTGATGTTCTAAAGTATCTAAGCTTTGTGAAAGAAGATGCTTTAGTCGTACATAGAATTAACGAGTGCGATGAAAGAAAGGGTACTAATTACGTCAACAAGTATCTGCTAAATGCTAACAAGGTTAGCGACTCAACCGTGTTTGTAAGCACATGGATAAAAGATCTTTATTTCAAACAGGGGCTTAATCATGAAAATAGACATGTAATTCTTTCTGGTGCTAATCAAGAAATTTTTAATAGAAAAAATTTTGAAATGTGGGATAAAAATTCAAAGATTAAACTCGTAACTCACCATTGGGGTGCTAACTGGAATAAGGGATTTGATACTTATGAAAAACTTGATAATATGTTAAATCATAAAAAGTGGAAAGATATATTTGAGTTCACATATATAGGTAATTTGCCAAAAAATTTTGAGTTTATTAACTCAACTCACCTAAGTCCACTTTCAGGTTTGTCATTAGCAAATGAAATAAAGCAACACAATTTATACATAACCGGCTCTATAAATGAGCCATCTGGCAATCACCACATTGAGGCGGCACAGTGCGGCTTGCCATTAATGTATATAGATAGTGGGGGAATTCCAGAGTACTGCGAGGGATTTGGCTCAGAATTCAATTCAGAAAATATTGAGGAAACACTCTTATATATGATTAAGAACTACAAAAGTAAATTTGAAAATATGAAAAATTATTCAAGAAATTCACTATCTATGTCATTAGAATATGAAGAATTATTTTTAGAATTGTTTAAAAACAAAAAAGAGATAGTCGCTTCTCGAGATATAAACCTAGTTGACAGCAGGCTTGCAAAATTAAAGTACACACTATTTAATTAGAAATAATTTTTTTCAAGTTATTGAAAAAAATTTCTAGATTGTAATTTTCTAAAACAAGCTTTTCTGCATTTATAGAAACATTTCTTAAAATATTTTTATTTTCAATAAAGTAATTTATTCTTTCAATCCAATATTTTGTTGTATTTTCTTCCATAAAGAATATATTTTCACTATCACTAAAGCAGTCTTTTTGCCAGAAACCTTTTGTATCAGTTATTAAAACTGGAACCTTCATCGCCATAGATTGTAATGCGACACTTTGACCTGAAGGCTGGTAGGAGTCCTTCAATGGTATTAAAGACATCAGCGCTGTATCGTACAAATTTTTTAGTTCAACATCAGTCAAAATTTTATCCGACCATACTCCATTGATTACTTTTGTATTATTTGTTTCCTTGAAATCATTTTCTGTAAGAAATTTAGAAACTAAAACAAATTCTAAATTTGGTAAATTTTTTGGTAAATTTTTTAAGAATTCAAAATCTCTTTTCTCATCATTGCCAACAAAAATAATTTTATCTTTTTTATCAAAACTTTTATTAGACTTCCAAAAATCTGTGTCAATCGAAAAAGGCAAAAAGTGAAATTTGTGTTTAAATTTTGAGTACTTTTTTTTTGCAAAATTTAGTTCCTCTTTGCTTAGAAAAATTAAGTTTTTATTAGAAAAACAAAAAATACATATAAAAAAGTGACGTAAAATCGTCCTTATAAAGTGTCTTTTTTGATCTAAGAACAATCCCATAATAAAAACAGAAACATTTATTTTGCCAGTTAAACTTCTATATATTGTGTAGGGCATAAGAGAAAATGAAACTCTTTGGTTCACGCAAATTAAATTATTTGTTTTTTTGATAATATCTTTATTTTTTTTATTCAGTACTTGTTCACAATAAAATGGAATAGTTGTCAAATACCTCAAAAAACTGAATAAAGATTTTTTAATACTGCTATTAGAATTTTTGAATTCTATAATGTTAACATTATTAAAGTTTGATTTGAATAAATGATAAGTATAAAAAAAATCTTTTGCGTAGCTATCTGGAGGATCATTAAGCCTACTTTTCCTACCTCCTTGAAATCCAAAAGTTATGTTTTCCATCGTTCTTTAATTGATAATAATCTTAAAAGGAATAATATCTTTGTATAAAAAAATATTTCATTCATCATTAACAATCTTATATGTTGGCATGTTGGCTATGTTTATGATTTCTGCAAGACCTTTTGCAGGTTTAAACATATTTGGTTTTAAGCTTGGTGAGTTAATTATCGGTTTTTGTTGTATTGTCTCTTTACTATTTTTAATAACTCCCAAGAAACACTTCACAAACTTTTTTCCTGATCTAATATATTTAAATTTATTTAAATCTTTTATTGCATGCTTTATTTTAATTGCTGTTTTGTCTGGTTCATCTATTTCTAATCCATATACATTTAGATCCAGTTCGTTCATTTGGACTATAAGTATTATTTTTTTTGGTTCTTATTTTTTAAATAATAAACATCTTGAAAAATATTACTTATTAGTTTTCTTGCCAATCCCTTTTGTAAATTATTTATTTGCAACAGGTTACTATCCAAACTTTATTATGGATTTTTATATTAAATATTCAGATAAATTTCAATTTATTAAAGCTTCAGATTTATTTTTAACACTAATAGTAATAAATATTTTATACTTCAAAATTAAGGGAATAAATTTAAGAACTTTAATCTACTTGGTTGCTACAACAGGAATTTATTTGCCCTTAATGCTTTTTAATAGTCGAGGAGCTTTTATTTCATTGTTCCTTTATTTATTTTTACAAATTTACTTTTCTAGAAGTTTCTTTAAAAACAACATGAAAAAATTATTTTATTTGATTGTATTACTCATAATATTTTCTTTAATTTCTACTCTTTATATAGGTAATTCTTTTGAATTAGTTCAGGTTGAACCAGAGCCAGAAGTAATTAGCGAAGCAGTAGAAGGGATTGCTAAGAATAAAATTCCAAAAAGAGAAGTTTTGGGTTTTTATATTTGTGAAAACAGACTTTGTTCTAAAGACAATACTCTTGATTGGAGATTAGACATTTGGGGAGATTTGGTAAATGACATGTCTAGTAAAAATTTGATTTTTAAAGGGTATGGTTTTAATGAAATATTCCCTGTAATGTTAGATCCTTCTGCACCTGGAAGATTAGGACGAGATGGTTTAAATGAGAATGTTCATAACTATTTTGTTAATATTTTTGGACGTTTAGGTTTCATAGGTTTAGCTATTTCAGTAGCTTTTTACTATCGACTAATAAAAAGCTACTACCAAAAAAATAAATCACTGTATGTACTTGTCTTACTTTTACCAGTCTTTTTTAACTCATTTTTTGATGCCAATATGGAAGGTGTTCAATATCCCTTCATATTTTTTTCTTTTCTTGGTTACATCTACTTTAATAATCTAAATAAAGGAAAGTTAAAATCTAAAATTTTATAATATAGGATAGGTAAATATGAAAAAAGCGTTTGTTACTGGAATTACTGGCCAAGATGGCTTTTATTTATCAAGTTTTCTTCTAGAAAAAGGATACGAAGTACACGGTGTTATAAGGAGATCATCTAGTTTTAATACTGCAAGAATTGAACCCCTAATTTCTAATTATGATAAATCATTAAAACTTTATTATTCTGATTTACTTGATTCCTCTTCTCTTAATAATTTAATTAACAATATTGAGCCTGATGAAATCTACAATCTAGCAGCACAATCTCATGTTGCTGTATCATTTAAAAACCCAATGTACACAATATCATCCGGTAATCAAGGAACAATCTCAATACTTGAGGCTATTAGAAATTCAAAAAAAAATATTAAATTTTACCAGGCTTCTTCTTCAGAAATGTACGGTGGAGGATCTGAAGTTATGTTGAATGAAAAGTCTATATTCGACCCAAAAAGCCCATATGCTGCTTCAAAAGTATTTTCTCATAATGTGACAAAACTTTATAGAGAGTCATACGATTTATTTGCAGTTAACGGGATTTTGTTTAATCATGAATCTCCACATAGAGGCGAAACTTTTGTAACCAGAAAAATTACTAGAGCAGTAGGAAGAATAGCCCATGGTTTACAAACAAAACTGACATTAGGTAATCTAGATGCTTCTAGGGACTGGGGTTTTGCTGGTGACTATGTTGAAGG